>JADMIO010814447.1_pt1 | contig 111666 bp, 84 predicted proteins | sample 8958161 | NCBI WGS metagenome assembly JADMIO01 (sample SAMN16585339, study PRJNA669376) | soil metagenome | isolation source: Crop rotation soil | place: USA: Cullars Rotation, Alabama | collected 2011
CGACAACTTGTCCACGTGGAATTCTAAGCTTAGGATCCCAATGTGCTGGAAAGGCTCGCCGCTGAAGGGCAGCGCCCGGCGCTGGCCCAGGCCGGTCGCCACGCGCGCCCCGACCGTGATCGTCAAAATGGCCGCCAGAATCGCGACTGCATGGGCGAACAAGCCGCGTTCCGCTTCCGCCACACGGAAAGCGAGGAAGACCGGAAGCAGGGCGCTGACCAGAATCAGGCCAAACACGAACGGAGCGACGGGATGGGGTCGGGCCCGGGGCTGCAGCGGCGGCCCGAGGATGACGTTCGGAGCGTCTTCGGGAACGACCCCGCGCCGACGCAGGGAACCCCAGCCCAATGCGTACAAGGTGAACGCGACCGCCCCCAGGGCCGATAGCAAAGGGTCCCCCGGATTTCTGACCAGAGCTTGGCCCAGCAGCAACCAGGTCAATAGCGAGAAACCGATGAAACCAAAGATGCCGAGCGCGCGGCCGAGCCGGGGGCGATCCGCGACGAACACGGGCGCGGCGAGCAAAGCCAGCAAGGCCAGCAAGGCCGTCACGCGGGCCGAGCTGCGAGCACCGTGGTTCACCGACGGCAACGCGACCGTGGCCAGCCAGGCGTACAAGCCGGGCAGCACCGTGTTCGCGCGGTCGCGCAGGGCGCGCAGGGCGCCCTGGCCGTTCACCGGAGCTGGCGGCAGTGGCCCCGGCCGCGAGTCAGCGTGCACGGCGCCGCGCTCGGTCACTTGCTCGAGCGCCCAGCCTGCTCGACGAAGTTCAGGAAGGTGAGCACCGCATGACCGGTGCCGCCCTTGGGATACATGCCCTTGGCGCGATCGGCCAGCACCGGGCCGGCCACGTCGCAGTGGATCCACGGGAATTTGCCCACGAATTCACGCAGAAACAAGGCGGCGCTGATGGAACCACCCCAGCGATCCGCGGTGTGCTTCAGGTCCGCTACGTCGCTCTTGAGTTGCTCGCCCAGCTCTTCGATCAGCGGCATGCGCCAGAACTGTTCGCCAGCGGTGCGCGCCGCGCGCTCCAAGGCGCGCGCCAGCTCGTCCTCGGTCGAGTAGAAAGCCGAGCAGGTCTTGCCCAACGCGACCAGCGCGGCACCGGTGAGTGTTGCTGCGTCGATGATGATGTCGGGCTTGAGGCGCGTCGCGTAAGTGAGCGCGTCAGCCAGCACCAAGCGCCCCTCGGCGTCGGTGTTGATGATCTCGACGGTCTTGCCGTCCAGTGACGTGAAGATGTCGGCGGGCCGATAGGCGGCCGCATCGGGCATGTTTTCCGCGGCGGCGACGATCGCGTGCACCTCCACGTCGGGGCGCACGCTGGCCACGGCCGCGATCATGCCCAGCACCGCGGCAGCGCCGCCCATGTCCGACTTCATCTCGCCCATGCCGGCCGCGGGCTTGATGCAGAGCCCGCCCGAGTCGAAGGTGATGCCTTTGCCCACGAACACGATCTTCTTGTGTTTCTTGGTCGGCACGTAGCTGACGTGGATGAAACGCGGCTCGTTCGCGCTGCCCTGACCGACCGCGTAGTGCAGGTTCATGCCAGCGGCCAGGATGCCCTTCTTGTCGAGCACCTTGATCTTGAGCTTGTGCTTGCGCGCGATACCGCGCGCGACCTCGGCCAACCCTTCGGGCGTGAGCACGTTCGGTGGCTCGTTCACGGCATCGCGCGCGATGGCCACGGCATCAGCGATGGCGACGCCCAAATCGAGCTGCTTCTTGTCGGCAGCGCTGGTCTTGCCGCGCGCCGGGTAAATCAGGACTTTGGCCAATTCAGCCTTGGGCTTGCGCTCGCCCGTGAAGTATTTGCTGAAGCGGTAAGCACCGAGTGCGACGGCCTCGCCGACGGCGCGGAAATCCAGCTCCGCTTCGGGGAGCACCAAGTGCAGGCTGCGAATGCTGCCGCCGGAGTTGGAACGGACGCAGGCGGCGAGCGATGCGCGCAGCCGTGCCGCGTCCAGCTCAGCCGGCTTACCGAGACCGAGCAGCACCAGCTTCTTCGCCTTGACGCGACCGAGCGTGGGCAGGTCCAAGACTTGGTCTAGCTTGGCTTCGAATTCGACGGCTTTGAGGTGCTCGAGCAGAGAGCCGCCCAGCGCCTTGTCCAGCGCGACCACCGTGGGGTGGCTGGACACGGTGCCCTGGCACACGCCGACGATCAGCGCGTCACAGGCGGCGCTGCTTGCGTCAGTCGATGCCAATTGAATCTGTAGTGCCATGCTGAGCCAGTCTCCAAGGATGTTGGGGCAGGGAGAATGCCGGAAGTTTTGGGCAAATTCGCCCGGCGAACCGGTCTGACCCTAGCGTGTCTTGGCAGCCCTAGCAACGCCGCGCGCCGCGTGGATCCCGCTGAATTTCGCCAGGTTTGTGCGATTCAGAGCGACTCGCGCCGGGCCCAGCGCTGCCCTATGCTCCAAGGCATGGGCAAGCTTGCGCGTTCGGTCGCATCGACACTCGTCGTCGCAGGACCCTTGCTCGTCTTTCCGACGCACGCGCCCGCGCAGCCCGCACCACCGTCAGCCAGCGCGTCATTTCCGCCGGTGCCGGCGGACGTCCCCGCTCCCGCTCCCGTGCCCGCTCCCGCTCCCGTGCCCGCTCCCGCTCCCGTGCCCGCTCCCGCTCCGCCCAGCGCGCCTGCGCCGCCAGCTCCTGCGGCCGCCGCTCTGCCACCATCGCCGGGACCGTCCTATCCGGAACCTCAGCCGTACCCTCCCGCGCCGCCCCCAAGTCCCGAACCAGCCTCCAAGATGCCGGATATTTCCCTGCGCATCGACCCATTCAACCTGCTGCTCGAAGGCAAGCTGGGGCTGGAGCTGGAGGTCGAGCTGTACAAGCTACTCAGCTTGGAGCTCGTACCGGTTTTCGTGATCAGCGAATCGCCGCCGACCCTGAACTACAGCACCTACGAGAAATCATCCTTGAGTCAGGCGTCGAACGGCTGGGGCCCGCTCTCGGGCGCCGCGATCGATCTCGGCATTTGGTTCGGAGGCAAGCCATTCAAGGGCACCGTGCTGCGCGCGGGCTTCAGTAATTACGCCTACACGTACACCACGACCGCCCCGGGCAACGATTCGGTCAGTCATACGAGTCGCCAATTGTTCGCCATGATCGGCAGCCACAGCCGCTGGGGCGTGTTCACCCTCGCCTATGGCCTCGGGCTCGGTTACGAGCTCAACCAACAGAATCGTTGCTTCGACAGGCTGGGCAATCCAATTTCGGAATGCGACAAGGATGAGCTGTTGATCAAGCTGAACCGCGACGGCTCGTCCTACGCCGACCTGAGCAGCTATTTGTATCCCTTCGACTTCTTGGCTCGACTCTCACTAGGTGTGGTGTTTTGAACATGGAAAAAGCCGAAATCGTAGTGACTGGGGCCAGCGGCGCGCTGGGCTCGGGCGTGCTGCGCGCGCTGGTTGCGACTGGGCGGCGTGTGATTGCCGTGGAGCGCAACGCCGAGCGTGCCCAGCAGGCGTTCGCTGGCATCGCGAACTGCCGCGTGCTCGGCTTCGATGTCAGCTCGCCCGAGGCTTGGCAGACCGCGCTCGGCGATTCGGAGATTTCAGGCGCCGTGCTCGTGGCCGGCGCGTGGCAGGGCGGCGCCCGTTTTTTCGAAGCCGACAGCAACGCGATCTGGAGCACGGTCATGAGCGCCAACTTGGAGACCGCGCGCATCAGCCTGCAAGCGCTGCTGCCGCGCATGGTCAAAGCCAAGGCCGGCAGCATCGTAGCGATCGGCTCGCGCACTGCCCCGCGGCCCTGGGAGGGCGCGAAAGCCGCCGCCTATGCCGCGTCCAAGGCAGCGGTGGTGGCCCTGGTACAAGCCTGCGCCGCGGAAGTGCTCGCCGACGGCGTGCGCATCAACGCCATCTTGCCGAGCACGATCGATACCCCGGCCAACCGCGCCGCGATGCCCAAGCACGATCCGTCCCAGTGGGTGAGCGTGGAGTCACTCAGCGGAGTGATCGCCTTCCTACTGTCGGATGCCGCGCGCGACATCTCTGGCGCGGCGATCCCCGTGTTTGGCAGGGACGGGGTCTAGAGGGGGCGATCGCGATCCCGCATCGCACCTCGTGGGACGACTCGGTTCCCGGAAGTAGACGGCTCCCAGATTTGAACCGCCAAAACGCCAGAAGAGGGAAGAGGAAAGAGAGATTTTGGGGTTTGCTCGAGGCGCCGGTTCACGTCGTTGAAGATGAGCATTGCGGGGTTAGCGTCGATCGGCGAGGCATTTGGGACGCGCATCGCCGCCGATGGGGAGCCCATCCCCTCTCCGTCTTCTGGCGTTTTGGCGTTTTGGCGGTTAATCCCAATGCCGTTCATTTAAGCGATTCCGCCGTGGGTCGCTTAAATGAACGGCATTGCGGTTAATCCCCGAGTCGTTCAGAGAGCTCTTGGCCGGCCGAGAGACGCGACCTTACCTAGCAGTGGCGAGCCGGACGTCGCCGTTCTGCGCTTACGGCTGCGTCGAGCACACCGCACGCTTCGAGGTGCGCTGCTGGATCGCGATCGCCCCTCTTCTCTTCGTCTAGGGCACGTCCACGGGAGAGAGATCACCAGTACTTTTCGGACGTGATGTGACCCGGCGTTCGCACGCGGTGTTTGCGCAGGCCGCGCAGGGCTAGGACTGCGGTGAGCTCGAGGATCATGTCGGGGTTGCCGCAGAGCATCAGGTGCGAGCGTTCGGGGTCGAGGGTGAGGCCTGCGCGGGCCTCGAGGGTGCCGTCAGCGAACGCGGTGGTAACGCGGCCGGGCAGGGCGCTGCCGGCGGGACCCGCGCTGACCACCTGGGTGTACGAAAGCCGGCCTGCGTGCTTGGCGCCGAGCGCGGCGAGCTCCTCGGCATAGGACAGGTGCGCGACACTGCGAGCGCCGTGCACGACGCTGATGCGCTCGAAGCGCTGCCAAACCTCGGCGCCGCGCAGCATGGCCAGAAACGGACCCAGGCCGGTGCCGGTGGCGATCAGCCAAAGCTCGCGGCAAGGTGGCACGTAGGCGAGCGTGAAGAACCCCTGTGGCTTGCGTTCCACCCAGACGCTGGCGCCGGGCTCGAGCCGTGTAAGCTGAGGTGTGAGAGCGCCCGCTGCGACCTCCTTCAGATAGAACTCGAGCGGAGCGCCGGGCGCCGACGCGATCGAATAGGAGCGGCGCACGAATTGTCCGCCCAGATCGAGGCCGAGATTGACGAATTGTCCGGCGTTGAAAGGCTCGATGGCCGCGTCGACGGTTAGCGTAATTAGGCCAGGCGCCCAGTCGCGACGCGCGGCCACCCGGCCTTGTTCGAATCCGTTCATCACACCGCATACCGTAGCCGAAACAGGGCGCGTGCGAGCGGGCCGGAAGCAAAGCCCCTGAAAGTTTGTACCCCCGCTTGCCAGGCTCGGTCGCTCTCTCGTCCTGCGGAACGCCCAAATTTGGGGCGCGGCAGGCTGATCCGTGTACCCTGATGTTCGGATGCCGTTTCCCATCACGTGCACGGCTTGCCTGAAGACGTTCTCCATCGCGGACGACGTGTATGAGCGCAAGGTCAAGGGGCGCGTTGTCACCATCAAGTGTAAACAGTGCCAGGCCGGCATTCGTGTCGACGGCACCTCCGACTCGCCCGTCGCTGCGACGACCGATTCGGAGCAACTGCCACCCGTAGCAGAAGCAGCGACGACTCCTGCAGCGATCGCTGATCCTGCTCCTCCGCCTGTCGTCGAAGCTGCACCTGCACCTGCTGCGCCCGCACCGGTTGCACCTGCACCTGCTGCGCCCGCACCGGTTGCACCTGCACCTGCTGCGCCAGCACCGGCACCAGCACCTGCTGCGCCAGCACCGGCACCAGCACCTGCTGCGCCAGCACCGGCACCAGCACCTGCTGCGCCAGCACCGGCACCAGCACCTGCTGCGCCAGCACCGGCACCAGCACCTGCTGCGCCAGCACCGGCACCAGCACCTGCTGCGCCCGCACCGGTTGCACCTGCACCTGCAGCTGCTGCGCCAGCACCGGTTGCACCTGCACCTGCAGCTGCTGCGCCAGCACCGGTTGCACCTGCCGAACCGAAAGCGGAACCGCAGGTCGCTGCGAAACCCGTCACTACGCCGAAAACAGCGGCCGCGGCCGAGCCGAAAACAGCGGCCGCGGCCGAGCCGAAAACAGCGGCCGCGGCTGTGCCCAAGGCGGCTGAAGCGAAGTCCGCTCCAGCCGCGGCTGCGCCCAAAGCCGCTGAGGCGAAGTCCGCTCCAGCCGCGGTTGCGCCCAAAGCAACTGAGCCGAAGCCCGCTCCAGCTGCGGCTGCGCCCAAGGCGGCTGCTGCCCCGATTGCCGCGCGAGCGCCGCTGGGATCCGCGCCGAAGGTAACCGCCGATGGCGGCACACCGAACGCAGCGACCATTGCGACGCTACCCAAGACCCCAGTAGCTATCGCCGCCAAGGCAGCGGGCGCTGCGGCAAAGCCGAGCGTCGACGCCGCGCTGCCAAAGCCGAGCGTCGACGCCGCGCTGCCAAAGCCGAGCGTCGAAACCGCGCTGCCAAAGCCGAGCGTCGAAACCGCGCTGCCAAAGCCGAGCGTCGAAACCGCGCTGCCAAAGCCGAGCGTCGAAACCGCGCTGCCAAAGCCGAGCGTCGAAACCGCGCTGCCAAAGCCGAGCGTCGAAACCGCGCTGCCGAGGTCCCCGTTGGCTTCGGCGACAAAAGCCGCCGTCCCCGCGACGAACGCTCCCAAGACTTTGGCTGGCTTAGCCGCGAAAGCACCTTTCACCGCGTCCAAGGCGGCGGCGCCAGCACCTGCAGCGAAGGCGCCGCTGGTTGCGCCGGCACCGGTCGTCGCGCCACCGGTCGTCGCGCCGCCGGTCGTTGCGCCGCCGGTCGTCGCGCCGCCGGTCGTCGCGCCGCCGGTCGTCGCGCCACCGGTCGTTGCGGCTGCTCCTGCTCCTGCTCCTGCTCCTGCTCCGGAAGCGCTGTGGGCGGTCGACTATCCCGACGGGCAAGATCGTGAATTGACGTTGGCCGAGATCGAAAAAGAGATTTTCGCCGGCACGATCGATTTCGGCACGCTGGTCTGGCGGGAAGGGATGGACGAGTGGCTCGAACTCGGGCAGGTGCCCGAACTGCAAGGAATCGAGGCGCCCACGCGGATCGCCGCAGCGCCGGCAGCGCCGCCACCCCCAGCTCCGGCGCGAGCCAAAGCAGCTTCGGCTCCCACGATCGATGCGCCGAAGCAGATGGAGCTGCCCAAGCCGCGCCCGCCCGCGCCCACCATGTCCGGCATTGGTCGTCCGCCGCCCACGCCACCCGCGGCGCCGCAGTTCGACACGCCCGATGCGCCAACCGTGGCGTTTGAAATAGCGCACGCGTCTCCAGCGGCAGCCACGTCTCCAGCTGCACCCACGTTTCCAGCTGCACCCACCTTTCCAGCTGCACCCACCTTTCCGGCTGCACCCACCTTTCCGGCGGCGCCCACCTTTCCAGCGGCGGCCGGTCTTCCAGCAGCACCTGTGATGGTGCCCGCTCCGGCGCTGGCTGCTCCCTTCGCCGCAGCGACGCAAACATTTCCCGGACCGAACCCAAAGCCGCTGGGCGTGGGCGCGACCTCGCCCGCCGCCGGAGTGCCGGATTGGCCGGAAGAGCGAAAGAACCGCGTTCCGTTGATTCTCGGCATCATCGTGCTGCTGCTGGCGATCGGCGGAGGACTTTATGCGCTCAAGAGCAAGTCCGACGACCAATTGCCGCCACCCGTACCGATCAGTGCGCTGCCAGCCCCGACACCACCCGCAACTCACGCTGCCACGCCCAGCGCGGAGGTCCCGCCGAGCACGCCGAGCACGCCGAGCACGCCGAGCACGCCCGAGGCCGCGCCCGCATCTGCCTCGCGCTCTGCGATAGCTCCTCCAGGTTCGCCCACCGCCACGCCAAACGCCGGCTTTGCGGAGCTATTTGCCAACGGAGCCCGCACGGCGGACGACAAGAAGGGCGGGCCCGGGCAAGCCCAGCATTTCGATCAGAACGCCGCCAACAAGGCGTTGGCCGCCGCCGCATTCGAAACGGCCAAGTGCCGCGAGCCCGGCGGGCCCTCGGGGCGGGCGACCGTGGTGGTCACCTTCGAGCCGAGCGGTAAAGTCACTAGCGCCACGGTGAGTGATCCGCCGTTCGCGGGCACATCGAGCGGCGCCTGCATCGCCGCAACCATGAAGCGCGCCACGGTCCCAGCGTTCAGCGGGCTACCGGGCACAGTGACCAAAATCCTCAGCATTCAATGACCGACCCCGGCCACGCACGCGCACTCGTTTCGCTCACGCTGTCGTTCCGGCCGCTAGCGAACCAAATTGGGCCGCTGCGTACTTTGGTGTCTGATCTGTGCAAACCGCACCTGGCCGACGCCGACGGCCTATCGCGCCTGCTTTTGGCCGCGCACGAGCTGCTGGAAAATATCGTCAAATACTCGGTTGGTGAGGCGGCGGAGTTCCACCTGGCTTTGGAAGCGAAGACCAGCGGCCTGGTGGTTCGTCTGCGCACGAAGAATCGCGCTGCGCCCGAGCGAATGGCAGACGCGCGCTGGCGGCTCGATGCGCTCGCGGCAGCGCGCGATCCGATTGCTCACTACGACGAGCTGATCCGCGAGAGCGCCGGCCGACGCGACGTTTCCGGCTTGGGGCTGGCGCGCATTCCGGCCGAGAGCGAAATGGAGCTCCGCTACGCGACCGAGCAAGATTGGCTGATCTTGACGGCCGAAGGCAACGCCAGCGAACGGGTGAGCGGATGAGCGCGCTTTCGCTGACTGCGGTGGGCGGCGAGGGCTTTCAGGTCACACCCGTACTGATCGACTTCAACCTGCGCCTGGTCTTCAGCGGCAACGGAGACATGAACGCGACCGGTGTGGTCAACGAGTATCTGAAGCTCGTGCACGAAGAGGCGCTGCGGCTCGGCTTGGCCCAGGTCAGCTGCGACTTCAAACTGCTCACGTTCATGAACTCGAGCTGTTTCAAATCGTTCGTGGTCTGGATCGATACCGTGAAAAATTCGGAGCTCCGCTATCAGATCGCGTTTTTGACGAACCCGAATCTGCCCTGGCAACGGCGCAGCTTGGAAGCGCTCCGACGCTTGGCGGCGAACCTGGTGACGATCGAGACGATCGCTTAGCGAGCTCTAGCTAGCGCGACGCAGCACGACTTGGCCGAGGCCGCAGGCGACCGCCGGTGCGCTCACTTCGCCGGAGGCGATCCGTGCCAGCTCGGCGGCCAAAGCGCTGAGCTCTGACTGGTCGTAGTTGGCCTGCGCGAACGGGTCGCTCGACCAGGTGCTCAGATTGAGCGAATGCAGGCGAGCCATGTCGGCGGCAGGTAGCGAGGCCACGGTGATTTCGCTGCTCTCCTGCGACCACTCGGCCGAAGTGCTGAGCGCAGAAAGCTCGCGGCCAATGTACATGCGCTGCCCGTAGTGTGCCTGCATGCGATCGACCAACGCGTAATAGCGCGGGAACGCCGGGTGTTCGCCGGTCATGAACGCGGTCTCCTCCAGCACCAAGAGCGCGCCCGGCTGAGCCGCGCGCGCCCACGCCTGCACCACCAGTGCCGGATCGCGCAGGTGCGTGAGCAAGAAGCGCGAATACAAGACGTTGGCCGCCGGCAGCGGGAAGGGCGGCGCGGAGACGTCGCATTGCAGGAAAGACACGCGCGGGGTCGCCTGCTCTCGAGTCGCTTGCGAAAGCAGCCGCGGCGACTGATCGAGACCCACCACGCGCTCGGTCGCCACGTGCTCCGCCACCAGCCGCGTGGTTGCGCCCGGGCCACAACCCAGATCGACCGCCAGTTCACCCGCTGGATTGCCCAGCGTCGAGAGCAGCCGGCGCGAGCTCGGCTCGAACACGCGAGCCAACAAGCGCAGCCGTTCGGCTGCGACGTCGGTATCGCCGAAGGTGTAGTGCTCCCCGGACGTCACGTGCGGATGAGTAGGCTGCCCCAGTGAAAACCAGCGCCCAGAGCCGCGACGCAGATCAACTGGTTGGGCTGGATTCGGCCATCGCGACGCATCTCGTCCATCAAGATCGGGATGGTGGCGGCGGAGGTATTTCCGAAGCGATCGATGTTGCTCGGCATCTTTTCGATCGGCACGTTGAGCCGCGAGGCAATGGCTTCGTTGATGCGCGCGTTGGCTTGGTGGGCAACGAACCAATCGACTTGATCCACGCTCACCTCGGCCTTCTGGCAGACCGCCAGGATCGACTTCGGTAGCTTGGTCACCGCGTGCTTGAAGACTTCGCGGCCGTCCATGTGCAAGAGCGCGGCGTCGCCGTCGAGCGTGGCGGCCGACAAGTACGGGCGCGTTCGGAAGCCCGCCGGAATGCACAGCTGCGAGGCGAAGCGGCCGTCGGAGTGGATATCCACCGCGATCACGCCTTTGCCGGCGGTTTTGTGACGCTCGGCGACCACCGCACCTGCGCCGTCGCCGAAGATGATCGCCCAGCCGCGATGACGCGTGGCTCGCTCCCAATCCTCCGGCGAAGGCCTTCGGTCACTCGTGCCCTCGAGGATGTCCCAGTCCCGCCAGGGCATCAGGCCGGCGTGCGCTTCGGCACCCACGATCAAGATGCAGTTGGCTGCCTCGGCCTTGAGCAGCGCATCGGCGATTTGGAAGCCATACAGCGATGCGGCGCATTGCGTGCGCAGATCCGGCGCGGGGATCGTCGGACAGCCTAGCTTTGCGGCCAGCAGCGACCCGGAGCCGGGAAAAATGTGGTCCGGCGTCATCGTCGAAAACAAGATGTAGTCGACGTCTTCCGGACGCTTACCGGCCGACTCCAGCGCGCGCTGTGCAGCATGCAGCGCGAGATCCGAAACACCTTGACCCTCTGGGCAGTAGTGACGCTGCGCGATCCCGGTGCGCTGACGAATCCATTCGTCGTTCGTGTCTAGAACGCGCGATAGATCTTGATTCGAGTAAGGACGGCCGGGAACGTAATGACCGGAGCCGATGATGCTGAGACCCGACATTTTGCTTTTAACCGCCCCCGTTCCATTTTGCGGGCAAGCAGCTCTTAGTCCGTTTACCGTGCTCCGTCACGCGGCGCGAGAAATTGCTGGATCGTGACCAAAACATGGCGCGGCGCGCCAACCCGCGTTCCAGCACTGGCACAAGCCGCAGCTCGCTTGGGCGCAGCAGCCCTACCAGGGCTTTCCACCCTCGTAGCAGGCGGCCAAATCCGCCCAAAATCCGGGGTAAGTTTTGGCCACGCACGCCGGATCTTCGATGCTCACGCCGCCCGCAGCGGCACCCAGAACGGCAAAACTCATGGCCATCCGGTGGTCCGCGTAGCAGTGCACCGTGGCCGGGGTGACCGGGCGCGGATCCACGCTCAACCAATCGTCACCGTGCTTCACGGCCTGGCCAAGCCGTTCCAGCTCTTGGACCGTGGCCAAGAGCCGGTCAGTTTCCTTGATGCGAATGTTGGCCACGTTGCTGATGCCGGTTTCTCCGCGGAGTACCGGCGCGATCGCGGCCAGAGTCATCACGGTGTCGGAGATGTCGTGCATGTCGACCGCGATGCCGTGCAAGCTGCCCGTGCCGGTGACCGTACTGCTCGCCTCACCCTTGTCGACCCGCGCACCGACGCGCGAAAGCACATCCAAAAAGCCGTAGTCGCCCTGCAATGCCGACAAGCCGAGGCCGGGCACGGTGATCGTGCCACCAGTGACCGCTGCCAGCGCAAACGGGTAGCTGGCAGACGATGCATCCGGCTCGATGGTGTACGCACGCGCGCGGTACGACGAACGAGGCAGCACGCGGTAGCCGAGCGGCGTGACGTCGACCGCACCGCCGAAGTCTTCGATCATGCGGCGGGTAATGTCGATATAGGGCCGACTCACCAAGCTGCCAGAGATGTCGACCGTTACTGGGCCCTCAGCCAGCACCGCAGCCATCAACAGGGCGGAAAAGTATTGGCTCGAGCGGTCACCACGCATGCTGAGTGCACCGCCTGGCAACTTCCCGCCGTGGATGGTGAGCGGTGGACAACCCGTTTCACAGTCGATTTGCACGCCCAGCTGGCGCAGACCGTCGACCAGATCCTGAATCGGGCGGCGCGCCATGGCCTCATCGCCGACCAACGTGACGGGACCCGGCACCAAGCAGGCGAGCGCGGCCAAGAAGCGCACGGTGGTGCCGCTATTGCCCACGAACAGCGGGTCTTTGGGCGCTCGCAATCGGCCGCGCCCACCGCGCACGAGCAGCGTCGTCGGACCTTGATCTTCGATCGTGATGCCCAGCGCAGACAGCGCGCTGCGCATGTGGCGTGTGTCGTCACTGTGCAGTACGCCCGAAAGCGTGCTGTCGCCCTCCGCCAGCGCGGCCAAGACCAGCGCGCGATTGGTGATGCTTTTCGACCCGGGCACATGCCAGGTCAGCTCGGGTGGGCGCGTGAGCTTGGGGATGCGAAGCGGACCTGCTGGAAACATGGCCAGGGTGCTATAGCGAAAGTGCAGGCCCCTGGCCAAGCCCACACTCGCAAGTCTGTACAAGCGGTCAGCACTCGTGCGCCTCCCCCGAGGATCGAACGCGAATACCGCCGAGCCAGTCGCAATCAGGGTGTCGCCGCGCCCGGCCCTCCAATAACATCGCTGCGCGCCGACGATTCGGCCCGAAGTACCGCCGCGCGGCGCTCCGGGCTATAGCAGCGCACCCGCGTTTCCGGGCGCCAGGTCCTCCCCCCCATGCAACTCTTCGAGCATCCCTATTCGAATTTCCTGCAGCGCGTCGAAAAGCCGACCCGCTATACCGGCGCCGAGCACGGCACGCGCAGGAAAGATTGGCAGTCGGTAGACGCGCGCGTTTGCCTGGCCTTTCCGGATATCTACGACATCGGCATGAGCCACTTGGGCTTCCGCATGTTGTACAAAATCTTGAACGATCACCCGCGCACCCTGGCCGAGCGCGCGTACACGCCCTGGATCGACATGCAGCGCGAACTGTACGCGCACGGCAAGCTACTCTTGTCGCTGGAGAGCGCGCGCCCGCTGTGCGATTTCGACGTGGTCGGCTTTTCGCTGCAATACGAGCTGACTTACACCAACATTCTGAAGATGCTCGAGCTCTCGGGCATCCCGCTGCGCTCGGCAAACCGCAGTGACGACGACCCGCTGATCGTAGCCGGAGGGCCCGTCGCCACCCACATGGAGCCGATGGCGATCTTCTTGGACGCGGTCCTGATCGGTGACGGCGAAGAGGCCACCACCGAAATCGCGCTGTCCTGGGTGGACGCCAAGAAGCGCGGGCTATCGCGCGCCGAGCGCTTGCTCGAACTGGCGAAGATCCCCGGCGTGTACGTGCCCTCACTGTATGACGTCACGACCGATCCCGAGACCAGCTTCGAGGTCGTCAGCGGCCCGAACGTGGAGGGGGTGCCGTTCCCGATCGAACGCCGTCTTTTGGCCAATATTTCCAAGTTTCCGTTCCCGGACGACGGCCCCGTGGGCGGTCCCGAGGCGATCTTCGACCGCATGAGCATCGAGGTCGCACGCGGCTGCACCGAGGGCTGCCGCTTCTGTCAGGCCGGCATGATCTACCGCCCGGTGCGCGAGCGCGATCCCAAAGAGATCATCGACACCGTCCTGCGCGCGCTCGACAAATCGGGCCAAGACGAAGTGAGCTTGACCGCGCTCTCGACCGCCGACGTGTCCTGCATTTCACCGCTGATCAAGCAGCTGGTCGAAAAGACCGCCCCGGAACGCGTGAGCTTGAGCGTGGCCTCACTGCGCGCCTACGGCCTCGCCGAGGATCTGCTGGACGACATGCGCAAAGTGCGCGCCAGCGGCCTGACCTTCGCGCCGGAAGCAGGCACCCAGCGCATGCGTGACGTGATCAACAAGAACGTCACCGAAGAGCAGCTGATGGAGACCGCGGAGCGCGTCTTTTCGCGCGGTTTCGACAAGATGAAGCTGTATTTCATCATCGGGCTGCCGACCGAAGAAGACGAAGACGTGCGCGGCATCGTCGCGGTGGGCAAAAATGCCCTGGCCGTGGGCAAGCGCGTCGGGAAAAAGCCGACCGTGACGGTCAGCGTATCGACCCACGTGCCCAAGCCGCACACGCCGTTTCAATGGTGCGCCCAGGATTCCTTCAGCGAGGTGCAGCGCAAGCAGGACTTGCTGCGTGATGACGCGAGCCGCGTGAAAGGTCTCAAGCTGCGCGTGCATGAATCGACCGCCAGCGTGCTGGAGGGCGTGCTCGCGCGCGGCGATCGCAAACTGGGCAACGTGATCGAACGCGCGTTCTTGCACGGCGCACAGTTCGATTCCTGGGACGATCAGCTCAAGCTCGAAGCCTGGAAAGAGGCGCTCGCGTTCTACGGCGTGCAAATCGCGCCCTATTTGGCCACCATCCCCGTCACCGCGCGCTTGCCTTGGGACCATTTCGACATCGGGCTCGAGGACGGCTTTTTGGCGCGCGAGTACCGCCGCGCCTTGGCCAGCCGACTCAGCCCGCCCTGCGGCAAAGTCGCCGGCATGTTCGTGCATCATTCGAACGTGGCCGACGCCGCCAGCGATGCGCGCAAATTGGTTTGCTACGACTGCGGCATCGCCTGCGACATGACCAAGATGCGTAGCGAGCGCGTCGAATTTTTGAGCAAGCTCGGCGCGACCGAGCGCGTGCGGCTACCCGTGCTCGGGGCCGAACCCAGCTTGCCCCTGTTCGACGAATCGGCGCCCGAGCCGTTCGCGTTCGAAGCCGTGCCCGACGCGGCGGCAATTCTTTCGGGGTCCGCCGCGAAGAAACTAAAAAAGAAGCCGCGCAGCTTGCCCGAAGCCCTGCGCCCCGTGCGTTCGGGCGGCGAGCCAGAACGCTTCCGCCTCAATTTCAGCAAGACCGGACCGGCGGCGCTGCTCGGCCATCTGGATCTGATCCGCGAATTGCCGCGGGTGATCCGCCGTGCCGGCACCAGGACCGCGTACAGCAAGGGCTTCCACCCCAAGCCGGAAATGTCCTTCGGCCCGGCGCTGTCGCTCGGTGTGGCCAGCTTGGATGAGTTCTTGGACGTGTCATTGATCGACGCGCCGGCGCCGGAAGAGCTGCTGGTGCGGCTGAACGCAGCGGCCAGTGGCGGGATCCAGTTCAAGAGCGTGCAGGCGCTTTCCAATAGCGACCGCGTCATCACCACGATCGTGACCGGCGCGCGCTACGTGATCGCGCTGGCCGAGAGCGCCCTGGCCGACCTGGGCGGTGTGCCTGAGTTGGAACGCAGAATGGCTGATTTTTTGGCGAAGACGGAATGCACGGTTCGCCGAGACGTTGAGGGTCTAGGCAAAATGGTCGACGTCCGAAAGTTCGTGGAAAAAATTCAGCTCGGCGACGACCAATCGCGCGAGCTGCTCGAGCGCGCGGGCCTGATCGGGCGCATGATTGCACTCGACGTGACGATCGAAATCGGACAGCGCGGCTCGGCCAAAGTTTCGGAAGTGGTAGAAGCGCTGTTCGGCGTCAAAGACTTTCCACACCGCGGCGTGCGCTACGCTCTGCTCGCAGGCACTGGCACCCCGCACGACCTCGAACTGCATCGCAAGCGGCCCGCAATCATGGAAGCCGCTATCGACCCCACCAGCGCGGAGGCATTGGCACTCTAATGCTGCAGCCCCCACCCATGACTCCCCAGCTCCTGGCCATTTACCTGGTGATCGGCGCGTTCCAGCTGTGGATGCTGTTCGACGCCTTCCGCCGTCGTTCGCCGTTCGTGTGGAAGCTGCTGATTTTTCTGATTCCGCTCGCGGCGATCCTGTACTTCTTCTTCGTCAAGCTGCCGGAGTTGACTGGTCGAAGGCCCGCGGCGGCGCTGGTCCCCCCGGGTCCAACCCTAGAAGAAATCGCGGAGCTCGCGCGGCAAACGCCCAGTGAGTCGAACAAGCTCGCCTACGCCGACAGGCTGGCCGAGCTTTCACGCTTTTCGGAGGCCATCGGTCGCTACCGCGACGTGCTGCGCGTAAATCGTGACAGCAAAGAGGCGCTGCACGGGTTGGCTCGCGCGCTCTTGGCCCTCGGCCGCCCGCTCGAGGCGATCGAGGAGCTTGCCACGCTGATGGAGCTGCAGCCTGAATTCCGCGACTACGCGGCCGCGCTGGATTACGCGGAAGCGCTCTGGCAGGCGGGCAAGCAAGAAGACACCATCGGCCTGCTCACGGGCTTGGTCAGCGTCACCAAGCGCATCAGTCATCGGCTAGCGCTAGCGCATTACTCGAAGGAGCGTGGCGATTCGATCACCGCTCGCAACGAGCTCGACCTCGCCTTGAGCGAGTTTGCCTCGCTGCCCGAGGCGACGCGTAAGCGCGAGCAGCGCTGGGCCGATCGCGCGCGCAAGCAGTTGGCGGAGCTCAACTAAGTGCATTTGCTTTTTACTTGGCTGGTGCTCGCAATCGCGGTTTGGCTGACCGCGGCCATTTTGCCGGGGTTCAAGGTGAACGGCTTCTGGGGAGCGATCAAAGCGGCCGCCGTGTTCGGCACTTTGAATTGGCTCCTGGGCTGGTTCTTCTTCGCGGTGCTCAGCATCGTCACGCTGGGCATCGCCTACCTGCTGGCCTTCATCACTCGCTGGTTCATCATGGCCGTGATCTTGAAGCTCTCCGACAAGGTGTCTTCGAGCATCAAGATCGACGGCTTTGGCACGGCGCTGCTCGGCGCGCTGCTGATGACCGGCATCGCTTCCCTAGTCGAGCGCGCCTTCATTCTCCTGCGCTGAGCGCTACCCGTCCCGGGGTGCAGTCACTTTTGACCCACCACCGGTCCCGGGGTTAGTGGGCGATCGCGCTCCGGCATCGCAGCTCGCGGCAAGACTGAGTTCCCGTCCGTGTGCGGGCGCATTGCCCACGGCTCGTCGCCGCAGAGCCCGCCCGCGGCGGCGAGCGAGGGTCGCGCTCCCGCGGGCGTGGGGCGGGGTAGTGTGACGCCGCCTGAATGGGTGCCGCAGGGCGGGTGGGGCCTGCCGGCGTCACGTTGCGGCTCGCGCTCGCGCTTGGGTGCAACCCGGCGGGGGGCCTTCGTGGCGGGAGCGCGACCGTCGCCCCGCCGCCGCGGGCGGGCTCTGCGGCTCCTCAGTGTGGGTGGCCGGCGGTTGCGGCTGGGCGATTGACGCCGTTCATGCTGCGCTGCCAGCGGCGCTATGCAAAAATATGCCAATTTTGCGCTGTTTCGGAGCTTCGGCAACGGATTTGGAGCTGGGGGCAACCGCTTTGAAGCTGGGGGCAACGGATCTGAAGCTCTGCGCGCCTGCCTAAAGCTTGCGCGCCTGCCCGAAGCTTCTGCGCGCCTGCCCGAAGCTTCTGCGCGCCTGCCTGAAGCCTCTGCGCGCCTGCCTGAAGCCTCTGCGCGCCTGCCCGAAGCTTCAGCGTGGTTGTCCGAAGCTTCCGGGCTTGGCGGAGCGCGTCCTAGATCTTGAGCGGCTTGTACTTGATGCGGGTCGGTTGATCGGCGTCGCCGCCTAGGCGGCGTTTGCGATCTTCTTCGTACATCCGGTAGTTGCCCTCGAACCAGACGACTTTGCTGTCGCCTTCGAAGGCCAGAATGTGGGTCGCGATGCGATCGAGGAACCAGCGATCGTGGCTGATGATCACGGCGCAGCCGGGGAAATCCAACATTGCGGTTTCGAGCGCGCGCAGCGTGTCGACGTCCAGGTCGTTGGTCGGTTCATCCAGCAGCAGGAGATTGCCGCCCTCTTTGAGTAGCTTCGCCAGGTGCACGCGGTTTCGTTCACCGCCGGACATCGTGCCCAGCTTCTTCTGCTGATCGCTGCCCTTGAAGCCGAACCACGAGCAGTAGGCGCGTGAGGCGATCTCGCGCGTGCCGAGTGAGATCTTCTCCTCGCCGCCGGAGATTTCCTGAAACACGCTGTTGTCGGCCTTGAGCGACGAGCGCGACTGATCCACGTACGCGATCTTGACGGTGTTGCCCACCTTGAGCTCGCCGCTGTCCGGCTTGTCTTCCCCGACCAACATCCGAAACAGCGTGGTCTTGCCGGCGCCGTTCGGGCCAATCACGCCCACGATGCCGCTGCGGGGGAGCCGAAAATCCAAGCCGTCGATCAGCAAGCGATCACCGAAGCCCTTGCGCAGCGCGATCGCGTCGATCACGTTTTCACCCAGGCGTGGGCCGGGCGGAATGCTGATCTCGGTCGGATCGCTCGAGCCCTTGTCGGCCTTGCTCACCAGCTCCTCGTAGGCGGCCAAGCGCGCCTTGCTCTTGGCTTGGCGCGCGCGCGGTGAGGCGCGTACCCACTCCAGCTCCTGCTTCAGCTTGCGCTGACGGGCGCTCTCGCCTTTCTCTTCCAGCGCGAGGCGCGCGGACTTTTGCTCGAGCCACGAGGTGTAGTTGCCCTTGAAGGGGTAACCCTTGCCGCGGTCGAGCTCCAAGATCCACTCCGCAACGTCGTCCAAAAAGTAGCGATCGTGGGTGACGGCCACCACGGTGCCCGGGTACTCGTGTAGAAAGCGCTCGAGCCAGGCGACCGATTCCGCGTCCAGGTGATTGGTCGGCTCGTCGAGCAGCAGCATGTCCGGGCGCGACAAAAGGATGCGGCAGAGCGCGACTCGGCGGCGTTCTCCACCGGAAAGCTTGGCGATTTCGGCGTCCGGCGGCGGTAAACGCAGGGCATCCATGGCCAGCTCCAGGCGCTGATCCAGGTTCCAAGCGTCGGCGGCGTCGATCTTGTCCTGCAACGCGGCTTGCTTGTCCAAAACGCGCGTCATCTCGTCGTCCGAAAGCGGCTCGCCGAGCTTCATGCTCACGGCTTCGAACTCGCTGATCAGGCCGCGAATGTCGGCCACGCCCTCATTCACCGCATCGATCACGGTCTTCGCGCTACCCAAATCCGGCTCTTGCGCGAAGTAGCCGATCTTGGTCCCTGGGTAGGGCTTGGCCTCGCCCATGAACTCGGTATCGACGCCGGCCATGATCCGGATCAGCGAGCTCTTGCCGGAGCCATTGGTGCCGATCACGCCGATCTTGGCGCCCGGGTAGAACGCGAGCGTGATGTTCTCGAGAACCTTCTTGTCGGGAGGATGAACACGCGTCACCTCCTGCATCGTAAAAATGAACTCGGGCATACGCGGCAGATTAGGCACTTTTGGGCCGCTCCGCTAGTGGCCGCCTAACACAGCGCAGCAAACCGGTAGTCGCGTGGGGCGAGAGGGACTAACCGCCAAAACGCCAAAACGCCAGAAGAGGGAGAGGGATTGGGTTTGCTCGGCGCGCCTGTTTTGCAGCTTGGGAACGTGAGGCGCGGCGCGCGACGTGATCCAAACACGGCCTGCCATCGATGCTCCCGCTCAGCGTCGTCTCAATGACCCAGCGCTCCGCTCCGGGCGAACCCCAAATCTCTTCTCTCTTTCCCCTCTTTTGGCGTTTTGGCGTTTTGGCGGTTCAAATCTGGGAGCCGGAGCTATTCGGCTGCGGCCGACGACAGTGCGGTGCGCAGCTCGGTCAGGATTGCGTCTACGTTTTTCTTGGCGTCACCGAACAGCATTTTGCTGTTTTCCATGAAAAACAGCGGATTTTCCACGCCGGCGTAGCCGCTGGCCATGCTGCGTTTCATCACGATCGTGGCTTTGGACTTCCACACCTCGAGCACCGGCATGCCGTAGATCGGGCTCGAGGTGTCAGTCAGCGCGCCGGGGTTCACGATGTCGTTGGCGCCGATCACCAGCACCACGTCCGTCTCCGGGAAGTCCTCGTTGATCTCTTCCATCTCCAGCACGATGTCGTACGGGACTTTGGCTTCGGCCAAGAGCACGTTCATGTGACCCGGTAGGCGCCCGGCAACCGGGTGAATCGCGAAGCGCACCTTGATGCCTTGCTTCTTCAACAGCGAGGCAATCTCGTACACGGGGTATTGAGCGTGCGCGACGGCCATGCCGTAGCCGGGCACGATCACGACTTGCTTGGCATCGCGCAGCAGGGCAGCGGTCTCGCTGGCGGTGATCGAGGTGACCTCGCCTTGCGCTTCGGCGCCCTCGCGCTTGGCCGGAGCCGCGCCTTCATCGGCGCCGAAACCACCGAAAATCACGCTCCAGAACGAGCGATTCATGGCGCGGCACATGATGTAACTGAGGATCGCGCCGCTCGAGCCCACCAAAGCGCCGGTGATGATCAGCAGATCATTTTCGAGCATGAAGCCCGCCGCCGCGGCGGCCCAACCCGAGTAGCTGTTGAGCATCGAGACCACCACCGGCATGTCCGCGCCACCGATGGCCAGCACTAGATGCACGCCGAGCAGCCCAGCCACAGCGGTCATCAGCAAGAGCGAGCTGAGCCCTTCATGCTCGCTCGCGCCCAAGAAGCGGGCACCCAAGCCCACGGAGACGAGCAGCAGGAGCAGATTGAACCAATGCCGTCCGGGCAGCAGCAAGGGCTTGCTGCGCACCAGGCCCTTTAGCTTGCCGAACGCAATCACCGATCCGGTAAACGTCAGCGCGCCGACGAACACGCCGACGAACACCTCGACGGCGTGGATCACGCCCTCCGCGTGCGCGGTATCGGTGGTCGTGCCCAAATAGCTCGCAATTCCGACCAAAACCGCCGCCAAGCCGACGAAGCTGTGCAGCACCGCCACCAGCTCCGGCATGGAGGTCATCTCCACGCGCAGCGCCAAGAGCGCGCCGATCACGCTGCCCACCGCGACCGCTACCGCGAGCGCGCCGTAGCTATGCACGTGACCACCGGCTGTGATGCCGAGTGCCAGCAGCATGCCGGCAATGCCGAAGGCGTTGCCACGACGCGCGGTCTTCTGGGTGCTGAGGCCCGCCAGGCTCAGGATGAACAGCACCCCGGCCACCAAGTACGCAATCGTAGTGAGACTTTCAGGCATGACGATTACCGTTGGAACATGCGCAGCATGCGCGTGGTGACCCAGAAGCCACCGCTGATGTTGATCGTCGCGAGCAGCACTGCGGCGGCGCTGAGCAGGGTGACGGGCGAAGAAATCGGCCCAGAAATCTGCAGCATTCCGCCGACCAAGATGATGCCACTGATGGCGTTGGTCACGCTCATCAGCGGCGTATGCAGCGCCGGTGTTACGTTCCACACCACTTGCCAGCCGACGAAGCAGGCCAGCACGAACACGGTCAGGTGCGACACGAATTCCTTGGGCGCCACCGAGCCCAGCAACCCGAGCAAGGCCAGTGCCACGACCGCGAAGACCGCGCTGCGCAGCGGATGACTCTCTGGTGCCTTGGGCGGCGCGGGCGCGGGCAAGCTCGTCTTCGGTGCCACCGGAGCCGGGTGCATGGGCGCAGATTTGGGCGCGGGCCAAACCAGCTTGCCTTCGTGCAGCACGATCGCGCCGCGCACGACGGCGTCTTCCAGATCGACGTGGAAGCTCTTGGCGCCGCCCATGTCGGCCAACAAATGCGTCAAATTGCTGCCGTAGAGCTGGCTGGCGGTGGGCGCGAGGCGGCTCGGCAGATCCACATAGCCAATCACGGTCACGCCGTGCTGAGTGACGACTTCACCCGGACGGGTAACGGCGCAGTTGCCGCCCGCCTCGGCCGCCAAATCCACGATCACCGACCCTTGTCGCATGCTGCTCACCATCTCTTCGGTGATCAGCACCGGCGCACCTTTACCGGGCACGAGCGCGGTGGTGATGATGATGTCGACGTCCTTGGCTTGCTTGGCGAACAGGGCCATCTCGGCGGCGATGAACTCGGCGCTCATCGTCTTGGCGTAGCCACCGGAGCCCGCGCCGTCTTCCTTGATGCTCACCTCCAGGAACTCGGCGCCCATGCTCTGAATCTGCTCGCGCACCTCGAGCCGCGTATCGAACGCGCGCACGATCGCGCCCAGGCTGCGGGCCGCGCCGATCGCGGCCAGGCCCGCGACGCCCGCGCCGATGACCAGCACCTTGGCGGGAGGCACTTTGCCTGCCGCGGTCATCTGCCCAGTGAAGAATCTGCCGTAAAAACTGGCGGCTTCGATCACTGCGCGGTAGCCAGCGATGTTGGCCATCGAGCTGAGCGCGTCCATTTTTTGCGCGCGGGTGATGCGCGGCACTTGGTCCATCGCCAGCACCGTCGCTCGCCGCGCGGCGAGCCGCTCCACGAGTTCGGCGTTCTTGGCCGGCCAGATGAAGCTGACCAAGGTACTGCCCTCGCGCAAGAGTTCGGCCTCGTGCAGGTCGAGCTCCAGATTGTGCTCGGGCGGCTGTACCTTGAGGATGAGCTCGTTCTGATCCCACAACTCACGAGCGGAGCGGACGACGGTTGCGCCAATCGCCGCGTAGTCAGCGTCAGCGAAGGACGCGCCCGCGCCTGCTTGGCTCTCGACCTGGACCTCGAAGCCCAACTTGAGCAGCCGGCTCACCGTATCGGGCGTGGCCGCAACTCGCCGCTCACCTGGGCGGATCTCCTTGGGAATACCGATCTTCATGCTTCTCCTCGTTCAAGCAGGGAAACGCGCGCGGGAGCATTCGACGCTAGCACCGCAGCAGCGCCCCGAAAAATACGACCTGTGCGGCATTTTCAACGCACACGCGAGCCGCGCTCACGAGCCACACAAACCCGCCTCACGGGTAGGCAGTAGCGCGCAGCTTGAGCGTCGTCGCTTCCGGGTCGTTGACCGGCGACGGTACTTGCCAGTCGCTGCCCGTGGCCAAGACCGCTCGAGCGCGGCCGATGCCCTTCGCTTGGTACAGGGCCGAATCCGCCGCACGCATCAAGTCTTCGGCGGTCGCGCCGGGAAACTGATCCGACGACGCGATGCCGATGCTGACCGTGAGCGGCACTTTGCCGGCCGGCGTCACGACCGGTGCTTCGCTGACCAATTTGCACAGTCGTTGAGCGACCTGAAGACCGACCTTGGATTCACATTCCGGCAGCACCGCGATGAACTCTTCACCACCGAGCCGGCCCACGGAATCATAGGCACGCACGCCGAGCTTCAAGCGCCGCGCCGCTTCACGCAGCACGACGTCGCCAGTGGCGTGACCGTACGTGTCGTTGATCACCTTGAAATGGTCGAGATCAGCCATCACCACCGCGACCGGCAGCGCGCGCCGCGAGGCACGCACCAATTCGCGCTCGAGCTGATCCAAGGTCGCCCCGCGGTTGAGCAGCTGGGTCAAGGAATCGTGCATGGCCTCGAAGCGCAGCGACTCACGAGCCGACACCAGCTGCTCCTGCAGCTCGATCACGCGCTTGCCGGCTCGCAGCCGCACCTTCAGCTCGAGCGGGTTGCAGGGCTTGACCAGGTAGTCGTCCGCGCCCGCATCCAAGCCTTCGATGATGTCGGACTTGTCGTCCTTCGCCGTCAGGAGCACGACATACACATACGGTTCGGCAGGACCACTGCGGATCTTGCGACAAACTTCGATGCCGTCGACCTTGGGCATCACCCAATCGATGATCGCCAGGCGCAGGCTCGAATCCGCTGCCAGGGCGTTCAGCGCTGCCTCGCCGTCGCGAACGGTAATGACCTCGTAACCCCAGCCAGTGAGCCAATGCTCGAGCATGGTCCGAGCAATCGGCTCGTCGTCGGCGAGCAGAATTTTCATTCTGCGCTCCGTGATTGCAGAGACATGCGAGTCACTAAGCGTCCTCGATGGACCTTACGGCGGCCTTGACCAGGCCCTTAATGCTCGGCTTTCGATTCCCGGAGAGTCCTGAAAGGCAACTGCCCACTGCGTAAATCTCGATCCGCGGCGAAAAGGCTCGGTGTACGGGCAACGCTGACTGAGGATGGTGGTCGACCGGTCCGGGGGCTAGTCTGGGTGGCGCGTGCTCCGTTCGTTCCGCGCCTTGCTCCTGTTTTGGACCATTTTCCTCTCCTACGCCTGGGAGTGGTTGCTTGCGCGAGTGCTCAGCGCCGAGCGCACACAAGCACGCCTTGCGCGCGCCCACCTCAAGAATGCCCGGCGCTTGGCCGAGGGCTTCGCCCGCTTGCGCGGGGTGTTCATCAAGATGGGGCAAGTGCTGAGCGTGGTGGGCACCTTCCTGCCCACGGCCTTCGGCGAAGCCCTTTCGACCTTGCAGGACCAGGTTCCGCCGCGCCCGTTCTCGGAGATCGAAGGGCGCTTGCGCGAGGCCTTCGGTGCCGATCCGCTGGCGCGCTTCGGGAGCTTCGAACGTGAAGCGTTGGCCGCGGCGTCGTTGGCCCAGGTGCACCGCGCCACGACGCGCGACGGCCGCGCGATTGCCGTCAAGGTCTTGTACCCCGGCATCGAACGCTTGATTCGCCGGGACCTGGCCGTGATGCGCTCACTCTTGCCGTTCATCAAATTGGTCGTGAAGGTCGGGCGCGTGGAACGGGTGTTCCACGAGCTCGGAGCGATGCTGGCGCGCGAGACGGACTATCAGCACGAACGCGGCAACATGGAGCGCATTCGCAGCATCTTCGCAAGCCACACGGACGTGATCGTACCGGAAGTGATCGACGAACTGACCGCGGCCGGCGTGCTCTCGATGAGCTTCGAGACTGGCGCGAAAATCAATGACTTGGAAGCCGAACGCGAGCTCGGCATCGACTCGGAAGCGGTCGCCCGGTTGCTCGTGGAGTGCTACTTCACGATGTTGCTCGAACACCGCGTGTTTCACGCCGATCCGCACCCCGGGAACTTCTTGGTGCGGCCCGGACCGAAACTGGTGATTTTGGACTACGGCGCGGTGGAAGAGCTCACCGAGGCTCTCTCCAGCGGGATGAAGGTGGTGGTCTTGGGCGTCATCACCCGCAACGACGACCAGATCTTGGCTGGCCTAGAGCAAATGGGCTTCGTCGCCGAAGGCGGCGATCGCGAACTCTTGAAGCAAGTCGGCCGCGAATATTTGAAGGTGCTCGCTTCGGTCAAAATCACGGACTTCAGCAAGCTCGACCGACAGACCATGGAAAAGCTCTCCGGCTACGAGCAGATCCGCGGCCGCTTGCGCGCAGTGATGAAGAGCGTCGAATACCCAGAGGGCTACTTCTACGTCGAGCGCACCTTGGCCTTGTTGTTCGGCCTAGCCGCGCAATTGTCACCCAAGCTGGGCCTGCCCGGCTTGGCCATGCCGCTGGCCTCGAAGTTATTCATGAAAGGCTTCCTATCGACCCCAGCCGCCACCACCGCGGCCAAGGCAGATCCTGCTGCGTGAGCGGGGTGGGTCAAGTCTGACCTCACCCCGGGAGCGGTCCCGGAGCAGGCGCGCGTCACTCGAATTCGAGGCGCCAGCGGACGTCCGCGCCGAGGTTGCCCAGAGTGGAGCTCGAGATGTCGTTCACGTTGTCGTACGAGCCTTCGACGCTCACGCGGGGGCTCAATTGCCACTCCACGTTCGAGCGCACCTCGCGCGAGTCGGCCACGCCGCTGGTGACGTTCGCGCGGATGCGCTTCGACAGCCGTTTGCCGATCGTGACCGTGGGCTCGGTGCGACCGGTGCGCGAGGAATAGGCGCTGCCGAAGCGGAAATCGTCGATCAGCGGGACCGCGTCGGTGACCGCGCGGTCCGCGCCGCTGAGCGAACCGAGCGCCTCGAGCGCGACGCTGCCGCCGACGCTGGCCGATTGCGCTTGATCGAGCTCGGCGCGCGTCAAACCGATGGTCAAGAGTAGGAAGATGTCGTCCTGCGCCAGCGCCGGATCGCTGGTCAAATCCACCTTGAGCTTGTCCGCGTTGCCGTGGGCGTGCAGTTGGATGCGCCAGCGGCCACCTTGAGACGTGGGCGCGGTAGAACCGCCGGAGCTGGCGGCACCGGTGGGGGCCGCGCTGGCCGTATTGTTGGTCTGATAGCGGCGGTATTCGGTGACCGCGGTCACATCGACTTCCGGCGCAATGCGCGTCAAATCGTCGAAGCGCACGCGGCCTTGCGTCACTTCGAATTCACTGCGCCGCAGGAAGATCTTGCCGCGCGGGTGCAGCGTCACCGCGCCGCGCAAGCCGAAGCGCCCACTCGTGCCGGCCAAGAGCAAGCCTTCGTCGGCCACGTCCAGCTCGGCGTCGATCAGGTTGTTTTGCAGCTTCATCGCCTTCTGCGCGCGCAGGCGCACCTCGAACTGAACCACGTCTTCCGCCGGATCGTAGGTGTTCACTTCGGTGCGCTTACCGCGTTGCGCGAGCGAGGAAATGTCGGCGGTCATCAGCACCGGCCGGGTATAGTCGAAGGAGCGCAAGGTCACGTCGCCCGTGACGCGTGGCAACTCGCGTTCACCGTCGCTACTGGTCGGCTTGAAAGCCAGGCTCAGGTCCGCGTCCGCGACGGCGCGGATGCCGTCGTTCATGGGCAGCGCCAACTCGCGCGCGGTGATGGCGAAGCGCGCAGCGCCCAGCTCTAGGCCCTGGAGTGGCGCGGATCCGCTCACTTGCAGCGTACCCGAGCCAACCTTGGCCGAAGCCTTCTCGATCTTCAGCTCGTTGCCGGCGATGCGCAGCGCAAGCTCGATGTCCGAGACGGGCAGGGGCAAGCCGCGAATCGCGAGCTCGCCCCGCTCCAGATCGAATCCGCCGGTAAAACGCGGCGCAAACAGCGGGCCTTTCACCTCCAGCTGACCCGAAAGCGTGCCTTCGGCCCGCTCCGCGCGCGGGATCACCCCGAGCAAGCTGGCTAGCTGCATCGGACGCAAGATCAGCTTGGCGTCGATCTGCGGATAAGTGGCGACGTTGAAAATAGAACCCTGCGCGTCGAACGTGACGCGTTGGCCGCGCGGCGTGGTGGCGCTGAAGCCGATGCCCGGCAGCGCAAAGCGGCCAGCCTCGAACACGATCGGGCGTGAACCCGACGCCAACTCGATGTGATACCCCTGACGGTTGATGCTCCAATCCGTCAGCGATAGCTCGACGCGCGATTCGAGCGGAGTCTTCGTGCGCACTTCGTGCAGCGAGAGCTTGCCGGTCAGCTTACCGTCGAGGCGCGTTTCCGAATCGCCCAAGGTGGACGAGAGCTCGGCCAGCACGCCCAGATCCAGAGCCGTGAAATCGATTTCACCGCGCACGATCTTGTCGCGCTGTCGGGTGACGCTCAGGTCCTGGAATGCGATCTGACCGCCGAACAGCTCGCCGCTCGCGTGAAATACGCCGCTATTTTGGTCGGCTTCGTAGTCGGCCCGCTCGAACGGCGCGCCGATCGGCTTGCCGCAACGAGTGGTGCCCAGCACTTTTTGCGGGTGGACGATCGGCACCAGCCGCAGCTCGAACTTGGAAGCGGGCAGAGTCGCGCGACCGACACGCAGCGGAGAGATCCGTCCGCTGGCGTCGAAGGTGAGCGCGTCCAGCGTGCCACCCACTTCCGCCACCGCGCTCAGCTGGCCTTCGGCGCTGCGCAGCACGACGGGCAAGGCATCCAGGCGCGACAGCGGCAGCGCGCTGCCCACGAACTGCCCGTACACCTGGGCGCCCTGACGCAACCCGAACGAGCCGACGATGGTGCCCGCGCCTTTGCGCAAAGTGATGCTCGGTACGCTGAGATCGACGCCCTGATAGGTGGCGTCACGATCGCTCCAGCGGAAGTCGAACTCCGCGTTGCCGGAATCGTAGCGCTCGTCGAACAGATCGAGCACGCCGAAGTGCGCGTTGCCGGCCACCCGCAGATTGCCGCCGCCACAGCGGTCTTCCGGGCCACCGAGCACGTAGTGCACGGTGGCATCGAGCGCCGTTTGACCCGCGATATCGTCGAAGCGTGGGTCGGTCTCGAAGTGCCACATGTGAAAGAAGTCGCGCAGATCGAAGTTCGGACTCTTCACGTGCGCATCGGTGACGATCGGCGCCGGGCCGTCGAAGTTCAAGCGCCCGCTGGGTACGGAGTAGTCGCTCTTGCCCTTCTTGGCTTGCACATCGAACAGCTCGAGCACGAGCGGCACGAAGCGAACCCGGGCGCTGGTGATGTCGCCGAACGGGAACCCGCCGAACACGAAGTTTTGCACCTTCAAGTTGCCGGTGAGGACCACCGCGGGCGGCTCTCCGGTCATGTCGACGTCGACCTCGGCCTTGCCCGCGATCGGGATACCGACAATCGGGCTGACGTCCGCAAGATCGATGCGCGAGCCTTTCAGCACGGACATGTTCACCGCGGCGTTCTGGAAGGAGATCGAGACCAACTTGACGTTGACCGAACTGTCCCCGAAATCCGTGCGCGTGTCGTAAATATCGAAGGAATTTGGCCGCACCCCGATGTGCCCGCGCACCAGGGCGGATTTGACTCCGATCATGCGCTTCCGCTTCGGATTGCGATACGAGACGTCCGTCACCTCGAAGTTGTGCGTGTCGGCATACACCTCGGAGTCGAGCTTCAACGGCGAGAGCGTGCCGGCGAGCTTGGTCACTCGTAGATCGTTGAAGTCCCATTTGATCAGGGTATCGTCGGTGACGCCCAGATCGCGCATCAGCCCTTCGAAATTCATGTCCTTGCTGTCGACCCGTTCGACGCTCAAAGGAACACCCGGTGAGAAGGGCTCGATGCGTGCGTTCTTCAACACCACGTCACCGTTTGCGAACGCCATCTGATAGCGGGGGATGTTGATCGCGTCGCCGCTGACCGCGACCTCGACATCCAGGGTCTTGGCCAGCTTGAAGTGTTCGAACTCGATGCCGGCCCCGGTCAACTTGCCGTGCAACTCGGGCAGCTTGTGACGCCCGTCGTAATGAACATCGCCGGCGAACGAAGCCGTGCCTTTGAGCGGCCCGGCGCGGACGAAGCGATTGACCAGCGGAAGCGGCGCGCGCAGCACGACATGCCCGTCAATCAGAGGTATTTCTCCCTTGCGCAGGCCGACGCGCAGCTGCGAGAGGCGCAGCATGACCCGGCCCGGGTCGTCCTCGCGCAGGTTGTCGCAGCTCGGCAGCGAGCCCGGCTTGGGATCGAGATCGGCACTGCCCAGCGCAGAGAAGCGCCGGACCAAGATGTCGGAAGGCTCATAGCGGACGCGCAGCTCGAGACGACACAACGTATCCTCGTCGGTGGCGAGCGTGCCCGGCGGCGGCGGCGGCACACCGCGCACGACCCGTTCGCGCCAAACCCGCGTACCACTCGCGCGCAGCGCAATCTCGAAGCTTGGCCCAAGCTCCGCGAACACGTCGAGATCGAGCGCACCGCTGTCGACGTGCACGCCATCGATATCGAGCGCAACATGCGCGTCGCCGACCGACAGCGACGTGAACGGCGCTTGCTTGGACGGCGCGCGCGCCTTCGCAGGCGCCGCGGGCAAGCGGTAGCGCAGGTTCTGGAGCTGACCGTCCTTGATCACCAGCCGCGCTTTGGGCTGGTCGATCTCCACGTCACCCGCATCGAGACGCCCCGAGAGCAGCGAGAAGATGCGCGGAGTGACCGCCACCCGCGCCACCGAAAGTGCGGGGGTACCGCCGTCCGAAGCCGGTACCACCAGCTGGCTCACCGTCACGCGCAGCGGCAGCAATTTCAGCTCGACTTGAAAGCTGGCGGTCAGCCCCAGCTGCTCGGCCAGGATGCGCGCGGTCTCCCCCGCCGCCCAATTCTCGACCGTAGCGGACGACAGGAAAAAGCCGGCAAGCAGCGGCAAAGCGCCGAGCAACGCGAACAGGCTGCACAGCACGCGCGCGAAGATCCGCCCGAAATCGCGATTTCGGGTGGGTAGCGCGAGCACGAGCCGACCCTGAGCCATAGCTGCTGAAGCCTATCGCGGGCCCGGCAATTGGGCTCGTTTTGCGGGTGTGCGCTAATATTTCTCAACAAAAGCCCGGAAAATTTAGCCCTCCCTGGCGCGTGCTAAAGTCACGATTGTTCTTGCGCTCGCGAGCTTCCCGAATAGAAAGAGGCTCCTTTTCTGGCCGAGGATCCGATGTCGCACGAGTCCGTTGTCCCCGTCGCTGACCCTGCGCGCGCGATCCATGCGCTCGAGCGTGCCGTCGTGTGCGCGGAACGCGGCGAGGCCGACCGGCCCGTGGTCCTGCTCAATCCGGGGGATCTCTCCGCGCTGGGCCCGAGCGACATCCGCCCCCACCTCGACCGAGTGATGATGGGCGAGTTCGCGGGCGACGGTCTGGATTCGTTGCTCGTCACCGGCGCCCTGGACGCGCTCTTGCCCGAGATCAAAGCCCTAGTTGGTTTCGGCGACGGCGAGTGGCGCCACAAGGACGTGTGGAAACACACCAAGCAAGTCGTCACCCAAAGCGTGCAGCGCATCGAAGTGCGCTACTCGGCTTTATTTCACGACATCGGCAAAGTGCGCACGCGCTCGATCTCTCCGAGCGGTGAAGTGCATTTCTTCGGCCACGCCGAGGTCGGCGCGCGCATGTTCGACAAGCTCGAGCGCCGCGAACGTCTGTTCTCCGCCGATACCTCGCTGCGCGATGAGGTGCGCTTTCTGGTTTTGCATCATTTGCGCGCCAGCCAATACGACGGCAAATGGACGGACAGCGCAGTGCGCCGCTTCGCCAAAGAAATCGGCCCTTATCTCGAAGATTTGCTGTGCTTGTCGCGCGCCGACATCACCACCAAGCGCCCCGAAAAAAAGCGCCGCGGCATCGCCCAAATCGACGAACTAGCCGAACGCATCACCACTCTCGCCGCCGAAGACGCCGTCCAACCGCTCTTGCCCACCGGCGTCGGCAACGAAATCATGGTCGCCTTCAAGCTACCGCCCTCACGCCTGATCGGCGAAATCAAACGCGCCCTCGAAGCCGCGGTAGACGCGGGCGAAATCGAAGGCCGCTTGGAATCGTCCGCCTACGTCGAGTTCGTCGGCCAAAACAAACAGCGCTTCGGCCTGCCGTAAACACGCGGACCCTTCGAGAGTGGGCGCTCGCGATCCAGCAGCGCACCTCCCAGCACGCAATGTTGTCGACGCGAGCGGCTCCCGAGATTGAACCGCCAAAACGCCAAAACGCCAGAAGAAAGCCCAGCGCACCGAGTAGCGTCGTACCTCACCGCAACCAGACGATGGGAATTCAGGTTAGCGCTCTGCGTCAATCCGCGAGATATCTACGACGCGAATTGACTCGCAACAGCGAACCCAACCCTCGCTCCTCTTCTGGCGTTTTGGCGTTTTGGCGGTCGACTCTCTCTCGTTAGTGTCGCGACGCGACGTTGCAAGAGCGCCATGAGCATGACCGCAGCTGAGCTGCTCAGCCGCCTTCGTATTCGCAGCGGGCGTCGCACGTCTCGTGGACGATCACGCGGGTGAGTTCGGGCAGGGTTGGTTTGATGCGCTGCCACAGCCAATGAGCGAGGATTTCGCTGGTGGGGTTTTCTAGGCCTGGCACGTCGTTCAAATAGTTGTGGTCGAGCGTGTCGTGCAGGGGCTGCCAGAGCTCGTCGAGGCGGCTGTAGTCGATCAAGAAGCCGGTGTCGGGGTTCACGGCGCCTTCTACGGCCAGCTCGATTTTGAAGCTGTGGCCGTGCAGGCGCGCACATTTGTGGCCTTCCGGCACGCGCGGCAAACGATGAGCGGCCTCGAAACGCAGTTCTTTGATCAGTCGGACTTTCACGGGCCAGACTTTAGCACGCAAAATAATTTTGGTGAGGGATCCGTCCGTGACGGTTATTGCGACGGCGCGATCTCGCCACACAGGCTGGCAAAGGGACCTTCTGCCTTGCGATCTCGGAATTCCACCCCGCATTGCAGCGGATCGTCGAAGCTGTGCGCCAGATCGATGGTCAGCGATGCGTTCCATTCACGCCCGCCATCCACGCGTGCGCGGATCACTCCGCTCGGGTCGATGAACCAGGTTTCGGGGTAAAGTTTGGTGCCGAACGTATCGCGCACGAGTTTGAATTCCGGGTCGAGCATGACCACGAACGGAGGCTCGGCACCGCCCAGCACCGATTTCATGGTCTCGCGCGCGTCTTCCAAGCTTTCGTCCGTCGATACGGTCAGCAGCGCGATGTCTGGGTGCGGCGCCAGCGCCTTGGCCAGCGAGGCGAGCGAGGGCATTTCTTCCAAGCAAGGCCGACAGGTCTTGGTCCAGAAATTCAAGATCACGGTTTTCCCGCGATAGCTCGACAGCCGCACCGTCCCGCCACCGATTTTCGGCAACTCGAAATCCGGCGCGAGGCGATTGCGCGCCGCGTAATCGGGGCGCATGGCGCACAGCGGAGTGCAGGCGCGGCGCGTTTCCCCGTCTCGCGCGGTCGAGACGAACGAATACACGCCCAGGGCAGCCAGGCCGATACAGGTGATTTGAGCTATTTTCGCGAACAACACGGCACGGGCAGCCTAGCACCACCCGCGCCGAGCAGGCACGCTCAGGGCTTGCTCCAGCCCGAAATTCAGGCAAAGACTCGGCCGCGTCGCGCACTCGCTCGCTACCGTCCGTGGCCGTCGCATCCGTCACCGCGTCACACCCCCCGGGACCCATGGATCGCCTCGAAAAACGGCTGCTCGCCGAAGTTGCCCGCGCCAGCCACGACTTTCGACTGATCGAACCGGGCGATCGCGTGATGGTCGCGGTCAGTGGCGGCAAAGATTCGCACGCGCTGTTGTATTTGCTGCGCCAGATCCAGCGCCGCGCACCCTTCGAGTTCTCGCTATTTGCGCTGAACGTAGACCAAGGGCATCCCGGCTTTCCCAATCGGACCCTGCCCGACTATTTCGAGCGCGAGGGCTACGAATACAAAATTATCGAGGAAGACACGTACTCGGTCGTCAAACAGAAGATCCCCGAAGGTAAGACCTTCTGTTCGCTCTGTTCGCGGCTACGCCGAGGCATCCTCTACACCCAAGCCGTGGAGCTCGGAGCCACCAAGATCGCGCTCGGTCACCACCGCGACGACGTGATCGAGACCCTGATGCTCAACTTGCTCTACTCGGGGCAACTGAAAGCCATGCCGGCACGCTTGCGCTCGGACGACGGACGCAATGTGGTGATTCGGCCCATGGTTTACTTGAGTGAGGAAGAGCTCAGCGAGTTCGCGGCGCTCAAGCAATTCCCGATCATCCCCTGTGATTTGTGCGGCTCGCAAGAGAATCTGCAGCGCAAACAGATCAAGCACCTGCTCGATGATCTGAACGCCAAGAACCCGAAAGTGCGCGCCAACGTGTTCGCCGCCCTCGGCAACGTGCGCCCGTCGCACCTGTTCGACGTCGCGTTGCGCTCTTCCCTCGGTATCGTCGAAGCCGCAGAAACGCCGGAGATCGGCGCGCCTTCAGCATCCGCACACGAGCGAGCGCCGGAAGTTCCGCTATCGGCGCTGTTTCGCACGCGCTAGCAACCTTTACGGCTCGACTGCACGGCTGCTACTCTGCAGCCGAGAGACGACCGCGAATGTTGGCTGCTCCAGCGAACCAGGCACCCACCGCGCTAGTAGAGCAGGACGCGCCGGTCTTTCGCTTCTTCCCCACGGTCGAACCGCTTTCACACTTCGTCGAGTACCTGTACACGAGTGAAATACCCGGCCGCTTCGTCGCGCAAATCGAAGCCACGCGCCTGCCCGAAGTGGAGGCTCAGTTGGTGTTCGCCCTCGAGCAAGGCAACGTTTTCCCGGGTGGCGTCCATTTGGGCGGTGGACTGCGGGCGTGCCTCTTTCTGCAGCCGGCGCACCTGCAAGTCATCCCGATCCCGGGCAGCATTCGCCAAGCGGTGGGCGCGTCGTTGCGGCCCGCGGGGCTGCGTCTTCTGCTGCAGCGTGGCGCCGATGGGTTGGGCAACGCGCCGCGCTTCGGGCTCGATGAATTGTGTGGCGCCGAGGGGCGTGAGCTTCGTGAGCGCCTGATCTGCGCGCAGACCGTCAGCCAACGTCTTTACCTGCTCGAGCGGTACCTGCAAGCACGGGTCCGGCGGCTCGAGCGGCCGAGTCAAACCGTGCGCCGGGCGTTCCAGCTGATTCAAGCAGCGCGCGGCGAGATTTCGACCGAACAGCTCGCGCGGGCCTGTGGTTGCACGAGCCGAACCCTGCGCAGCGCTACCGTCGCAGAAGCCGGTCTGGCACCCAAGCAGCTGGCGCGGATCGTGCGAATCCGATACGCCCTCGATCTGATGGCGGGCGCGGGCGTCCCGCTCAGCGCCGCGGCAGCCAGCAGTGCCTTCTCCGACCAGGCGCACATGAGCCGGGAATTCCGCGAGCTGATCGGGGAGGCGCCCGCGCAGCTCGGCCAGAAGATCCGCTCCGTGGATATCCCCAGCTTGAAAACGGAGCGCAATTTGCTCAGCACGGGGCTGCTGGTCGTGCCCAAATCCGGATTGCCCTGAGAATTTCCGATTTCTTCAAGACGCGCACGGCGCGCTCGGTTTAGTTGGGGGGAGCAGAAAAGGGGACCGCTGGCCAGCTTCGGCGCTTCTGAGCCGCGCCGGGCGACTACCTGAATCCTGGCTGGTTTCCGTCAGTTACGGATGCTGCGCAGGATCAACTCTGCCGCCTCGGTCGCTTGGTAGTTCATCAGCATGTGACCGGCATCGGGCACGAGCTGAAACTGCGAGCGGCCTCCGGCCTTCAGGATCAGGTCATGGATTGACCTCGCGCGGCTGGCGGAAACGACAGCGTCCGCGCCGCCATGGATGAATTGAGTCGGGCAGCGGATCTCGGCAGCAGAGCGCAGGAGCTGTGCACACGGTCGACCGAGGGTCACGTGCACCATGCTCACCAGGATCTCCGGGCGGGAGGCAAGCAAGTCGAGCTCGTCCTCGAGCTTCTCGGCCGAAACGCGCTCGGGCGAGAAGATGTCGTTCATCACGCGCCGGAGGAGCGCGCGGTTCAAGAGCCGCAGACGTTTGGAGCGAAACAGCCGACCCAGAACACGCGCAATCGCCGCGGCCCCCGGCAGCGACAACAGGCGATAATTCGCGTGTGCGGGAGCGCCCAGCGAGCCAATCAGCACGAGCCCCGCGATCCGCTCGGGGTAGCGTGCGGCCGCGACCTGCGCCACGCCGGCGCCATGACTGTGCCCGACCAGAAAGAAAGGCGAGCGCCAATCGAGCGCGTTCGCAGCAAAGATGACCTGCTCCGCGAGCCGGTCCAAATTCAGGGACCCGGGACTCGCCGCGCTGCGGCGAGTTCTACCGAACCCGGGCAGGTCGATCGCCGCCACGTCGACCGCGCTAGAGAGCCGCGGAATCAGCTGCTCCCAGTCCGCGATCGAACCCGGGTTGCCGTGGATGAGCAGACATTTCGGACGCTCTAAGCCCTCGGCTTCGATGCGCAGCAAGGCTTCGACGTCATCGCCCGTCTCGAGTTTCAGCTGCATGGCATCGTTCAAGCGCTCAGGAAGCGCGCGACCACGGCTCGAGATTTCCCGGAACCTATGGGCACGGTTGGGTGTCACAATCCGTACGGTATGCGTTCGGCCTCCGCCGCTCAACTCACCTCGCTGCTCGGCTCAATCGGGCTGCATGCGTGCGCGGTGTTGGTGTTGCTGCTCGCCGCACGCAAGCCGCCGCCCGCACCGCTAACGACGGCGCCCGAGCGCCCGGATGCCTGGCTCGGCGCGAGTGCGGTCGAGGTCGACGCGGTGGCGACCCCAGAAGCCACGCCCAACATCGCCAACGCGGCCAGCTCGCCGGAGTCGGAGCCACAACCCGCAGCAGCCGCGAGCGAGCCCAGTGCGGCTCCGGAAGCAAAGCCGCTGCGTGCCCCTATGGAGCCGCAACCGGACGCTGATCCTGCGCCAAAACCCAAGCCGATGCGACCGCGACCGCGACCGCGCATGCCGGCGAGCGAGGCCACGGGGACCGCGGCTGCACCCACCGCCGATGGCAATCACCAGGCCAACACGCCTGCGGCGACGGGCACGTTCGGCTCGGAGGGTCTGCCGCCGGGGGTGCGGAGTTTGCCAGGCGCGTTTGCGCGCGCGATTCCGCCGGCAAGTGGGGCGGATCCGATTTGGCAGAGTTTGCCCGTTGGCACGCAGAGGCCGTTCATCTTGGCGATCGAAGTCGACGCCGCTGGGCACATCGGCAGCGCGAAGATCTTGGGGGCGCACGACGGGAGCGAGATCCCGCCTCAGTTCGAGCATTTGCGGCAGCGCGTGATCGCGCTTTTGGGCGGGGGGCTGTTCGCCTTGCAGAATAACGGGGCCGCGGGGCGCGATCTGTTTCGGATCACGATCACGCTCTCGGATCGCGCGCTGCGAGACGAAGGCGAGCCGGCGCAGCTGGTCGAGCGCGGGTTCGAGCCGCCGCGCGGCAGCGCGCCGGGTCGCGCCTATTTTACGCTGGCCTCGGGCCGACATTTCGAAGCCCGAATCGAAGTGCTCGGCGCACCGCCGCGGCCGAAGCAGCCCTGAACCGACGCGCGAGCGCGGCTATTTGAGCGCAGAGTCCGCGACGATCAGCGGCAATTTCTTGTGCTTCAAGCGTTCCGGCGCGATCGGCGTCTCGACGCCTTCGTAGCCGCTGCCGTCGGGGCGATGGCCGAGCAGCGCGAAAGCCCGGCGATAGTCGGAGAATTTGCCGCCTTCGCGCACGGCCGCGATCAGCGCCAGGCCCTCGGCTTCGCCGCCTTGAGCCAGCACGTATTCGATCCAGGCCCACTTGGCGCTGACCGCGCGCACGTCGGCGCGGCCGCGCAGGCCGCGCCGTAGGCGATCGAGTTTCGCGTCGACGCGGGCGACGCCCGCGTAGGGCATGCGATCGAGTGGCGTATTGCGCTTGGCGCAGAAGGGCGCAACACCCAGGGCGATCGGGCAGATCTTGGACAGCTCGCCCACGAATTTGACGCACTCGTCGATATCTTCGTCGGTTTCGCCGGGCAGGCCGATCATCAGGTACAGCTTCAAGCGATCGAAGCCGTAGCGGCGCGTGCGCTCGGCGGCGGCCAGGTAGTGGGGTTCGCGTCCGCGGCGATCGATCAAGCCGCGCATGCGTTCGCTCGGACCATCGAGCGCGGTGGTCAGGGTCTTGTGGCCGGCCTTGCGCAAGGCCGCGACGAACTCTTCCTTCAACCGATCCGGACGCAAGCTGGACAGGCCGACCTGCATGCCGCGTTCGGCGAGTTCGCTGACGATTTCGATGATTTTCGGGTGATCGCTGACGGCCGCGCCGACCAGCCCGACCTTCTTCACGTCGGCCGGGATTTTCTCGAAAATCACTTCTTTGGGCACGATGCGCATGCCGCCGTTGGTCGAGCGGCGCATCACGCAGTACGTGCAGCCGCGCGAACAGCCGCGTTCGCTCTCGATCAGGAACATGTTCGAGAGCTCGGTATGCGGCGTGCGGATCGCGCTGTACGCGGGCAACAGCGCGTCACTACAGGCGCCGATCTTGGCGAGCGTGCTGCCGTGGTGCTCAGGGACGAAAATGTTGGGGTGATCGGCCAGCGCTTTCAGGGCGGCGGCGCGGTTCGGCGCGCGATAGATGGTGTCGATCGCGAATTCGACGATGCTCTCGGCCTCACCCATCACGATCGCATCCACGATCGGCGCGAGCGGAAGCGGGTTGGAGAAGGTCAGCGGACCGCCAGCGAGAATGAACGGCGATTGCTCGTCGCGTTCGCTGCGCAAGACCGGGATGCGCGAGGCATCCAACATGCGCACCAGCCCCGCGATCTCCAGCTCGTAGGCGACGCTCACGGCCAGGATCGGAAATTCACCCAACTCCCGCAAGCTCTCGTAGCTGAGGGGGCGTTCGATTTCTGCGCCGGCGCGATCGCCTTCATCGGGCAAGAACACGCGCTCGCACATGGCCTCCGGCATGGCTTGAATCGCGCGGTAGATGCGCTGATAGCCGAGCGAGCTCATGCCCACGTGGTAGGGCGACGGATAAACCAAGGCCACGCGGGCCGGGGCGTCTTTTTCGATGCGACCGATCTCATCAGACAGCCGCGTCTGAATGAGGCGTCTTGTCGCACTGGAAAGCATTGGCCGCCGAGTATAGCTGGAATACCGCCAGCGGCGAGACGAGGCAGCCGGGAAAGCTCAACTTCAACCCAACCCCCACCCCAAAAGCCAAGCTATTGTAGCGGGGTGAAGCTCGTTTCCTTGCGGGAGCCCAGCGCGCCCGACAGCACGCTGATTTACGACTGGAACCGTGCCGGCGACGCTCAGCCGAGCCCGCTCGCGGTCACCCTGTTGGATGAAACGCTGCGCGACGGTCTGCAGAGCCCCTCCGTGCGGAACCCGTCCCTGACCGAGAAGCTCGCCGGTCTGGAGCTGATGAACGAACTCGGCATCGAGTACGTCAATGTCGGCTTGCCCGGCGCTTCGCCGCGCGCGCTCTCGGAGGCGGTCGAGCTGTGTCGCGCGATCGCCGCGCGCCGCTACGCGATCCGCCCCGTGTGCGCTGGGCGCACGCTCGTGGAGGACGTCGCGGCGATCGCCGAGGTGTCGCAGAAGGCCGGGATGTCGGTCGAGGCATCGCTATTCGTCGGCTCGAGTCCGATCCGTGCGTTGGCCGAGGATTGGGATTTGGCCTTTTTGCTCTCGCGCTCGAAGAGTGCGATCGACGCAGCGCGCCACGCGGATCTGCCGGTCACCTTCGTGACCGAGGACAGCACGCGCGCGCGGCCGGAGACGCTGCGCGCGTTGTTCGCTCTGGCCGTCGAGCGCGGCGTTTCGCGCATCTGCTTGTGTGACACCGTGGGCTTCGCCACGCCCGAGGGTGTCGCCGCGCTCACGCATTTTTCCCGCGAAATCGTGGGGCCACACATCGGAATCGACTGGCACGGACACAACGATCGCGGGCTCGCCGTGGCCAACGCGCTGCGCGCGGCGCAGGCAGGCGCGGATCGCCTGCACGCGACGGCGCTGGGCGTCGGCGAACGCGTCGGCAACCCCGCGATGGAGCTCTTGCTACTGAACCAGCGACTGGCAGGCGCGCCCCGTTCGCTCGAACGCGTCTCGGCCTACTGTGAACATTTCGCGCGCGTGCTCGGCATCGGCGTGGGCGACAACCAACCACTGGTCGGCAAGAACGCGTTTCGAACCGCGACCGGAGTACACGCGTCCGCGATCGCCAAGGCGGAAGGCAAGAGCCAGTGGCTCGGCGACCACGTGTACAGCTTGTTGTCCGCCGCCAGCGTTGGCCAAAAATCGTCGATCGCCATTGGACCGATGTCGGGCGCGTCCAACGTGCAACACTGGTTGGGAAGTCACGGCATCAGCGCGAGTAGCGCGCTCGAGCGCGCCCTTCTGGAGCATGCAAAATCCGCCGATCACGTGCTGACCGACGAAGAACTTTTGTCGGTGGTCAGCCGCGTGCGCCGGGAGATGTAAGCCGTTCCGGACCGCGGACCACTTTCGCTCCCAAATCGCCGTGAACTTCACGGCGCAGGCCTCAACAAAGACGGACTTTCTCCGTTCTAGTTGATCGTGAGTGAATCGTTGGATCCCCTGCAATCGGCACGTGATCTGGTGCTGTACGTCCCGTCCAGTTTGATGAGCGCGGCTTCGGCACACACCGTCAAGCCGAGCATCGAAGCGCCTGGACGCATCTCCCGAGCACGGCCGGCGCGTCAATCGTCGCTCAAGCTCTTGGCGCTGGTTGCGATCTCGGCCGTCTCCGGTTTGGCCGGAGCCAAGAGCTTGTCCCACCTTCGCGCACGCCCGCTCCCGCTCGCGCAAATCGTCAGCGGCAACCCCGCGCTGAAGAAGGCCTCGGATGGGGACAGTGTGCGCTGGCACTCGCGCAGGAGCAAAATCTACTTCGACAGCTCGCTCGACGACGCAGGTAAGCACGCGCGCGAAGCAGTGCAGCTCGGCTTCGGGACCTGGATTGGCACGGGTGCCAAATTGCCGAGCTTGGATTTCGACTCGACCCGGGGCGCGAAATTCGGGCAAGTCCCGAACGGCAAGAGCGAAGTCATGTACGGCCCAATCACACTGGCTGGCCACGAGAACGATCTGGCACTCACGGTGACCTTCTCCGATCCGAAGTCGGGTGAAGTGGTCGAGTCCGACATGATCTTCAACAGCCGGCACCCGTTCGGCATCTTGCCCTACTCCGGCGCGAGCGCCGAAAACTCGGAGCATGGTCGTAACACTGCCAGCTGCGATCAGAAGTACGACCTGCAGAGCGTTGCCACGCACGAGGCCGGGCACTTCTTCGGCCTGGGCGAGGACTTCGAGCTCAAGCAGGCCACCATGTTTTACACGACGGGCCGCTGCGAGACGAACAAGCGCGTGCTGCAGAACACCGACGAAACGACGATGAACGCCCTGTACGTGGCCGCGCAGGCGTCCGGGGACGAGGACCCGAGCAGCGAAGCCGGCGTCAAGGGTTGCGGCGGCGCGCACATCGGCCAAGGGCGGACGAGCGGCTCGGTGCCGATGCTCTCGCTGGTCGGCCTGCTGGGCTTCGTGGTCTGGCGCCGCCGACGGAGCTGAGCTCCGCGGCGCTAGACGTGTAGGATCCGAATCGCTGCAAACTGCGGAACGGCCGCCTTCAACGCCTCGAGATCGTTTGGATCCGAGGTGTAAATGCATTCGTTCGGTCGTTGCGCCGCAGATGCCATGACTAGCGCATCGACTGTCTGCGCGCCCGGCAGCAGCGTCAATGCGGCGCCAGCCAGGCGCGCTACGAAGTCCGTCGTCGGATCGATGATCACTGATCGCAAGATCTGAGCTCGTTCCTTCTCTTTCCGACCCGTCCGCCACCATTCAGCAACCACAACCGCAGGTACCGTGATTCGAACGTCGTTCGCAATCGCCGAGGCGTACACCTTTCGCATCTCGTGCCGAGCCCGTTCCAAGCCGATCAATGCGCCGGTATCGAACGTCAATCCGATGAGCGTCAACGTGCTCGACTCTTGGGCTGCGACGCGCGCCGTTTCGCCATCGGTGCGGCGCGCGGCTCCTCCTGAATTTTCTCCGGTTCGTTCCAGAGCTGCAGCAACTGATGCATCTTCTTTTCTGAAGGGCGGTCTGCTGCCGTGAACGTAGCCAAGACGGCAAGCCCCGCAGCTTTGCGCGCCTTTGCTTCGACGTGCTCGCGCACTGCGTCCGTGATGACCGTCGACAGGCTCAACCCCAGGCGCGAAGCGAGGACCTTGGCCTGCTGAAGCTCGGCTCGACCGAGCGTAATGCTAATTTTCTCAGTCGTGTTCATAGCATCGGAGCGTACCATGGGTAGGACCATCATCCTACCCGCGCGGCGTCTCTCGCAAGAAAAACGCCCACGCGGAACGATTTTTCGGGTCTTGACCTTTACGCGGCGGCCGCGGGCGGACAAGCTGCCCGCGTCGTGAATCAATCGCCCCCGAGTGCGCCTCCGCCTGCCAAGCCCGGCGCTGCGCAGGAAAAGAAACAACGCCGTGCCCTGAGCCACGTGGGCGGCGAGGTCCGTGTCGTGGGTGGCTCCGAGCAAGATCGCGAGCGGCTCAGCTATGCGCTCTCCGTCGACCCGGACGAGAACGCCACCATGGCGCACGTGCACGGCTTTCACCCCTATCCTGCGCGCTTGCATCCGGAGACCGCGAGCCGCCTAGTGGCGAGCTTTTCAGCGCCAGACGGGCGCGTGCTGGATCCGTTCTGTGGCAGCGGCACGGTACTGGTGGAGGCGCGACAACTCGGACGCCAAGCTTTCGGCATCGACGCGAACCCGCTCGCGGTCGCGCTCGCGTCGCTCAAATGCCGCGGATCGACGCCGGAATTTGCGGAGGAGCTGACGGGCGCCGCGGCCGCGGTGGTGGCTCACGCGGACGCGCGACGGCTGCAGAAGCTCGGACCGACTCGTAAATACGGCAACGCCGATCGCGAGGTGTACGACGCGCACGTGCTGCTCGAGCTGGATGGTCTACGCGACGGCATCTTCAAGATCAAAGACACCGAGGTGCGGCGCGCGCTGCTGCTCGTGCTCTCTGCCGCGCTCACCAAAGTGAGTAAGAAGGTGGGTGACACCGCGCCCCGCACCGCGCCCAAGCGGCTCGCGGGTGGTTTCACGATCCGCTTCTTCGAGACCAAAGCCAAGGATCTGGCCAAGCGCTTGCTGGAGTACAGCGCGCTCCTCCCGTCCTCGGCGCCGGAGCCGAAGTGCGCCGTCGGCGATGCTCGCGATCTGTCGCAGGTAACGCCCGGGTCGCTGGATTTGATCCTGAGTTCACCGCCATATCCCGGGGTTTACGACTATTTCGATCATCACGAGCTGCGCTTGCGCTGGCTGGGCATGGATGAGACCGCGTTCGAACAGAGCGAGATCGGCGCGCGTCGTCGCTTGTCGGGGATCGGCTTTCAGGCGGCGGTCGAAACTTGGGAAAATGAGTTCGGCGCGTGCTTGGCTGCCTTCCGCGAGGCGCTCGCGCCGCAGGGCAGCATCGCGCTGGTGATTGCCGACTCGGTGCTGGGCGGCCGCGCGCTGTACGCGGACGAAGCCGTGCGCGATTTGGCGATCGCCAATGGCTTGGTCTTGGCCTGCTTGGGCTCACAAGAGCGGCCCTATTTCCACGAACCGACGCGCGCGGCCTTTCGCCAAAGCCCTCGCCGTGAGCACGTGCTGGTCTTGCGGCACCCCAGTCGTAAATCTTTTCGGAACCGATGAAGCAGCAAAATCGCCTGGCCTCGGAAACGAGTCCCTACCTCTTGCAACACGCGCACAATCCGGTGGCTTGGTACCCCTGGGGCCCGGAAGCGCTTGCCCGTGCAGCAGCGGAAAACAAGCCGATTCTACTGAGCATCGGCTACGCCGCGTGCCACTGGTGCCACGTCATGGAGCGCGAGTCGTTCGAGAACGAAGCGATCGCCGCGCAGATGAACGACAGCTTCGTGTGCATCAAGGTGGACCGCGAAGAGCGTCCGGATTTGGACGAGATCTACATGGCGGCGACGGTCGCACTCTCGGGCAGCGGCGGCTGGCCGATGACGGTATTTCTGACCCCCGAGCAAAAGCCATTCTTCGCCGGCACGTACTTCCCACCCGTGGACAAGTACGGCAGGCCCGGTTTTCCGACCTTACTTCGGAACATCACGGACCTGTGGCAAAGCGATCGCCAGACGTTGCTGGAGCAAGCCGCGGAGCTCTCCGAGCACATCGCCGAGCAGGCGCGCGTCGCAGCGCCGCTCGCCGTCGGTCGCGAGGCCCTGCAGAGCGCGGCGCGCCAGCTTCATGGCAGCTACGATGCGCGTCATGGCGGCTTCGGCAAAGCGCCCAAATTTCCGCCGAGCGCCGCGCTTTCGCTGCTGCTGCGTCATCACCGAAACGCGCCCGACGCCTCCCTGCTGGAGATGATCACCGGCACGCTCGACGGCATGAAGAACGGCGGCATGTACGACCACCTCGGCGGGGGCTTCGCGCGCTACTCGACCGATGAGCGCTGGCTCGTGCCGCATTTCGAGAAGATGCTGTACGACAACGCGCAGCTGGCGAGCGTGTACCTGGACGCCTATCAGGTGACGCACGATCCGGAGTACGCGCGCGTCGCGCGCGAAACGCTGGACTACGTGATCCGCGAGATGCAGGAGCCGAACGGCGCTTATTTCTCCGCCACGGACGCCGACAGCGAAGGCGTCGAGGGCAAGTTCTTCGTCTGGGCGCTGGACGAGGTGCTGGAGATTTTGGGCCCGGAAGCGGGCGAACACTTCGCGGCCTATTACGACGTGACGCCCAAGGGCAATTGGGAAGAGCAGAACGTGCTCAACGCGCCGCGGCCGATGGCGCGCGTCGCCGAAGAGCTGGGCCTGCCCGAGCCGGTGCTGCGCGCCGAGCTGGAACGTTCGCGAAAACAGCTGTATCAGGCGCGAAAGTTGCGCGTGCCGCCGCTGCTCGACGACAAGATCTTGAGCTCTTGGAACGGCCTGATGCTGTCGGCGATGGCGGCCGGCTATCGCGTGCTTGGGCATCGTCACTATTTGGATTCGGCCGAGCGCGCGGCAAGCTCCTTGTTGGCGCGCATGGCCAGGCCCGATGGCGGCTTGTTCCACACCGCGCGTGGCGCGCGCGCCCACGTGCCCGGCTTCTTGGAAGACTACGCTTTCTTGTGTGATGGCTTGATCGCGCTGTACGAGGCCGGTGGCTCGGCGCGCTACTTGCGCGAAGCAGAGCGGCTGGCACAGCGGCTACTGGTCGACTTCGACGACGACGAAAGCGGCGCATTCTTCAACACCGCGAAGGACAGCGAAACCCTGATCGCGCGCCCCCGCGAGGGTTACGACAACGCGCTGCCGAGCGCGAACGCGGTCGCCGCGCGGGCCTTGGCCAAGCTCGCTTCGCACCTCGATCGCGGCGAATACCGCGAGCGCGCCGCGCGTGCGCTGCGCGCGTACGGCAAATTGCTGGAGCGCTCGCCGCGCTCGTTCGCGACCTCGCTGGGCGTGGTCGATTTTCTGCTGCAATCTCCGGTCGAAATCGTGCTCGCGGGCGTACCAGGCGAGGCGGGCTACGAGGCGCTGCGCAAGGCTCTCGGCGAGCGCTATTTGCCGAATGCCATCTTCGCGCACGTCGATCCGACCCGGCCCGCCGCCGAGGCCGAGGCTCTGCCCCTGAGCCAAGGCAAGGCCCTGGTAGCGGGCAAAGCCGCGCTGTACGTGTGCCGGAACTTCACCTGCGCAGCGCCGATCATCGCTGCCGAAGACTTGGATCGAGCCCTGGCCGAGGCCGTGCCGGCAAAGGCGGCCCTAAGCATCGCGCCCAGCGCACTCGTAGGTCGTGCCAGCGCCGAGGGCACGCGAAGTCGCACCGAGCGCCTCGGCGCGCAGGCACGGAGCGCGCTTGCGGATACGGGCTTGTTCGTCAGCGGCATCGGCTTCGGTGGCTACCGCGTGGACGATCAGCACCCCGAGCAACGCGCGGCGCTCGAGCTTTCACTGCGCTCGGGTCTCAACCTGATCGACACTTCGAGCAACTACGCGGCCGGTCGCAGCGAGCGCTTGGTCGGTGAAGTCTTGCGCCATTTGAGCGACCGACAGGAGCTCACGCGCGCCGAGGTCGTGGTCGTGAGCAAGCTGGGCTACGTCCAAGCCCAAGACCATCAGCTGGCCGCTGCGCGCAAAGCGCTCGGCAAGCCGTTCCCAGAAATGGTCGAATATAGCGAGGGTTTGTGGCATTGCATCCACCCGGAGTGGCTCTCGGAGCAACTCGGGCGCTCGCTCGAACGACTGGGCCTCGAGACGCTCGATGTCTTGCTGCTACACAACCCCGAGTACTTTTTGGCCGACGCGGCCAAGCGCGGGCAAGGGCCGCTGAGCACGGTGCGGGACGAATTTTATCGTCGCCTCGAGCAAGCATTCCGTTATCTCGAGACTGAAGTCGAACGCGGCCGCATCGCCTTCTACGGCGTATCGAGCAACACCGCGACGGGCGCCCCCGGCGCGCGCGACACGACTGAATTCGCACGCATGTGGGCAGCAGCCGAGGCGGCGCTGCCCGGCAAGCACCACTTCCGCGTGCTGCAGGTGCCGCTGAACCTGCTCGAGAGCGGCGCGCTGTTCGCGCCGGGCGGTGGCGAAAGCGTACTCGGTCAGGCGCAAGCGCGCGGCGTCGCCGTGCTCTGCAATCGTCCGCTGAATGCCATTCGCGCGGGTAGCATCTTGCGCCTGGCCGAGCCGGTGCGGCCGGAAAATGCGCCCAAATTCGAGTTCGTTCGCGGCAACTTGCTGGCCCTCGAGCGCGAGTTCCGGGAAACCATCGCGCCCTCCCTGGAGCTCGCCGGGGGACTCGAAGCCGACGATCTGTTCGCTTGGGGTGACCGCATCCTGGAGATCGAACCGCGCGTCTCGAGCTTGGTGCAGTGGGAAGAAATCGAGGCGCACGTGATCGCGCCCGAGCTCGGCAAAGTACTGAAGGGCCTCGACCGCTCCTTGAGCGGCGAGCTCGCTGAGCGCTTCCGCGATTTCCGCGGCCGCTACTTGCGCGATCTCGAAGGCCTGTTTCTGGCCATGCGCAATCTCGCGGCCGATCGCAGCGCGGGCCGCCTACGCCTGTTGCAGAGCAGTCTCGCAGCGCAGCTCGAGCCCGGCTTGAGCTCAGAGCCGCTGTCACGCCAAGCGCTGGTCACCTTGCGCGCACTGCCGGGGGTTAGCTCCGTGCTGCTCGGTGCCCGCAGCGTGAAATACGTGGAGGACGCGCTGGCCGCCCTGGCATTGCCCAAGCCCAAGGACCCGGTGGCCGCCCTATCGGCCCTGCGCGAGAACTGACCGTACTGCGCACTACTGTGAACTGGTTGAACCAATTTGCGTACCGGAGTTCACAGTTATCCCCAGAACAGTGCGTAACCTGTTGAAATCAGGTGTCAAATAATTGGCACGAGAGTGGCTTGTGTAGGTGCGCATGCACTCCGCCATTGCTTGGGCCTGCGTCACGGCCTGTTCCTTGTGGAATGTCGCTGGCTGGCTAGCGCTGATCCGGGTCACGCGCTCTTCCGCCCGCCCGGCGGCGACCGTCGCGCCGGTCAGCGTGCTCAAGCCGCTCAACGGCGCAGACGAGAATTTGTACCCGAACCTGCGCAGCTTCTTCGAGCAGGACCTGCCCGAATTCGAATTGCTATTCGGCGTGACGAGCCCAAACGATCCCGCGCTGGGCATCGTGGCTCGCTTGCAAGGCGAGTTTCCGAGCGTACGCGTCCGGGTCTGCGTGCACGATGGCGGTGCAGCGCTCAACCCAAAGGTCGGCAATCTACTCGGCATGCTGCCGCACGCGAGCCACGATCTCTTGCTGATCAGCGATAGCAACGTGCGCGCGCCCAAACACTACGTGCGCGAGCTTGCGACCGTTCACGCCAGCGAGCGCGCCGGCATCGTCACCAACTTGTTCGCCGGCACCGGCGAGCGGACGCTCGGCGCGGCGCTCGAGAACGTTCAACTGAACGGCTTCGTCGCCGCCGGTTCCGCCCTGCCCACGCTCAGCGGGGATGCCGCGGTGATCGGCAAATCGACGCTATTTTCGCGCGCGGCCTTGGAGCGCTTGGGCGGCCTTGCGCGCTTGTCGTGTGTGCTGGCCGAAGACTTCGTGCTGGGCAAGATGTTCGAGAACGCGGGCCAGCGCGTGCTGATCGCGCGCACCGTGCTGGAAAGCCCGAACCGCGACCTTTCGCTGCGCGCGGCCTTCGCGCGCCATCTGCGTTGGTCGATGCTGCGCTGGCGCTTGCGCCCAGCCGTCGCCTTGCTCGAGCCGTTGACCAGTCCGCTGTTGATGCTGCCTTTCGCCTACAGCCTGTTCGGGAGCTGCGCCTGGCTCTGGCTTCTGGCGCTGCTCACCGTGCGAGACTTGGGGGGTTGGGTGCTCCTGCGCGGCTGGAGCAAGGCGTGGATCCCGGTGCTGCTCGGCCCGTTGCGCGAGCTGGCCGCGCCCTGCGCCTGGCTCACCGGGCTGTTCAAGCGCCACGTCACCTGGCGCGGACAGCGCCTGCTTCTGTCGTCGGGAACCCTGCTTTATGCCGAGCGCTCGGCGGAGCGCTGAGCCTCAGCCCACGCGCGCCGAGAGGTCGACCGAGAGCGGCGAGGCCGCGCGGATGCCGAACACTTCCAAATCGAGCACCCGACGCACGACCTGAAACTCGCTACACAGCTCGCCCACTTCCAGATCGAGGCTGAGTAGATCTCCGCGCTTGATGCGCTTTTCGATTCGCTCGGACAAGGCAGCCATGCGCAAGGCTCCGAAGTTCCCGCAGGCACCCTTCACCGAGTGGATCACGTTGAGCAGCTTGCGTTCACCGCGCTCGGCGGCCGCTTCACGCAAGGCCTCCAAGCGTCGGTCCATGTCTTCCACGAAGATCAGCGAAAGTTCTTCGACGATGCGCGGCGAACCGGCCTCTTCGGCCAGCTCCTGCAGACGCGACAAGTCGACCGAGGAGTTCGGAAGAGCCGCCGCGCTGGCCAGGGTGAGTGGACGCGCCGCAGCCTCGGCGACGGGCGAGCGAGGGTTCGAACTCGTGGCAGCGGGCAGGGCCATGGACAACCAATGCGAGGCCTTGCGACGCAGCGTGGAGAGCGAGAACGGCTTGGCCAGAAAGTCGTCCATTCCGGCTTGCAGACAGGCCTGACGCACGCCCGGCACGGTGCCGGCGGTGACGGCCAGGATGGGCACGCGCCGGTTCGGGCCTTCGACCGCGCGGATTTGGCGTGTGGCTTCCAAGCCATCGAGATCCGGCATGTGGCAGTCCATCAGCACCAAGTCGTATTTGCCTTGGTGAAATTTGCGCACGGCTTCGCGCCCAGTCGGCGCCGAGTCGACCTCGCAGTTGAGCGTGCGCAAAACCCGCTCGATCAACAAGCGATTGAACTCGTTGTCTTCCGCGAGCAGCACGCGATGAACCTCGTTCTCCGCGCCCAGCCGAAAGCCGATCGGCGTCATCGTGCGCGGCGGCGGCATCGACTTCGCTTGCTCGGTCACGTCGCTCAGCATCTGGTCGATCACCGAGAGCAGCTGCTGCCCCGAGCGGTGCACGTTTTCGGCCGCCAAGCGCTGCTCGGGATCGAGCGAGCCCTCGAGCAGCAGCTCACTTGCGCCGATCACCACCGTCATCGGCGTGCGCAAGTCGTGGCCCAGCGCAGACGAGGCGAATTGTAGAGGATTCGTGGGCTCGTCGCGGAAGCGGTGCGCGAACCGCAGGAGCAGCGTTTGCCACTGCTCGAGGCTCGGCGCGCGGTCTGCCTCGACGCCTGCCGACGAGAGCTCGCGCAGCATCTCCGGTGGTAGGGAGAGCGGCGGCTCGCTCGTCGCGCCCGAACTCATGCGACGTCCCTCGACAGATCGAGCGTGGCGATGCGCCGATAGAGCGTGGCTCGACCGATGCCGAGCAACTTGGCGGCCTTGCCGACGCTGCCCTGCGTGGCGCGCAGCGCGCGTTGAATGGCGCGCCGCTCCAGCTCGCGCAGCGGCAGGATTTCGCTCTCACCGTGGCCGTTCGTGCTCGCGCCATTGCTCGGCACCACGGACAGTCCGAGCGACGGCAAGCCGAGCTCGCGAATGTCGGGCGGCAAATCCGCCAAATTGATTTCGTCACCGCGACAAGCGAGCAGGCTGCGGTGAACTACGTTTTGTAGCTCGCGCACGTTGCCCGGCCAGCGGTGGCGCGCCATCGCTTCCAGCACCTCGGGCGAGATGCGATGCACTTGCCGCCCCACGTCCGAGGTCAAGGTGCGTAGGAAATGCCCGACCAAGAGCGGGATGTCTTCCACGCGCTCGCGCAGCGCAGGCAAGTGAATCGGATACACCACCAAGCGAAAGTACAGATCCTCGCGAAAGCGCCCGGCTTCCACTTCTGCGCGTAGATCGCGATGCGTGGCGCAGACCATGCGCACGTCGATCGGGATCTCACCAGAGCCGCCCACGCGGCGGATGGTCTTTTCTTGCAAGGTGCGTAGCAAGCTGGCCTGCGTCTGCAAGCTCATCTCGCCGATCTCGTCCAGCAGCAAAGTGCCGCCGTTGGCTTGCTCGAAGCAGCCGCGCCGCATTTGCGTCGCTCCGCTGAACGCGCCGCGCTCGTGCCCGAACAGCTCCGATTCTTGCAGGGATTCGGGGATGCCGGCGCAGTTGATGGCCACGAACGGGCCGCGCTTGCGCGGGCCGCCGCTGTGAATCGCGCGCGCCACCAGCTCTTTGCCAGTGCCGCTCTCGCCCGAGACGCACACGGCGACCTCACTCTCGAGCACGCGTTGCACCTGATGAGCGAGCTCGCGCATGGGCGGGCTCTTGCCCACGATCGCGCCCAAGACCGAGCGTTCGGTGAGCGCGCTCTCCAAACGACGCACGTTGATCACCAGCTCACGCCGTTCGCGAGCGCGATGTACGGCGAGCAACAAGCGGTCACGGTCGAGGGGCTTCGTGATGTAGTCGTAGGCGCCAGCGCGCATCGCGGCCACCGCGGTCTCGATCTCGCGCTGTGCGGTCACGACGATGATCGGCAATTCTGCATCACGCGCGCGTAGGTGCTGGATGACCTTGATGCCCGTCACCTCGCCCAGGCCGAGATCCACACAGGCGACGGTCGGCAGCTCGCCCTCCGACTCGAGTACGCTGCGTGCAGAATCATGCTCGGCGACACGGTAGCCCGTGCGCTCCAGCCAGAAGCGCATCAAGCGTCGCGCAGTGGGGTCATCATCGACCACAGCGACTAGGTCGGATGTCCCTTGCACAGACACAGCGCCAGTTTCGTCTTCGATCATCGTTCGTTAGGTGAAACGCACAATCTGGTCCCGCCTTTAGACGCGAGCGGTCTCAGCCGATCAGATTGAGACGGCGAAGACCTGGATCTGCCGCGCCTATCGCACCCTGGACCCATCTCTAAGCGGCTATTATTGCTTGGCTTTCATCGCTGATAGGGGCGGATTGCAGCGGCCTTCGCAGCTGGAACGGCGCTCGCATTGCCCGGATCAGCAAAAGTGGCCGCCGCACATAAAAACCCGAGTCTGCACAAGTTCCCCCTCAGCCACGGCATGCTCCGCGCAAGCGGCGAGACGGTCGAAGGCCCGCGCCCGAGCGATTGGTTCGACGTCTTCGTCGACAGCCGGGGGAATTTGCTGCTCGCGCTGCTGGATGTGCGCAGCAGCGCAGAGTCACCGCCAGCGTTCCTTTCGGGGCTGATGCAGACCACGAAGGCAGCGCTGCTGCAGGATGATGCATTGCACGCGGTCGTCGCGGAGCTCGAGATGCAGCTCGCCGTGCACCCGGGCGTCGAAGCCGGGTTGGTGATCTTGCGCATCAGTCAGCGGGACGCCAAGGTCGAGCTCTTGAACGCCGGGATGCCGGCGGTCGTCAATACCAGTCCCGGTGGGCGGCTCGACTTTTACCCCGCCCAATCCAGCGCGGTCGGTCGACGAGTGGGCGAGGTTCATCCCTACGAACTGATCCCACTGCGCTGGGGCGGCACTTGGCTCACGCTGTCGGACGGCATGCTGAATGGCTCCTTGGACGAGGCGAGCGTCGCTGCGCTGTGCGAAAAGCTCGACCTAGCCAATCGCGGATTGCAACTCGCCCAGGCGAGCAGAGAAGAGCTGTACGACGCGTTCCAGGACAGCCTGAACACAGCGCGCTTCCTACGCGACGACGCCACCTGTGTGCTGATCGCAGCCGACGCAGCGGCCCGCTTTCAGTCCGGAATCGTCTAGGCAAGTGCCCTGCTAGATCCGGAGCCGGGAAGCGAGTAGCGTTCTCGGTCGATGAAGATCCAAACCGCGACCATCGAGCGCCTGCGTGATGGACTGCTGCAAAGCGGACGACGGCCGAGCATGGTCGCATCTTCAGCGTACGAGACGTTGACCCGCGAAGGCTTGCTCACGCCGGAAGAGGTGGGGTCGATCAATCGCGTCGGGCCATTGGCCGAGACGATGTTCCTGATGATGGCCGCCGACGGGACGCTGGCAGAGGTCGAGCGGGACGCCGTGCGCGGTGCAATCCGCGGTCTGACCGACAACTTGCTGCGCTCGGGCACGATCAACGTCATGCTCGAGGGCTACGAAAAGCGTCTGGCAGAGAGCGGCCGTGATGCCCGCCTGCAGGAGATCGCCGAAGAAATCGCGGAGGATCCGCAAGAGGCGGAAGGCGCGTTCGCACTCGCCGCAGCCGTCGCCCTAGCTGACGACGACGTGAGCGATGAGGAAAACGTTTTCATCAACCAGCTCGCCGAGTGGTTCGGCATCAGCCCCGAACGAGCCGCAGAGATCCTGGATCAGCTCGAGGACGATCGCGAGCTACCGTAATTCCGCTCGCACGCGACGCCGACGCAGCAATGGCAAAGACCTTTGTCAGTGCGCTTGTCGGTGTGCAAAAGGCCTCGTCGCCCCGTTCCAACCTGTCCACATAATCAGGAGCTCGCTTTCGCGCCGCTAGTGCATGCCTCTGCTTGCGGCCCGCGAATTCTACAAAGTGATCGACTTCGACGCGCACACTGGCTACCAATCGTGCTGTGAAAATCGCCGTCGTTGGTTCTGGGTACGTTGGGTTGGTGGCTGGTGCCTGTTTCGCGGATTCAGGGACCAATGTCATGTGTATCGACGTGAACGAAGCCAAGCTCGCCAAGCTGCGAGCAGGCGAAGTTCCGTTCTTCGAGCCGCGTTTGGCGGACTTGCTCAAGCGCAATTGGCCGCATCGCCTGGACTTCACGTCCAGCTTGGTCGATGGCATTCGCGGTCGCGAAGTCGTGTTCGTTGCCGTCGGCACGCCACCGCAAGAAGACGGCTCGGCCGATCTTTCGTACGTGCTGGGCGTTGCCGAGCAGGTGGCCAAGGCAGCCGAGCACGAGATCGCGCTGGTGCTGAAGAGCACCGTCCCGGTAGGCACCAACGAAAAAGTGCGCGCGGTGGTCGAGCGCTTCGCCCGGCACAAGATCAGCGTGGTCAGCAACCCCGAGTTCTTGAAAGAGGGCGACGCGGTGAACGACTTCTTCAAGCCCGATCGGATCGTGATCGGCACGGACGACAACCACGCGTTCGAGCTCTTGGAGCGCTTGTACTCACCGTACAACCGTCAGCGCAGCCGCATTCAGCGCATGAGCCCGAAGAGCGCTGAAATCGTCAAGTATGCGTCCAACGCCATGCTCGCCACGAAGATCAGCTTCATGAACGAAATCGCCCACCTGTGCGACGTGGCCGGCGGTGACGTGGAGCACGTTCGGCTGGCGGTGGGCTCGGACGAGCGCATCGGCATGCAGTTCCTGTATCCGGGCCTCGGCTTCGGCGGCAGCTGCTTCCCCAAGGATCTGCGCGCGCTGGTGCGCACGGGCGCCGACTACGGTCTGAACATGGAGGTCTCGAGCGCCGCCGTCCGCGCCAACGAGATCCCCACCAAGACCTTGCTCGCGCACATGGAGCAGGACCTCGGCGGTTTGGGCGACAAGCTGATCGCCGTCTGGGGCCTGGCCTTCAAGCCCAAGACGGACGACGTGCGCGAGGCCCCTGGCATCAAGATGATCGCCGAGCTCGTGGCGCGTGGCGCGCGCGTGCGCACCACGGATCCGCAAGCTCGCGAAACCGCCCGCGAGAGCATGACGCAGATGGGCCTGATGGACCGCGTCGAGATCTTGGACAACGAGTACGAGACCTGCCGCGGAGCTGACGCTCTGCTCTTGGCCACGGAGTGGAACGAGTACCGAAATCCCGAGTTCCCGCGGGTGCGCGAGCTGATGCGCGGCCGGCACGTGTTCGACGGCCGCAACATGTGTGTGCCGAGCGCCGTCGCCGCCGCCGGCCTCGCCTACCGCGGCATGGGTCGGCCCACGCTCGGTTACTGAGTCGATTCGGCTTCGCCCGGAACGCGGCTCAGCTAGGGTTGTCTGCCAATGTGGCGGGCAACCCTTTTTGCTTTTGTGCTCTTCGGCTGCTCCACGCGGACGCCGCCTCCGGAGCGCGGAAAGCCAGCGATTGCGGAGCACGTCCCCGCGCAGCCCAGTGTCGCGCGTGCGTCAGCAACGGCCTTCGTGCTCGAAGGCGGCGTCGTGTTCGGGATCGGCAAACAAAACCTACTGATCGATTCCGGGCGAGTCGTGGCGGTCGGCGTGAGCCACGACGCCGCAGCGCGCGTGGTCGATGTCGGTGGTCGCTATCTGGTCCCAGGTTTCATCGATAGCCACGTGCACTTGGCCTACTACGCAGAAGGTGCCGCCGAGCTTGCGTCGAACGGCATCGTGGCGGTGTTGGATCTGGCAGCGCCGCTGTCCGCGCTGAGCGTCACGCACGCCCCGCTGCGCGTGCTCAACGCGGGCCCGATGATCACCGCGCCCGCAGGTTATCCCACGAATTCCTGGGGTGCCGACGGCTACGGTCTAGGCGTCGTAAACCCTGCGGCAGGGGCCGCCGCGGTGGAGACCCTCTTCAAGGCCGGCGCGCAGGCGATCAAGGTTCCGCTCACGGTAGCGCCGACCTTGGACGACGCGACCGTCCAGGCCATCGTCGAAGCGGCGCACGCACGGAAGCTCAAGGTCTACACCCACGCGCTCGATGAGCTGAACGCCGCACGCGCCGCGAAAGACGGCATCGACGTGTTGGCGCACACGCCCACCGAGGCGCTCAGCGAGGGCACGCTCGAAGCGTGGCGGACGCGCACGGTGATCAGCACGTTGAGCGCGTTCGGCGGTAGCAGCGCCGCGCTGAACAATTTGCGTGCGCTGCGCGAGCGCGGAGCGCGCGTGCTGTACGGCACCGACTTCGGCAACACGCGCGAGACCAGTATTCAGAGCCTGGAAATTACGCAGCTGATGGCCGCCGGCATGGATGGCACGAGTATCGTGCGAGCCGGGACCAGCGTGCCGGCGGAGTTTCTGGGGCTGACCGACCTGGGCTCTCTGGAGGTCGGCAAACGCGCGAGCTTCCTGGTGCTGGCTGCGGATCCGACCGTCGATCCGCACACGTTATCGCAACCGGTTGCCGTTTACGTCGACGGCACGCTGGTCAGCGCGGGCCTGTAGGGGAGCTATCCGAGCCGTCGAATGCGCGCGGCCACGTCTGCTTCGAAGCGGCGTAGCAATTCGGCCACGTGCGCCTGTGGGTCGCCGTCATGCATCAAGGGCGTGAGATCCATGCCCCAGCTCAGCGCGGTGTGTCGATCGGTACCGTGGCTCTCGGAATAGGTCGCGTGCGCTCGGCGGCGTCCAGCGGTCGCTAGATCGTAGCGCTTGCCACCGGCGATCTGCGAATCGAACACGCCCAACAGCGCACTCTGCACATGCTCGCGGCGATCGATCGGCAGCGGCACCTTATCTGCATCGGACAACCAATCCAGATCGCGCCACACCTCACCGCCGATCAAGCGCTGAGGGCGCGCGCTGGGTTCGAGCGCGCGACACGCTGCTATCACTCGCAACGCGACGGCCACGTGCGTGTCGTGCTTGTCGGCCAGATTGTGGGTGTAAACGACCTTGGGCGCCGTGACGCGCAGGATTTCGACCAGATCCGCGAGTACGTCCGCACCGGCCGCACTTTTGACGACAGAACTCGGGTGATCGAGCAGAAATTGCGCGCCATACTCGCCGACGTAGGCGGCCTTCTTCTGCTCGGCGCGGCGCACGGCCTTCATTTGTTCGTCGCTGTGCGCCTGATACTCGAAGTCGCGCGCGCTGCCTGCGCCGTCGGTGACCACCACCCCGGTAAACCAACGCTCGCTGCTGGCGAAGCACTCCAAGATGCCGTGGGCCGCCATGATCTCCAAGTCGTCCGCGTGTGCGCCAATCCCGAGGTGCGTCGTGCGCGGCAGAGCAACGCCGAGCGGCGACTGATCGGGAACGAAGATCTGCGCGCTTGGTTGACTGAGCTTCATGTTGATCTCAGCCCGCATTCAAGCGCGGCAAACTCGCCGCGGCAATCGATTGTCCCACGCGGCGCGTCGCTTCATCGGGCAAGTGAATGGTGAGCGAATGGCGGAGCTCGGGCGCTTCCAGCAGAAGGACCTCGCGCGCCTTCTGGAGGAGCAAATTGCCGCCTTCGCCGGAGGTCACTCGGCCGAGCAGAAGCACGTGTTTTACGGCGTAAAAATCGAGGTAATGGAGCAAGCCGTAACCCAAATAGACGCCCATCGTCTCGAAGATCCGGCGCGCGCCAGGGTCGCCCGCGGACAGCCGCTCTTGCACGAATTTCAGCTTCGATCCGGGCGATCCCGGCGGCAGCTCGAGCCTCGCGCGCGCGGCCAGGCGAACCACTGCGTCTTGTGAAAGATAACTCACGCCAGTACCCGAGTCGGCCGACCACTCATGATCGACCACCGCGTCCAGGCCGTAGTCGATGGGAGCGAACGCGAGCTCGTTCAACCAACCCGTGATCAGCCCGTGTGCGTTCACATAGCCGGCCGCCACACTCGTACCCAAGGCGATGCCCAGCACCGAATGATCTTGGAGTTCGAGCGCGCCCGCGAGCGCCGTAACGTCTCCGTCGTTGGCGACCTCGAGCGGCACATCGCCCCACTTCTTGGCGATCTCCAAGTAGAGCCCTTTGATCCGCGCTTCGAACGCAGCTTCCGGCACCTTTCGAAACAGCGACGCGACCAGCGTGCGATTGTTCAGGTAAATTCCGGCAGAACTCACGCCGATCGCGTCGATGCGCGGTAGATGCGCGGCCGCGCGCCGGATCGAATCATCGATGCCGTCGAAGTGGTACTGCGGGTCGCAGTGCAGCTTGGGCTCCCAAACCACCTCGCACGAAAACACCTCTTTGCCGTCGATCACGGCGGCCACTTTGCGATCACTGCCGCCCGCATCGAAGCCGATGCGACAGCCGTCCAAGTGACCGCCTATTTTTTTGCCCTGTTCACTCTCGCGCGGCAACTCGGCAAACGAGGCAGCCTCGACCACGAAGCGCGGTTGCTCGTAGATCTTGGCGAAGAATCCGGCGTCGAATGCGCGTGCTCCCCCTGACCGATATTGCTCGGCCAAGTACTCGGCCACGATGCCCGAGCCCGCGACGCTGACTTTGAACGCGCCCTTTTGCCAGAGCAAAAACTTCAGCAACCGCTCGACGTAGCGCAGATTCGCGCCTGCCTCTGCATGACCCTCGGGCAAGATCAGGGTCTCGAACACCGACACGTTCCCCGCGCCGCGCTCCAGCACCAGGGCCAAGCGCGTGCCGCCCGCGTTCTGCGCCGCTGCGCGGAACGCGCGATTGCCGAGCGCCCCCGGCCGAAACTCGGGGTCCAACGGCGGCAGCACGTTGGGCAACTGCTCGAGCAAGCTCTCCGCCATGCGCGGCGCTGAGCCTACGTCGCCGCAATCGGCGGCGAAAGGGTGCCTTCAGCTTCTGCCAAGCACGCTGAAGCTCCGGCAGCGCGTTTCAAGGCTTCGGCAGCGCGTTTCAAGGCTTCGGCAGCGGATCTGAAGCTTGGGGCAACGGACTTGAAGCTTGGTACAGCGTAAAATAAGCCTCGACACGCGTCGCCAGGGCTTGCTGCAACCGGTTGCAAGCGAGTCCTGCCACAAACGGAGCTATTTCTCCCCTGTGGAAGCTTCAAATCCCGTTGCCGAAGCTTGCTGGACGTTGGTCCAAGCTTCCCGGACGTAGATCCAAGCTTCCCGGACGTCGATCCAAGCCAGTGTCACCCAACGCGTTTCGCGATCAGCGCATTGATCGTCGTCTTCGCCGCTGCGGCCTCATCCTCCAAGCGTTTCCAGGTCTCCGTGGGAAGTCGGACGCTGCGCACTGCAGTGGGTCTGGCGCGCGGCCGTCCGCGGCGCACGAGCTTGCCGACGGCGCTCGACGGCATTTCCCAGAGCGACCAGAGCGCAATGCCTTCCGCAGGATCGTAGTCCGCGAATGGATTGCCCGGAACGCGCTTCCAAACCTTCAACTTGATGGGCTCGTCAGTCCAGTCCTTCATAGATCCTCCGTTGTGCGGTGCTGGCTCGCCGCGCGCTCACGATGCGGATGGTGTCGCGACCAACCTCCGCATGGACCACGAACAGCAGTCGCTGCGTCGATGACATGCCGATGAGGATGAGCCGGTCTTCGTACGAGGGAGCTTCGTTTCTCAGGTAGCAGCCGTTGGCATCGTCGAAACAGGTCGTCGCTTCTTGGAAGGTGACCCCGTGCTTTCGCTTGTTGGCGGCCGCTTTCTTGGCGTCCCACGTGAACTTCACGTCAATTACTGTAACACAACAATTAGGCGTAGCCAGAAGGGGCTAGGCGCAATCGCGTGTGCGCGGCTGCCGCCCCTCAGCGCGCCGGGGTCAAGATCAGCGCGCCCAGCGGCGGGATACGCAGCCGGATCGAGTACGGACGGCCGTGCAGCGGCGTGGGGTCGGCTTCGACCACGGTCGTGGTTTGGAACTCGCTGCCGCCGAAGCGCAGATCGTCGCTCGATAGGCGCTCGATGTAACGACCGGGCACCGGCACGCCGATGCGGTATTCGTCACGCGGGACGGGCGTGAAGTTGAGCACCACGATCACGAAATCCCCGCCGTCACGGCGTAGATAGCTGAGGATGGTGTTGTCCTTGTCGTTGCACTCGATCCACTCGAAGCTCTCGGGGCCTGGATCGCCGCGCCAGAGCGCGTTCGAATCTTTGTACAGCTTGCCGAGTTCGGCGATGTACTCCTGCAGGCCTTTGCGCTGCGGGTGTTCAGCGATGTGCCAATCCAAGCTGGTCTCGACGTTCCACTCGTTGTGCTGAGCGAACTCGGTGCCCATGAACATCAGCTGCTTGCCGGGGCGGGTGAATTGGTAGGCCAAGAGCAGCCGCACGTTGGCCAGCTTTTGCCAGAAATCACCGGGCATTTTCTCGATTAGCGAGCCTTTGCCGTGCACCACTTCATCGTGTGAAATCGAGTTGATGAAGCGCTCGGTGTACTCGTACAGCATCGAGAAGGTGAGCTGATCGAGGTGGTATTTGCGGTGGATGGGCTCCTTGGTGAAGAAGCCGAGCGTGTCGTGCATCCAGCCCATGTTCCACTTGAAGTCGAAGCCCAGGCCGCCCTCGGACGGTGGCTTGGAGACGCCGCCCCAGGCGGTCGACTCTTCAGCCACGGTGAACGCGCCGGGACACTCTTCGTGGATGATGGCGTTGACGCTGCGCAGGAACTCGATGGCCTCGATGTTCTCGCGGCCGCCGTAGGGGTTCGGCAGCCACTCGCCCTCTTTGCGGCTGTAATCCAGGTACAGCATGGAGGCCACGGCATCCACGCGCAGGCCATCGACGTGGAACTCTTGCAGCCAATACAGGGCGTTGGCGGTGAGGAAATTCCGCACTTCACTGCGGCCGAAGTTGAAAATCAGCGTGCCCCAGTCCGGGTGCTCGCCGCGGCGCGAATCCTCGTGCTCGTACAGGGCGGTGCCGTCGAAGCGGCGCAGCGAGAAATCATCCTTCGGGAAGTGCGCGGGCACCCAGTCGATCAGCACGCCGATCCCCTGCTGATGGCAGTAGTCGACGAACCAACGAAAGTCGTCGGGGGAGCCGTAGCGTGAGGTGGGCGCAAAGTAGCCCGTCACTTGGTAGCCCCACGACGGGTAGAAGGCGTGCTCGGCGACCGGCATCAGCTCTAGGTGGGTGAAGCCGAGGCGCTTGGCGTGCTCGCACAAGCGCACCGCGAGCTCGCGATAGGTGAGCCAGCGATTGCCCTCTTCCGGAACGCGCGCCCAGGAGCCGGGATGCACTTCGTAAATGTTGAGCGGCTCGCGCGCGATGTCGCTCTTGGCGCGATTCTTGAGCCAGACATCGTCGTGCCAGCCGTAGGTCGAGCGAGCCACGCGCGAGGCGGTGAGCGGCGGCGCCTCCATCTCGTTCGCCCAAGGGTCGGTCTTGATGCGCAGCAAGCCTTCCTTGGTTTTGAGTTCGTATTTGTACAGCGTGCCGACGCCGATGCCCGGCACGAACAGTTCCCAAATACCGGTCGGACCGAGCGAACGCATCGGGAGCAGCCGACCGTCCCAGTTGTTGAACTCACCGACCACGCTGACGCGCTGGGCGTTCGGCGCCCAGACCGCGAACGCGGTGCCGGCCACGCCATCGAGCACCTTCAGGTGCGAGCCGAGCACCGTCCACAGCTTGCGATGCGTCCCCTCACCGATGAGGTGCAGATCCAGATCGCCCAGGCTGGGTAGGAAGCGATACGGATCTTCCCGCTCCCAGGTCGAGCCATTGCCGAAGCCAAAGCGCAGCCGATAGGCCAAAGGCAACCTGGCTTCCGCCAAGAACACCGCAAACACTCCGCCGCCGAGCGCGAGCATCGGTCGTGCTTCCACGCCTAGCAGCAGGGTGCAGGCGATGGCATCCGGATGGAAGGCACGGACCACGACGCCGCTTTGCTCCGCGAACACCGCCGGGTGCGCACCGAGCACCGCGTGCGGACTGTGCGACATGTCGTCGCGCAGGGCCCTGAGCAATACCGGATCCCCCATCAAGGCAGTAGCCGAAGGATCGGAGGCAGAAGGCGGTATGGAGGGGAAGTTCATCAGGCTACCACGTAGCAAAGCAGCACCAACGAGTGGGGCGCAACATTGATACCACCACCCTTCGGAACACGGTGGGTTTGTTGGGCGGTGTTGATGACTTCTTGCCAGTGCCCGCTGACCGAAGCCTGGCCGGGCACGGGCGGCATCGTGAATTGGCGTGCGCGATTGCTGGCGTTCAAGAGCAGGAGCAGCGTTTGGCCGCGATTGGGGCGCCCGCGCTCATCGACGTCGTCCGAGGCATCCCCGGGGATCAGCATGCCGAGCAAGTGATTGCGCCCGTTGCCCCAATCGTCAATCGACATTTCCGTGCCGTCGGAGCGAAGCCAAGTGACGTCTTTGAAGCCCTTGTCGCTCACCGGATCGCCGGCAAAGAAACGATGGCGCCGGAACACCGGGTTGGACTTGGTGATGCGCAGAACTTCACGGGTGAAATTCAGCAAGTCGAGCGCGCGCTCGTCCAGGTCCCAGTTGATCCAGGTCAGATAATTGTCTTGGCAGTACGCGTTGTTGTTGCCATTTTGCGTGCGCCCGAGTTCGTCACCGTGCGAAATCATCGGCACGCCTTGCGAGAACGCCAAGGTCGCGATCAGGTTCTTCTTCATGCGGTCGCGCAGACGGATGACCTGCTGGGCCTTGGTCTCGCCTTCGGCGCCCCAATTGCGACTCCAGTTGTCGTTCGCGCCGTCGCGATTGTCTTCGGCGTTGGCCTCGTTGTGCTTTTGCTCGTAGCTCACCAAATCGTGCAGTGAGTAGCCGTCGTGACAGGTGACGAAGTTGATGCTCGCGTAGGGACCGCGATCGCTGCCTTGAAAGATGTCACTGGAGCCGGACAGGCGCGACGCGAGCTCCGGCACTTGGCCTTCATCCCCGCGCCAAAAGCGCCGAATACAGTCGCGATAACGGCCATTCCACTCCGCCCAGCCGGGCGGGAATGCGCCCAGCCGATACCCGCCGGGCCCGACGTCCCAGGGCTCGGCGATCAGCTTCACCCGGCACAGCGTGGGATCTTGCTGAACCATGGCCAAGAAGCGTGAGAAGCCATCGAACTCGAACGGGTCGCGCGCCAAGGTCGGGGCCAGGTCGAAGCGGAAGCCATCGACGTGCATTTCGTCGACCCAATAGCGCAAGCTGTCCAAAATCAACTGCAGCGAGCGCGGGTGCAGCACGTTGATGCTGTTGCCGCAGCCCGTGAAATCCATGTGGTGGCGGGCTTCGTGCGGGATCAAGCGGTAGTACGCCGGGTTGTCGAAACCGCGGAACGAAACCGTCGGGCCCAGCTGGTTGCCCTCGCCGGTGTGGTTGTAGACCACGTCCAAGATGACCTCGATGCCGGCGCGATGGAACGCCTTCACCATGGTCTTGAACTCGAGCACTTGCTCGCCCATGAAGCCGGTCGCAAATGCCGGATCTGGCGCGAAAAAGCCGATCGTATTGTAGCCCCAGTAGTTCGAAAGCCCGAGCTCCTGCAAGCGCCGCTCGCTCATGGCTTGCTGGATGGGCAACAGCTCGACCGCGGTGACGCCCAGCGATCGCAAGTGATCCAGGATCGGATCGGAGACCATGCCCAGGTACGTGCCGCGCAGGTTACCGGGAATGTCCGGGTGCAGCTTGGTCATGCCACGCACGTGGCACTCGTAGATCAACGTGCGGCTCCAGGGAATGTTCGGCGGGCGATCGTCACCCCAGGAGAACGCGGTCTCGACCACCAAGCTCTTGGGCACGACCGCCGCGCTATCGCGTTCGTCGAAGCTCAGGTCGACGTCGGGATGACCAATCGTGTAGCCGAAGCATTCGTCCGGGGCGTTGACGCGGCCGGCGATGGCTTTCGCATACGGGTCGATCAAGAGCTTGTTGGCATTGAAGCGACGGCCCTGCTCGGGCGCGTAGGCGCCATGCACCCGGTAGCCGTACAGCTGCCCGGGCCGCGCATCCGGCAAATACACGTGCCAAACGCGATTCGAGCGCTGAGTGAGCGGGATGCGGATCGACTCTCGGCTGGCCCCCGGTGAGTCGAACAGGCACAGCTCGACGCCCGTACCCTCGCCAGAGAAGACGGCGAAGTTGACGCCCTCACCATCCCACGTGGCGCCCAATGGGTGTGGAGAGCCTGGCCTTGTACGCATGGTTTTTGCGGTGCTCCGTCAGACGAGTCGAGAAACTTTGAATACGTGGCCGACGCGCTCGACCGGATCGAGGCGCACGTAGTTGCGCGCGCCCCGCCAAATGTAGCGCGCCCCGGTCAGCAAATCGGACATCTCGTACGCTTCGTCCGGAGCGATACCGAGTTCGGCGATCGGGACCTCGAGCGTCGTCTCGTGCATGGCGTGCGGATCGAGATTGACGACCACGATCAGATCATTGCCCGGCACCGACTTCTTGTAGGCCAGGATCGCGTCGTAGTCCGTCTTGAGAAAGCTCAAATTCGTCAGCTCGTGTAGGGCCGGCTGTTCGCGGCGAATGCGATTGAGCTTGGAGATATCCTGCTTGATGTTTCCGGGAGCGTTCCAATCGCGCACCCGGATCTGGTATTTTTCGGAGTCCAGGTATTCTTCGCTGCCGTGGTGGACCGCCAGGTTTTCACACAGCTCGTACCCGCTATAGATGCCGTACGTGGGGGACAGGGTGGCGGCCAGCAACAGCCGCAGCCGGAACGCCGGCCGCCCGCCCGTTTGCAGGAACTCATGCAAAATATCCGGGGTATTGGCGAAGAAATTGGGCCGGTAGTAGTCGGCCATCTCGCTATGGCAGAGCTCGTTCAGGTAGTCCTTCAGCTCCCAAGCCGAATTCTTCCAAGTGAAGTAGGTGTAGCTCTGGGTAAAGCCCAGCTTGCCCAGGCTCTTCATGCGCTTCGGCCGGGTGAACGACTCGGACAGGAAAATGGTCTCCGGATGCACGGCCTGCACGTCACGGATCAGCCATTCCCAGAATGAAAGCGGCTTGGTGTGTGGATTGTCGACGCGGAAGATCTTCACGCCGCGCGCGATCCAGAACAGCACTGCGTCGCGACACGCCTGCCAGAGCCCTTGGCGATCCTTGCACCAGAAGTTGATCGGGTAGATGTCCTCGTACTTCTTGGGCGGATTTTCGGCGTAGCGGATGCTGCCGTCCGGGCGCACGAAGAACCAATCGGGATGCTCCTTCACCCACGGGTGATCCGGCGAGCACTGCAGCGCGAAATCCAGCGCGATTTCCAAACCGAAGTCGCGCGCCGAGGCGACCAGCACCTCGAAATCGGCGAGCGTTCCGAGCTCCGGATGCACGGCGGTGTGCCCGCCTTCCTTGCCACCGATGGCCCACGGGCTGCCCAGATCCCCAGGGACGCACGTCGGGTTGTTGTTGCGCCCTTTGCGATGGGTCACGCCGATCGGGTGGATCGGCGGCAAGTAGATGACATCGAAGCCCAACGCGGCGATCTCGGGCAGACGCCGAGTGGTGTCGGCGAAGGTGCCGTGCTTGCTCGGATCCTTGCCCTGCGAACGCGGAAACAGCTCGTACCAAGCGGAAAACACCGCCTCCGCGCGGTCGACGTAGACCTCCAGCGGACGCTCGAGGCGCGAGGCTTCATCGGCGAACAGCGGTGCCCGCACCAGCTCGGCCACGTCTTCCGCAAAGGCGATCTTCAGCCGCTCATCGAGCGCCAAGCTCGGGTTCGCGAGGCGCTTGGCCGCGTCACCGATCAAGACCTTGGCAGCGCCGGTCAGCTTTTCGGTCATGCGCGCCAGGATGCCTGCACCCTCGAGCAGCTCGGGCCGCACGTCCTGCCCAGCATTCAAGCGCTTGCCGAGATCGGAGCGCCAGGTGCCGAAGCGGTCGGGCCAAGCCTCGATGTCGTATTGCCAGAGCCCGATCTGGTCGGCCTTGAACGAACCGTGCCAACGATCCGGATCGAAACGGTAGGTGAACGGGGCGAAGCGCGACGAGGCCTCGCCTGGGCGTCGATAGAGCAAGCGCGCAGCGATCAGATCGTGGCCGTCCTTGAAGATATCGGCGCTCACCTCGATCACGTTGCCGATCACGCGCTTGATTGGATATCGGCCCCCATCGAGCTTGGGAGTGACGTTTTCGATGACGAGTTGTGGTGCGCTGGCGATGGTAAGAGGCATCTTGCGGGTTGGGGTTTTAGCTTAGTTTTGTGTCCCACTGGAGGCTTTTAACCGGGCAGGATCGAGCGCGCGCGGGCTTGCTTGCGGCGCTTCTGGAGCGCACTCTGAAGAATGCACACTCGCGAGCAACCGGGGCCATTTCCACACACGCTCCTACTCGGCAATTTCTACGGCGGCAGCCACAGGCCGAGCAGCGGCGCGCTGTTCGAACGCCGAAATCCAGCGGACCTGCGAGATCTGGTCAGCCTGGCCCCGCAGAGCTCGGCGGAAGAGGTGCATGCGGCCTGCGCGGCAGCGCGTGACGCCGCCAAGGCCTGGGCACACACGCCCGCGCCGCAACGCGCGGAGGTGCTCGGGCGGCTGGTGTTTCTGCTCACCCAAGACAAGGAATCGCTGGCCCGTTTCGTCGCGCGCGAGGTCGGCAAGCCAGTGCGCGAAGCGCGCGGCAGCGTGCAGGAGGCGATCGACACGGCGGTGTTTTTTCAGAGCGAGGGTCGGCGCTTGTATGGGCAAACCGTACCCAGTGAACTGGCCGAAAAGGAACTGTTCACCTATCGGCGGCCGCTGGGCGTCGTGGGCGTGATCACCGCCGGCAATTTCCCGCTCGCCGTCCCGTCTTGGAAAATCATCCCCGCGCTTTTGTGCGGCAATGCCGTGGTTTGGAAGCCTTCGGACGACGCGCCCGGCACGGCGGCGCTGTTTTTCAGCGCCTGGCAGCGCGCAGGCCTGCCCCCGGGCGTACTCAGCATCGTGCACGGCGGAGGTAAGGACCAGGCCGGGCAATTTTTGATCGACCAGGTCGAGGCGGGCGCCATCAACAAGATTTCATTCACTGGCTCGACAGCCGTGGGACGTCGGATCGGCGAAGTGTGTGGGCGCAATTTGCAACAGCCTTCGCTGGAGCTCGGCGGCAAAAACCCGCTCGTGATTTTGGCGGATGCGGATTTGGACTTGGCCGTCGATGGCGCGCTCTGGGCCGCCTTCGGCACCGCCGGACAGCGCTGCACGAGCGTCGGCAACATCATCGTGGATCGCCGCGCGCTGCCCGCGGTGCGCGATAAATTGCTGCGCCGCGCGCGCGCCCTGCGCATCGGCGATCCCTCGAACCCCGAGGTCGACTACGGGCCGCTGATCAACGAGCGCTTCATGGCCGCCTTCACCCGCCAGCGCGAAACGGGCATCGACGGCGGCGCGGAGCTGTTGCTGGATGGTCGCCGGATTTTGCCGGGCGACGAGCCCGAAGGCTTCACGGGCGACGCCACGCACGGGCTGTACGCTACGCCGCGCATCTTCGACAAGGTGACGATCGACATGCGCATCGCGCAAGAAGAATGCTTCGGGCCGACCGTCAATTTGATCGAAGTCGATGGCATGGATCAAGCGATGGCGGTCGCCAACGGCACGCCCTACGGGCTCTCCAGCGCGATCTACACGCGCGACGCGCGGTCCATGCTGCGCTTCAAGGAGGAGATCACGGCCGGCATGACCAGCATCAACAATTCGACCACCGGCGCCGAAGCGCATTTACCCTTCGGCGGCAACGGCTGGTCCGGCAATGGCACGCGTGAAAGTGGTATTTGGGTGCTGGACGCGTACACTCGCTGGCAAGCCGTCAACGTGGATTTGTCCGGCAAATTGCAGAAGGCGCAGATCGATATCGTCGAAAGCGCGCTGCCTCTGAGCGAGGATCTAGAGGCGATCCTACCGCCACGGCGCTGAGCTTATTTGCCGGCGTCGTGCGCTTCGTCCACGTGCACGCGACGGGGTTCGTCATCCGGGATCGCCCAGGCGGGCTTGACCCAACCGGCATCGGGCGCCGCGGCGGGCGCCGCCACCGAGGCAGAAGGCGTGGGCTTGCTCACGGGCACGGCCGCGGGCGGTGCTTCCTCGGCGGCCGCGTGCACCGCTGGCGCAGGCTTCACTGGCGCGCTCACGGCGGCAGGCGGCTCTTCGCGGACGGCGGACGCGGCATGCTCGGGCGGCTTCGCGTGTGGCCGCGGCGCGACCGACTCATGCGCGGGTGGAACCGCTTGGGGCAAGGGGCGCAAGTGCGGCAGCTCATTGCGCTTCATGAAGATCCAGCCAGCGCCTAGACCGATGGCCAAGGCGACGCCAGCGACCGAGAACACGAGCCCAGCCCCCGAGCGTCTGCGGGGCGGCTCGGACGCGGCGCTAGCCAACAGCTGGGCGATCACTTCACTCTCGGCACGCAGGCTCGCCGGCGCGCCGCCACGCGAGGACATCGGATCGCTGCGCGGAGGCGGGGCCGCGCCACGCGAGGACATCGGATCGCTGCGCGTGGACGCTGGAATACCGCGCGCTGAACTGGGGCCTTCACTGGCGAACAGCGTGGCCGCGCCGGCGTCTGCCTGCAGGCTGCCGCTGAGCCGGATCTGCGAATTCGATTCGGCCAATTGCGTCGCAGCGCGCGGATCGGAACCCGCGCCCTCGAGACGAGTGCGCGCTTGCGAGTGCGGCGTGAGCTCGTTCGACACCAGAGCGTCCGGCGAAGTCCATTGTAGCTCGCGCGCCTCGCCGCCCAGCACCTCGCGCAGCGCGTCGCTGAGCTCACGCGCGGTTTGAAAGCGCACCTCTGGATCGCGAGCGACCGCGCGTGCAAACCAGGCGTCGAACCCCACCGGCACCGAGCTGACCTCGGACGGTACGGGAATGTCCCGGATGCAGATCTGGAGCACCAAATCGCCCAAACCATCGCTGTAAAACGGGCGCTTGCCGGTCAAACACTCGAACGCGATCACGCCCAACGACCACAGGTCCGAACGGTGATCGACGGTCTTGTTGCCCTGAGCTTGCTCCGGGCTCATGTAGTACGGCGTGCCGAGGATCGAACCGGTGCGCGTGCGCGACCCCTGCTCGCCCAGCTCCCCGACCGCGACCTTGGCCACGCCGAAGTCCAGCACCTTGGCGATCTCTTCGTCTTCGTTGCGAATCAGAAACACGTTTTCCGGTTTCAGATCGCGATGCACGATGTTCGCTTCGTGCGCGCGGGCCATGGCCCGACCGATGTGCGTGACGATGCGCGCCGTGTCCGCAGTACCGAGGCGCCCGAGCCGCCGCAGGCGTTGCGCCAAGTTCTCGCCATCCAGCAGCTCCATGACGATGAAGGGCAGCTTGTCGTCGACGCCGTAGTCGAGGATCTGCACGACATGTGGACTGCGCAGCGTGGCGGCCGACTGCGCCTCACGCATGAAGCGTCCCAGCGTTTCCTCGTCCGGGACGTGCTCGCGATCGATCAACTTGACCGCCACGGGCGCCGCCAACACCAGGTGATACGCACGCCAGATGGAGCCCATGCCGCCCGCGCCCAGCCGTTCGTCCAGCCGGTAGCGACCCACGAGCACGCGATCGCGAAGCAGGGCCGGGTCAACCATGTAGGAGCGTCCCGACCATAGCGCTTGCCGGCAATGGACGCACCTCTTTCGACTGCGCTAGGCTCGCGGGCCCATGGCCACCGAAGTGTGTGATTCGAACCAGCTCGCCCAACTTGCGGCTGACCGCATCGCTGAAGCGCTAAAAAAGGCGATCAGCACGGACGATGCCGCATCACTCGGCCTCGCGGGCGGTACTACTCCGCGCGCGGCGTACGAAGCCCTCGCGAAAATTCCAGGAATAGATTGGTCCAAGGTGAGCGTTTATTTCGGTGACGAACGCGCCGTTCCTCCCACCCACCCCGACAGCAATTTCTCGATGGCGAAAGCCGCCCTGTTCGACCGGGTTCCACTCCCCGAGGCCAACATTCACCGCATCGTTGCCGAAGGTCCGGATCAGGACGCAGCCGCGCGTGCCTACGAAGCACTGCTGCCCGCGAGCATCTCGGTGCTGGTCCTGGGCATCGGTGAAGACGGACACACCGCTTCGCTGTTCCCGGGCAGTCCCGCCCTGAACGAGCGCACACGCCACGTGTTGCCCGTGATCGGACCGAAGCCTCCACCCCAACGTTTGAGCATCACCCCCCCCGTGATCGAAGCGGCGGAGCTATGCATCGTGATCGCAAACGGCGCGGGCAAAGCCGAGCCCGTACGCCGCGCGCTCAAAGAGCCACTCGATATCCAAACCACGCCCTCGGGCCTGGCGCGCAGCGGCTTGTGGCTTTTGGATCACGCAGCCGCCGCTTTGCTCTCCTGAGCGAACCGGGATTTTTTTGTTGATGGTCACGCGTACAATCGCGTCACGCGCAGCCTTCGGCGTCTGAGTTCGGCACCCAAACTTGATGCGAGGTGCGACGCTTGGCGATACTCGCAGGGGTGAGCCCGGGGTTCGTCCCACTGGTAGCTCGCCTCACAGCACAACCACGTCCATGCGCGACGTGGAATGGCTCCCAGATTTTGAACCGCCAAAACGCCAAAACGCCAGAAGAGGGAAGAGAGATATGGGGGGTTGCTCAAGGCGCCCGTTCACGTCGTTGATGTGCGCGTTGCGGGAATTTTCGGCTCACGTCGAGCGGCGAGGAATTTGGGACGCGCATGTCCGCAGAGGGGAACCAAACCCAATCCCCTCTCGCTCTTCTGGCGTTTTGGCGTTTTGGCGGTTAATCCTGTTTTGGGGCTGCCTCCTATGAGTCGAAGCTTCGCGAGAGGGCGAGCACAGCGTCCGGGGTGGCCGCGCCGTCCATGAGTAGCTCGAGCTTTCGCAAAGGCACGCCGAGCTTCATGAGGCGAGTCAGTGATTCGTCTTGGATGCGCTCACGTGTGGCGCGACGCACGCCACTGGCTAGCACTGCGCGTGCCGGGGTGCTGGCGGTGAGCTCTCCCAGCGCTTCCAGCGCGCGCGCTTCGGCACCGGGAAATAGGGGCGGAAGCAGGCCGTTAACCACCACTTCGGCGACGGGTAGGGTGAGTTCGTTGCGCAACGCCGCGCACAGCTCGAGTGACTCGTTGGTCGGCATTTCTTCGGGCAAGGTCACGACCACCACGCCGCTGCGCAAAGGGTCGCGGAACATTTCCCAAGCGCGCTCCGCGTCGCTGCGCAGCACGCCCGGCGGCGCAATCTCCACGATCACCTTGGGCACGCGCAACATATCGAGGCCGTGCCCGGTGGCCGGCGCGTCGAACAAGACCACGTCGAAGCGAGGCCGGCCATTTTCCTCTTCGATCGAGTGAAACCAGGCTTTGCCGAGCAGCGACCACTCTTTCAGGCCCGGGGTGCCACTCAAGAAACCGGTCACGTATTTGCTATCGAAGATCGCGTCCACCAAAACGCGATTTTTCAACTTCATCGTGCCGTACTCGCGCAGCGCGACTTCGGAGACGAGCCGCACGCCCCAAATGTTCGGCGCCAGCTGGCTGATGGTGGAGCGCAGCGGCGGCGCCCCGAGCAAGGCCCCCAGCCGCTCTTTCGCGCCGCAAACCGTAACCAACACGCGCAGACCGCGAGCCGAAAGCGAGCGCGCGAGCGCTGCGGTCACGGTCGTTTTGCCGACGCCACCTTTGCCGGTAACGAACAGAAAGCGCCGGGGCGCAAAGGCGGGCATCGAGAGCACGCGGTTTTGTCCCGCTCCCGGGCTGCCGTCAAATTGCAACTGCTGAGCGCGCTAGTCGGGCACGTTTGGGGCGTGCTACTGGTTTGGGCTCTCGGAGGTTTCATGCGCTGGTGTACCGCTCGGTCGATGCTCGTTTTGGCTTTGGCAACCTCGGCGTGGGGCTGCAAATCACCGTCGAAGCCCCAGCCGCCAAGCGCTGCCAGCGCAAACGCCGGGCCGGGCCCCAGCACGAGCGTCGGGCTGGACCCCAGCGCGCCGCCTACTGCCGCGCCGAGCGTTCCGGTCGCGCCCGCTCCGCCGACCTCGGTGCAAATGCCCGAGGGACCGGTGCTCGCCATTCAAGCCGGCCAAGGCGTGGGGCCGATCCGGATCGGCGCCACCGTCGCCACCATCGAGCGCTTGATGGCCGCGCCCTGTGAAGTGAAGACCGACAGCGTGTGCCGCTACATTCGGCGCGCGGTCGAGTTCGAGCTCGACAAGAACGGCTTTACCGAACGCATCGTGGTGCACCGCCGCGATCGCCCCGCCGGCCCGGATGCCAAGGGCGAGCCGCAAGTATACGGCTTCTTCAACGGTGGCATCCCGCCAGGAGTCGGTCTGGGCATGATCCCCAAAGCCGTGCAGGAGATCATTGGTCCTCCCCAGAGCTCCGAACGCGTCACTACCGCCAACGATTTCGACACCGTCGCCCGCGACACCTACCCAGGTGGCATGGTGCTCGAATACGACGAGTACAAGAAGAGCGGCAAGGTGATGCTCGGCGCCGTGATCATCACCAAACCGAAGAAATAGGCCGGCTCTGTCAGCCGAGGGGACGTTCGGCGGTCACGGTGTAGCCCAGGCAGTCGTCCCCGCCTTTGCCGCGCAAAGACAGGTTGCCGACCACGGCCAGGGCGACGAAAAACGGAATGCTCGGGCTGGCCAACAGGCGCAGCGCCAGCGCCTTGGCCGGGCCCGCTTGCTGGGGCATCAGAAACGGCAGAAATAGGGCCTGAACCTTGTAACAGGCGACGGTGAGCGCACCGCCCCGTGCGTGCACCACGACCTTGCGGAAGCCGGCCGCTTCCAGCAAATGCTTCAAGCTCGAGGGCGTGTAGCGCCAATAGTCGTAGGGCACGAAATGCCAGCGTGCGGCGAACGGAACCGTGAGCATCAGTTGCCCACCGGGCTTCAGCGCTTTGAAGGCTTCGCTCAAGGCGGCGGCCGGGTCGAGCACGTGCTCCAGCACTTCCGTGCACAACACGACGTCCGCGTCATGGGTGGCAGCGGGCCAACGACCGCCATCGAAATGGATCACGTTCGGCGGGGCGTAGCCGAATGCCTCTTCCGCATTCGCGATGTCCAGCCCCACGTAGTCCATGCCCGGGGGCAAGAGTGAACGGTAGGGTTGCGCGCCGCAGCCCACATCGACCACCTTGCCGCTCCAATTCTTGGCTTCGGCAGCTACGTCGTCCCAGCACGAACCCGCCTGGAAATCGAAGAAGCGCCGCACGCGGGCGAGCGCGCGACCGAGCGCGGAGTCACCCGGTTCGAGCGCTGGTGGACGCCATTTGTCGCCTGATCGCTCTGCCAAATTGAATCGTTCCAAGCGCGTCACGCTGTTTCCTCCGTTCGAGCCGAAGCCAATGCTCACACGGCGTCGACGAGTCGGCAACAAAGCCCCGACCTAGAGCTTGGTCTTACTCCTGCCGCACGCGCCTGCGCTCTTGAATCATATGCTGCGTGATCGCGCGCTGGGCCTCTGCCGGCTCGATCAGCGTCCACACGTCGTGTTCTTTTTGGCCGCCGGTGGATTCGAGCAAGATGTCCGCGGCGCGCTCCGGCGAGATGGCGTCGAAGTGCCGACCGGGCAGCTCGACCACCGCGGTGCGCGCGCGCAGGCCCTCGAGCGTGCGCAGCATCTTGTTCAAGACGGTGCGAAATACCGGATCGTTGAACTCGGAACACTTGCCGATGCCGAACAGCAAGATCTTGTCGAACGGTAGCTTGGGTTTGCCCGGAACGAGCAACACTTCGCCCACCTTGCCGGTCGCGAATCCGCCTTGAATCAGGCGCGAGATGCGGCCGGCGAGGCGAAAGTCGAGTAGCCCGGTGACGCCATGCGGCGGCCGCTCGTCGACCGCGATCGTCGAAACGATGATCTCGGTTCCGAGCAAGTCGAGCTTGCGCAACTCGGGCGTCGAGAAGCGAAGGTCCAATCAGCCTCAGCTGGCGTCGGGCTTCGGAGCCACGCCTTCGACGTCCGTGCGCCCGAGGTTTTCGGCAATCCGGTCGAGCACGCCGTTCACGAACGCACCGCTCTCTTCGGTGCCGAAGCGCTTGGCGACTTCGACCGCCTCGTCCAAGATCACCGCGCGCGGGACGTCCGTGCGTGCGGCAAGCTCCCAGGCGCCCATGCGCAGCACGTTGCGGTCGACGCGGGTCATGCGCTCCAGCCGCCAATTTTGGCTGGCCTTTTTGATCTGCGCGTCGGTCTGCTCGAGATCACGCAGCACGCCGCGCACGAGCGCGTCCGCATACGGGCGGCCCTCGGCGTCTTCCGCGGGCAGCTCGGCCCAAAAATCGGCGATCGCGCGCTCGACCTCGGTGCCGCCGGCTTCGACCGCGAACAGCATTTGTAACGCGGCCTCTCGAGCCTGAGTTCGTGCTCCCATCTTGGACTCGGGTTAGAACCCGGCTTCCTCGAGGGCCTGGCCGAGTGATACCAACTCGATGGCGGCCAGGGCGGCGTCGAAGCCCTTGTTGCCCGCCTTCGTACCAGCGCGCTCGATGGCTTGCTCGATGGTGTCCGTGGTCAATACGCCGAACGCGACCGGTGTGCCCGAGGACAGCGCGACCTGCGCCACGCCCTTCGAGACCTCGTTGGAGACGTGGTCGAAGTGCGGCGTGGCGCCGCGGATCACCGCGCCCAACGCGATCACCGCGTCCACCTTGTCGCTATTGGCGAGGCGCGCGCAGGCAAACGGGATCTCCCACGCGCCCGGCACGCGCACGACGGTGATCTTCGAGGCATCGGCGCCATGACGGCGTAGTGCGTCGACGGCGCCTTCCACTAGGCGCTCGACGATGAAGCTATTGAAACGGGCGGCGACGATGGCAAAGCGGGTTCCCTTGGGGACGACCAGCGTGCCTTCCAGGGACTCGGGGGCATTCTCGGCGTTGGGCATGAAATTCCTGAAGCGACGTAGCAGTTTCGGTGCGGGGCGCGAATGCTAGCATCAGCACCGCGCCCAAGAAGGCTCAAACGGAGCGCTGCATCGAAACCAACGGCACGCTCTCCACGAGCTCCAGCCCATAGCCCTGGATGCCGGCGATCTTCCGGGGATTGTTGGTCAAAAGCCGAATCTTGCACAGCCCGAGCTCGCGCAAAACCTGTGCCCCTAGGCCATATTCGCGGAGCGTGCCCCCGTGCGGGCGCGTTGCTGCCGTGGCAGCAGCGGCTGAGCTGGCCGGCGAGCTCTTGGGATCGTTCCTGCGCAGCAGGCGCTCGAGATCGTCCCGCAGATCCCCTTGCGGGGGCAGGTACACGATCACACCGCTGCCCTCTTGCTCGATGGCGTCGATCGCTTCGTCCAAATGCTTCGCGCCGTCGCCGCTGGTCGAGGTGAACACATCGGCCAAGGTGGAGCCCGCGTGCATACGGCACAGCGTTGCGCGGTTGCCGTCGAGCTGGCCCTTCACCAGAGCCAAAAACTGACGCTTTTCCAGCACGGCTTCGAACACGATCGCGTGCCACGAGGTGCCGGTGCGATCGAGCACGATGTCACCCACCGAGAGCCGCGTCACCAAGTGCTCGGTCTGCAGCCGATACGAAATCAAATCGGCGATGGTCAAGATGCGTAGCCCGTGGCGCACAGCGAACGCCTCCAGGTCGCCCATGCGCGCCATGGTGCCGTCGTCGTTGATGATCTCGCAGATCACTGCGGCTTCGTTCAATCCGGCGAGGCGCGCCAGATCGACCGAGCCCTCGGTTTGGCCCGCGCGCACGAGCACACCGCCGCGCCGCGCTTGCAGCGGCATCACGTGGCCGGGCACCACGATGTCCGTCGGCTCCGCGCGCGGGTTGCTGGCGACGCGAATCGTGTGCGCGCGATCTTGCGCGCTGATGCCGGTGGTCACGCCCTCGCTGGCCTCGATGCTGACGGTGAAGGCGGTGCCCAGGCGCGGACCGTTCCGGCCCGGCGCGCTCATCAGCGGCAACTCCAAGCGCGCCACCTGTTCCTCGGTCAGCGTCAGGCAAATCAAGCCGCGGCCGTGCATGGCCATGAAGTTGACCGCCTCGGGCGTGACGCGATCGGCCGCGAGCGTCAGATCGCCTTCGTTCTCGCGATCCTCGTCGTCGACCAAGATCACCATCTTGCCCGCGCGAATGTCGTCCAAGGCGGCGCGCACGCGCTCCAAATGCTCGGGCAGAATGTCGAGCCCGCGGCTCGGAATCGCATGCGTGGTCTCGCTCTTCATGAATTTCCTGCGTCCCCGTAGCCGGCTTTTTGCAGCGCATCCTTGAGGCTGGCTTCGCGGTTGCCCGCGCTGACCTCCAGAAAGCGCACCGCGTAGCGCGCCAAGGTGTCCACTTCGAGATTGATCGGGGAGCCTGGCCTGAGCTCACCGAGCGTGGTCACCAGCAGCGTGTGCGGGATCACCATCACCTCGAGCACGCTGTCCGTGACCGCATTCACGGTCAACGACACGCCGTCGAGCGTGATCGAACCTTTGGCCGCGATGAAGCGGGCCAGCTCGGGCGGAAAGCCGACCGAAAGCCGCTGCGCCTCACCGGCTGGCGCCACGCGCAAGAGCTCGGCCACCGCGTCCACATGGCCGCTCACCAGGTGACCACCCAGGCGATCCCCGACCTTGAGCGCGCGCTCGAGATTCACCCCTGCGCCGATGGCCAGGCCCCCGAGCGTGGTCTTGCCAGCAGTCTCCAGCGAAACGTCGGCCTCGAAGCCACGGGCGTCCGAGCTGACCACCGTCAGGCAGGCGCCATTCACCGAAATCGACTCGCCGAGCGTGAGCGCGCCCAGACCCGCTTCGACAGCGAGCCGGTAGCCGGGACCGCGACGCGAACGGCGCGCAAGCTGACCTTTGAGCTCGACCAGACCAGTGAACATGATTTCCGGCCTGGCATAGCACGAGAAAAGCCGGCACATGCCGCGTTCGCGGTGCTGTGGCTTGCGCCTGCCGGCCCTGTCGGGGAAAACAGGTGCAGTGCTCAGCGGGTCCCAGAACCAATGCGGTCGATCCGCGCCACCCCCGCTGCGCTTTCGCCTGGCCATTGGCGCGCTGATCGCGTTGCTCACGGCCGGCGCGTGCGGGCCCAGCGTGCAGTCGATCTACGAAGGCAACGTGCGCTTCGAGCATTGCTACCGTCTCGATTTGGATGTCGACACGGCGCCTACACATCGCCGCGCGTGTTGGACCGAATGGCTCGGTATGTACACTTACGGGCAGCCGCGGGACCGCATCGAGTATGCGCGCAGGCGCGTGCACTCCTTCGCGAACGGCGACGTCGATCGTCCAACGCTCGACATCGGGGACGACAAGAAAGCGGAAGCGCGCCAGTTTTACTTGGTGGTGCCCGCGGCGCCCACGAGCATTCACGCGCCGCCACCTCCGATCGCGACGCGCTGGTATGGGGAAGCCGGCACTGCACCGCCTGCGCCGACCACTGAACAAGTGGCGGCGAAGGCGCAGGCACCCCAGGACAAATGCAGCGACGCGTGTCGGGATAGCCTCGCGAATTGCCAGCGGGCCTGTGCGGGCGATGCAGGAAAGCCCGAACCGGCCTGCAAGGTCTGTGATTCGGACTACAAGACCTGCATGAAGCGTTGCTTTCAGTGAATGTGACCGAAAGCTGACGGCGAGAGCGACCAGTTTGGCCGCTCGAAAACTTCAGCGCGGTCAGAATGAGACATTGGCGCTCATTTTCGGGTCCGCGGACACAATTCCAAACAGCGATTAAGTTGACGCCTTGTACACGCCTCCGGTAACCAGTGTGGCAGCACGATGACGCGGCACCCAGCACTCAGCGCGCTTTCCCCGGCCTTGGCCACACCCCTCCCGCGGGTGCTGCGCCCGCAGCGCGCGGTTCCCTCGGATGCCGTCCGCCCAACGCGCGCTGAAGTGAATCTGGCGCATCTCCGGCACAACCTGCGCTTCGTGCAGCGCGCCGCCGGCGGCGCGGCGGTGTGGGCCGTACTCAAAGCAGACGGCTACGGCCACGGCGCGAAAGCAGTCGCGCGCACCCTCGAGCGCGCGGGTACGAACGGCATTTGCGTCGCGCTTTTGGAAGAAGGCATCGAGCTGCGTGAAGCCGGCATCCAAGTACCCATCCTGATCACGGGTGGCTACTACGGTCGCGCCTGGGGCGAGCTGCTTCGTCATGATCTCACGCCCGTGGTGCACGACCCCGCCCAGCTCGAAGCGATCGCCGATGAAGTGAAGTTCGCTGGCTCCGAGCCGCACAAGATCCACGTCAAAATCGACACGGGCATGGCTCGCCTCGGGATCCTCCCGGCAGACGTGAGCGCGATGGCCAAAGCGCTGCATCGCTTTCCCGAGGTCAGGGTCGAAGGCTTGATGACCCACTTCGCCTGCGCGGATTCCTCCGATCCCGAATCGATCGAGCATCAGCTCGATCTGTTCGAAGAAGCCACGCTGGCCATGCGCAAAGAGGGCATCACGCCCGAACTACGTCACGCCGCCAACAGCGCCGCGCTGCTCAAGAGCCCCCGCTCCTGTTACGACGTCGTACGCCCAGGCATCGCGCTGTTCGGCGTAGAACCCAGCGCCGGCTTGTGCCCGGAGCTGCGCCCGGTCATGCGCGTGCGCAGTGAAATCGCGGCGCTCCGCGATCTGCCCGCGGGCGCAGCCATCGGCTACGGCGCGACCTTCCGCACCACGCGCCCCAGCCGCATCGCCACGGTTCCGGTGGGCTACGCGGATGGCTTCTGTCGCGGCCTGTCCAACCGCGGCTCGCTGCTCGTCCGCGGCAAGCGCGCGCCCGTCGTCGGCACCGTGAGCATGGACATGACCATGCTCGACGTCAGCGAAATCAGCGACGTCCGCGTGGGCGACGAATGCGTCGTCCTGGGCCCGCAAAAAGGCCCGCTCGGACAAGACGAAATCCGAGCCGATGAAATCGCCCGCACCCTGGGCACCATCCCCTGGGAGATCCTGACCGACATCTCTCGCCGCGTGCCGCGCTTCTACCGCGAACCGTAACCGGCCCGGCTCTCGCCACCCGTCCCTGGGTGAGGTCTCATTTGACCCAGGGGGGATCGGCGGAGAGCGGGGCGCGGCTCGTGCGGCTGACAATCGTTGCCTCAGGGCCGAATCAGTTCGTTGACGCGCGCGGCGCAGATGAAATCATTTTCGGTCAGGCCGTGGGCGTCGTGGGTGGAGAAGGCAACGCTGCACTTGTTGTAGCTGACCACGAGATCCGGGTGGTGATCCTCTTGGTTGGCGATGTAGGCGAGCGCGTTGACGAAGGCGATCGTCTCGTAGAAATCCGCGAACTTGTAGTCCTTGCTGATTTTGCTGCGCGCTTCGTCGAGTCTGTAGCCGGGCACTTCGGCGAGCAGCGCTTCGATTCGGCCGGGGTCGAGCTTGGTTGCTTTGCGCACGCAGCGCTTGTCGGTGAGTGACATCAGGGCCTCCCTCAGCTGGGTTCGATCGGTTGACAGGTGTCGTGACTCGAATCGGGTCGCGACCCCGATAGTGTCCAGCAAGCCGCCGGGCTCGTCGAACGAGGCGCGCATGCTGTCGGCGTTACTGTCGATATATCGAATTATCGTGCACCCGGGCCAGCCGCGGGGGCGGGGTTCTGGCCGGTCGCGCGGGGAACCGTCGCGATTTGGCGGGCAAAAGCCCTGAGTCGGCCAAAGGGCCAAGCATTTTTCCCGGTGTTTCAAATACTTCCCGCCCCTTGACGGATCGACCTGCGCATGGTGACCTGGCTAGGTCGCGAAGCGACTCTGCCCCGTCGATGCGGGATGTCCGTGATCGAGCAGGGGAAGATTGGCCCGAGTGGGCCAGCTCGAGGTGGAGACGCTCCACCTCCCCAAACAAACTTTTTCATTTTTTCGCCCCCTCCAGAAATCCCCGTGTCTTGCCCCCGCACGCAAGCTCGACTGTCGCACCACCGCCGCTCTCGGTCCCTACCGGTTTCACCGGTTCGAGGCCACGCTCGGGTGCGATTCGCTGCGCGGCCCGGCATGACTCCGCTCTTCGAGCCGAGTCGTTCGCCGCCTCCGCGCTGATCTTGTCTACCTAGCGTTCGCGCTCAAAATCTGGGGTTTTTGCGACGTGGCACCCGGAAGCCATGCCCCGAAACACTCTCGTTATCAATTGTGACATTCGTGAAACCCGCGTTGCGCTGATCGAAGAAGGGATCATCGCCGAACTTCAGATTGAGCGTGCTGCCGCGCGCGGAACCGTGGGCAACATCGTGCTCGGTCGTGTGACCCGCGTGCTGCCTGGCATGCAAGCAGCATTCATCGACGTGGGCATGGAGCGCGCCGCGTTCTTGCACGTCGAGGACTTGATCCGGCCCGACGATTTCGAGGCGTATTTGTCCGGCTCGCGACGCCATGAGGACGCCGAGCGCTTCTCCAAGGGGGACGGCGGAAAACGCCACCAGGCGGGTGCATCTGCTGGCGAAGCTCACGATCACGACCACGACCACGACCACGACCACGACGCGGACGACGACGATGACGACGACGTGAGCGAAGCCGAGGATGCGGTTGAAGCGGACGATGACGCGCCCGCCCGCGAAGCCGAGGCCGAAGGCGACTCCGGCAGCGCCGAAGAGGAAGAAGAAGAGGAAGAGGCGGACGAGGAAAGCGAAAGCGACGACTCCGAGGAAGACGAGACGATCGTCCAAGCGGTCGTGATCGACCCCGGAGTCGACTCCGCCTGGGACAATGCGGGCGACGCCTCGTCCGTGGTCGTCGAAGTCAGCGCCGATGCCGATGGTGAGGCCGAGGCGGAGGAGGACGACGAGGCGGAGAGCGAAGGCGAGGCAGTGCTGGCCGCCGATGGCGCACTGCCCGCAGTCGGTGACGCGCCCGGCGAAGATGCGACGCGCCGTCGCCGCCGCCGCCGCCGCCGTCGCGGTGGACGGGATGCAGCTGCCGAGGGCGCGGCTCCCGCTGCCCCCGTGGTTGCGCCGGTAGCCGTGGTCACTCCGCGAGTCGTGCCGCCGGCGCGCGGCAACGCTGCGGCGCGTGAACCCCGCCCCGAAGCTCGCAGCGGGCGCGATCGCAGCGAACGCGGCGGCAAAGACCGCAACGCTCGCGGTGGCCGCAGCCAGAGTACGAGCCGGGATCGTCGCCCTGGTAGCAGCAGCAGTGGCACCAGCACCAGCACCAGCACCAGCAAACCGACCAGCCGCGTGTCGCGTTCGGTGCCGATCACCGAGGTCGTCAAAGAGGGCGATGAGGTGATCGTCCAAATCTCGAAAGAGCCGATTGGCACGAAGGGCGCGCGCGTCACCAGCCACGTCTCGCTGCCCGGTCGCTACGTCGTGTACTTGCCCACGGTGGAGCACGTCGGAGTTTCGAAGCGCATCGGTTCCGCGCGCGAACGCGCTCGCCTACGCGACGTGGTCGAGCCGATGAAACCGCCCACCGGCGGCATCATCGTGCGCACCGTCGCCGAGGGCCTGACCAAGAAGTCGCTCAAGGCGGACATCGGCTACTTGGTGAAATTGTGGGAAGACGTCTCGAACAAGAAGGAAGGCGCCAAGGCGCCCGCGATCTTGTGTACCGAGCTGGATCTGGTGCTGAAGACGGCCCGCGATCTGTTCACCGACGACATCGAGAGCATCGTGATCGACGACAAGGAGCAATACCTGCGCCTGGTCCGCTTCGTCGAGATGTTCATGCCCACGCGCGTGAAGGACATTCAGTATTACAGCGGCGATGAGCCGATCTTCGATGCCTACGGCATCGAAGACGAAATTGCCCGCGCTTTGAGCCGCAAAGTGCCGCTGCCGAGCGGCGGCTACTTGATCATCGACCAGGCCGAGGCGCTGACCGCGATCGACGTGAACACCGGCCGCTACGTCGGCAAGGGCAGCCGCGATCTGGAAGAGACCGCATTCAAGACCAATTTGGAGGCGATCGAAGAGATCGCCTACCAGTTGCGCTTCCGGAACATCGGCGGGCTCGTGATCTTGGATTTGATCGACATGGACGTCTCGCACAACCGCGAGAAGGTCTGGCGCACGCTGGAGACGCTGCTGGCCAAGGACAAGGCCAAGACCACCATCAATCGCATCAGTGAGCTTGGGCTACTCGAAATGACGCGCAAGCGCACGCGCGAGAGCCTGAACCGCACCATGCACGAGACCTGCTTCTACTGCGACGGCACCGGTCAGATCCAATCGCGCACCACCATTGCCTACGAGATTTTGCGCCAAATCCGCCGCGAAAAGTCCACGCTTTCCGGCTACTCCGTGCTGGTCAACGCGCATCCCGCGGTGGTCGACCTGATGCAAGGCGAAGAGAAGGCCGCGGTGGTGGAGGCCGAGAAGCGCTACATGCGGCGGATCGAGTTCAATCCGCGCCGCGAGTACCACATCGAGCAATTCGATCTGCAGGGCAAGTAAGCGGATCTCACGTAGCCGCGCGCGAGGGATCGCGCGCGGCGCCGCAAAGTGTGCGGCGCTGCGAACTCAGCTCAGGGCTTCTTGCGCGTGCAACGATAAGCGTACTGCACGGTGTTGGGATCGCCCGGCCAGAAGACCACCGAGTTGCTCTTGGGCCCGTAGCCAAGGGGGCCGAAGTTGGTCTTTGACTGCGACCAGTAGCCCCAGACCGTGTTGTTGCAGGTGCCCATGCCCGGGAACCAGTAGCACCCCTTATCGCCGGTACCCATACCGTCAGGGCACGCGAGACAACTCTGCGCGCCTTGGTTGAGATCTGCGCCCATCGTGCAGGTGGACGTACTGCCGTTGATCGAGCCAGTCGTGCCATCGCAGCCCTGGTCGATCGTGAGATATTCGTAGATCGTCGGCAGCGCCCAACCCATCATCCCTCCTGCAGTGAGGTTCGCGCAGGCGGCAATTGCGGCGTCTCGGCCCAATAGATCGGTGTTCAGGGTCCAGCACTGGCTGCCGCTGGCGGTGCCGTTGCACCAGGTCGAGCCGCAGCCGAGCGTGTTCTGACAGGTGAAGCTCGAGCCATTGCAGGTCTGATCGGCAGTGCAATCAGTGGAAGGGGCCCACGCGCTGTACGTGGTCGAGCCGGTGCAGTCGACGGTGGTGCCGCTGCAATACTGAGTGCTGGTGCGTGACTGGACGTCCGCAGCGCAGGCGGTCGTGGAAGCGCACTGCTTTTCGGTAGCCGTCTTGCAAGAGGCCGTGGTCGGCTTGAAGCAGGAATCTCGGGCTTCGTCGCAGACCGAGAGCGCGCACGCGCCGCTGGCGGTGCAACGGTTGCCCGTAAATTGGTGCGTGCAAGCACCGCCGTTGCACGTGTCATCGCCATTGCACCACAGGCCGTCATCGCACTTGGTGCTGGGGGAGCTGTTGCTCCAGGCGATCTTGTTGATGGTGGCGTCGCAGTAGCGGCAGGCGTTCCCGGATTCCGCCGTATTGTGTGCCACACAGCTGGTGCCAATCAAGCAATAGCCGGCCGAAACACTATGAGTGCAGACGCCGTTGTTACAGCCGTCGTCGGTGCAGGCCACGTTGTCGTTGCACGCCGTCGCGACATTGCCCGGAGTGCACAAACAGCCTTCGTTAGCCACGCCGTTGCAGTTCGCGTCGTCACCCGTCGTGGCGCAGGAATCGTTGGCGGCCTCTTTGATCTCGCCCACGCAGGCACCCCAGACCTGGTTGGTGCAGGTCTGAGTTCCTGTCTGACAGTTCCCGGTGTCCTTGCCGCACGTGCGCGTGTCATTGCTCACGCAGTTGCAGCCTCCGTTGGCGGTGCCATCGCAATTGGCGTCGTTCCCCGCCACGCTGCAGTCGTCGGCCGCGGCGGGTGCTACGGCGCCGGTACATGCGGACCAGGCGGCGTTCGCCTGACAGGTTTGTTGGCCAGCGTGACAGCTGCCCTTCGGTGCTGCCGGCATCGTTCCGGGGAGCGCCACGCCCGCTGCGGTCTTCCAACAGGCTTGCTGGTGTCCGTCGCCCGAACAGGCACCCCACTTCAAGGTCGTGGCGTCGCAGGTGCGTGTCCCGCAGTCCCCGCAGGCTTCGGACTTACCCGCCGCACATTCCCCGACGGGTGTGCCGCCACCGGATCCGGCGGTTGGCGAGCTGCCATCGTTTTCGGATTGGCCCGCGACCGAGCTGCCGGCCGTGCCGTCGCTGCTGTCTCCTGCTTGTCCGCCATTGGAGGTGCCCGCCATGTCAGAGGAATCGCCCGCCTTGGACGAGCCCCCCGCGGTGGAGCTGCGCCCTCCGCGCCCCGAGTTGCCGGCGCCGCTCTGAGTGCCTGCGTCCCCAGACGCACCGGCCGTGGCCTGGTTGCCAAAGTCGCGCCGCTCACCGGAGCAGCCGGTCCACGGCAAGAGGCACACCAAAGAGCTCACCACTGCCCACCCGAAACCACGCTTCATTAGGTCCAATTAGGGCGCCTCAGCCGGTGAAGCAACGCGAATCGGATTCTGCAAAAACACCTTATGATTTCAATGACTTATCAACACACACCCAACCATTGGCGTGGGACCGGTCACGCGCGCATGGCGGATTCCACCGGGTGACCAGCGCGTGCAAAAGGGCCTCAGGGCGCGACTAGCGGATCGTCAATTTTGCTTTCTCGGCGGTGAGCGACGCCGTGATCGGCGGCGGCAAGACGATGCCAGAGCCCTAAATCGATCGCGCAGGCCCAGCGAAAAAAATGCCGGCACCATCAACGCCACGCGACGCGATACCCTAGAGTGTCTGGAGAGTTCGAGGTCTCACTGCAGCCACCGCCGAGCCTGAAAATTCCATGACGAATGCCCGCAACTCCGAGCGAGTCACGATCAACAAAGAGTTCGATAGCTTCGATCAGTTCATCGAGGAATACGTGACCAACATCTCGCGCTCGGGTGCGTTCGTCAAAACGAGCACGCCGCTACCGGTGGGTACCGAGGTGGACCTGCGCTTCACGGTAGTGATGGACGGCATCGAGACCATCGAGGGCGTCGGTGAGGTCGTGCGCGTCGAGGCCGACCCCGCCGGCATGGGCGTGGTGTTCAAACAGCTGAGCGGGTACTCGGCTCAGCTGATCGAAAAGCTGCTGACCGCTAAAGGCGGCTGATTTTTCTAGTGCGCGCTCGCGAACGCGAACTCCGGTTGCAGGCCGCCGATCTGGAACGGCGAACCATCGATTTCGTGCAGTGTGCCGTTCGCGCGTTGCAGCGAAAACACCGAGGTCGTGCCGTCGTCGTTGCCGGCGAAGACGAAGCGCCCAGACGGCTCCACGCCCACTGAGTACGGAGACCCGCCCTTGATCGGCTCGCCAGGCACCGGCGTCAATTTGCCGTTGCTGGAGTCGATCGCGAAGCCGAACACGCGCGGCGGGTTCAGGAAGCTCGTGGCATACAAGTATTTCCCGCCCGGTTCGAGCGCCAGGTTCGTGGCCGACGGATCCGAAGCCACTTGGGTCGAGAACGGTGAGCCCTCGACCAGCGTCAACGCTCCGCTATTGGCGTCGACCGCGAAGGCATGGAGCCCATTGCCGGAGCTGAACAAGAAACCGCCCGCGGGGTGGAAGGCGATCGCGCCCGCAAACACTTTGGTCAGGCCGAACGGTGACTCCGGAAGCTCGCTCAGGGCGCCCGTCGTTTGGTCGACGCGGTAGCCCCGAATACCGAACACGCCGTTTTGAGATGCGTATACGAAGTGCCCGCTCGGATCACCCGCCACGTAGGCAGGACTCGTGGCCTCGATCTGGGCGGGCTCGCCCACGGCAGTCAGCGCTCCGGTGACCGCGTCGATCTTGAAGGCGTAAATGCTCTTGTCCGCGTCGCTGCTAGCGACGTAGGCAAAACGCCCGCGCGCGTCGAGCGTGAGCGATGTCGGCGTGCCAGCAATCGTAATCGACGAGTTCGGCTCGGCGGGCAACCCGCCGTCCGCAGTGATGGCGTAGGTGTTGATCTTCTTCGTCCCCTGCGCGGCGGTGTAGACGAAGCGCTGCGCCGGATCGACGCTGACCGCGTACAGCTGTGCGCCTGGATTGATGGGGGAGGCCGAGAGTTTGCTGAGCCTGCCTGTCGCGGGATCGATCGAGACTGGCGAGAGGCCGTTCAGGAAGGTCGCGACGTAGGCATAGCGTTGCACTGAGACGCCTGGCTCACCGGCGCTGCCCGCACTGCCCAGCTCACCCGCGCTGCCCGCATCGCCTGGGCTGGCGCGGTCGCCACCCGCACCGCCCTGAGTGTCGCCGTCGTCGGCTCCAGCGCTGCCGGCGACGCTGACGGGCGCGCCCGCGCCGGCAACCATGCCGGCGCTACCGGCTGCTGGCTCGTCACTCCCGGCCCGGCCGCCACTGCCAGCCTTTGAAGCTCCGCTGCTCCCCGCGTGGGCGGCAGCTCCACCGGTTCCCCCGCCCGAAACGCCTCCCGGGGCGGCGGTTTCATCCGATTGGCAGGCGCTGGCCAACGCGACGGCCGCAACCAGCACGGGCACCCACGGACTCGCTCGGTAAGTCTTCATCTGCCAGAGCAGTACGCGGCCAAGAAGACGGAGTTTCCAGCACCGGTAGTCAGCAATGCACGGAACAGGCGTGCAGCTTACGGGCCGGCCGCGGGGAGCGGCCTCCGACACAGGACGGCTCGCGAACCTTGCGCGACCCGTGGTTTCGGCTTAAACACCGCCCCCCATGTACATCCCGACCAAGACCCCCCGTAAGATCGACCGCAAGCGCTCGAAGCGCCTCCGCTCCAAGACCGCCGCCAAGAATCGCGGCCGCCGTGAGCAGCTCAAGAAGTGATTCTCGATCCCCGACTGGGGTGAACGAGCTCGCGCTCTCTTAGAATTCGTCGTCGGTCGACCACGAGTTGCCGACCACGCGTGATGCGGTGTCGTAGTTGAAGCCAGCGCGAGCCATGGCCATCAGATCTTTGCGACGGTACGCCTCGCGAACGTCGGGCTTTCGGTGCGGTCCCAAGCGTCGTCGACGCGCGAATGCTCGCGCGGCCTCGAGCTCGATCGCCGCCGACTCATTGCGCGGCAAGAGCTCCTGCACGACTTCGGCAGTGATGCCGCGAGCGCGCAGCTTCTGTTCGATCATGCGCCCGGACATGCCGCGATCGCGTTGGCGAGCGGCGAAATTTTTGGCGAAGCGCTGGTCGTCGATCAGCCCCGACGATTGATAGCGGAGCAGCAGTTCTTCGACGATGGCCGGTGCCGCAGCCGCTTCGGCCACGCCCGCGCGCGCGGCCTTGGAGATGCGCTCGCTCAGCACCTTGCGCAGCCTCGCCACCGAGCAATCGAAGCGCTCCAAGTACCTGAGCGCCGACGCCTCGATGCCGGCGCGCGTTACGTTCGGCAGGCGCGGGCGGCGTTCGCGCGTTGGCTTTTCTTTCGCGAAGCCAGGCACGGCGCCCGCCTCAGCCGCCGCGCTTGAGCTCGTTCAAGACCAGCTTGCTGACGGCCTTGAGCGTGTCGAACACGCCCACGCCACTGCGCGCGTTGGCTTCGAAGTCAGGCACGTTCATCGGATTGATCAACGGGCGCAGCTCTTCCACCGAAACCGCGTTGGGCAGGTCGCGCTTGTTGTACTGGATGACGTACGGGATCTTCTCCAGCGAGTAACCCTGCTCGGCCAAATTGGTGCGCAGGTTCTCCACGCTCTCCTCATTGGCTTCGAGGCGCTCCATCTGCGAATCGGCAACGAAGATCACGCCGTCCACGCCCTTCAAGATCAACTTGCGGCTGGCATCGTAGAACACTTGGCCGGGCACCGTGTACAAGTGGAAGCGCGTCTTGAAGCCCCGGATCTCACCCAGCGAGAGCGGCAAAAAGTCGAAAAACAGCGTGCGCTCGGTCTCCGTCGCGAGGCTGATCATTTTGCCCTTCGCGTCCGGATTGGTGCGCTCGTAAATGTACTGCAGATTCGTCGTCTTCCCGCACAGCCCAGGCCCGTAGTAGACGATCTTGCAGTTGATCTCCCGGGCCATGTAATTGATGAAACTCATCGCCCGGTGCCTCAGTCGTTGAAAAGGTTGTCGATGTCCTCGTCGGTGATCTCGGCAAACGGTGAGTCGCTGCCCGGCTCGTGAACCTTGCTCAGCAAGGCTTCGAAAATCCGGTTCAGCTCGTCGCTGGCCTTTCGGACACGCAAGCGAACCAAGCCGAGGCTCGACTTCGAGTCGAAAATCACCACCAGAATCACGCGGTTGCCAACCAGCTGAATGTGGATGTTGGCCTTCTCGCCCTCGTGGAACTGAGTCGCGAATTCATTTTCGCGAAGCAATTTGGCGATGCCCCCGGTGGCGGCGATGTTGCCGGCAGTGAGGGATGCAAGCGACGTGGTGTCGATGTTGTCGACCTCTCCACTCGCCGCGATGAGTTGACCGTTCTTATCGACGATGAAGACGACTTTGGCGTTCGCTTCCCGAACCAGTCGGTCCACGACCGTCTGGATCTGGTTGAACTCCTCTTCGTACATCACCATCTGGGGATTGACCATCGCGAGCCTCCGCTAGCCGTCCGCAAAATCTGTCGGCGACTAGCTCTCCAAGTCACAAATCTGGCGAGAAACCTGAGCCATCAGTTCTATCTGACCACCCTCGGGCCCACAAGTCCGTTGTCTCGGACATCGACAACGACCGCGCTCGAACGGGCTCGCGCGCCGCTTAACCAATGTGGGCAAATTTCGGAACAGGCCGGCCGGCGCAGCCGTGGGAATAAAAAAGTGACTCAATGGACGGCGCACCGGCTCCGATTTCCGGCCCAACCGGATCGGCAAGCGCTAAAGCTAAGCCCGTGGAAAACAGGCCGGCCCAAAGATCGATTGTCCAGGCTTTCGCGTTTCTCGTCGGCACGCTGTGTGTGTCGGCGCTCGCGCACGCCGGGCAAACTACCTTTCATCGCGATCTGAATGAGCTCACGAAGCAGCTCGACCTCGCGCGAGGTCCGGAAGTGTATGCAACACTGCGCAAGATTTGGGGCACCTGGGACCGTGCCGATCCGAGTCACGTGGAAGAAGCGTTGCGAGCCGCCACGCGCAACACGCGCCTGACTGCTCCCGCACGTGCCTACGCCGCCACCCTGTCAGCGCTGGGCCGCGCCCGCCGTGGCGATCTGAAGGCCGCGCGTGATTCGATTCGCGCGCTCGGTTATGTCGACCAATGGCAGATCGTTGGCCCCTTCGACAACGAGGGCAAGGCGGGACTCGACACACCGAGCGGGCCCGAACCCGAGCTGCTGCAGGCGATTGTCCCGGGCAAGGCATACACCGGAAAAGAGCGCCCGGTGCGCTATCGCCCCGTTCCGGCCGTGTTTCCGTACGGCTACCTGGATTCCGGCTCGCTGGTGCGCCCGGAGTCGAAGATTTGCGTATTTGCGACCACTTTCGTGAGCGCACCCAAGGCCAAACGCAAGCTGAGCGTCTGGGCGGGCGCAGGCGGGTCGTTCAAGTTGTTCTGGAACGGCGACCTCGTGCTGCAAGACAGCGCGTACCGCGGCCATGACTACGACCGCTCGGCGACTTTGGTCGATCTCGAGCCAGGGCCGAACGAGCTGACCATCAAGCTGTGCGGCGATGACGTTTCGCCGGTCGGCTCGGTGCGTGTCGCCGGTCCAGATGGCGCACCCGACTCGAATTTGATCTTCTCCAACGACTTGAGCCAAAGCCAAGCGTTCGCCAAGGCCTTTGCCAAGAAAAAGCCCAGCGACGTACTGCGCGCACAAGCCGGCCCCGAAGGCCCGATCCAGCTGTTTCAAAAGCTCACCGCCGGCAAGAAGGCCGCGCCGACAGCGCTCGAAGCCTACGCGCGTTACCTGGCCGATACCGGTGGCGACGACCCGGCCCGCCATGAGGCGCGCGACTTCGCCAAACAGGCTGCCGACAGCGAGCCAACGGTGCGGCGGGCGCTGCTCGCCGGGCGTCTCGCCGAAGATCGCAATCAGGCCGGCGAATGGATCAAGAAGGCCGAAGCCATCGCTGCCCGCGATCCACGGCCGAACCGCGACGTGCTCTTGGCGCGCGCGCTGGATCGCCGCACGAGTCCCAATTGGCGGGATGCATTTCCGTATTTCGACCAGGTGCTCGCGCTCGATCCAGACGACGCGCTGGCGCTGCGTGGCCGCGTCGAACTGTACAACCTCGCGGGTCTCCCGCGCACTGCCCTGGCCACGCTGGAGAGCGCAATCGCGCGCAACCCGAACTCGGTCAACCTGCTCAACATGTATGCCTCGCAGTTGCGCATGCTGGGCCGCGCCACGGAGGCAGCCGAAGCCGAAAACCGCTACTCCGCCCTGCGCTTCGATGACGCGGGTTTCATCGGCCAAAAGATCGAGCTTGCCACCACGCGGCGCGACCGTGCCGCAGCCGAACGCTGGGTCGATCGCCTGCTCGAGACCCACCCGGACGGGCTTTGGGCGCTGGCCTTGGCTGCGCGCACCTATCGTGCACTGGGTCAGCCGGAGCGCGCAGTCGCCGCCTACCGCCGCGCGCTCGTGCTCGCACCGGAGGACGCCGCGTCCTTGCGCGCACTGGCTGACCTGGATGGCGATCTAGGGCGCAAGGACGAACAGCTAGCCCTGCTTCGTGACATCTTGCGCATCCGCCCTCAAGACAAAGACGTGCGCGACTACGTCGAGCACCTGGAGCCGCAAAAGCCACGTGCCGACGAAGCGTATGCCTGGGAATCGAGCAAATTCCTGAAATTGCGCCACGCTCCTGCGAACGGGCAAAACCGGCGCGTGCTGCGCGATCTCACCGTCTCGACCGTGTTCGAAAATGGGCTATCCAGCTCGTATCGACAGATCGTGTTCCAACCCTTGACCGACGCAGCCGCTGCGGCCGCGAGGCAGTACGGGTTCGGTTACGAAGCGGATAGCCAATCCGTGCAGCTGCGCGGTGCGCGGGTGTACCGCGGCGACGGTCGCGTGGACGAGGCCATCGAGTCCGGTGAGGGACCGGCCGACGACCCATCGATTGCCACGTACACCTCCGCACGCACGTTCTACATTCAGTTCCCGCGTTTGGAGCCGGGTGACGTGGTGGAGCTCCGCTATCGCGTCGACGATGTCACGCCCAAGAACGACTTCGGCAACTACTTCGGCGAGATCACGTACCTGCAGGGGACAGACCCGGTGCAAAACGCCGAGTACGTGCTGATTACCCCGAAAACGCGCACGTTCTACATCGATCAGAACGTGCCGCAGCTCGTCCAAAGTAGCGAAGTGGTCGGCAATCAGAAGATCTATCACTTCTTCGCCGGGCAAGTGGCAGCCGTCGCGCCCGAGCCAGCCATGCCGCCGCTGCAAGAGGTTTTGGGCTTCGTCCACGTGTCCACGTACAAGGATTGGAAGGACCTCGGGCGCTGGTACTGGGGTCTGGTCAAAGATCAATTCGACCTGGACGACGAGACGCGAAAGCTTGCCAAGAAAGTCACCGAAGGCAAAACCAGCGAGGTCGACAAAGTCAAAGCGGTCTACGAATGGGTGACCAAGAACACGCGCTACGTGGCGCTCGAGTTCGGCATCTACGGCTACAAGCCGCGCCGCTGCGTGCAGACCGTCGCGCGCGGCTGGGGCGACTGCAAAGACAAGGCAACCGTGATCGCCACGCTCTTGAACGAGCTTGGCATCAAGACCACGATGGTCGTGCTGCGCACGCAAATGAAGGGTGATTTCCGCTCTAGTATCGCCAGCTTTGCGCCCTTCGATCACGCCATCGCCTACGTGCCCTCGATGAACCTGTACCTGGACGGCACGGCCGAGCTGACGGGCATCAACGAATTGCCGCGGATGGACATCGGAGCTTTGGGCCTGCTCGTCAACGAAGGCAACACCGAGGTCACCCACGTGCCGAACGTCGCGCCCGAGAAGAATTTCATGCGCCGCGAGGTCAAGGCGCAGTTGTCCAAGGGCGGCGAGGCGAAGCTCGAATTCGACTACGCGACGGGCGGCTTCAACGCGCCGCAATGGCGCAGCCAGTACCAGTCGGAGGCCACCCGCAACGAGCGCATCAACAACGATCTCGGGCGCGAGTTCCCCGGCTTCGAAATTGCCGCCGGAAACTTGGGCATCGTGACCAGTGATTTGACCAAGGTCGAAGAACCCGTGCACATCAAAGTGCGCGGCTCGGCACCTTCCTTCGCGCGCCGCGAAGGCAATCAACTGAGCATGGCCGTGACCAACTCGTTCCGCCTGACGCCGAACTACGCTTCGCTCTCGCAGCGGAGGCACGACGTTCGCTTGCTGGCGTTCTCCACCCTCGAAGACCAGTACACGATCAAATTGCCGCCCGGCTCCAAGATCATTTCGGCCCCTAGCAGCGCGACACAAGACGGCCGCTTCGGCTCCTACTCGGTCAGCGTGCAGACCGACAAGGACCAGATCACGGTGTCCAGTCGGCTCGTCGTGAAAGTCGACCGCGTGACCCCCAAAGACTACCCGGCATGGAAGAGCTTCTGCGAAGCGGCCGACCGCGCCCTCAGCCCCCGATTGGTAATCGAGTGATGCGTCTGCCGTCTCGCCCTCATGTTGCGGCTTGGATCCTGTGCCTCGGTTGGTTGGGGAGCTGCGCTCCGCATGCGCAGACAACCAAAACGGAGGGCGTCGAAGCCCTACGCAAAAACGCCGCAGACAGCTCGGACTCGGCGCTCGTCGGTCGCTGGCTGCTGGCCGAATTGATCGCGCCCAACGGCAAAGCCGAGCGCGCCACGCGCGCCAAGGAGCGGCTGGAACAGCTCGGCGCGAAAGACATGGTGGGGCAGTTCGCGCTCGGGCTCGAGGCCTCCAGCCACGGCCAGTTCAGCGTGGTTTCCGAGCACTATTTGCTCGCGCTCAAGGCTGCGCGGGTATCGAACGACGAACGTGCGCCGTTCGTGGCTTGGTACGCGGCACACCAAGCGGTTGCGTTCCGCCACACCGCCAAGGATCTCTGGCAACGCTGGAAGCCGTTCGTCGAAAGCACGCTGAAGGATCCTCGAAATATCGGCTGGCGCGCGCGCGAAGAGTTGGTTGATTGGTGGCGGCTCGAGGCTTATCAAGAGGCGCAAAAGGGCTTCGACGATTCGGCCGCGGATTTCCATGGTTGCGTTGGTAAGCTCAGGATCGCGGGGCCCTTCGGGCGCAACGTCGCGAGCGACGCGCTCCGGGCATTTCCGGCGGAATTGCCCGGTCCTTGGCCACGACGTTGGGATCCCGATCCGGCCGTTAGTGAGTCGCCGCGCGTGCTCACGGTGAAGCGGAACGGCTGCAGCTTCGGCATCGACGAGCCGGTCGGACCCGGCCTGTACTACGCCGAGACGTACCTGGACTTGCCCGAGGCCGAGGAGGTGTTGATCGCACCCCAAAGCACGTTCGCGGTCTGGGTCGACGATCAACTCGTGCAGCTCAAAGACCCGCGTGAGTGGGGCGTGTGGACGCGCCTCGGGGTGCGCGTCAAGCTCGCACGTGGCCGGCACCGCGTGCTGCTGAAGGTGGGCGAACCGCAAGTCGTGCTGCGCTTTCTGCGACCCGATGGTCGCCCGCTCGGAGCCAGCGTTTCGGATGATCCGGCGAGCCCCTACTCGGTCGTGCCCCCCACCGTCGCTTCGGGTGCCAACGTGTTCGATGCCTTCATCAAGAACGGCACACTGACGGACCCCGCTGACGATCTGCTGCGCTTCACCGGCGCATTCTTGGCTAATTTGGAGGGCCAGGGCGACGTGGCCTCGGTGATGCTCGAGCCGCTGCTCAAAGATCCGACGCGCGCGACCGGCGTGGTGCTCGACGCAGCAGCCGGCTTTGGCTCGAGCGATCCGATTTTTGCACAGAATCAGCGTCGAGATCTGACCCGCGCGTTGCGCGAAAGTGCGCTCAAGAAGGACGCCAAGCTGTGGAGCTCGCAGCTCGCGCTGGCGCTTTGGGAAGCCGAAAAGAGCGGCATGACCGAAGGCGTGCGACGCGTCGCCACCCTGGTCGATACATTTCCGGACGTGCCCGACATTTTGACCGCGCTCGCTGGCATGTACAACGAGCTCGGCTGGACGTCGGAAAACTCGAGCAGCGTGCGAGAGCTGGCCAAACGCTTCCCGGATGACCCGGACGCGCTCACGGCCGCCGTTTCCGCCTTCGATGCCGTGGGCGACAGCAAGACCGCGGACGCGCTGGTCGAGCGCATCAAGAAGCTCGATCGCGATAGCGAGATCGTACTCAGCCGTGCGCTCGGTCAACAGGACTACCCAACCGTGCTCGCGGAGCTGAAGCGGATCGCCGCTCGCCGCCCCGAACGCAAGGATATCGCGGAGCGTATCTACGACGTGATGGTGCGCGCTGGCGACGAGAAGGAGAGCTGGAACAAGCTCGAAGCCGCGATCAAGAAAGAACCACGCAACGCCCGCGCCCGTCTGGACTTGGCCGATGCGCGCTATGCCAGCGGTTCACACGAGGCTTTGGTCCGCGCGTTGATCGACGCCGTGCAGAACGGCGCACCCAGCGCTCCGCTCGAGCAGGCATTGGATCTGGTCGAAGGCGTAAGCGAGCTCGAGCCGTATCGGCTGAAAACCCAGCCATTGATCGAGGAATACGAGAAATCCGGCACGGTGCTGCCGGGCACCGCGGCGCGCGTGCTCGATTACGCCGCGTTCTGGGTGCACGCGGATGGCTCGAGCCGCATGCTGGAGCACGAGCTGATCCGTGTACAGAGCGCCGAAGCGATCAGCTCGATGGCCGAACAGCAGCTGCAAAACGGGCTCATCTTGCACATGCGCGTGATCAAGAAGGGCGGCAAGGTGCTCGAGCCCGAACTGATCGAGGGCAAGCAGACCGTGACCATGCCGCACCTCGAGGTCGGCGATTACATCGAGACCGAACGCATCGAGAGCTACCCGGGCGACGGCCAACGTGGGCTAAATTACACTGGCCCGCGTTGGTTCTTCCGCGAAGAGAACATCGCCTACGCGCGCAGCGAGCTGGTCGTGATCTCGCCCAAAGCCAAGCCGCTTTCAATCGAGACGCGCAACGACGTGCCGCAGCCGGAAGTGACCGAAAATGGGCCGCTGGTGGTGCGGCGTTGGCGGGTGCAAAATAGTCCAGCCGCGCCCGTCGAACCGTTCGGCGCGCCGATCACGGAGTTTCTGCCTAGTGTGCAGCTCGGCTGGGGCGTGAGCTTGAACGACAGCTTGCGCGCGATGAGCGACGCGGTCGCGGACATCTCGCCGGTCGACCCTCGGCTCGTACGGATCGCACAGCACATCGTGGAAGGCGTGCCCGAGGGCTCGCGCGGCGAACGCGCCAAGCGCCTGTATCGTTGGATTCTGGCCAACGTGCAGGAGGGCGACGAGAGCGACGGCCGGCGGGTCGTGATTGGCAAAAATGGCAATCAGTGGCGCGGCTTCATCACGCTGTGCCGCGCTCTACGCATCCCGGTCAACTACGCGGTTGCCCAAAATCGGCTCAGCTTGCCGCCCAATGGGCCGTTCTCGGAAGCCGCGCTGTTCACTCAGCCGCTGCTGCGCGTAACCGCAGAGCGCGAACCGATTTGGCTCAGCTTTGGCGGCAAGTACACGCCCTTCGCCTACGTCTCCGCGGAGGCGCGCGGCATGCCCGCGTACGTGCTTTCGGAAGACAAACCCGTGGCGGCCAAGGTTCCGGCCGCTGGCGCGCAGGACAACGTGCGTTACGGGGGCAAGATCCAGCTCAACCTGGATGGCTCGGCGGAGCTGGAGCTCGACCAGAGCTTCTACGGCAAATATGCCATGGGGCTCAGGAACGCCCTGGCCGAGATCCCCGAAGAGCAACTGCGCGACGTACTCGAGTCGCGGCTGCTCGGCCCCGAACTGCGCGGGCTCGAGCTCAAGAGCTATGCGCTCGATCACTTCGACGACCTGGACAGCCCCTTGGTAATCCGCGCGAAGGCCAGGATTCCAGCATTTGCGCAGCGCTCGGGAGACATGCTGCTGATCGCTCCGCCGTTCGGGCCGCGCGTCAGCCAGCTCGCTGCGTTGCCCCAACGGCAAACTCCGCTGCTCATGGCCGAGGCGACGCACCGCGAGATCAATCTGCGACTCGTGCTGCCAAAGGGCGCCGTGCTGGCGAACGATTTGGTGCCACAGACGATCAACGACGGCGATCGCTCGGTGCAAGTTGCCGATACCCAGAAGCCCGGTGAGCTGTCCTTGATCCGCGTGGTCAACTTGCCCGCGGGCCGCGTGCAACCCAAAGACTACCCACGCTTTCTCGGCTTCGCCCGGCGCGCAGACGACGCGCTCTCGCAAAGCGTACGCGTGAAGGTGCAGTAGCGGACCACTCCTGGGCGTTGAGTGGCTCCCAGAGCTTGAACCGCCAAAACGCCAAAACGCCAGAAGAGCGAGAAGAAATTTTTGGGTTTGCTCGGGCGTCCGTTTACTTCGTTGAAGGGCGCGGTGCGGCAAATTGGGGATAACGTCGATCGGCCATTTAGGACGCGCATTGCCGAGGAGGGGGAACCCAATCCCCTCTTCCCTCTTCTGGCGTTTTGGCGTTTTGGCGGTCAATCCCCGAACGGTTCAGGGTGTTCTAGTCGTTGAAATTTCGAGTATCGCCGGGCATCGATCACCCCCAAATGCCCCACTCTCGAGAAGCGTTGCTGGGCGATGAACGAACGAAGCGAGCCGCGTGGACGACGCGCCGCTAGTTTATTTCGAGCTCTTCTTCACCGCTTCGTCTGCGGCTTGCATGCCCTTTTCGATGCGGGCTTTCACTGCCAGCGAGTCGTTGCTGAGCTTTTTCCAGGCTTCGATCGCTCTTTTTCGCTCGCTGGCGGAGGCGGGGAAACCCTGGGCGTCCTTTTGCCCGGCGCTCAACCCCTCGTACTCGCTCCACTTGGCGGTCGCATCGTCGTAGGCTTTTTGCCGCTCGCGCAAATCAGCCAACGCGAACAGCAGCTTGGCCTTCAGGCCCAGATTGGTTGCAGCGACGAAGCGTAGCCCGGCGCTGAACGCCGACTCGGCCTCGTGCAAGTCGCCTTTCAGAACCTGCGCCTCACCCAGGCGATACTGGCCGAGCGCGTTCTCCGGCTGCTTGGAGATGGCGTCGCGATAAGCGGCGATCGCTCCCTCGAGGTCGCGCGCGAGCAGCGCGCTGTCGCCGCGTTTGAGCGCTTCGGCGAACGGGCTGATGCCCTTGATGCCTTTCGGGTCACGACGCACCTCCGCGGCTCGGGCCGGCTTGGCAGCTGCCGCGGGCTCCGCCCCGGTGTTGGCGGGCTCCGCCCCGGCTCTCACAGCGGCCAGGAGCAGCGAAGCGACCAGCGCGGCAAAGGGCAGCCGTTGAAGCATTGCTCAGGCTACCATGGGCGGTCCTCCACAGCCCTGTGGGGCGCCTGTGGAAAACATTGTAAACATCTGATTTCACTGGTGAATGCGATGGGGGCGCAATGCCGTGCGGCACGGGTTACCATCCGCACGCGATGAGCCAGCGTGCGCTGACCGCCTATCCCTGGAACGCGCTCGAGAGCGTACCGCGAAGGTCCGCGCGGCGAGCGGCAGAGGCGCGTCGACAAGTGCAGGCGGTGCTCGATCCAGCGCGGCTCGCCGCTGCGCTCGGCGAGCTGACCGAAAGCGAGGTCTCGATCATCGTCCAGCGCGTCGCGAGCACCGCTCCGCGGCGCCGGCCGCTGACCGAGCTCTGCTTCGAGCTGGCCGAGAGTGGCGTGCGCTGCACGCTTTCGCTCGAGCCCGAGCTTTCGGCAAACGTCTTGGCGCGCATGTTGCGCCGACCGATCACCCTCACTCATCAGGGCGCACTCGACGACTCATTGGCCGGCGCCCTACACGCGCTGGTGCTCGAGCTGGCTCGGCGCTCTGGCGCGCGGGGCGAGCTGTACTTGCTCGAGCCGAGCGAGGCCCAGACACGCGCCAGCGAGGTCTTCGTCGAAGCCACGGTGCTGGTTGCGGGCACGGCGTATCGGGTGCTGGCCGCGCTCACACTCGCCGAGCTGCCCAAGCTGCCTGAACCCAGCTTGGCGGAACTCGGTGAGCTGCCCATTCAGCTTCCGATCGTGGTCGGCTGGAGCTTGGCCGAACGCGCGGCATTGCTGGATTTCGTGCCTGGAAATGCCTGGTTTCCGGGTCCCGGGCTGTGGCTCGATGCCAGCTGCACGGGAGCAGTAGCGCTGGCCGCGCCCGGGCAAGATCGCGGTCTTCCAGCCACGCTGTCCGAGGACGGCAGAATCGTGTTACGGGAGGGCAGCGTCCAGCTTTTGCCCGACGCAGGTGAGCTCATGGCAGATCCAGAAAAATCGGAAGCGTCGCTGCTCGACGCTGTGCTCGATTCGCCCGTCGTGGTGCGAATCGAAGTCGGCGCGGTGAGCATGAGCGCACGCGAGTGGGCCGCGCTCGCGCCAGGCGACGTGATCGAGAGCGGTCGCCGCATTGCCGAACCGGTCGTGCTACGCGTCGCTGGTCGTGAAGTGGCGCGCGGTGAACTCGTCAACTTGGAGGGCGAGCTAGGCGTGCGCATCCGGGAGCTCGTGCGTTCATGAATCAATTTCGAATGACCTTGGCGTTTGCCTTCGCGGCGGTCAGCGCTGCCAGCTGCAAGACTCCGACGAGCGATGCCGCGCCCAATCCGTCCGCTTCCGTTGCCGCCGCGGTCAGCGCTGCGCCCGCGCCCGTCGCCCCGGCAAAACCCTGGTTTTCCGGCGGCTTTGCTGGACAGTACGAGGCCAAAGTCGCGACCGTCGAGATCAAGGCCGGAGCCGTCAAGGAGTGGACCAAAGACGACGGTAAGCTGTCGAGCGGGAAGGGTGTGCTTAGCTTGCAGATCGACGACGCCGGCCAAGTCAGCGGCACGAGCGAAGGTGCGCTGGGCGCCGGTCACGTCAGCGGCAAGGTCGAAGACGACACCCTGCGCGTGCAGTTGTCGCCCGCGGACGACGCGGGCCTGCATGGCGTGCTGGTCGCGAGCCGCGCAGGTGACGGCTTCAAAGGTTCGATCGAAGCCTCGAGCGGCGATAGTTTGCGGGTGCGCACCGCCGACATCGAATTGAAGAAGCTAGCCAACTGAGGCGATCGTGGAGTCAGTCGCCCTGGGCCTGAATCGAGTGCGTACCGAGCTGGCCCAGGCGCTGGCGAGCGCCGGGCGCGCGCCCGATTCCGCGCGCTTGGTCGCGGTCTCCAAGTTTCAGCCGGCCAGCGCGATTCGCGCAGCCTATGCCGAAGGCCAGCGTGATTTCGGCGAGAACTACGTACAGGAGCTGGAACAGAAGGCGGCCGAGCTTGCCGACTTGAGCGATCTGCGTTGGCACATGATTGGCCATCTGCAGCGCAACAAGGCGCGCGCGGTTGCCCCCTTGGCGTCGCTGATTCACACCGTGCACTCGCTCGAGCTGGTGCGCGAGCTGGACAAGCGCGCGAGCGGCGTTTCACTGTTGGGCGCGCGCGCGTTCATCCCGGGTGAATCGCGCTTGGCGGTGCTGATCGAGGTGAACGTGGGCGGGGAGGCCCAAAAGAGCGGCTGCGCGCCGGAGGCACTGGCGGAGCTGCTGCGAGCGCTCGACCAAGCGACGCACCTGCGCGCGCTGGGCCTGATGTGCGTGCCGCCGCAGACCGAAGAGCCGAGCGGCGCACTACCGTACTTCGAGCAATTGCGAAAATTGCGCGACGCGCACGGCGGCGCCCAACGCTTGCCCGAGCTAAGCATGGGCATGAGCGCGGATTTGGCCTATGCCGTGGCCGCTGGAGCCAGCATCGTGCGCGTCGGTACCGCGATTTTCGGCGCGCGGCCGCGAGCGGAGCGCTGAGCGTGGCGCGCCGCGGTGTCCGCCCTCCGCTGAGCGATCCCACCTTGCTCGAGGCCGCCGCGCGCCGCGGACACCTGGCCGCTCCCCCCGCACCACTCGCCGAACGCATGCGGCCGCGCACGCTGGAAGAAGTACTGGGCCAAGACACCCTGCTCCGCGGCGGGCGCCTGCTGCGTGAAGCGATCGAGCGCGATCGTGTGCCATCTTTGATTTTGTGGGGACCCCCCGGCTCGGGCAAGACGTCCCTGGCGCACGTGATCTCGCGCATCACCAAGACGGAGTTCGTGGCCTTCAGCGCGGTCTTGGGCGGCGTGCAAGAGCTGCGCACGATCATCGAGGCCGCCCGCGAACGGCGCTCGTACCAGGGACGCGGCACGACGCTGTTCGTGGACGAGATCCATCGCTTCAACCGCAGTCAACAAGACGCTTTCTTGCCCCACGTCGAAAACGGCACCGTGACCTTGATCGGCGCCACCACCGAAAACCCATCGTTTTCGGTAAATGCTGCCGTTTTGTCGCGCTGTCGCGTATTCCGACTGGAGGGCTTGAAGGAGCCCGACATCGTTTCGCTGCTGGAGCGAGCGCTGCACGATGCCGAGCGCGGCTTGGGCGAACGCGGCGTGCAAGCCGAACCCGAAGCGCTAAATGCGATCGCCAAGGTTGCCGGTGGCGACGCACGGCGCGCGCTGGGCTTGCTCGAGGTCGCCGTCTCTTTGCTGCCCGAAGACTCTCGAGTGCTGGATCCGAGCACCGTGGAACGGGCCGGCGAGGCGCGCACGCTGCTCTACGACAAGTCCGGTGAAGAGCACTACAACGTCACCAGCGCGCTGATCAAATCGCTGCGCGGTAGCGACCCGGACGCGGCCTTGTATTGGCTGTTTCGGATGCTCGACGCGGGCGACGATCCGTTGTTCTTGCTGCGCCGGCTGATGATCTTCGCCAGCGAAGACGTGGGCAACGCCGACCCGCGTGCGCTGGAGGTAGCAGTGAACGCGGACAGCGCCTTTCGCCGGATGGGCCTGCCAGAGGGCATGTTTCCGCTGTCTCATGCCTGTTTGTATTTGGCGAGCTGCCCCAAATCGAACGCCGTCAAACGCGCGATCGGCGCGGCGCGCGCCGCGATCGACGAGCGCGGCGCGCTGCCGGTACCCAAGAAGCTACGCAACGCCGTGACACGCCTGATGAAAGACGAAGGTTACGGGCAAGGCTATCAATACCCGCCCGATCGCGAAGGCAGCTTCGTCACCGGCGAGACGTACCTGCCCGACGAACTCGTGGGCGCGCGCTTCTACGAGCCGACACAGCAAGGCTTGGAGAAGGCAATCGGCGAACGCCTGCGCCGCTTGCGCGGCGAAAGCGAAGCCGAAGCGCCCGCAGCCGCTGATACACCCGCGAAACCCGAACCACGCGAGTGAGCGCGCCGCGGACCCTTACTCGCAAAAGACCGGCGTGGCGGAGTTGGGACCGTCGTCGAAGCCGCTGAAGCACACGCTATCCCGGTTGCTCGGGCAGATACAGGAGCAGGCGCCGTCGATGTCGTCGAAGCACAGGCCGGTCTCGGTCAACCAATGGCAGGCGCGGCCCGGTTGCTCAGCGTGGCTAAAGCCAGGCTTGCACTCGCCAAGAGCATGAGAGGGCAGCGAGCCGGTCGGGTTGGACGAACCCGGCTTGCCAGGCTTGCCCGCGCTACCCTCAGCTGTGCCGGCGGGGGCGGGCTCGCTCGGTTCCGAACCGCCTGTCCCTGGATCCTCGATGGCGCGACCGCCGCACGCAATCAACCCCGCGAGTCCCAGCAGCCAAGCCCCAGATTGCAAGTGCTTCATCGCGTTCCTGGCCGGCTTTCAGCAAGGAACGGGCCAATGGAGTTCTCGGCACTTCTTACCCGCTGCGCGCCACTCCGGTTGGCGCTCGGTTGGTCGCCGCCTACTGGGTTGGCGCGCTGGCAGTGCTACTTCGCGCCAGGTTGAGATGGGTCGAGCACGCCCAAATAAGGCAAGTTGCGGTAACGCTCAGCGTAGTCCAGCCCGTAGCCCACCACGAATACGTCGTCGATCGTGAAACCGAGGTAGTCGATCTCGACCTCGCGCTGAATGCGTGCCGGCTTGTGCAACAGCGCTGCCACCTTCACCGACGCAGGGTTACGGCCCCGGAGTTGCTCGCGCAAGTAGGAGATGGTGAGACCGGTATCGATGATGTCTTCGACGATCACGAGGTCGTCACCGGTGACGGGGCGCGTCAGATCCTGCGTGATCTGCACGACCCCGCTCGACTTGGTGTCGTCCCCGTAGCTACGAACACCGAGAAACTCCATGCGAATGGGCAAATCGATGGCACGCGCCAGATCGGCTGCGAACACGAAGCTGCCTTTGAGCACGCTGAGCAGCACCACCGAGCGCCCTGCGTAGTCACGCGTGATCTGCGCTGCGAGTTCGTTGACGCGGGCGGCAATGCGCTCAGCGCTGATCAGCGGTCTTACTTCAGGCGGAGTAAATGCGGGCACGCTTAGCAGTCTCTCGTAGACCGGCGCGCGCGACAAGGCCCAGGCTCGGCAGGATCGAGCTAGGTCGTTGCCGTCAGAGACCGACCTGCCAGAGCGCTACCGAAATCGACCATCGATCTCTCTTCTGGGTGCCGCTTCTCGACGCCGAAGGCTGGGGAGTTTTGGGCCGTAGCTCGTGACCATCAAACCAATTGATTTGTCTTGGCGTGCTGTCACACTCGAGCCAATCGCTTTGAAAAGAGCACACGCTCGAGAGGGGAAGTGAGCGGGGCTCGTGCCGACGCGATGAGTCGATTGAGCGGTCTCGTCGGTCGACGTCAGCTGCGGGCTCTAGGCGGCCCGCTCCTGCTGGCGGCGCTGATCGGCGCCTGCGGAGGAAGCGCGCGACAAGGCGCGCCATCGCTAACCGATACCGCTGGTGCATCGCCGAACGACGCGGGGAGCTCCAGCGTCGGCGCGACCGCAGGCGTTGCTGGGAGCGAGGGACAAGGCATTGCAGGGAGCTCGAGTAGCGGCGGCTCGACCCCCGCCTGCCTCGACTCGCTCGCTGCAACTGGGCTATCGATCTGCGATTTCAACCACTACGCCTTCGATCCCGCCTCCGGTTATTGTGGCTACCTCACCAAGGCCAAGTGCGGGGTGACGAGCAACCGCTTCGAGACGCTCGAGGCCTGCATCGCCGCGTGCGATCCGGGCGGCCTCGGGCATTGCCGAGCTGCGGGCGATTGCGTGGTTCGGAGCGCGGCATGCTGTGGCGAATGTGAGCCCGTGAAAGCAGAGGACCTGCGCGCGCTCAACCGCAACTATGCGGACCTTGATACCTGCGCCGGCGTTCCGTGCAGGGCCTGCGCCGGCTACGACAGTGATTCCGAGCGACGGTATTATGGCGCTCGCTGCATGAACCAGCAGTGCCAGCTGTTCGACGTGCGAAGCACCGAAATAGCCCGCTGCGAGAGCGACGGAGACTGCGTCTTGAGGGAGGGACTCGAGTGCTGCGAGTGTGCAAGCGCCGGGCCCTGGGTCGCGATCAGCACGCAGACGATCTTGGCACTAAATTTTCTCGGCTGCGCACCTGGAACCTGTCCAGTGTGTGACCACACGCCTTCCGGGGACCTGCGCGCGAGCTGTGTCGACGGGCGCTGCGTCGTTTCGAACCTGGATCGGTGACTGCAAGGCGCTCTCGGCCCTGCTCAGAGCGGTAGCCGCGTCGCGCGGGCGCTGAGCGAGTGGCCGTCGCTGGTCACTTCCACCGAGCCGCTGCGATCCAGGCGTAGCGTGCGCACAGCGTGCGCGGCGAGCCGCTCGACGGTCGGCAGATGGGGATGCCCAAAGCGGTTTCGGACACCGCACGAGAGCGTGGCCAGGGCCGGCGCGACCAGCGATAGGAAGGCCTCACTGGTCGAGGTACGGCTGCCGTGGTGGCCGACTTTCAAGTAGTCCGCGCGCAGCTCTGGTGCGTGGCTCTGGATCAGCTCCGCCTCCTCTTCTTGCTCGGCATCGCCGGTGAATAGGAAGCGACGTTTGCCATAGGCCACAGAGATCACGAGCGAATTGTCGTTGGCGCCGCGCTGCGGCGTGAACGACGGGCACGGCGCGAGCACGCGCACCTCCGCTCCGCCGAAGCGGCGCGGTTGACTACACAACTCTGGTGGGTGACGGATGGGCACGCCTCGGGCGCGCAGGGAACGAAGTAGTTCTGCGTACAGCGGGCCCGCGCCTTCGGCTTCGCCCTGGCCGGAATCCCAGAATTCACCCACTTCCAGCTGCTCGAGCGCGCTGGCTAGGCCCGTGAAGTGGTCCGGGTGCGGGTGACTGAGCACCACGATATCCACCCGGCTGCGGCGGCGCGCGCGCAGTACGGGTAGTACGACGGCCTTGCCCGGATCGACCGGGCTGCCGACGAAGCCCCCGCCGTCGATCAAGATGCAGACGCCGTTCGGCAAGTCGATCAGGTTCGAGTCCCCCTGACCCACGTCGAGCGCGCTGGCGCGGATCACGCCAAGTGGCCGACCCGCGCGGCGCGCAGCAAGCTCCAGCCCCGAGAGCGCCAGCAGCGAGCTCGCGGCCCAAGCGATTTTCGCGCGCCGACGGGAACGTGCTGCTAGCTCATTGAATGCGGCACTCTGCAGTGCACACCAGCCAACCACGAAGACCACGATCACGCTCAGTTGAAAGCGCCCGGGTTCGGGCAAGATGATGCCCAAGAAGCTCGCGTCCGCGCTCAGCCAGGCGATGCGCTTCACGACCAAGAGTGCGCCCGACGCAACCAACGCGGCCCCGCGCTCGAGCGGCGGAATCGGCGCCAAAATCAGGTGCCCGAGGCACAGCGGCAAGGCGACTGACTCACCGAGCGGCGAAGCCACCACATTGGCAACCAGGCCGGCCAAGGTGATCCCCGATGCCAGCAAGGCCAAGAGCGGCGCGCAGGGAATGGTCGCCGACAAGGTGGTCGCAAAGCTCACGGCCAAAAAGCGCAGCGGGCGCGAGCCAATGCGCTCACAGCGTGCCGACAACGGTTGGCCAAGCCAGATCAAACCCGAGGTCGCTGCTACGGAGAGCATGAACGACAAATCGAACGCGCACAGCGGATCGAGCAAGGCAAAGACCAGCGTGGAGAGGCCGAACGTGCGCACGGTCAGCGGCTTGCGCCCTAGGGCGCGCGCAGCGAAAGTCAGCGAAAGCATGAATGCGGCGCGCCAGGCCGAGCCGCTTCCACCCGCGAAATCAGCGTAAATCACCGCCAGAACCAGGCCCACGCCACTCGCGAAACGCGCCACCACCCAACGCGCGGCCAGCCGCTCCACGCGCGCCAGCAGGAACGTCAGCGCGTGCACGATAGCCACGACTGCGAACACCAAATGCGTACCGCTGACCGCGAGCATGTGCGAAAGCCCGCTCTTCTGGAATGCGCGTGTGTCTTCCGCCGGCAGATCGTTTTCACCGAGCACGAGCGCGCGGGCCATGCCGGCGGCAGCGGGCGCAAAGGTGAGCACGATCCGGGTGCGAGCGCGAGCGCGTGCGCGGTCGATCAACGAGCGTATACCCAGGCCTCGCTCGCTCACTTCCAACGAAAGCACGGAACCGGTGAGCACGACCTGCTGACGCGCCGCCGCCGCTGTCGGATCGGCCGCATCCAGGTTACGAAACAGCTGCACCGGCGCGAGATCGGCGATCACGTGCAAGCGATCCCCGCGCGCGAGAGCATCCGGGCCGCCATGCAAGCGCGCGCGGAAAGGCACAGGCAAATGCCGCGATTCGCAATCAGCGCGCGTGACTTCGGCCAGGAAGCTGGCCGTGCCGTCGGACCACACCGGCGAGGCTGCGACGAGCGCGCTCAGGTCACAGCGGCTGGGTGGTCCGAGCGCGTCGCGCAGCTGGATGCGCGACGCTTCGAACTGGCGAACCTGCTGCGCGCCGCGGGCTGCAGCGAGCGCGCAGAAGAGCACCGCGCATGCGCCCGCTTTGCGGCTGACCTGCGAGCGCAACAACAGCGCAGCACAGAACAGGCACAGCAACACCGGCCAGGGATAGACCGCGCCCACGCCGCCCGCGACGGCCGCAACCGCGGTTAGAAGTACGCCATCGACGCGCATGCCGATCGCGCTGCAAGCACGAGGCCGCGCGCAAACATGCGGCCGATCGCGGAAACTAGCTGGCGAAACTCAAGGATCGCCGGGCGAAGCGCCGCCTTCGCCGGCGGTTGGCGAACCCGCGGGCAGTGGGTCTTGCGCGTTGGGCAACGCCTCCTCACCGCCAATTCTGGGAGCCTCCGGATCGGGACTTGGATTTTCCGGGTCCGAGCGCGGTTGCTCTGGGTCCGCGCGCGGCGCCTCCGTGCCCACGGGCTGCGGCGAGGGGCTGCCTCCGCCACCGCAAGCAAGTAACGAGCTGCAGCCAAGAATGGCCAGCCACCGGCGTTTCACGGGCATCCGAACCTCACCCTCAGTTGAAGTAATACAGGGCCGCGATGTTGCTGGTGAAGATGTTCCACGGATTGTTACCGACGGACGTTCCGAGCGAAGTCGTATTGCGAGAGAAGGCAGGTCCTCCTCCGGGAGGAGAATTCTTGGAATGATCGTAGCTCAACGCCAGGCCAACGCCCGCTTGCAAGGACAGCTCGGGGATGCCGATGAATCCGAATTGAATTTCACCGCCTGCCCGGGCACCCACGTCGAGGTGGATGCCGCTCAAATCATTGCTTTGCCCGCCCGGTGCGGCGGGCGCGGTCTTCGAGCTGGCGATGCCGAAGTTGAGCTCGGGAATGACTTGAAAGCTGAAGTGCTTCGAGCTCGCGAGCGACAGGGGAACGCCGCCGTGCAGCATGAACACGGTGTAGCCCTGCAGATCGGTGCTGGTGTCCCCGGTCTTGGTAGAACCGCCGGAGAACAGCAAACCGAGGCCCGCGTCGATCCCGATCATCGGGTCGAGCCAATAGCGAACGCCGATGATCGGCGCGTCCACGGTGGTGGGACCCGCCGGATCGATGGTGATCGTGCGACGGCCCATGTAGCCAATGCCGAAGTGCCGAACCACCGTGGCGTGGTCGGTGGTCTCGACGGCCGGCTCGGGCGTGGCACCCGGCAGGGTCATGCCCCTCTGGGCGGGCGCCGGAGGCGTGCTGGCGGGGTCGGCAGGGGCCGCGACCGGCGTGGTCGTGGTCGTCGTGGTCGTGGAGGTCGTTTCCACGGCAGCTTCCGCAGCCCAGGCGGCGCTACCTACCGTCAGGGCTGCACCGGCCAGTGACAGCCCGATCGCGAATTTGGCGCTATTCATGAGCGACATCGTGAATCGGATTGTTTCGCGCGAGCAACTACTAGGCAACGCAACGCGTCACGCCGACTGAGGCTACGGTGCGCCGGTGCCGGCCAAACGACGAATCGACCTCATCCTCGTAGAGCGAGAACTTGCCCCCACGCGCGCGCAAGCTCAGGCGCTGATCCTCGCGGGCAAAGTGTTTACGGGCGATCGCCGGATCGACAAGGCGGGCACCGAACTCGATCCGAACATCGAGCTCATCGTGCGCGAGCCCGAGCGCTTCGTGTCGCGGGGCGGACACAAGCTGGAAGGCGCACTCGACGCACTCGCGTGTCAGGTCGAAGCGGCGATCTGCGCCGACGTGGGCGCCTCCACGGGCGGCTTTACCGACTGCTTGCTGCAACGCGGTGCGAGCAAAGTGTACGCGATCGACGTCGGCCACGGCCAGCTCGCGCACAAGCTCGCGAGCGACCCGCGCGTCGTGGTGATGGATCGTTCGAACGCACGGCACCTGACACCAGACGTGTTCGCCGATCGCCTGGACCTGGTGGTGGTCGATGCTTCGTTCATCAGCCTCGAAAAGCTGCTGCCCGCGATCACCAGCTGGCTGACACCGGGTGCGCGCTTGTTGGCGATGATCAAGCCCCAATTCGAAGTCGGCCGCGACGAAGCGCGCAAGACCCGCGGCGTGATCCGCGATCAAGCCGTGCGTGGCGCGGCGATCGAACACGTGCTCGGCGCCATCCGCGAATCAGGCTTCGACGTCCAGGGCGGCGCTGACTCCGATGTGCCCGGGCCCAAGGGCAACGTCGAGTACTTCGTGTTGGCCAGCAAGACCTGAGCACTCGGGCTCGCTCCAAGCGCGCTGACAAAAAGCAAAGAGCCGCTTACCGAAGCGAATCGGTAGCGGCTCTTCTCGCTTGGTTTGCGGTCAGGCTCAGAACAGGAGCATCAAGCGCAACCGACCGCTGAGAGCGGTATTCGTGTAGGTACCCGCCTTGTAATCCTCGACGTGGTTGCTCGCGTGCGAGAGTACGAACTTCAGGTAGAGCTGATTCCAGAGCGTGTACTGAGCCGCGCCGAAGATCTGGAACTGGTCGTTGGTGTCGACCTTGCCGTGATGCGCACCCGCGCTGCCATCGGGGCGGAAATTTTCGCGGGTGTTCTTGAAGGCACCGAAGCCGAGCACGAGCGGTTCGTGGCCAGGGCTCGCGTTCAAGAAGCCGCCGAAGGTTTGCACGGTGTTGCTGGCGGCCAGATCGGCGCCGCCATCCTTGTCCAAGACGTCCTCGAAGCCGCGCGAGAAGCTGCCGCCAAACTCCACGTAGGGGTTCAGCACGAATTGCGCGGCGAAGCCGTAGCCGTTCTTCGCGTCGCGCACCTTCTGCTTCGCGTCCTGCGGAGTTGCCTTGCCCCACTCCAAACCGGCTTTGAGCTTCATCCAGCCGATATCGAAGATGGCAGCGGGACGCACGTCGACTTGATACGGATTCGACGTCGCATTGCCGGCACCCAGATGGCCGAGGAGCTCACCGCGCAGGTACTTCGTCGGGTAGACGTGCACCGCGTAGGCGCCGAGCAGGTTGTCCTGCCGGTCCCAGAAGTAGCTCAGCCCGTAACCGTCCGTCGGTCGCGGGATCGAGGCGCTCGCGATCCACGCGCCAGTCCGCTCGAGCGTGTTTTGATCCAGGCCCATGCCAAAGTGGTTGGCGATTTCCCAGCCTTGGAAGCGACCCACCGTCACGTCGAACAGGTTCCACTTGCCGACGCGCACCCAGAGGTCGTCGGTGGAGCCGAGCACGCCCGTTAGTTGATCAGGGCGCATATCGCCGTGAGCGACGAACTCTGCGTTGCCCTGAGCGAACCAGCCGTTCGCAGCGTTGTACGTCGGCGTCACGCGGAACACGCCGCGCGTTTGTGTCACCCAGCGAGTCTGGTCGTTGACGTTGCTGCCCGCGAGGCTTGGATCAGCGCCAATCTGCGTGAAGCTGAGATCGTTCCAGAGCGAGCCGGAGAACCCGATGCGCATGCCCGGCTTGCTGCCGATCTGCGGCATGTACGGCCACTGCTGACCGTGGAAGGTGAGCCACAGCGAGCCGTACTTGATACCGCGCGTCTGCACGGCTGGGTACGCGGAGCCAGGCAATTGCTCGATACCGATCAGCGCGACAGTGCTTTCACGCTCGACGCTCGTGCCGGTTGCCGTCGTCTCCGAAGGCGGCGGCTGCGGCGCCGGGGGCTGCGCCTCGGTAGCGGTCTTTCCGGGATCGACCGCGGGTTCGACCGCGGGCGTCCCCGCGGGGGCGTCGGCAGGCTTCGCTGCCGTATCGTCCGCTCCTGCTGGGGTGGGGGTGGTGGGGGGCGCAGGCTCGTCTTGCGCTAGCGCGGGTGCGCTGAAGCTCAGGCAAAGCGAACCAAAAGACAGGGCTACACCGAGCCCGAGAGCATTTCGTCGAGGAGTCATGCTTGGTTTTTCCGATTCCGTATCGCGGTGGTGGTGTCGGGATGCCCCGCTCAATCGCCCTTAACAGTCAACATACCCGGGGTGGCCGATGCCTCGGCGTCCGCAGCGTCTTTGCCGACCAGGATGGTGTAAGCACCGCTGTCGATCACCCACTTGCCGTTCGCGTCGCCTTCCCAGCGGCGGAGATCCTGGATGCGCAACGGCAGCTCCGCGGTCACCTTCTGGCCCTTTGGCACGCGCACGCGGGCGAAGCTCTTGAGCTCCTTGACCGGACGGTCACCCATGATGCCCATGGGCTTCGCTGGCGGCTTCACGAACAGCATCGCGACCTCGTCGCCATCGACGCCCGAGGTGTTCTCGATGTCCACGGTGACTTTGACGACGGCATCCTTCGTGGCCATCTCGGCTTGGCACGGCACCACCAGGTTCGAGTAGGTGAATTTGGAGTAGCTCAGGCCGTGACCGAACGGGAAGACCAAATTGACGGCCTGGCCTGCGGCTTTGCGGCGATCGTACTCGCGATAACCGAAGAAGTAGCCCATGGTCGTCGACGTTTCGGTCTCTTTGAACTTCACGACGTCGAGCTCGGTTTGGGTCGGCCAAGCCAAGGGCACCTTGCCGCCGAAATTCGCGCCGCCGGCGGCGAAGATGAGCTTGCCGAGCGCTAAGCCGGCTCGGAGCCCGCCGTAGCCAGCCCAGACGGTGGCCTGGTTCTTGTTCGCGTGGGCCAGCCAGGGCAGGTTCACGATCGAGCCCGACTCGATGAGGATCACCGTCGGCTTGTTCAACGCGAGCACGCTGTCCACGAACTCGTTTTGACCTTGCGGCAGGTTGAGGCTGCTGCGATCGCCGCCTTCTGCGATTGCGTATTCTTCGCCTTCGTCGCCCGGCGTGTAGCCGACGACCACGATGATCGTATCGGCGTTGGCAGCCGCGGCGGCCGTGTCGCCGCTCGTCACCGTGCGGCCGGCGCCGGCGATGGTCTGGATACCGGCAAACGGGCCGACGGCGCGGGCGGGGTCGCCGTTGACGCGCGCCGAACCGCGATCACCGAGCGGCGGATCCGTCGCGAAATGGAATTCGCAGTTCTCTCGGCCGCCATTGGGGCAGCTCTTCGGCACGGACGAGCTGATCAACGAGAAGGTGCGGACCGGACCGACCACCGCGATGTTCTTCGCGGCGTCCGTGAGCGGAAGCACCGGAGCGGTCGGCGTGCCGTTCGCGAGCAGCACGGCGGATTTGACCTCCGCCTCCTCGGCCAGCGCCTCGTGATCCGTATTGCTCGTGATCGAGCCAGCGGTCAGCGTGGAGACCGGCGCCTTGATGCTGTAATTATCCGTGTCGCGGGCCGTCTTGAAGCGGTACTTCTGCGCGAGCACGCGCCTTGCTGCCTCTTGGACCATCGCCTGATCGGATTGCTGCAGCGTGGCCGTCGAGTAGTGAAGCGTCCAAGGCACCTCGATATCGAGACCCGCGATCACGGCCTCCTGGGTATCGCTGAGGGCGCGCGCGGCATCCGGCACGTTTTGATCGCCCGGCATGGCCCACCAGTCCGAGAGCACGAGACCTTGGAAGCCCATGCCGCCCTGCGCAACCGGCGCCTTGAGAATGTCCCGGAGCAGGTGCTTGTTCTGCGTGCTCTTGACGCCATTGATCAAGTTGTAGGACGCCATGATGCAGCCCACGCCGCCGTCCTGAATGACCATTTCGAAGTGGCGCCCGTAGATCTCGCGCAGCGTCTGCTCGTTCATGATCGCGTTTTGCGTCGAACGAGCCTTCTCGATGTTGTTGGCCGCAAAGTGCTTGGCGCAACCCGTCACGTACTCTTGCAAGCCGACCGTGTAGGCCGTTGCCATACGGCCGGTGTGGTACGTGTCCTCGCTGTAAGTCTCCTGCGTGCGACCCCAGTACGGGTGGCGGATGATGTTCATGCAGGGGGCGAGCAGCATGTTGTTCTTGGAAGCCGCCGTTTCATCACCGGAAGCCGCGCCGACGCGCTTTTCGAGATCCATGTCCCAGGAAGCCGCGCGGATCGACGCTGCGGGGAACACGGTCGCGAAGTTCTTGCCGTCGTCTGGGCGGTTGTGTTGCCCGGCGTCGAGGTTCACGCCGCGACCGGCATCGCGGTAGTAGTAGCCGCGGATCGTGCCCACGCCGGGCACGGGGACGTCGGGGCTGCGCTCGATGTCTTGGTAGTCCCTGTCGCCGACAGGGACGCCGATCATCTGGCTGGCCTTCTCGGTCGGGCCCATCTGCGAAAGGGTCGCATTGACGTCTGCGGTGACGCTCGCCGGTTCGACGTACGCCTCCATGAAGGCATTGTCGAACTGCTGCGACGCAACGGTGGTGCAGGCATACTGCGGGAGGCCGTTCGGCGACCCAGCGCTGCTGGTATTGCCCGAACCTGCGGCGTTGCCGGTATTGCCAGACCCAGCGCCGGAGGTCGTGCTGTTCTTGGCGTTGTTATATGCCTCTATCGTCGCGCTGGTGTGACCACACGAGGCGGCCAGCGCTAGCACCAGGACAGACGGGATCACAGCACGGGTAGTGGGCATGGACCGACTCATGAACAGGAACTCCTTCGGGCGATATACATCAAAAAGCTAAAAGCGAGCCAAGACTGGCGCGAGTGCCACTCACCGTGTTGCACCTCGGCGCCGCCAGCGGGGCGGCGGACCTTAGCGCAAGACGAGCGGTGGAGATCTTTTCGTTACTGACTAAAAGCAAGTACTCGTAAACTAGGGGAAGAACTTTGGACCGACACTTCAGGCGACACTGGCCGCCGGGCCTCCGGTTCGAGGCCGAGCGCTTCCGGAGAGCGGTTCCGATGAAGAGCACGCGTCGTTCGGACGTTTGTTGAATTCCCGGAACCCGCGACATTGATCACCGGCAGCGCGATCTCGCCTAAATTCGTGAAGTCGTCCGCCGTCAGCTCGCCGAAATGGCCCTACCTGGCAGGCCCCCGCGATGACTGAACGAATGCCAGCTGGATCAGGGACACGGAAAAGTTGCACACGCGGGAGCGGAGGCGCGACCAGCCTGTCAGGGCCCTGCCCAGCCTGCGCAGGCTCGTTCAGTCGCCCCGAACCGTCAACGTGCCCGGGCTCGCCATGGCCTCCGCGTCGTCGGCGTTCTTGCCGACCAGGAGCGTGTAGGCACCGCTGTCGATCAGCCAATGACCGTCGGCGTCACCTTCCCAGCGACGTAGATCACGAATGCGCAAGGGCAGTTCCGCAGTCACCGACGAGTGCGCCTTCACGTTCACGCGCACGAAGCTCTTGAGCTCCTTGACTGGGCGCTCGCCCTTGATGCCAGCCGGCTTCGGTGGTGGCTTCACGAACAGCATCGCGACTTCGTCACCGTCGACATCCGAGGTGTTCTCGATGTCGACCGTGACCTTCACGACGGCTTCCTTGCTGGCCGTTTCCGCTTGGCACGGGACCGTCACGTTCGAGTACCTGAACGTCGAGTAGCTCGAGCCGTGCCCGAACGGGAACACCAAGTTGGGCGCCATGCCAGCAGCTTTTCGACGATCGTATTCGCGATAGCCGAAGAAGTAGTCCATGTTCGTGGAGGTTTCGCTGTGCTTGAACTTCATGACGTCGAGCTCGGCCTGCGCGGGCCAAGCCATGGGCATCTTGCCCGAGAAGTTTGCGGCACCGAAAATCAGCTTGCCGAGAGCCGCACCGCCGCGCTGCCCGCCGTAGCCGGCCCAGACGGTGGCCTGCTTTTTGTTCGCGTGGGCGAGCCAGGGCAGGTTCACGATCGAACCCGATTCGACGATGATCACCGTCGGCTTCATCAGATCCAGCACGCTGCTGACGAACTCGTTCTGACCTTGCGGGAGATCGAGGTTGGTTCGATCGCCACCCGCCCCGATCGCGTATTCCTCACCTTCGTCGCCCGGGGAGTAGCCGACGACCACTACGACCGTGTCGGCGTTCGCCGCTGCGGCTGCGGAGTTGCCGCTCGTCACTTGCCGGGTACTCCCCGCGGCGGCCTGGATGCCGACAAATGGACCGACCGAGCGGGCGGGGTCGCCGTTCACCCGAGCGGAACCGCGATCCCCGAGCGCCGGATCCGTCGCGTAATGGAAGGTACAGGACGTGTCGCTGTTGCCACAGCTCTTCGGCACTGACGACGCGATCAGCTCGAATTTCTGGTCCGGGCCCACGACCGCAATGTTCGTGGCGCTCGCGAGCGGAAGCACCGGCGGAATCGGGCTTTCGTTGCTGACGATGCCATTGACGAGCAGCACTGCGGATTTGAGCTCGGCTTCCTCGGCAAGCGCTTCGTGATCGGCGTTGGCTGCGATCGATCCGGCGCTCAGCGTGGACGTCGGCGACTTGATGCTCCAGCCGTCGGTATCGCGGGCGGTCTTGAATCGGTATTTCTGCGTGAGCACGCGCTTGGCCGCCTCCTCGACCAGAGACTGATCGGATTGCGCCAGCGTGGACGTCGAATAGTGCAGTGTCCAAGGCACCTCGATATCGAGACCGGCCCTCAGCGCTTCGTTGGTGACGCTCTGCGCCAACGCCGGATCCGGCGCCTCCTTGTCGCCCGGCATCGCCCACCAGTCGGAAAGCACCAGCCCCTGGAAACCCATACCGCCCTGTGCGACTGGACCCTTCAGAATATCGCGCAATAGATGCTTATTTTGCGTGCTCTTCACGCCGTTGATCAGGTTGTAGGCGGCCATGATGCAGCCGACGCCGCCGTCCTGAACGACCATCTCGAAGTGACGCCCGTAGATTTCGCGCAGTGTCTGCTCGTTCATGAGAGCGTTCTGCGTCGAGCGAGCCTTCTCGATGTTGTTGGCCGCAAAATGCTTGGCGCAACCGGTCACGTATTCTTCTTTCCAGCACAGTGGGATCCGAAGCTTGGAATTCACGTGACTTGAAGTCGCGGC
>JADMIO010792687.1_pt1 | contig 111665 bp, 110 predicted proteins | sample 8958161 | NCBI WGS metagenome assembly JADMIO01 (sample SAMN16585339, study PRJNA669376) | soil metagenome | isolation source: Crop rotation soil | place: USA: Cullars Rotation, Alabama | collected 2011
CGACAACTTGTCCACGTGGAATTCTAAGCTTAGGATCCCAATGTGCTGGAAAGGATCGGCGGGGATCACCTCCGTAAAGCCCACGCCTGCGATGGCGCTCGGCTCCTATGACGCAACTCCGCTCGACATGGCTGCCGCTTATACGATTTTTGCGAATGCGGGAACAAGGGAGTCGCCGACTCTCGTAAACTCGGTCCGAAACAGCAAGGGCGATGTAATCATGGATTTCAAGCCTGAGGAACGTCAGGTGCTTGATCCGCGGGTGGCATTCGTCGCCACCAATATGATGGAAAGCGTGGTCAACAATGGGCTTGCCTACAGCGCGGTGCGGGGGCATGGATTTTCCGCACCGGCGGCGGGAAAGACTGGCAGCTCGCACGACGGCTGGTTCGCCGGATACACCAGCAATCTGCTCTGTATCGTATGGGTCGGCTACGATGACTACAGCGATCTCCGCCTGAGTGGAGCCCAAACCGCTGCGCCCATCTGGGCTGAGTTCATGAAAAAAGCGGTCGCTCTGCCGCAATACTCCGATACCAAGCCCTTTACCCAGCCCAGCGGGGTGGTTGACGTACAACTTGATAAGCAGACCAATCTGCTGGCAACTCCTGCCTGTCCAGATACTTACACGTCCGCATTCATCGCCGGCACAGAACCGAGCCAGACCTGTGATCAGGATACGGGCGTCAAAGGATTCTTCTCAAAGATCTTCGGATTGGGGGAGCAGAAGCCCTTGCCCCCGCCCCCGGCGGGCACCCAGGCTGGAGTGGATCCGGCGGCCGCAAACCAGGACGGCAAAAAGAAAAAGGGGTTTTTTGGCAAAATAGCGGGTATCTTTAAAGAGGACAAATCGTCTAACAATCCGCCGCCGAAGCCCGCGGACAACAGCGAACCTCCCCACTGATCCGAAATTCGGCTGGCGGGCAGGAGTCGAATATGCGGTCACGGCACCTGATCGTAGCTGCAGCTATCGTGATAAGCAGCGCGGCTTTCGCTGCTTCGGCAGTATCCACCCGCCCACATTCTGGCGAACAAGTTCAGATCAGCCCTCCAGAGATACGAAGAACCGAGCCACCTTCCGCGAACGCGTCGGTCGCGGAACTGGAACAGCGCGGCGACACCCTCAGGGCTGAAAAGGCATACCTGGATGCTTTGGATTATTACCGCGCGGCGTTGGCAAAGAAACCAAGCTCGCCTCAACTGTTCAATAAAACCGGAATTACCGAGCTTCTGCTGCACCGGTTTCACGATGCGGCCAAAGATTTTGAGCGCGCCATCAAGCTGGACCACGAATATGCGGATGCCCACAACAATCTCGGAGTGATTCACTATCTGCAGAAGAAATACGGCAAGGCCATCAAGGAATACGAGAAGGCAATCAAGGCCAGGACTGATTCGGCTTCCTTCTACAGCAACCTCGGTGCGGCCTACTTCTCTAAAAAGGAATTCGACAAGGCCGGAATCTATTACAACGAAGCATTGAGGTTGGATCCGGAGATTTTCCTTCGAAGCTCCCGCAACGGCGTATCGGCACAAATGTCCTCACCCGAAGACCGGGCCCACTTCGATTACGTGCTGGCCAAGCTCTATGCGAAGCTGGGTGATGCCGAGCATTCGTTGCAGTACCTGCGGCGCGCAATGGAGGAGGGATACAAGGGCATCGGCAACGTGTTTAAAGATTCAGAATTTGCGGCGCTGCGGAAGGACGAACGTTTCACTGAGCTGATGGCGGCGCGTCCCCTCGCCATCCCCGAATGATGGTGCGTTACGAAAATTTACGAAATCTTTAGAGACTTTTTACAGTTGATAGGTTTAAAGTGTTCAATAACTCCTGAAAACAACAGGGTGAGTAAGGAGAAACGGTAACCCGCCGGTCGTTGACCCGAGCACGCCCCAAGCAAACGACCGGCGGGTTTTGCTTTTCCTGAACGCGACGCACTCCTTCCCCGGTGACTAAGGTCATCTTGCCGCGTTTCCTTCCGTGCTCCACTCTAAAGGGTGTAGAACTGCGCCACGACCTGAATTTCTATGGAGAACGCAAATACGCCCTCCGCAGCTGCGGACTGGACCCAACTTCTGACCGACCCGGATCTCGTCAAGCATCTGGGAGAGCTGCTTCAGACCTATCGGGAAGCTGCGCCTGAAAAGCGCGAGCAGGCCCTGATGGAAGCGATGCGGCGCATCAAGAGCAAACCCGCAGCGGATGCGGCCGGCACTCACACAGAATCAGCGCCCGGCGCGGCGGTGCACAAGGCAGAGGTAAAACCGCCAGCGCCACCCAGCCCCTCTGAGGTTCCTCCCTTCCATCCCGACATCTTTACCCCCAACTGGGGCCAGGACCGGCGCCAGTTCCCGCGGATGAAATGCTTCGTCGCGGTCGAATTGCGGGTCAACAATTCTCCGGCTCCGATCTGGGGAAATCTTTCTAACACCGGATTGGGCGGATGTTTTGTGGAAACTGCCACCCCCGTGCCTTCAGGCGCGGATGTGGAAATTGGGCTTTGGCTCGCAAATGGCAAGATCTGGATCAAGGGCATTATCCTTACCGGCGTAGTCACTCGCAGCAGTCCGTCCTTTGGGGTTCGCATCAGGTTTGCCGACCTGGGAGCGGCGGAGCGTGAAAACCTGCGGCATTTCCTGAAATTCGTGGAGAGTACGACCCGAAACGAACAGAGCGAACAGTCTTACCTGGCTAAACTCCAACGCTAGACCCGAATTGAAAATTCATCGTTCGACGAATCCCTTCCCGGGCTTGTTCATCTAACCGCAAAGACGGTCCAGCAAAGCAGACTGTCCTGGAAGTTGATAAACTTCTATAAGGGTCCAGCAACAGCCGGCTCTTCTGTTGTAGTTCGCTTCTACTCGCGTCCTGACGGCGCAAGCTCCCGAGGAGATCCATTCATGGTGGCAAGCGATCAAGCTGTTCTCACCAGCAAGCAGCTGGAAACTCTCTCCATCAACACGATCCGTACCCTGGCGATGGATGCCGTGCAGCAGGCCAATTCCGGGCATCCGGGCGCTCCTATGGCGCTCGCACCGGCGGCTTACTGTTTATGGCAGCAGTTTCTGCGCTACGATCCGGAAAACCCCACCTGGCCAAATCGAGACCGCTTCGTGTTATCCAATGGCCACGCGTCCATGTTGTTGTACGCCATTCTTTATCTGGCGGGAGTTCGCGGAGTCAATCCCGAAGGCGAGGCCCGCGGTGATTTCGCGGTCACGCTCGACGATATCAAGAGGTTCAGACAGCTCGACAGCAAAACGCCGGGACATCCGGAATACCGCATCACCGCCGGTGTGGAAACCACGACCGGCCCGCTCGGCCAGGGCATCGCAAACAGCGTCGGAATGGCAATTGCCTCTGAGTGGCTGGGGGCGCATTTCAATCGCCCGGGATTTGAGATTTTCAATTATCGAATTTATGCATTCTGCGGCGACGGTGACCTGATGGAAGGTGTCGGGAGCGAAGCAGCTTCGCTGGCGGGACATCTCAAGCTTCCCAATCTCACCTGGATTTACGATAACAATCAGGTCACGCTCGACGGTCCTGCCAGTTATTCGTTCAGCGAGAATGTCGAAGATCGATTTCATGGCTATGGCTGGCACGTCACCCATGTTACCGATGCCAACGATCTCGATTCGTTTTCGCGTGCCCTCGACAGCGCCGCTCAGACCAAGGATCGCCCAACCCTGATCATTCTGAACAGTCACATTGGATACGGCTCGCCGCACAAGCAGGACACCAGTGCCGCTCACGGCGAACCGCTGGGGGAAGATGAAGTAAAGCTGGTGAAAAAGTTTTACGGCTGGCCTGAAGACCAGCACTTTCTGGTGCCGCCGGAAGTCCGGGAGAATTTCAGCAACGGCATCGGACGGCGCGGCCGCGAGCTTCGGCAACGCTGGGAATTGATGTTCGAAGAATATTCCGCGAAGTTTCCCGACCTGGCCGACCAGATTCGCCGGATGCAGGAGCGACAGCTGCCGGATGGATGGGATTCCGGCCTGACTGGTTTCCCCGCCGATCCGAAAGGTCTCGCCACACGCGATAGCTCAGGCAAAGTCCTGAACGCAATCGCGGAAAAAGTCCCGTGGATGGTGGGCGGCTCTGCTGACCTGGCGACTTCCGATCGCACCAGGCTGAAGTTTGAGGGTGCGGGCGATTTTCAGGCCGGCCACTATGATGGGCGCAATCTTCACTTCGGTGTACGTGAGCATGGCATGGCTGCTGCCCTGAACGGCATGGCAGTTTCCAAGCTGCGGCCTTTCGGGGGGACCTTCTTCAACTTCAGCGATTACATGAAGCCTGCTGTGCGCCTGGCGGCCATCATGGAATTGCCTTCGATATTCATCTACACCCATGATTCCATCGGACTGGGCGAAGACGGCCCGACCCATCAGCCCATAGAACAGCTGGCGGGGCTACGTGCGGTTCCGGGACTGGTGCTGCTTCGTCCGGCTGACGCAAACGAAGTGCTCGAGGCGTGGAAGGTCATCATGAAGCTGAAGCACCGGCCGGCTGCGCTGGTTCTCAGCCGACAGCCGCTGCCAACCTTCGATCGCACCAAATACAAACCGGCATCGGGAGTTGCACAAGGGGCATACGTTTTGGCCGACGCTCCGAACGGCAAGCCGGATGTCATCCTGATGGGGACCGGAAGCGAAGTGCAATGGTGCGTTGCCGCCTACGAGCAGCTGAAATCGGAAGGAATCAACGCTCGCGTGGTGAGCATGCCTTCCTGGGACCTGTTTGAGGCGCAAACCGCCGAGTACCGCAATGAAGTCCTGCCGGAATCAGTCAAAGCGCGCGTATCGGTCGAGCAGGCCGCCATTCTGGGTTGGGAACGCTACGTGGGCCCCTATGGCGTTTCGATCGGCATGACAGGTTTCGGGGCATCGGCGCCCATCAAAGATTTGCTTAAGAAGTTTGGCTTTACCACCGAGCACGTTGTAAGCGCCGCACGGGACACCATGGCGCGAGCTGGAAAGTAATTCAATCGGCAGTGAGCGTCCTGCGTCACAGGCAGCACGAGGGGTGCTACCGGCGGCTGGACTAATTTAAGACATGCGTCCGCCCGGCCAGTACGCGGATTAGAAATCGACGACATTGCCTAAATTCTAGAGAAACGATTTAATAGCGGGAGGAGCACACGCGCTTTTGGCGGCTTCGAACGATACTGAATCTAAGCTGAACTGTCACACCTCCGTAGTTAATGTTCTCAAGGATGAGTGCAATGGCCCAAGCAGATGTGCTCTCGGCAATGCCGCAGCAACGGATCGGCAGGCCTGCCGATCCCTGCACCATGGTGATCTTCGGAGCGGCAGGAGACCTCACCCGCCGCAAGCTGGTTCCTGCGCTCTACAACCTCGCCACCAACCAACTGCTGTCGAGGGAATTCGCGGTGGTGGGAGTGGCGCGCGGCCAGATGTCGGAAGAAGACTTCCGCAAGCGCATCACCAACGATATCGAGCAGTTTGCCAGCAACGGCGTAGATCGCGATCTGTGGGAGTGGTTTCTGCGCCGGCTGCATTATGTGCAGGGCGACTTCAATGACCCTAATCTCTATTCGCGCCTGAAAGACGCTCTCGACAAGGTGGATGCAGAGCACTCCACGCACGGAAACCATCTCTACTACCTGGCCACCGCTGCCGATTACTTCGGGCCCATCGTTGAGCATCTGGCATCTGTCGGACTGATGCGTGAGGGCGGCGAGCACTGGCGAAGAGTGATCGTCGAAAAGCCTTTCGGGCATGACCTGGAGAGTGCGAAACAACTCAATCAGCAGCTGCTTAAAGTTGCCGACGAAAAGCAGATTTATCGCATCGACCACTATCTGGGAAAAGAAACAGTCCAGAACATATTGGCGTTTCGCTTCGCCAACGGAATATTCGAGCCGATCTGGAACCGGCGTTATATCGATCACATTCAGATCTCGGTGGCAGAAACCGTCGGGGTGGAATCGCGCGGAAGCTATTACGACCAGGCGGGCGCGCTGCGCGACATGGTGCCCAACCACATCATGCAGTTGATCAGCCTTACGGCCATGGAGCCTCCCGTTTCTTTTCGCGCGGACGCGGTCCGCGATGAGCAGGCAAAGATTCTGCACGCCATCCAGCCGCTGAGCGCAGAAGATGTGCTGAGCAAGACGGTGCGCGGCCAGTACGGCCCCGGAACCATCAACGGCGAGCGCGTTCCCGGCTATCGCGAAGAAGATGGCGTGCCGCGCGACTCGAAGAACGAAACTTTTGTGGCCATGAAGCTGCAAATCGATAACTGGCGCTGGGCGGACGTGCCCTTCTACCTGCGCACCGGGAAACGCTTGCCCAGCCGCAGCACCGCCGTGGTCATTCAGTTTCGCCGCGCTCCCTTCGTGTTGTTCCGCGATACTCCGGTTGAGAACCTCATGCCCAATCAACTGGTCATGCATATCCAGCCCGAAGAAGGGATATCGCTGCGGTTTGCCGCCAAAGTTCCGGGGCCGGCGATGCGCTTGGGAGCGGTCGACATGAATTTTGAATATGCCGACTACTTCGGAAGCCAGCCCAGCACCGGCTACGAGCGCCTGCTGCATGACTGCATGATCGGTGACGCTACGCTTTTCCAGCGTGCCGACATGGTAGAGGCGGGCTGGTGCGTGGTGAGCCCGGTGCTCGATGTATGGAAGGCGCTGCCGCCGCGCAACTTCCCGAATTATGCCGCGGGTACCTGGGGGCCCAGAGACGCCGAAGACCTGCTCGAGCGCGATGGCCGCCACTGGAGGGATTTCGAAAAATGATACTGGCTGGCGACATCGGAGGCACCAATGCCCGGCTCGCCCTCTTCGAGGTACAGAATGGCAGCTACAAACTGGTATCAGGCTCGGTCTTCCCCAGCCGGCAATACCGGGGACTGGACGAAATTGTCGCCAAGTTCGTGGCGGGCAGCGACCTTCATCCCAGCCTGGCCTGCTTTGGAGTAGCCGGTCCGGTGCGCAACGGGAGAGTAGAAACCTCGAATCTGCCCTGGGTGGTTGAATCGAAACGCCTGGCCAGCGAGTTGAAATTGCCCGCTGCCACCCTGATCAATGACCTGGAGGCAAATGCCTGGGGTATCTCCGCACTCGAGCCTGATGACGTGGTGGTTCTTAACCAGGTAAGAGGGGCACCGGTAGGAAACAAGGCGGTGATTGCAGCCGGCACCGGTCTGGGAGAAGCGGGAATGTACTGGGACGGAAGCAAGCACCATGTGTTCGCCTCCGAAGGCGGACACACCGATTTCGCTCCCCGCAACGAACTCGAAGTCGACCTGCTTGAGTATCTTCGTGCCCGCTTCGGCCATGTAAGCTATGAACGTATTGTGTCCGGCCCGGGACTGGTGAATGTCTTCCACTTCTTGCGCGATACCGGCCGCGGCTCTGAACCATCATGGCTGACCGAGCAGATGGCAACCAGCGATCCCGCGGCCGCGATTTCTTCTGCTGCCATGTCGGGTAAGTGCGGCCTGTGCGAGCATGCGGTCGACCTGTTCGTTTCGCTTTACGGCGCTGAAGCGGGAAATCTGGCGTTGAAGATCATGGCCACGGGCGGGGTTTACGTGGGCGGTGGCATTGCGCCCAAGATGCTTCCCAAGCTGGCGGGCCCTCTGTTTATGCAATCGTTCACCGGCAAAGGTCGAATGCAGCCCTTGCTGGAGTCGATTCCGGTTCAGGTGATCAAGAACGAGAAGCTTGCCCTGCTGGGAGCGGCGCGTTACGCGGTCGCCAACGCTGCCTGAATGTGCGCCGATACACTTAAAAAACCGGCACGAGGTTATGCTTCTTCTGATACATCTTGCGATCGACGGTTCGCAGCAGCTCTTCGCCGTCGGTGCCGGTGATGTAGGCCGAAACAGCCCAGGCAAAAGATAATTCGTACTCTTTCCGGCTGTTCAAGTTCCACTGCTCGACCTCTTTCAGCAGGCGCTGCATGGGATAGTTCGACTGCTCTTCATTGGTATCGGGCAGCAAAATCATGAACTCGTCGCTGCCCTGGCGGAAGACGAGATCGCCGCCCCGGAAGACTCTCTTCAGGATAGCCGCAAACTCCACCAGCAGGCGATCGCCCTCCAAGGCACCGAATTTTTCATTGACCTCGTGAAAGCGGTTGATGTCCATCGAAATCAGCACCAGCGTAGTGCCGGTCCGGTTGCAGCGTGAGGTCTCGCGCGGGATCAGTTCGTTCACGGCGCGCCGATTGAGCAGTTGCGTGAGCGGATCGATAAGCGACAGGCTCTCCAGGCGCTCGTTCAGCACCAGCTCCCGGATCAGGGCATGGCGGGTGGCGTTCAGGGCCCGCTTCTGCGCGATCAGATAGATGTTCCCCAGCACTACCAGCGAGATCAGCCCGAAAAAGAGTTGTGGCAGATACGCGTGTTCGATCCGCACCAGGCGTTCTGACCACATCAGGTTGGGCCAGACCAGCGCCAGCAGTCCCGAGGTCAGCACCAGAATCAGCAGTATTCCGATCGACCAGAGCTGAAGGTCGCGGCCCGAAAGCTGATCGATCTGGCCCTGTATCTCTTCCGCCCTCGCCAGCATCGAAGGCTGCACCTTGCGCTCACTTGTAAGTTGCGAATTCATCCCTTGCGCCCGCGCGCGCACAAACCGGGCAAATTAAACCTTAACTTGAAAGCCCAGTGGGTGGGACGGGAATCGGGCTGAACTGAATTACGTTCGTAATAGGGGAAAGGAAAAAGAGTTTTGTCTAGCCGTAACTAACATCCACCAGCACATTGTAGCCCGCTGCACGGCGAAAGGTGACCTCGACCCGCTGCCCGACCGGAAGCGCGTTGCGCATGTCCCCTTCAAATACCAGGAGCGGAGAGGCAGCCACTTGGCCCTGAAATTTAACAATCGATTTGTTGGGCTGGCCCACCCCTGACTCGTAAAATTCAACGCTCTCGACTACGCCGCGCTGTACTCCGGCGCCGGAACCAGCCCTGGCAGTGACGGCGGGCGCAGGAGCATTCCGCCCCGGCCCTGGTCCTTTACGGCGCTCCCATATCTCAAACAGCGCCGTCGTTCCCACGATCCCGGACATGGTCAGAAGTATCAGAGACATGAACAGGCCATCCACGGTGAACAGTGTCCCTGAAACCAGGATCCAGCCAATCCCTGCCAGCGGAATCAGGGCGAGAAGGAGCGCAATCGCGATCAGCATAGGTTGACTGAAGTTGCGCCGCATGCTGCGGAGCAATGGCCAACAGATTAACAAAAAAGCAGGACGGCTGTTAAGAATGTCGCAGGTGCAGCTTCAGGCGCAGGTATCGCGCCAGTCTCCGATTTCGCGCAAGCCCTCGGCGCGGGTTTGTTCGAACAGCCGCACCCGATGCCGCACGTGCTCAAATTCATGGATGTCGGCCCATACCTCGGCCCGCCACGCCTCATCGTGGGCAGCCGATTCTCCGCAGGTGGCGCAGCGGGTATGCAACCGCCGGTTGATGCGAGGGGCAGCGGAGGGCGCCAGTTCCAGAAAGATGCAGCGCACTTCCTGGATGTCGTCGTTTTCTCCGATGATGTGTTCGTAGCGTAGCAAATAGCCGAAGCCCAGCTTGCGGGCTTCCTCCTCTGCCTCATTCCTGCTTTGAAAGGGTCCGTATTCGGCCCGCAACTGCTCCGTTGAGTCGCAAGCCATCCAGAAGGTTTCTTTGTAAGCCATCGGTTCCTCAATGTTTCGCGAAGGCTCGACGATGGAGCCGAGGCCCTGGGGGACTTGGGTCAACCACTTTGCAATCGCTCTGCCGCTCCAGCGCACGTAACCTAATTTATCTTCATCAACTTACAAGCGCCCGTGGAGCCGCGTCTGGTCAAAGCTGCAAGCTTTTTCAGCTCTCGTGCGTGCGATGTTCTCATCGAGCGCTGCGGGCGCGTACATTGTCATGCCGGGTAGTAACTTGGCGCTTGCCTCCAGCCTGCAGTAACATCTCAGCCGCTCCTCTAATCAGCTGAAGTAACAAAGGAAACGGGCATCTTCGAATGGGCCTACGTCGCGAGCCCCGTACCCGCATGCGCGTTGCAGTGCGGATTTTCGGTACCGACCTGAACGGTCGTACTTTCTCAGAAAACGTGTTCACCTCCGATGTAAGCCGCTGCGGAGCCAGGCTGGAGGCGGTTCCGGTTGAGGTTTCGGTGGGGGAAACCATCGGGTTGAGCTACCAGGCGAAGCGCGTCCGATTCCAGGTAAAGTGGGTCGCCGGGGCGGAAGGGCAACGCGTTCTCGGTGTTCAGAATGTGTCTCCCGAAAAGCTGCTCTGGGACTTTCCGCTCCCGCCCTCGGCTCCCGACAACTATGCCCCCTCGAGCGGCAGCGACCGGCGCCGCCACGCGCGCCTGAAATCGGTGAACTCGGTGGAATTGCACGCTGAATCGCAAGGCGCTCCCATCTGGGGTAAAGTCTCGGACCTGAGTCAGGGCGGCTGTTTTGTCGAAATGCCCATGCCGCTCAAAAAAGATACCCGTCTCAAGATCGGCCTGTGGCTTGGCCAGGAAAAGTTGTGGCTGGAGGGCAAGGTCGCCAGCAGCCGGCCGGGGTTTGGGATCGGCATCGAATTCCTGCCCGCCGCGCCCGGCGAAACCGACAAGCTGAGGGATTTTCTGAGCCGCATCGCCCAGCGACGCTGGTAACTTACACCGTTGCCAGAGCCGCCGCTTCGCTTGCTTGCTCCGGCAGGCCTGCCGCTATCTTCCACTCCGCGCCGCCGTGGCTGGCCACGTACATGGCTAGCTCGAGGCGGCTCCAGACGCCCAGCTTGTCAAAGGTGTTGCGGAGGTAGTTTTTCACTACCTGCTCGGTGGTTCCCAAGGCCTGGCCGATCTCGCGATTGGTCATGCCCTTCCACACCAGCGTGGCCACCTGCACTTCCTTAACCGTCAGCCGCTCACACGGTTGCATAATGAGTTCTGCTCCTTGAGGAACATGGCGGTGGCCAGCTTCACCCGCTTGCGTCCATCGCGAATTCCGGCGCGCAGAAACAGGGTGCGCAGGTGCTGTTTCACCGTGCGCGGACTGATGCTCAGTTGGCTGGCAATTTCTTTGTTGCTGCACCCCTGCACCAGCAGGCGCAACACCTGCTCATCCCGCGGGGTGATTTTGATCTGGTTCAAGTTCAACATGGTTGCCCTCACCTTATCCTTCGCGGCCCGGCTTGCCGAAAAGCAATTGTTTCGCCATACCTTCGCCATGGCTGCCGGCCCGCGAAACTTGCTGTGATTGCACCATTTTCCACCCTGGCTCCGCTTACCGTGACCGCGTGATTCGCCCGGAAGCGGAATCGCTTGTCCCAATTTGGTCCGCGTATTAAGGTGGAAACAGGTTAGCCAAGCATGATGGACGGGCGCTTATGCGAGTCCTGATTGTCGAAGACGAGCGCCGTCTGGCGGAAAACATTGCCCGCAGCCTGCGTGAAATTGCCGGTTACGCGGTTGACCTCGCCGGCGATGGCCCGCAGGGTCTGCAGCTTGCCTCCGGCAATGCCTACGACCTGATCATTCTCGATCTCATGCTGCCCGGCTTCGATGGGCGCCAACTGCTGGTCCAGCTGCGCGACTCCGGTCAGCAGACTCCGGTGCTCATCCTGACCGCACGCGACGATAAAGAATCGCTGGTGACCCTGCTCAATTCCGGGGCCGACGATTACCTGACCAAACCGTTCGACCTCGGTGAGCTGCTGGCGCGGGCCAAGGTATTGATTCGTCGCGGCAAAGGACACCCTTCGCCGCTGCTGACCGTGGGCGACCTGCAGATCAATACGGTCGATCGGACCATACGGCGCGGCGGGCGCGCCATTACGCTCACCGCCATGGAGTACCGCGTGCTCGAATACCTGGCCCACCGGCCGGGAGCGGTGGTGTCAAAGTCGGAGCTGCTCGAACACCTCTATGACTACAACTGGGAAAAATTCAGCAATGTCATCGAGGTTTATATCTCCGGACTGCGAAGAAAGCTCAACGACGGCAGCGAGCGGCAGCTGATCCGTACCCTGCGGAACCAGGGCTACACGCTGCAGGCATAGGCGATGCGTCGCAACTCCATTCAGAACCGCCTGCTGGCCAGCGTGCTGCTCTCGCAAGCCTTGCTCACATTAGGACTGGTCGCCACCGGAGTGGCTTATACCTACTGGCGGCTGCTCTCAACCCTCGACAACGGAATGCAGTCGCACGCACTGCGCATCGGAGCGCTGGTGCGCTATGTAGATAACAGCAACGGAAAAGTCTATTTCGATGACAGCCTGCTGCCGCCCCCGCTCGACCCGGAACGGCCTGACCTGTTCGTGGTCTGGGCCAACCGCTCGGGACTGGTTTTCCGCTCCCCGGACTGGCCGCCGGGACTTGAGCTGAAGCCGGGGGAGGATCTGCACTGGAATTTCAAATACCACGGCATTCCCTACCACGCGCTGCGTTTGGCGCAGGTAAAAATCCTTGATCGCGGCGAGGGTCGCGCTTTCCGGCCGCAGACCCTGACCATCATCTACGCCTCGCCGACCACCCACCTGCTGCAGCAGGTCAAGGCAGCCGGCGCCTATATTGCGCTGATCAGCCTGGGCCTGATGCTGGTGACTTTCGGACTGGCCTTCGCGGGAGTGCGCAGCGGCCTGCGTCCTCTGCAGACCCTGACCATGCAGGCCGGCCTGGTTTCAGCCCGCAACTGGGAACTGCGAGTTCCGCCCGAAGTCGAGCAGGTCGAAGAACTGCGTCCGCTGGTTGAATCGATGACGCAGATGCTGGATCGATTGCGGCGTTCGTTTGAATTGCAGCGGCAGTTCCTGGCCAGCGCCGCCCACGAACTGAAAACTCCAGTGGCGGTGCTCAAATCGACCCTGCAGCAGACCCGGCAACGCCCGCGCAGCAATGAGGAGTATCAGCTGGCGCTCGATCACTGCCTGGAAGACCTGGGGCGGCTGGAGCAGTTACTTCACTCCATGCTGCGCCTGGCACGAGCCGAGCAGTGGGCCGAGGGCGCGCTGCGGCGCGATCTCGAGCGAATCAACATCGCTTCCACCTGGCAGGAAGCGATCGAGCGGGTGCAGCCGCTGGCCCAGGCAAATAACGTGAACATTGACTTTTCCGAATCCGGGTCGCTGATTTTCCGCGCCGATCCTGAAGACTTGCAGACGATCTGGTCCAACCTGCTCGAAAATGCCATCCGCTACAGTCCAAATGGATCGACGGTGGAGGTGAAGCTGGGGCGGGAAGCGGACAGCCTTCGAGTGGAGGTCAGCGACCGCGGGGCCGGCATTCCGCCCCAGGACCTGCCGCACATTTTCGAGCGTTTTTACCGGGGAGATGGCTCGCGCACGCGCTCAAGCGGGGGGTTTGGGCTGGGCCTGGCCATTGCGCGGGCGCTGGTCGAGGCCTACGGGGGTAGGATTCGAGCCGAAAGCGAGGCAGGACAAGGAACCCGGATGATGGTCACACTGCCGGCGGATGAGAATCCGCACCCAGCCCGGAACTCCTCCGTCGATGTCGCCCCATGATCCATAGTGTGCAGAAAGTTTCATCTTCAAGAGCGCCCCTGCCAGGGCCATGCCGGACGGTCTGCAATGGAAAGCTTTCCGGCCGGCGAATGGCACGTTGGTGGCACAGATTTGGAGCTTCGATTGCACTAAAATAGGCTTACTATTTGTCTTCCTTGAGGGCAGAATTTCACGCCGATGCCGCAAACTTTCACCAGCCCGGCGCGCACCACCCGGCTTGACGAACGCTCGTTCGAACAGCTGCTGGCGGCCGCGTTCATCATTCAGGAACACAATAAAGCGGTCGAGAAGCCGCAGGTGCGTGAACTTGATTTCACGAAAGCGGTTTCAGCCGCGGCCGCCTTGCAGGAAGAGATAGCGCCAGGTTCACTGGACTTGCCCGCTTGGGCCCGCCTGATTGCTGAGCGAGCCTTACAGGTGACCTCTGCACAAGGAGTCGCCGTCGGCATTGTCGTGGATGATTGTTTGACCTACATCGGGGCTGCAGGCACGGCGGCAGGCGACAGCGGCCGCAAATTCCCGGTTCCTCAATCATTGCCCGCACGCTGCATCTTGAAGAGTGAACCACTGCAGCTCTCGAAGCCCGACCGCCTGCCGCGCGGATTTGCCGGCAGAGACGAGCTGCAATCTCTGATCGCCACCCCTGTGATTCAGAAAGGAACCGTGCTCGGAGTTTTCGAATTGCGCTTCTCCGAGCCGCGCGAGTTCTCCTCCGAGGAAGTGCGGGCCGCCGAGCTTTTCGCGGGAGCCGTGAATCTGTCGATCACGACCGCGGCCAAAAAACATGCAGCCGAAATCGGCGATGCCCCGGCGCCGTCCGGGCCGGTCACTTCCGCCGTCCAGCCTGCGACCGAAAAAGCAGCAACCGCGCCGGGCGTGAAAGAGACTAGAGAATCTGCACCGAAACCGGACACGAACCGGGAAATTGATTCGCAACCGGTGGAGACGCTGTGCACTGGCTGCGGGCGAGTTCTGTTCCCGTGGGAGTCATTCTGCGCTCGCTGCGGCTCGGCAAAACCGGACGATGCCGGAGTTGATTGCGATCGAAGCGCGATTGATTCGGCGCTAACACCGCTGCAATCCCCGGTTGCACCGGCCTCGCTGCACGGCATGGATGACGATGTGACTTTCCGAACCAGCGCTGCGCAATCCGATCTGGTGATGCCGGCATCCGAACCGGTTCCGCTTGCGGATTCGCATTCCGAGGCCTTAGCCGTAGCCGAGCCTATCCGCGTTGTTCCCGCCGATGCTGCCAGCAGCGAAGATCGTGACGAGTCAGCCTATCCCTGGAGTTCGGCACAGAAAGCCCGCGAGTGGTTCGAGGGCCTGCGTGAACAGCAGCGCCCGGCCTTAACCAAGCTCGAAGATTTCTGGCAAACACAGAAGGCAAACATCTGGCTGGGAGCATCCGCAATTATTCTGCTGTTCGCCATCATCCAGTTCTTCGCGGCCCCGGTTACGCCATCCGCCAAGGCGGACAACAGCGATAAAGTGGCCGCGCCACAACTGACATTTTTCGAAGGCCTGCTGGTCAGCCTGGGCCTGGCAGAAGCCCCACCCGCCATTTCCTCCTACACCGGAAATCCGGAAGCCCGCGTCTGGGTGGATACGCGCACTGCGCTCTACTATTGTGAAGGCACCGGGCAATACGGCAAGACTCCCGCAGGAAAGTTCACCAGCCAGCGCGATGCGCAGCAGGATCAGTTTGAGCCGGCCCACCGCAAGGTGTGCCCGTAATCCCGCGCTTTCATCGCACAGCTTTATTTCAATTCTTGCAGCCGCTGGGTCGCGATCTGGGCAACTTCGGTGGCGGGGTTTTCCTTCTGAATCTGCTCGTAGGTGCGTTTGGCATCAAGCGGCTGCTGGCTGGCCTGATAAGTCGCCGCCAGTTCGAGTTGAGCGGTGGTTTTGGCTACCGTGAGGGTTGGCTTGGCAATGAGCTGGTTGTAGAGATCAATCGCCTGTTTGTCGCGTTTGGTATTGCGGTAAATCGAAGCCAGGGCCAGCTTGGCAAGCGCAGCCAGGTCTGAATTGCCGGAAGAGGCCACCTTCTGCAGATCGCCTTCCGCCGCCGCATTGTCTCCGAGATCGGCGGAGGTGAGTCCCAGAAAATAACGCGCAAAATCGGCAGAACGGGTATGCGGATACCGCTCGACGATCGCCTGCAGCTGCTTGCGGGCGGCCGTGGAGCGCTCTTTCGAAGAACTGAAAGTCAGCATTCCCGGCTCCGCCGGCGTACCTGCCGGCACCACCGGAGCATCCATGGTCCGGACCACCTGGCCGAGATCAGCGCTGGCCTTGGCGTCCTGCTGACTCAGGTAGTACCAGCCACCCGCGGCGATCGCAATCAGCACAATCGCAACCATGCCGGCTGCGATCAGCTTGGACTGGTGCTCGACCGTCCAATGAACCGTCGCCTCGGCCGCTTCTATGGTTGCCCGGCTGAATTTATCCTGTTTAAGCTGATGGCGGGTTTCTGCGCGCACTGAGAGTCCCTTCTACATTTTAAGCAGAAATAATCGGAAGTCTCAGTTTACAGGCGGAGCCCGGAGTCGGTCAAAGATACCCGCTTACTTCGAGGTCTCTTCGAGCAGTCCTTGTTCCAGCTTTTCCTGGCACTCAATGCAATGGCGCGTCCAGGGAACCGCCTCCAACCGTTTGGGGTTGATGTCCTTGCCGCAGGAGATGCACTCGCCAAAGCTGCCTTCACGGATGCGCGAGAGCGCACCTTCCACCATCTGCAGCAGCTGGCGGTCGTTGTTGCTCTGGTGAAACAGGAACTCTTTGTTGTAAGAGCTGGCGGCGCGGTCGGCGATGTCCTGCGCCGTATCTTCGTCCGCGGCGCGCCCGTCCTGCTGTGTCCGGCTCACCATCCGCCGCAGGTCCTGCTGCCGCGATTCGAGCCTCTTTCGGAAGTAATCGAGCTTCTTCTTGTCCATGCTAATAACTGCGCGGCCCGAAGGCCGCGTCCTTGACGCCCATCGTGTTTAGGTCAACGTGAAATGATATGCGCTACACATAGATGCGTCAACCAGCCCATTGGCTGCAACTCTGTTGCTTCATTACCGCAACTCTCTGTTTCGAAAAGGACTGCGCTTAATCAATGGGGCGAGCCGCGGTTGCCTGCTGGAACCTCAGTTTCCACTCTCCGCCCTGATTTACCCAAAGATCGGAGAGGTGCTGATAACGGGGCGCCATGTTGGGAGCGTCGCCTTCGGGCATCTTGATCACGCAATCATAGGTGACCATCACGGCTGCATCGTTAATCTGGATCACGCGAAAGTTGTATGCCTGAAAATCCTGCAGCTCGCCCTCGCGCGCGCTGTCAATCAGCTCCGAGCGGTCGTGCAAGTGGCCCTCGCTGCCGACTGCGACAAAATCCTGAGCCAGCGCCTGATTGAGCGCAGCGACGTCTTTGCCTTTCCAGGCTTGCAGCACCGCTTTCGTTTTGTCCACCAGAGGCGAGCCGGCGGTATTTTGTGCGAACACCCGACCTGACATCAGGCAAAGCAGCAATAGTGCACTCGTTTTCATCGCTGTCTCCATTTATTCATTTCGCCGAATCCGTTGCACCAGTTCCACACGTGGCACGGAGACTTGCTCTCCGGTCGCCAGGTTCTTCAACGCAAACGAGTCAGCCTTGACTTCATCTTCGCCGACGATCAGAGCGAAGCGCGCACCCAGCTTGCCGGCTGTTTCCAGAGATTTTTTCATCCGAAAACCTTCATCGCCCAGCTCGACGATGATGTCCTGCTGTCGCAACTCGCGCGCCAGCCGGGCGGCGGCGCGGTCCATCCCCGGCCCGAGCGGAGCAATATAGACATTGGGCTTCGGCTGCATCTCTTCGGCAGATTTGTTCAACGCCAGCACCAGGCGATCTTCGCCCATGGCAAAGCCGATGCCGGGCGCTTTGGGGCCGCCCAGTTCCTCGGACAATCCGTCGTAACGGCCACCGCCGAGGATGGCGTTCTGTGCGCCGAGAGCGCCGTGTGTGAACTCGAACGCAGTGCGCGTGTAGTAATCGAGGCCGCGCACCAGGCGATGGTTTTCCTGAAACTCGACACCTACCGAGCGCAGGATGTCTTTCACCTGCTCGAAGTGCCTGCGGCAGGGCTCATCTAAAAATTCGCTGATGCGCGGCAGCTTCTCAATAATCGGCTGGTCCGCGGGAACTTTGCAGTCGAACACACGCAACGGGTTGGTCACGGCGCGACGCTGGCAGTCCGGATCCATTCTGTCCTTGACCGGATCAAGCGCTTTGCGCAAGGCTTCGTTGTAACGTGCGCGGTCGTCAGCACAACCAATCGAGTTGAGTTGCAAGGTCCAGCCGGTGATGCCAAGTCTGTCAAGCAAAGTCGCCAGTAATTCAAGGATTTCGGCATCGCGCGCGGGCGATTCGCTGCCCGAAGTTGGGGGCCCGATGATCTCTGCGCCGATCTGGTAGAACTGGCGGTAACGGCCCTTCTGCGGGCGCTCGCGACGGAACTGGGGCCCGATGTAGTAGAGCTTGTTGAGTCCGCGAGTCTGCAGGTTGTGCTCGATGTAGGCGCGGACGACGCCGGCGGTGTTTTCAGGCCGGAGCGTGATCAGCTGACCCTGCTCGCTCTGGGCGCGCCCGCGGTCCTCCCAGGTGAACATCTCTTTTGAGACGATATCCGTCTCTTCGCCGACGCCACGCGCGAACAGCTGCGTGTCTTCGAAGACGGGCGTGCGGATTTCCTGAAAGTTGTACGCACGAAACACCGAACGCGCAGTCTCGTCCACGAAATTCCAGAGCGCGGTGTCCGGCGGCAGCAGATCGCGCGTTCCTCGTACGGCTTTAATCATCTCTCCGCCAGATAGGAATTTTTGTACTCCAGATAATTCCGCGCGTAGCGCATGATGGTTTCCTGATCTTTCTCGTCCAGCTTGCGCCGGAACTTACCCGGTGACCCCATCCACAGCGAGCGAGGCTCAATCATCGTTCTTTCCGGAATGAGCGTGCCCGCGGCAATGATCGAACCCTCGCCGATCACGGCCCCATTCAGAATGATCGAGCCCATGCCAATCAGGCACCGATCTTCGATAGTGCATCCATGCAGCGTAACCGAATGCCCTACGGTTACGTATTCACCCAGGCTCACTCCATACTGCTGCTTCATTCCATGCAGCACGCTGCAATCCTGAACATTCGAGTGTGCGCCGATGCGAATAGAGTGCACATCCCCGCGCAAAACGGCATTCATCCACACGCTGGCGTGTTCGCCTAGTTCGACGTCCCCGATGATCTGCGCTGAGTCATCCACGAAGCACGAAGCAGGAATTTTCGGAGACACTCCCTTGTAGGATCGAATCATGTTCGCTGGAGGAATAACGAACATAACACGACGCGGGAACTACAGAGAAGCCGGGCTGCCCTAGTTGTCGGTCTCTTCCGGCTGGTTGTGAGACGGCGGTTTTGGGGGCTTCGGCGGAGCCGGCGTTTCCGCCACCGCAGAGCTGCGCCGGATCTCAATCGGGCCGTGTTCGTTACTGATTACGATGTGAGGGCCTCCCGAACCTACCGAGCCGGTGCCGACGCCCTGATCGTCATTGTTCTGAATTTTCAGCTCGGTAAAATCGCTTTCTACTTCTGCTCCGCGCGCCCGCGCGTCAAGCTGGAACGTCGCTTTCTCCGGCAGGTAGACCTGTACCTCGCTATTCCGGTTGCTCAACTGCACGCTTCCAAGCCTGGCAAAATGCAGCTCGACCGCGCCGTTCTGATTTTCAAGGCGAACATCCCCGGATATTCCGGTCAGGCGGATGTCCTTAGACCGCGTGACCAGGCGAAGCGGGCCGGCCACTCCGCTGGCTCGCAAATCGCCCGAATCCATGTCGAGATCGCCAGTGAGCGAAGCTAGTTCCATGTCGGTGCGCGCCGACTTGAAACTCACCTGGCCCGCGATCCGCGCCAGCCGCACGTTATCGAATTCGCCGCTGATCCGCACGCTGCGTTTGGCGTCTTCGACTGAGATGTCGTCGCCACGCCCTTGCGCCATCAGCTCGCCGGCGATGTTTGCGGCCTTGGCTGAACCGTGATCGAGGTTGATGTTTACTTTGCCATTAATTTCCTGCAGCGTAATATCCCCGTGCTGGCAGGAGATGTCCGCATCTCCGTCGCGCGTGCTGACGCTGACGTCGCCATTGCGCGAAGAAACAGTGACCGACGCCTTGCGGGGTACAGCGATATCGAGATCAGTTGCGATGCGATGATCGCCGGCGCCATGCGTGTTGGCGTTCACCGTTACGGTATTTCCGCTGGTGTTGATCTGCGGTTTGGTCCCGGCGTTCCATTTATCCGCGTTTTCTTTATTTTCCGCAAACACCCGTTTACGAACCGTGACGTGCATCTGCGCATCATCCGAGGTGGTGATATTGACCGCCCCGCGGTCGTTCACCACGTGCACATTCGCATCCAGCGGGAATTCCGCTGTGATCTGGTCATCGTAGCTGTAGCTCTCTCCGAAGGGATTCCAGCCGCTTTCGTCCCAGTCGAAATTGTCGGTGATTTCGGTCCAGTGCTTGGTTGCCTGGGTTGCCGTCACACCGGTCATGATGAGAAAGATGAGAAGAAACACACCGCCCGCACCGATTCCTCGCGGACGCAGTCCCTGGGCCTGATCCTGCCGGTACTCGATCAGCTTGATGACGCCCCAGAGAATGATCAGTCCCGGCCAGTATTGACCGAACCAGAAAAGCAAAGTCTTTTCCGATACCACGTGACTGGTAGAAAGCAGCGCCACGACACCGATCAGAATCAAGATGACCGGCCCGGCAAGGGATCTCCGGCGGTACCGTGGAGGCATTTGAGTAGGGCTAGCCATGCGTTCCCTCATTTGCGGGCGGGGGCACCGAACCCACTGTGTTAGCGGCTGCAGGCGGCGGAATGACAGCATCCGGTTGCCGGGCTACGGTAGCCGGAGGAATGTGTTCGTTTTGCGTGTCGGCATTCTGCAGAATCTTTACCACGCCGATCACCAGCAGTATCACCGGCCAGGTGTGCCCGAAATCAGCCCCGTGCACGCCCAGATTGTCGAGCAGGAACAATACTCCGACCGTGATCATGATGGCCGGGCCCATGATCCCCTTGCAGCGGCAGCGTCGGCATCCACAGTCACGGTTATAGGTGTATCCATTCATGACAGTGCTAGCTCCGCACTCGCTTGGCCAACAACCAGGCGCCGATGCCGATCAGCATCAGTGGCCACAGACGATGTATCCAGTGGAATTCGAACAAACCTATGTTCTGCAGAAGGAACAGGGAACCAAGAATAATCAGCACAATCGCGCCCGTAGGCAATTGATGCCTGGGCGGGGTGAGGTCTTCCTGCAAAGGCGGCGCCGGGTTCACTCCCGCCGTCGGATCAGCAGCCATGTAGGAACTGGCAACTGGTGTAGGCCTGCGGGTTTCTCCGAAAAACTGTTCCAGCCCGAAAGGGTCGGGCACCGGCTGTCCTAGTTCCAGCGCGTGCGCGGTTTTGTACGCGTCAAACACCATGTAGAAGATCAGAAACGGAATAAAAATTCCTAATATCCCCGTACGAGTGGTCATCCATATCAGGCACACAAAGGCAAGAACATGGATCACGCCCTTCATAAACTGCCCGTTGTACATGGCCCCCACGCCGGGAATAAATCCGAGAGCGATGGCCAATCCCGGACTGGGCGCGCCGGGAACCCGGGCCGGCCGTGGCGGATTGCTCGAAGGAGGAGGCGGCGCTGCCACGGGAGGATGCACCGTCCCCAGCTTGGCAGCCAGACACTCTTCGCAATAGATGACTCCCTGCACCGAGCGCGAACAATTTGCGCACAGCGCCTTGCCGCAGGCGCGGCAAAAAGCCGTCGCCGCAACCTCGCCATGATTAGCGCAGTTCATACCATCCTCCTGTAAGTGGTCCCCATGCCTACAGGCTGATCGCCGGGAAGAGCAGCCAGCACCGGCTGGTTCTCCCATTGGCTGTAGTTGCGTTCTTGGCGCGGTTCAGGTTTTCCACTGGTATTGTCGTGATTCTTCCTTTCCTTGTTTGGCTGCGGCGGGGGCTGGGAGGGCGTCGTGGCCCGCTTCAGATCGCGCACCCGTGATTCGATTTCATATACAAAGCGGATGTTCTCGTAATACTTCACTACCCGGCCCTGGGTTTCGTAGTAAGAGCGGCGTATGGCACCAGGACGCAAATCGATGTGGCGCAAGTCGCTCAGCCTGACTCCCGCAATGCTGAGCGTCATTGAAAGTGAGAAGAACGCCATGCCGAATGACATGGCGAATCGCGGCTGGCGGACGAGGGCGAAAACAGGACGCAACCAGCCGAACATCGCATCCTTAAAGGAGGTTGCCGGAACCCTGGTTCGACCCGTGCTTTCCTGGCCTGTGGTGGCAACCAGGATGTTGTGCACCAGATTCGCAGGAGGTTCCACCTGCGCCAGCGACTTCATCCAGCGCCTGCCGCTTTCAACCTCGGCGAACAGGGGACCGCAATTCACGCAAGCACGAGCGTGTGCACGGAAGCTTTCCAGCTTCTCGCCGCTCAGGTTCTCATCAAGAGCGTCAATCAGCACAGCCTCGAACTGCGCGCACTGCATGCCGTTTTTGCCTTCTCCTGCCATCACATTACCTGCTTATATGTACGCTGCAAAAGCCTCGCAAGTTCCGCGCGTCCGCGGTTGATTCTCGATTTCACAGTGCCTTCCGGAACTTTCAGCACCGCGGCAATCTCTTTGTAATCCATGTCCTGCAAGTCGCGCAGAATCACCGCTTCGCGCAGTTCCGGTGACAGTTTCTGCAGCGAGCGGTGCACCGCGTCCTTGGTCTCCAGGGTCTGCACCCGGGCATCCGGGGGCATCGCTTTGTCCGCAATCTGTTCCCCCAGCGGCATGGCGTCTTCGTGCTCAGAAACCGGGGTGTCCAGCGAATCTGTCATGCGATCGTGTTTCGCCTTTCTAAAATGGTCCACCAGCAAATTGCGGGTGATGGTCGTGACCCAGGTCATAAATGCGCCTTTATCGGCCTCATACGACGCCAGCGTTCTATACATCTTGATGAAAACCTCCTGCGTCAGGTCCTGGGCATCGTCGGTTGACCCGGCAAAACGATAGCAAATGTTGTAAATACGGCGATGGTACCGCTGCACGATATCTTCCCAGGCCACTGCGTCGCCGGCCAGACAGCGGCGGACCAGCACTGCTACGACCTGGGCGTCTTCCAACCCGCACTCCCTGGAACTCCTGGTTTCAGGACGGCTGGCTCAGCAGATACACGCCGGCCTCAACACCACAACAGAGATACGTTTTTGTGATGCCAAAAGTTCAACCTCAATTTTGAGGCACGGAATTGTATCAGGGCAAACAAGCCTGGAGCGAAGGTAAGGCGAAGGTCACCGCCATTTCTTGATTCGCGGCCAGAGTTGTTCCAGGGAACCAAACCTTGCCCCTCGGCAGATAAACACCGGGACTTCACGTTCCAGTGCATGGGGATTATCCGCCGACCTGCCCACAAACTCGACATTTTCAAAGAGCTGCTGAAGTTTCTCTTTGCGGTCGTCCAGAACGATCAGGCAATTTCCCGAGTAGCCGCGCGGTCCCCAGAGAAAATAGGTCTGATGGCCACTGAGCGCGGGTGGCAATCCGTAGTGACGTCCAAGGAAGTCGATCGCTCCCGCCTGTCCGTAGTCCTGGGCGAAGATGCCGCAGTCTTTGCGCTCCTCAGCCGGAACCTGCTGCCAGGCCTGAGCAGTGGCGGCCACAATCTCTTCCCAGCCGAACTGATCGGCATACCACTGCGGCAGGCTGGCACCGGCATGCGAATGCTCCGTCACCGGCAGTTTCATCGGCAGATGCCGCGTGTAAGCAATGAATCCTTCAGGAGAGAAGACCGGGATGACGATGGGAGCCAGAAACGCTCCATAGGCCAGCAGCACCGCCACAATGGCGGGCCTCAGCCAGACCCGGTGGCGAGCAAGGGCGGCCCGAGTCTCGAGCGCCGATTCAATCGACACCGCTCCAACCGCCAGCAGCATGGGATAGATCGGAGCCAGGTAGTAATTTTTCCCGTGCAGGATAAACAATGCTGCGTAGCACACCAGATAACTGATGCCGAGAAAACGATATGGCTTGAACGCTCGCACGGCAAGCAAAAGTGCGCAGCCCGCGTATCCAGACGGGCGCGGTCAGCGGATTTACCAGCATGATCTGCTGGAGGAGAAACTGTCCCGCAGAAAGCACCACGTCGCGCTTGTCAGCGCGAATGTTTTGCATCAACTCCAGAAACGGCCAGTGGTAGTGGATGTTCCACAAAACATTGGGCAGGAAAATCACGAACGCCACCAGCCCTCCCAGCCAGATCCACTTATCGGCAAAAACCCGCCGCTGCGCGGTCAGGAGCAGGCCAATTACGATCCCCAATCCAAAAAGCGCAATCGTGTATTTTTCTTCCATCCCCAGCCCGGCCACCACGCCGAACCACAGCCAGTAGCGAGGGTCGTTTCTCTTGACCGCGAGAATTGCAAAATAGGCGCAGCCCATCCACAGATTCGGCTCCAGGCAGTTGGTAGTGAGCAGACTCCCGTTCGAAAGGTAGTGCGGTGCAATGACAATGGTTACCGCAGTCAGGACCAGCGCAAAAGTCCGCCCGCCCAGTTCCCGTGCAATCATCGCCGCCTGAATCACCAGCAGTGAGGATGCGAGCGCCGGAATAAACCGGATACTCCTGAGCGAATCTCCCAGCACGGCCCGGGAAAGGTTAATCAGAAATGGAATCAGGGGCGGCTGGTCGACATAGCCCCAGGCCAGATGATCGCCGCAAGCGATGTAATCGAATTCGTCGCGGAAGTATCCGTAACGATTGTTGAAATACCAGTGCACCAGGAACTTGGCTGCTGCGATGAGCACCACCAGCAGCATGCCATCGCTCAGCCACTTCGATCTCTCAGATCCGGCAACTGGGGAATGAACCGCAGCGGCGTTCATGTACTCAGAAGTACCAACATGGCAGGCAAGGGGTTACCGCTATTCGGTGGTGAAGTAGTCAACCGCAACCGGATTTTCGAACAGCGAGTAGTCGCGCGTGACCACTGTAATTCCGCTCTCGGTCACAAAATACCGCTGCCGATCGGCTCCCGGGTCATAGCCAATCGTAGTGCCCTCAGGAATGTGAACGTCACGATCGATGATCGACTTGCGAATGCGGCAATGGCGGCCGACATTTACGTGCGAGAAAAGAATACTGTCATCCACTTCGCTGTAAGAGTTGACTCTGACATCCGGGGAAAGTACGCAACCCTTCACCGTGCTGCCGGAAACGATGCATCCCGCAGAGACTATCGAGTCGAGCGCAGTCCCGGTGCGCCCATGCTCCGCAAAAACAAATTTGGCGGGTGGATACTGGCGCTGATGGGTGCGGATCGGCCAGTTTTCGTCGTACAGATTGAACACTGGCGAAACGGAAACAATATCCATATTGGCCTCGTAATAGGCTTCCAGTGTTCCCACGTCGCGCCAGTACAGCGCTTCCTTTTTGTTTTCGTCCACGAAGTCGTATGCGTAGACGCGATAGTCGTCCATCATTTTGGGCAGGATGTCTTTGCCGAAATCGTGGCTGGAATTCGGGTCTTCCGCGTCCTTGAGCAGCACCGGTATGAGCACGTCGGTGTTGAAGAGGTAGATCCCCATGGAAGCCGAACATTTCTCGGGATTGGACGCGGAACGCAGCTTGGTTACTTTCGGCTTCTCTTCGAATCCGAGCACACGATGACCGCTGTCGACATCCACTACGCCGAAACGAAAGACCTCGGAAGGATCAATCTGGATAGTGGCCAGAGTCACGTCGGCGCCGGAATCGTTGTGCTGCTGAAGCATCAGGCCATAGTTCATTTTGTAAATGTGGTCGCCTGAAAGAATCAGCACGTGGCGCGGCTGCTCGGAACCGATGGAATAGATGTTCTGGTAAACCGCATCAGCCGTGCCCTGATACCAGCTCTCGCTGACGCGCTTCATGGGCGGCAGCACTTCCACGAACTCACCCATTTCGCGCGCCATAATCGTCCAGCCCTCGCGTATGTGGCGGTTCAAAGACAAAGCCTTGTATTGGGTAAGGATGTAGACCCGGCGAAGGTCAGAGTTAACGCAATTGGAGAGAGTGACATCTATAATGCGATAGATGCCGCCGAAGGTCACGGCAGGCTTGGCGCGATCGCGAGTCAGGGGATAGAGCCGTTCGCCCGCTCCGCCCGCCAGCAAAACTCCCAGGGTATCTTTCATTCCGTTCCGGCTCTAAGCTTCTGGGACGACCCTAAACGCGTAGATACTAGCATAACGTCGCTGATGACCGCCGACGTGAACGGAAGAAGTTGTGCTCGGTTTGAACTCGCATTGTTCAGCTCTGAATTTCTAGAGGTGCTCCGTGAAATCAAGTCCCAAGCCAAGCTTTCTTTTCGATCTCGATGGCACGCTGGTAGACAGCGTTTACCAGCACGTTCTTGCCTGGCAGGAGGCACTGGAAGGCATCGGCGTCAGCCTGCCGAACTGGTTCATCCATCGTAAGGTAGGAATGAGCGGAGGCCTGGTCATAAATTCCTTCCAGCAGGAAACCGGGCGCACTCTCAGCAAGCCGGAGATCGCCAAAGTACAGAAGCTCCATGGTGAACGCTTCCTGGCGCGCCTTCAGGAAGTGAAAGCCCTTCCCGGAGCAAGTGAGCTGCTACAGACTCTGACCAAAGCCGGCGTACGATGGGCCATCGCCACCAGCGGCAATCGCGGGCCGGCCGAAAAATTGCTCGAGCTCATTCCCGTTGGCAAAGACACGACCCTGATTACGCATGCCGAGGTTCAGCACGCAAAGCCGGATCCTGATCTTTTTTTAGCCGCTGCAGACAGGCTGTCCGCAAATATCGAGCACTGCGTGGTGGTCGGCGACAGCATCTGGGACCTGCTCGCGGCCCGCCGGGCGCGCGCTTTGGGGGTGGGCCTGCTCTCCGGCGGCTATGGCGAAGACGAACTCACTCGCGCCGGAGCGTACCGGGTTTACCGCGACCCGTCCGACCTGCTGGCGCATCTCTACGAAACCGGAGTTCGACCCGGCGATTCCGAATAGTTCGTGCATATAAGCATGGCTTAGAATCTTTATCAGCGCGAGAGGCTTCCATGCTGATCGAAACCGATAATCCGCCTAAAACCCTGCCCGGCCGCTATTACACGGATCCCGCTATTTTCGCGGACGAACTGGAGCGCTTCTTCTGCCGTATGTGGGTTTGTGTCGGGCGCGAAGAGCAAGTTGCGAATGCCGGAGACTTCCTGGTGCGCGAGATTGCCGACGAGAGCATCGTCGTCACCCGCAACGAAGCCGGAAAGCTAAATGCATTTTTTAATGTCTGCCGCCATCGTGGAACCAGGATCTGCGCCGAAGCGGAGGGGAAATTTGCTGGCCGGATCCAGTGCCCCTATCACGGCTGGACCTACGGGCTGAATGGCAAACTGCTGGGCGCACCTCATATGAACCAGGACTTTCGGCGTGCGGAGTACCCGCTGCACTCCGTTTTGTGTGATGTGTGGGATGGGCACGTATTCATCAATCTCGATTCCAACGCTGTTCCCTTGGCTGAGCAGCTCGATGTTTTACCGACCAGGTTTGCGAACTGGCGAATGCAGGAACTCCGCCGCTACAAGCACGTTTCCTACGAAGTCAAAGCCAACTGGAAACTGATTCTGCTCAACTACAACGAATGCCTGCACTGCCCGGTGCTCCACCCCCTGCTCAACAAGATGACCAGTTACCTGAGCGGTGATAACGAAACACCTCATCAGAATTTTATCGGCGGATCAATGAGCTTTAAAGATGGTGTGGAAACCATGAGTGTGGATGGCAAACGACGACGCGACTTCCTGCCGGGCCTCTCACCCGAGCAAAAATGTGAGGTGCGGTACTACGCGGTTTATCCCAACCTGCTGCTGAGTCTGCATCCTGACTATATGATGACGCACACTCTATGGCCGCGCGCGGTGGACCGGACGGAAATCGTTTGCGAGTGGCACTTCCATCCTGCCGAAATGGCGAAAAGCGGATTCGTAGGCGACGACGCGGTTGAATTCTGGGATGTGACCAACCGCGAGGACTGGAGGATTTCGGAGCTGTCGCAGGCGGGAATCAAGTCACGTGCTTACAGCCCTGGGCCGTATTCGACGCAGGAATCACTGCCGCATGCCTTCGATCAGATGATTTTGCAGCGCGAGAGGCAAGCGGGGATTATGCCGCGTCGTCCTCGATCTTGATGCGCAGAGACTTGAGAAATTTCAGGTCCTGATCGCTAACTTTCAGTTCAGGATTGCTGGTGAGGGTCGTCACCATGGAGGTCTTATCGGCAGACTTGTCACCCGGCTTACTGACGCCTATGGTTGCTTCCAGCACCAGGAAAATATCGTAACCGCCTTCTTTGATTTTGGAGACAACGTCGGCTATGGCTTCAGAGTCGGCTAAAGATTCGTTGATCGCTTCCCCAAGCTCTTTCATCAGCTGCTTAAGTTCCTGGTCCACTCAGCCCCCTGGCGCTGCTTCTGCACCGTTCTAACCCGATTAGATGCCGATCAAGGTCGCGACGTTTCGCGCGCGAACAGCCGCTATTGTAACCCCGAAGCTTGTTAAAATCGACCGGTAATGGCAAGCATTTCAACCGCCCGTAAAATCAGCATCCTGGCCAACATTGCAGTGCGGCACGCGGGCCGGAGCCGCACGTTTGGTGCGGTGAAACAAGCGGTGCGCACCACCGCTTCACACCTGGGCGGGGTCGCTCACCAGCTTTGGCTGGAGGTGACCGGCTTCGTTTTTCTTGTCATTTCTGTTATCGGCGCCAGCGCCTGGGTGCGGGAATATCACAAGTATCAGTCCGGCCATACGACCTCCGGCCGGATCGTGCTGGCCTCGGTATTCACGATCGCCTTCGCCTGGTTTGGAGTAAGTTCGTTCTGGCGGGTGCGCAAGAAGCAACGTTGAGCGAAGACACCAAATCCGTCCGAGACCGACACACTTCATCTCGAATTCCACTCAATCCGCTGTACACGCCCGCCGATCTCGCCAGCCGCGATTTAGAGCAGGAAGTCGGCTATCCCGGCCAGTTCCCTTTCACACGCGGTATTCAGCCGACCATGTATCGGGGCCGCCTGTGGACCATGCGCCAGTACGCAGGCATGGGCGATGCTGAGGAATCTAACAAGCGGTACAAGTATCTTCTTGCGCATGGCACCACCGGCCTGTCGGTTGCCTTCGATCTGCCCACTCAGATCGGCTTGGATTCAGACAATCCGCTGGCGCTGGGAGAGGTGGGGAGAGTAGGGGTTGCCATCGACTCGATCGAGGACATGGAACGCCTTTTCGACGGCATCGACCTGACAAGGATCTCCACGTCAATGACGATCAATGCCACGGCCTCCATCCTGCTGGCGCTCTATGTGGCGGTGGCGAAGAAGAAAGGCGCGGATATCAGGCGGCTATCGGGCACGGTGCAGAATGACGTGCTGAAAGAGTACATCGCCCGTGGAACTTACATCTATCCGCCACAGGCCGCGATGCGAATCATCACGGATATGTTCTCGTGGGCGAATGAAAACTTGCCCGAGTGGAACCCGATTTCTATTTCTGGCTACCACATGCGCGAAGCCGGCTCCACGGCCGTGCAGGAAGTGGCATTCACGCTGGCCAATGGGATCGCCTACTCGGAAGCGGCCGTCAATGCCGGACTCGACGTGGATAAGTTCGCGCCCCGGCTCTCATTTTTTTTCAACGCCCATTCCGATTTCCTCGAGGAGATCGCCAAATTCCGCGCCGCGCGGCGGATGTGGGCACGAATCATGCGCGAACGCTTTAAAGCGAAGAATCCGCGTTCATGGATGCTGCGTTTCCATACCCAGACCGCCGGTTCAACGCTGACGGCTCAACAACCCGAGAACAACATCGTTCGTACCGCGATTCAGGCGATGTCGGCCGTGCTGGGCGGCACTCAATCTCTGCACACCAATTCATATGATGAAGCGCTCGCATTGCCGACCGAACAGGCAGCTCGCGTAGCCTTGCGCACACAGCAAATCATTGCTTACGAGTCGGGTGTTCCGAACACCATCGACCCGCTGGCCGGCTCATATTTTATCGAGGCCCTGACCAACGAAATCGAGGCCAGGGCAATCCAATACCTTGAAAAAATCGGGGGCCTTGGGGGCATGGTTCGCGCGCTCGAACGCGGTTACGTGCAGCAGGAAATACAGAACGCCGCGTATGAGTACCAGCGGCAGGTCGATCAGGGGAACGCCATCGTAGTGGGCCTTAATCAGTTCACCATGGAAGCGGAGGAGCCGATTCCGATTCAGCGCATTGACGAGTCACTCGAAAGCAAACAGGTGGAGCGACTTCGTAAGCTGCGAGGGCGGCGGAACCAGAAGAAGTGGAGTGCCGCTTTGCGCGAAGTAGAAATCGCCGCACAATCGCGCAAAAACCTGATGCCTTTCATACTGCAGGCCGTGGAATCCTTTGCGACCGTAGGAGAGATTTCCGATACCTTGCGCGGCGTGTTCGGGGAATATCACGAAACGGTCGTGGTCTAAGTCTGCTCGCGGCGCAAATTCCTATGTCTCTTATTGAAAAATTAAGCAAGGATGATCGTGTCACGGTGCGTAAGCCCGGTGCTCCCGACCCTGACGGCAAGTGCGTGGTTTACTGGATGCAGCGCGCCCAGCGTGCCCTCGATAATCCGGCGCTCGACACTGCAATCGAGGTAGCTAACGAACTGCGTAAGCCGGCGGTTGTTTTCTTCGCGCCGGTCCCTTTCTACCCCCATGCCAATCTGCGGCACTATCAGTTCCTGGTCCAGGGCATTGAAGATATAGCGCGCGGCCTTCAGCGGCGTTCGGTCGGACTGGTTTTCCGTCCGTATCCGGATCACCATCTGCTGAAATTCTGCCAGGAAGTTCGACCCGCCATTGTGATTGGCGACGAGAATCCGATGCGCGAACCGGAAGAGTGGCGAACAAAAGTCAGCAAAGAAACGACGGTCCCTCTCTGGACCGTCGACGCTGATGTGGTAGTCCCCAGCAAGCTGCTCGAGAAGGAACAGTTTGCGGCCTACACCATGCGTCCCAGGATCCACGCTCTCTTGCCGAAGTTTGAGAAGCTTTCAAAGAACCCGGACGCGCAAGTGAAATGGAAGCTTCCTAAGGACGTGCTGTCACAGCCAGTCGACTATGATTTTCTTGCCCGCTGGAAAAAGCTGGACCGCTCCGTTAGTCCTGTGACCAACTGGACCGGCGGGACAACTCAGGGTTGGCGCTTGCTGCAGGATTTCCTGAAAAACAAGCTCGCCAATTATGTAAAAGACCGAAACCATCCCGAACTGGACGGCACCAGCTGTCTCTCACCCTACCTGCATTTCGGACATCTCGGCCCTCACACCATAGTTCATGCCGTTCGCCAGGCCCAGGCGCCCAAAGCCGCAAAAGACGCTTTTCTCGAACAGTTGATCGTGCGGCGTGAGCTTTCCATCAACTTCGTGCGTTTCAATCCCACTTACGACACGTTCGAGGCGAGGGAACCATGGGCCGAGCGCACGCTCGCCGAGCATGCCGGCGACACACGGGAATTCAACTACACCGACGCTCAGCTTGAAGCCGGTGAAAGTCACGATCCGCTCTGGAATGCCGGTCACAAACAGATGGTCCTCGGCGGGTGGATGCACAACTACCTGCGGATGTATTGGGCTAAAAAGATCCTCGAATGGAGCCCCAGCGTAGCTGTGGCTTATCAGCGCGCAGTCAGGTGGAATGACAAGTACGAACTCGATGGACGCGATCCCAATGGCTATGCCGGTATTGCATGGGCAATTGTGGGTAAACATGACCGGGCCTGGTTTGACCGGCCGGTCTTCGGCAAGATTCGCTATATGTCGTTCGCCAGCACTTCCAAGAAATTTGATTCCAAACTCTACATTGAGCAGATTCGAAAACTGGAGAAGGGCGAGAGGGCGGAACAACAGGCCGCGCTATTCTAAGTGCCTGAGAACTAAGAACTGGGTCGGGCATCGGAAACCATCGACAGCTGATCGAGAACTGTCAGCACTTCTTCGCTGTGATGATTAGGGTTGATGCGCGTAAAACTGCGGACGACTTTACCCTGGGGATCAATCAGAAAGGTGTGGCGTGAAGAAAATTTCACGATTCCCAGGTTGGTAATCGATCCGTAAGTGCGCGAGACGTTGCGCTTCGAGTCCGACAGAAGCTTGAAATTCAAACCTTCCTTGGCGCAGAAATCCTTATGCGAACTCGCGCTATCGGTGCTCACTCCCAGCACCACGGCATTTCTGCGTTCGTATTCCGCAAGGTCGCGCTGGAAATTGCGCGCCTCGCGAGTGCAGCCGCTGGTGAAGTCCTTTGGGTAAAAGTAGAGCACAACCCACTTGCCGCGGAAATCTTTCAGGCTCACCGGAGAGCCATCTTGCGATACCAAAGTAAAATCAGGTGCTGACCCGCCATTTGCGGGCGCGGATTGCGATCTTGAAAACAAGCCCAGCATGAGCAGCGTTATCGTAACCAGAAGCAGTAATCTGACGCCAATCCTCATAGGAGCGGCTGCAGTGTAGCACGAGTGATGGCAATCCGATTACCTCGCCTTTCCGAAAAACCGCTTGACCCTCCAAATTCGGCTGGCTGTGAATGAGGCGAGTGATCTTGAATTCGTACCACCCGATTTTCGACCGCCCGCATCAGGCCCCGGCCCAATTTGCCCGCGCAGTAGGGCCTGATCCAAAGTCCAAGTACAATCTTTACTCAACCTGTGGATCGGAGGCGTTCGAGTCGTTAGAAAAACGGCATGGATTTTGCTCTGAGAGTTGCCATTGGTTTCGGAACCGGCGTTCTGATCGGAATGACCGGCCTGGGAGGCGGCGTTCTGCTGTTGCCGCTGTTGATTTTTGGCCTGAAAGTGCCTGCCATGCTGGCCGTAGGATCGGACGCACTCTTCAATTTTTTAACCAAGATCGGTTCCAGCTGGGTTCATTTGCGCAAAGGAACTGTCCGCCGCAAGGTGGTCTTGGCGCTGGCCGCAGGCAGCGTTCCGGGATCAATCAGCGGAGTCAGTTATCTGGCGCATTTGCGGGGTACCTATGGTAACGGCGTCAATCATTTCATTACCACCGCGATCGGTGTACTGCTGATCGGGATTCCGTTGCTGCTGCTGTTTCAGCAGCAGATCGAATCCCACGTCGTAAACCGTCCGCCCACTATGAAAGGCTTCGTGGGCATGGTCTTCATCGGCCTGGTCGCGGGATTTCTGGTCGGTATGACGTCCGTCGGTTCCGGCAGCATCATCATGATGCTGCTCCTTCTGTTCTATAGTTTTCCGCCCAAAGTGATGGTTGGCACCGACATTGTTCACGCAGTCATTCTTACCGGCGTGACCAGCGCCATGCACTGGCGCATCAGCAACATCGATTTCAAGCTGGTAGCTATGCTGCTGGTGGGCTCGGTTCCCGGCGGTCTTGTCGGTTCTTATCTGAGTACGAGGGTGCCAATGCTGTGGCTCAGGCGCATACTCTGCGCCCTGCTTCTGGTCACAGGAGTACGAATGCTGTGGGCATGATTCAGCTCAGTTCAAGCACTTCTGCCTGTTTCTGAGGAACGCCGGCCAGGCGGCTCTGAAAAAACTCTTCGACGCGGCTTAAAATCTCAGGCGCTGACTTCGATTCGTAGATCTCCTTGCGCAGGCCGGCGCCGCCTGGAACGCCGTGAGTAAACCATGATGCGAACTGTTTCATCTTCCCGCTCGCATCCGGCAGCTCCTCTTCGATCAGCATGCGGAAGTAAGTTCGAATCATCTCGAAGCGATCAGCCTCGGCGGGCTCATCGTAGCGGCCGGCGGCGCAATACTGCTCGATCTGGCGGAAAATCCAGGGATTCGAGGGCGCCGTGCGCCCGATCATCACCGCATCGCAACCGGTCTGCTCGACCATGGCACAGGCGTCTTCCGGAGAGCGTATATCACCGTTGCCAATAACCGGGATCTTGACCGCATTTTTAAGCGCGGCGATCCACTCCCATCGGGCGCTCCCGCTGTAGCCCTGCTCGCGCGTGCGGGCGTGAAGGGCAACCGCACACAGTCCACAAGCTTCGGCCATTTTCGCCAACTCGACGCACACGATTTCTTCGTCGTTCCAGCCGGCACGAAACTTTACCGTAAATGGAATCTTTACCGCTGCGCGGACGGCTTCGAAAATTTGCCGAATATGCGGCAGATCGCGTAGCAGACCCGATCCGCCATTGCACTTCACGACTTTCTTAGCCGGGCACCCCAGATTCAAATCCACGAGATCGAAGCCCAGGTCTTCGACAATTCGGGCGGCATCGGCCATCACCCGCGGATCGCTGCCAAACAGCTGCGCAGAAATCGGGTGCTCGTCCTCGTAGAAGTGCAGGTAGCGTTTTGCCTTCTTGTCTTTGGCCCGGAGCACACCATCGGCGGAGGTGAACTCGGTCATGATCAGGCCGCATCCGCCGAGATTGCGTATGAACCGGCGGAAAACCGTGTCGGTGACTCCCGCCATGGGGGCAAGCACGGTCGCCGGAGCAATGTTTACGCTGCCGATCTGCAAGCTCGCAGGAACGGCGGTTACAATGCCCCGTTCCGGGCGGGACGGCGCCGGATTGTCCCAAAACTTGCGCACAAATCTATTCTAGCGAAACATTCTTGCATCGAACTGGAATGGCTGCGGCTCTTCAAACCCGATTTTAGAGAAATCCGGGTGAGCCGGGTTCAGCAGTACATTCCATTCGCCGCGAACAGCGGCGGACGGCACCAAGAGGGCGACTTCGCGTCCGGTACGAACCCATTCATCCCCAAATCGCCGCAGAGATTCGTCTCGTGTTTTATACCAGCGCCCCGGGAGCTGTTCCTTCTCCAGCCGCCCAATCTGAAGCTGATCTGGGATCTCGCCTTCAATGGACACCAGGTCAGGTGGCTGGAGATTCGGTTCGAGGTTTACGAAGACTTCCATGGCGGCCAGCGCCAGCGAGGTTGAAGCGTACACAACACGAACCCCTGGACTGTTCCATCTTCCGCCAAACAGGCGCGCACCCTCCCCGGTTGCGGCTTCGGCGGCATAGCGCTGCCGGCAGATGCGCCAGAAGCGCATCAGCTATAAATTCCGTAAGCAATCCGGCCCAGAAGGTCCTCAACTTCGCGGGCACCGACGTCGGTATCAAGCTGATCGAGCGGCCGCTCACCCCCGAGGGCGCGGTTCGGAGTCTGCAGCCAGCCCACCGCTCTTTCCTCATCGCCGATCATTTCAACCGCGCTGGCGTAAACGCGCGCCAGCCGAACTGTCCGGTCCGACTCGGCGGCGGTCAGTCTCGAGCGGTGACTCATCCGTCGGGTCAGAGTACGCTGGGGAATCCCGAGTTTGCGCGAAAGCGCGGTGCTGCCCATATCGAGTCTCTCGGCAAGCAATTTCACCGAGCCCGCAGGCAGACCCTCTCGGACTAACTCCGCCAGGTCGTCAGCCTTCTTAACGGATCTGCCCAGTATTTTCCGGCCTCCTAAAACTTCGGCGATGATGGCGGCTGCAGTCATAACGGAATGGCCTCTTGGCCATTAATTATACGCCAAGTGGCCACTAAGCATCAAAACCTATTTTGTGGGATAGGGAAACAGAGCCGGGACCCGCCGTGCATATTCTTCGTACGAGCGCCCAAAATGATCCCGCAACGCCGCCTCCTCCCGCCGCAGTTTGAGCAGTACTCCGGCGAGGATGAGAATAAATCCGACGATAGCGCGGAACTCGACGGCTACGACTGCCGTTCCGGCCACTGCCAGCAACAATCCGCTGTAAATCGGGTGCCGAACGATACCGTAAGGCCCGCGCGAAGTGATCAGCTCCTGCGTTCGGCTGGTGACGATTCGCCCCGACCAGTTCTTACCAAGAATCTGACGCGCCCAGATGGCGAAGCCAAGCCCGCTGATTTCGATCAGCAGCCCTACTACGGTCGAGACAGAGTTTTCAGGAAGAAAGCGGGCATCCAGAATCCGGGGCGCCCGCCAGAAGATGAGCAGGAACCCGGCAAGCATCAACCCGAGATATCCCACCCGGCCCAACCAGGATTCCCGCTTTACGGAAACACTCTTAGCGGCAAGCCGGCGTCGAGCAGAGATCACCCAGAAGGCGTACCAACCCGCCCATAACCAGCCCGAAATTTGCTGCGGGGTCAGCGTCTTTTCTCCGCTGCAAATCAAAGCCCCCGCCGAGGGCGAGGGCTCATATTTGTAAGTTGCTGAAACGATTACTTCTTTCCCGTTTCCGCCTTGGCGTACTTGCGCCGGAACCGCTCTACTCGGCCAGCCGTATCAACCAGCTTCTGCTTACCGGTAAAGAACGGATGGCAGCTGGAGCAGATTTCAACGTGGATATCGCCCTTATGTGTAGAGCGTGTAGTAAAGCTGTTTCCGCAGGCGCACATGACGCGTATTTCGTTATAAGCGGGATGAATAGCTGCTTTCATATCTCCAATTACCTCGATTCCGAAGACTTTAGATTCTACAGGACTTAGTTTGGATTCAGCAAACCGGGGCGCTCACTTCACGGGCGCACTGAGATATTTCTCCAGCGGAACTTCAAAATACATGAGTTCATTGCCTTTGGCGTCGCGAACGCCGGTCAGATAGAAGTGCGCACCGGCCAGGGGAGATGACAGGCCGGCTACGTCAAAAAACATGAATCCGTATTGTGAACTGTGGGGTTCGACCGCGCGGGCGCCGAACATGGAGTTCTGGATCTCTTCTCTGGTCTGCATGCTGACCCCGCCCTTGACTTTGTTCCGCGAAGGGATCGGCAAAGGCGAGGGGCGTGTTTTCGCGCTGGGCCTGGCCAGGCGTCGTTCGATATCGTCTTCGACGGCGGGCGACAACTTGGTTCGATTCACCGTGACGAGTTGGGCCTTCATGTCTGAAAGTTGAACCGGCTGGTCGCCGTCATTGGTTATTACAAAAAAGAGCGGCATAAAACCGATGTCGCTGTAACGCACGCTGAAGATCTTCGCTTTGTCGTCCATGTCATAGGGATCGACTGCGATGGCGACATGCTCATTCGGGTGCGCGTCATGTGCGGGATAACTGGCAGCGGGCTCCGCCTGAGGCATCGAGAACTGTTTTCCCGCAAAGCAGACCGCGGTTGCGATAAGCACCAGGACACATATGAAAATGTTGCTGCGAAGTTGGGTACGGATGTCGGCCATGGGGACGATTATAGGATGCGAGCAGATGTGGCTTTTGGTGTACGCCAATCGCGGTGCAGTTAGAATGACTGCTCCCACATGTATCTTCTATGGACCATTGCCCTAACACTGGGGCTGATACTGGGACTTCCGTATTGGATGTACGAAATGCTCCGGCACGGAAAGTATCGGCAGGGGTTGGGTGAACGCCTGGGGAGGGTCCCGGCTCGCCTGCGAGTCGAAGGCAGCCAGCCCGTCATATGGGTGCATGCGGTTTCGGTAGGTGAAGTCATTGCGGTTACAGGGCTGATCGAACAGTTGCATGCACACGCTGGGGCGAGGGTGGTTGTCTCGACCACCACTGATACTGGACAGAAGCTGGCGAGGCAGAAGTTCGGGGCAGAAAATGTATTTTACTTTCCTTTCGATTTCGCGTTCGCGATCCATCCTTATCTCTCATTGCTTCGTCCGGAATTGATGGTGATCGCCGAGACCGAGTTCTGGCCGAATACACTGCGGGCCGCAAGGCAGGCGGGGGCAAAAATTGCGATCGTGAATGCGCGCATCTCGGATAAATCGTTACCAGGGTATTCCAGGTTCAGACTCTTGCTGGCGCCGGTGCTCAGAGATGTAGACCTGTTCCTGGCGCAGACGGAGGAAGATGCGCGCCGCCTGAGACAGATCGGAGCGCCGGCAGAACGGGTTCAGGTAAGCGGAAACCTCAAATTCGATGCCGAACTTCCTGAACCGCCGGAGATTGTGAACACTTTGAAAGACCAGGTTGCCCGCGAGGGCTCTGGCCCGGCATTAGTCTTCGGAAGCACCGTGACTGGCGAAGAACCGCTGCTGTTGCGGGCGTTTAGCAATTTTCTGGTAGCGCATCCGCGCTCAGTCATGATTCTGGCTCCCCGGCATCCGGAAAGGTTCGCCGAAGTGGCGGAACTTCTGCAGAAGTTGAGTGTGCCCTTCATCCGTCGCTCGTTATGGAATGGCGAGTCATTGGCCGGCAGGGTGCTTTTGCTCGATTCGATTGGGGAATTGGCATCGCTTTATCAGCTGGCGGATGCGGCATTTGTGGGCGGCAGCCTGGTGCCCCGCGGAGGGCACAACATCCTTGAACCGGCACGCCACGGCGTGCCCATTATCGTGGGAAATCATACGGAAAACTTTCGTGACATTGTGGGCCTGTTCGAAAGCCGTAATGCGGTGCGAGTGGCAGGCCCGGCAGAGTTCCCCCTGCTTCTGATGCACCTGTTTGAGAAAGAAAGCGAGCCGGAGAGGAAAGCAATTGGGGTCAGGGCGGCCGAGACCGCGCGATCGCAAATGGGAGCAACAAAGCGAACGCTGGAAGCATTGGAACTTCTGTTGCCGGCGCGCAACGGCGGAGGAAGCGCTTGAGCATTTTATCGGCGCTGTTCGGCGCTGGCGTCGGATTACGGAATTCACTTTATGACAGCAGAGTCTTGAGCGCCCGGCGCCTGACCGGGCCGGTGATAAGCGTTGGAAATCTGGCGGTGGGGGGCTCCGGTAAGACACCGTTCGTGCTGCTGCTCGGCAGCCTGCTGAAAGCCAGGGGCGTCAAGTTCGACGTGCTATCGCGGGGCTACGGGAGAAAGAGCAAGGGCGTGGCAATTGTTGATCCGGCGGGATCAGCGGCTGAGTTTGGCGATGAGCCATTGTTGATCGCGCGACGGCTTCAAATTCCAGTTGTGGTCGGTGAGGCACGCTATGAGGCGGGGATCGAAGCTGAGAAAAGTTTTGGCGCACAATTGCACATACTCGACGACGGATTTCAGCACCGGCAACTCGCCCGCGACCTGGATATAGTTCTGGTCACGCCTGAGGACGCCGAGGACAGGCTGCTTCCTTCCGGAAGGCTGCGCGAGCCGCTGTCTTCCTTAGGCAGGGCGGACATTGTAGTCCTCGCAAGTGGGGCCGCTGCTGAGAGATTTCCTCTGGGCGGGAAACCCTCCTGGCGGGTGCGACGAAATATTGCGACAGTCGAGATGCCGGGGCATCCGGTGGTGTTCTGCGGTATTGCCCGACCGGAACATTTCCTTTTTCAATTGAAGCTGGCCGGAGTAGAAGCAGCGGCGCAGGCACTTTATCGCGACCATCACGCGTATTCCGAAAAAGATGTACGCGATCTACTGGAGCTGGCCAAGAAGAGCGAGGCGGGAGGATTTGTAACCACCGAGAAGGACGCCATCAACCTGGGGGGATATCTTTCCGCGTTGAAACCGCTGGCGGTAGTGCCGGTCAGGATGGAACTGGTGGACAAAGCCGCAGCCATGGATACCATCATGCACACTATCAGCCACCACCCGGCGTGAGAAAATCGTGCACACCGGAAGATGAAATCTGACAACAGCACGGCCCGTTTGCGAGCCATCGTTGAATCGTTTCCTGGCCTTAGGGTGGCTGTGCTTGCCGATCTGGTCGCTGACGAGTTCGTGTTCGGGGAGATCTCGCGGGTGTCGCGCGAAGCTCCGGTATTGATTCTGAAACACCGTGAGCGAACAGTTCTGCCGGGAGGCGGAGCCAACGCGATCAACAATCTGGCCGAGCTGGGAGTGAAGGTCTTGCCGGTCGGGGTTCTGGGAGATGATGAGGCTGGAGGCGCGCTGGTCGATATCTTCAAGCGCAAGCGCATTTCGTTGAATGGAATCGTGCGTGACAAAAGCTATCGGACAGTGACCAAAACCCGGATTCTTGCGGGCATGACCCACACTTCACGACAGCAGGTGGTACGACTTGACCACGAGCCAGAGAACGGCCCATCGCTTCAAGTGCGGCGAAAACTCGAGCAGGCGGCCCAATCCTTTCTGAAGCAGTCAAATGCATTGCTGATTTCTGATTACGGCTATGGCGCCGCCACCCCTGAATTGGTGAAGATGCTGAGGCGCAAGCAGCCAGCTCTACCGATGGTGCTTGATTCGCGATACCGGCTGTTGCAGTACTCAGGCGTCACCGCAGCAACTCCCAACGAACCGGAAGTGGAGCAGGCGCTGAAACTTGAAATCGGGAACAGTTGGCCTAAATTACGTGACGCCGCTGAAGATGTGATGGCCAAAATGAAACTGAATTCGCTGCTGATCACGCGGGGCCGGGACGGCATGGTGGCGCTCACACGGGGCAATGAACTGGTGGACATCCCAATCTACGGTTCCGACCAGGTGGTGGACGTAACAGGCGCAGGAGATACGGTGATCGCAACGTTTACGGCTGCGCTGGCTGCCGGGGCGGATGCAATTGACGCCGCCCACCTGGCGAACTACGCGGGTGGAATTGTGGTGATGAAGCGCGGAACCGCGACGGTCTCCCGCGCTGAACTGCTGCATGCTTTGCAGACAAGCCATCCTCTAACGCGAAAACATTGAGCACAGAATGCAAGCCGAGTAAGGTGGTCAGCCGGGAGGAGCTGGTTGGCCTGGTCTCGCGATGGCGCGCGGCGGGGGAACCGATCGTACTGGCTAATGGGGCTTTCGACCTTCTCCATGTAGGCCACGTTCGCTATCTGCAAGCCGCCAAAGCCCTGGGCGGCCGACTGGCGGTCGCGGTCAATTCCGATGCGTCGGTGCGTGGATTGAAAGGACCAGGACGGCCGGTTTTCGGCGAAAACGAACGAGCGGAAATAGTTGCGGGGCTGGCCGGCGTGGATGCGGTAGTCATTTTCCATGAGCCTGATGTCCGCTCGCTTATTCGAGCGGTGCGCCCGGATATCCATGCCAAAGGAACCGACTACACGGCCGAAACAGTGCCCGAGCGGGATACGGTCATCGAGTGTGGCGGGAGGGTCGAAATCGTGGGCGACCCGAAAAATCATTCCAGTAGCGAAAGCATCCGCAGCCTGAGGCGGCCGGAATCGTGATCGAGCCGCCGTCCAGCAACTCGCCTGCTGAGAAATTTGAACGCATTCTCATCGTGCGCCTCGGCGCGATGGGAGATGTCATACATGCTCTGCCCGCGGCCGCAGCCTTGCGGCAATCGTACCCGGAGGCAATGATCGGCTGGCTGATCGAGGAGCGATGGGCGGAGTTGCTGTGCACCCTGCCCAACCCGCGAGCTGGTTTACGCTCTGAACAACGGCCGCTGGTGGACAATGTACATACGGTAAACACCAAAAAGTGGCGGGCGCATCTGCTGTCGCTCGAAACGGCAGAGCAGGCCGCGGCGGCATTGAGCGATGTGCGCTCCAAACAATATCAACTGGCTTTCGATTTTCAGGGTGCGATTAAGTCGGCGCTATGTGCAGTATGGTCGGGTGCGGACAGGGTCGTGGGCATGACGCACCCGAGAGAAAACGTGGCTTCGATATTTTACGGTCGTCGCGTGATTCCACGCGGAGCACACGTGATCGACCAGAATCTTTCGATCATTGAACGCATTGCAGGGCACCCGCAACCGGCGCCGGCTTCCCCATTACCGCGTGACCCTGGCTCAGAAATGCGAGTCTGCGAGTGGCTGCGTGAGCGAAGAATTGAGGATTTCGTGGTGATGAATCCGGGCGCCGGATGGGGAGCGAAGCAGTGGCCCCCTGAGCGTTATGGGGAGCTGGCCAATGCGCTTTCTCAGCACGGATTGCGCACGGTGATCAATCATGGCCCGGGCGAGGAAGACGTAGCGCAGAAGGCAAAGGCGAGCAGCGGAGGATCCGCAGAGTTGTTTTGCCCATCTATTACCGACCTCATCTCGCTGACCCGCCGGGCACGGCTGTTCATCGGCGGCGACACTGGACCGCTGCATCTGGCCGCAGCCTTGAAAGTCGCCGTTATTGCCATCTACGGACCCACTGATCCGGCACGAACGGGTCCGTACGGAACGCGGAGTATTGTGCTGCGAAGCCCGGCCAGCGTCACTTCACACAAACGCCATCGTGACACCGAACCAGGATTGCTCTCCATCAGCGTAGAGCAGGTTTCGGATGCTGCATACGCACTGCTCGGGACAGAACATGGCTGAGTGGTCAAAATTGGCAAAGCGCATCCGGGTTCCGGCGGGCTTCGCCTTTGCGGTGGCCTACTTCTGGCTGGCCCGGCCGACCTCGGCGTCATTCTGGCAGGGATCGTTGCTGGTGATGCTCGGCCTGGTCATCCGGACACTGGCATCGGGCTACGTCCGAAAGAACGAGGAGCTGGCTACTACCGGCCCTTACGCGCATACCCGCAACCCGCTCTACCTGGGTTCCCTGATTCTTGCGGTTGGCTTCGCCTGGGTCTCGCAAAGCTGGTGGATACTGGCCGGCGTCGTGCTGATGTTCTTTGGAATCTACTTTCCGGTGATCAAAGGGGAAGAGCAGTTTCTGCGCGAGCGCTTTTCTGAGTTTGAACACTATTCGAAGGCGGTCCCCAGAATCTTTCCGCGATTCACGGCCTATAAAGAGGGCGCCTCGAAGTTCTCCTGGGCCTTGTACCAGAAGCACCGCGAGTACAACGCGCTGATTGGCTCCGCCGCTCTGCTGGCGATCATGGCGGCCAAAGCCTGGCACAAGTTTTGAAAGGGGGAGCCAAACTCGGCATGGGGCAAGGATTTCCACAGTTGACATTCAAAAAACTGCGGCGCTAAATAAATCCGCCAGGTTTTCTGCTTTGCGGGCGCAACCCTCCCGCGCGCGCGAAACACGGAAAACCAGACCTGGCCAGGAGAAAAGATGAACAAAGCTGACCTCGTTGATCGGATAGCAGCGAGTTGCCGCATCAACAAGACGCAGGCGGCATCTGCCATCGACACGGCAGTGGATAGCATTACCTCGGCGCTGAAAAAGGGAGATCGAGTCGCGTTGATCGGGTTTGGGACGTTCTCCGTTTCACAAAGAAAGGCGCGCAACGGCCGCAATCCGCAGACCGGCGCGACCATCAAGATTGCCGCCCGCAGAGTGGCCAAATTCACCGCAGGGGCGGAATTGAAGAAAGCAGTAAACCGGAGCAAATAGAAGATTTCGTGAGCGGCAGGGGGTCGGCCCTGCCGTTTTTTGGTCCCATTGCTCCGGCACCTTCCTGCCCGTCACACTTTATAATTTCCGAATGCCCGCGCCCTCTGCGGAGGATGTTTCCGCTCTCACCCGCTTCGAACCGGTCATCGGGTTAGAGGTCCATGTCCAGCTTCTGACCGAAAGCAAGATATTCTGCTCGTGTTCGGCGCGTTTCGGCGCGACACCTAACACTCATGTCTGCCCGGTGTGCCTGGGCCTGCCCGGGGCGTTGCCGGTGCTCAACCGGAAGGCGGTTGAGTTTGCGGCCCTGGCCGCGATGGCGCTTAAGTGCGAGATTCGCGCAACATCTATTTTCGCGAGAAAGAATTATTTCTACCCTGACTTGCCCAAGGGCTACCAGATCTCGCAGTACGACAAACCGTTGGCTGAGCACGGCTGGATTGAGATCGCTGCTCAGAGCGGCCAGAAAAGAATTGGTATCACCCGCGTCCATCTCGAAGAAGACGCCGGAAAGAGCCTGCACGAGGGGTTTGCAGATGCCTCCGAGAAAACGGCGATCGATCTGAACCGAAGCGGCGTTCCGCTGATTGAAATTGTGACCGAACCAGAGATTGCTTCGCCGGGCGAAGCATTCGAATTTCTTACTCGCCTGAAGGAGATCATCCTGTATACGGGCGTCAGCGATTGCAATATGGAAGAGGGCTCTCTGCGCTGCGATGCGAACGTCAGTATTCGCCCGCGTGGCGAAACCCGGCTGGGAACAAAGACTGAAGTAAAAAACGTGAATTCATTCCGTTTTATACGCGATGCTCTGGCGTATGAGATCGAGCGGCAGATCGAGATAGTCGAGAACGGGGAGAAGGTGATTCAGGAAACCCGTCTTTACAATTCGAATGAGGGCAAGACTTACGGCATGCGATCGAAGGAGCAGGCACACGATTACCGCTATTTTCCTGAGCCGGACCTCTTGCCTCTGATTGTGAACGAAGAATGGCAGGCTGAGATTCGCAGCAGGTTGCCGGAACTGCCGGAAGTACGCCGATTGCGCATGAGGAAACAGTTCGGCATCACCGAGTATGACTCGCAGGTGCTCACCGCGAGCAGGTCCCTGGCCGATCAGTTCGAGGCCGCGGCTACGGCGGCCAAAAATCCGAAGCGGGTGGCGAACCTGGTGCAGAGTGAATTGATGGGACGTTTGAAGGCGAGAAACCTGGAGATTGAAGCCTCCCCGATCTCCATGCGGGGCGTGGCCGAATCGGCGGACCTGGTTGAAAGCGGCGCAATTTCGGGGAAAATGCTGAAGGACCTCTACGATCTTGCGTTCGAGCGCGGAAAGGACTTCTCTGAAATTTACGAAGAAGAAGGCCAGCCGCAGCAGACGAGCGATACGTCGGCCCTCGACAAGATCATCGATGAACTGATGGCCTCGCACCCCAAACAGGTCGAACAGTACCGGGCGGGAAAGAAAACGGTGGCCGGCTTTTTTGTCGGACAGGTGATGAAAGCCTCAAAAGGGCAGGCAAACCCGCAGAAAGTGAACGAATTAGTCATCAAGAAGCTTGATGGGTAGTCTGCTTACTGTGCTCTTACTGCGGTAACTTTTGTTCTGATTCCCGGGCGGCTAATCTCGGTGCCGGGAGAAGCCGTGAAAATATATAAGACCTTGCGCTGGATCACGCTGGCTGGCGGCGTACTCGTGCTGTTCCTTATGCTCAAGAAGCCAACGCCGGTGGCGATGCCGGTGGACAGCGCTGCCCGATCCTTGAACGCGCAATCGTTCGAGAACAAGCTGCGTGAACTGGAGGACGCTCACAGCAGCGGCCATAGCCAGGCAGAAGTTCATCTCACAGCGGGTGAAGTTGCCGCCGCTCTGACCCAATCGAATCCGTCTCCGGCGCCCGCGGTGGAGAACACATCGGCTGCGCCAGCAGCCGAAGCACCCAAAGTCGAGGATTATCAGGTCACCTTCGTGGACGATCTGGTGAGAGGGCAATTCGCAACCGTGATTGAAGGAAAGCAGATCTATGTAACCCTGGCCGGTCATCTGGGTGCGAAGGACGGTTACGTGACATTCGACCCCACCGAATTCAAAATCGGTGACTTGAATGTTCCGGTTTCAATGGTCAACGAAAAGCTCCAACAGAAGCTTCTGGAAGAGCACGACCGTTTGAAGCTGCCCGATTTCGTGGGTGATCTTCGGGTTGCGAACGGAGAACTGGTGATAAGGGAGAAGTAGTTCCTTTTTTTGTGCCTGGATTTGAAACCCTTTGACCGTCCGTTAGTACAGGTAATACACCGCATCATTACCGTCCATCGATCAGAAACAGCACTGGCACTCAGTAACTTGCTGGCCCACAATAGCAAGACTAGTCTCGATTTATGCCGCCATTGTCTCTGTTGTTCTCCTCCGATCAGGAGACATCGCGCGAACTGAGCCAGATTCTTCGTGAGCTGGATTTTCGGGTCGAGCATTGCACGGATATTTTCAGCGCCGTCGACAGGATCACGGCTCGCAGCTACGACGTCGTTATCTCCGACTGGCATGAGGGCGCCGAGGCAGGATTCCTGCTGCAGGCCGCACACGAACTGCGCGCGAATCAGCAGGCGATGTCTATCGGGCTGGCTGCACCTGACTCCGTGACGGCCGCTTACCATTCAGGAGCTGATCTGGTAATCACCCGGCCGATCGAGCATGAGCGCAGTAAGAAAGCGCTGCTTGACTCGCGTGAATTTCTGGCCCACATGCAAGGCTGGCTGCCGAAGCTGGGTTTCGTTCCGCCCACGCCCGCCAAGTCGTCGCTATTTGCACCGATCGCGAGCGAATTTAACCAACATTCCGTTACCCCCGAGGCAGCCCAAGCCCTCCCCCTGGCCGCTCCCCCTGACTCGCTCGGGCAAGCAATGCAGTTTGTGCAGCCCGTGGACGTGCACCGGGAATGGTTCCGTCCTCCCGATCTGCAGATGGTGCTCGACCGGTGCTCCGCATTCGAGCAAACCATCTGCGCGAGCAAGAGATCGAGAGCCAGATTGCTTACAGCTGCAGCCGCGGTGGTTGCGGTATTCGGTATTGGATATGCCTTCAGCGGCGGTAAGACCCAGCTTGATACGGCAAAGCTGGCCGCAGCAGAAGAATGGTTCGCCCCCACAAAGCCATTAGCGGCGGCTCCGGTAACACAGGCTGCCTTAGTTGAACCTCGGCCGGTGCATAGCCGCCAGGCAGAAAACCAGATAGTTCGCTTCAGAGTCACTCCCCAGTTCGCCTCCGAGCCGAAACCCAGAAGTCATGAGACTGAAGCCTCTGTAGTTGAACCAGCTTCTGAGGCTGAACTCGATACTACTGCGTCAACCCGAACCACCCCGGTGCAAATTCCCGACAGCCTGAAAACAAAAGTCCGCGAAATGCCGATGAGCGGTGTGGTCACGCGCTACGGCCAGTCCCTCGCTACCGCCATGGAGCCGGTATCGCTGTCGGAGGAGATTTCCCAGAAGTTATTGCTGCAAAAGGTGAATCCGAGCTATCCGGTCGAGGCCATCAAGACCGGCTTACAGGGATCTGTTGTGCTTCAGGCGCTTATCAGCCGTGATGGGGTTATCCGCGAGCTGAAACTGGTACGAGGCTCTTTCCTGTTGGGACAGGCAGCTTACCAGGCCGTGCGCCAGTGGAAATACCAGCCTCTCGTAGTGAACGGACACGCGATGGAGGCGCAGACGTACGTGACGGTAGACTTCCGCCTGCCGCAATTGAGTCAATCCAGCCAGGTCCGCTGATCCGGCCGCCCGGCATTTAACCGCCCGGTAAACGGCTTATTAACAACCAGTTCACAACTTTTTACTTATTTTTGCCGGCTATTAACACCCAGCTGCCGACAATCGACTATGTTAATTTCCGTCGATGAGCACTTCTGCCAAGCCGAAGCGGTTCTGGAGCGACAGAGCACGCATGCTGCTAATGCTCGAATTGGCAGTCGTGCTTCCCGCGGCAGCGCTCGTTCTGGTTAGCGTCGTTCATGTCAAACATATCCAGCGCGACCGTCAGGTTGAAGCTGCAATCCAGCGCGACTTCAGCCAGGTGCTGGCAATTTCCGAGAAGCAGTTTGCGCATCGCGCCTACGAGCTAGCCGACGACGTGCGAAGTGACTTTCCAGGCGTCTCCAATGTGTGCACGGGAAATTTAGACAAAGCTCTTGCGTCCCATCCGTACGTGGCCCACGTCTTTTTCTATGACCCGCAGCACGGCTTGGTCTTCCGGTCTCAACCATCCCGGATGGACGATCCCGATTTTCGAGCCGAAGCAGGGTCTTCAAAGATGTACGAGGGTTGGTTCGGGATTGAGTTCGATAGCCTTCACGAAAAACTGACCAAGATGGCGAAGAAGGGCCAGACTTACATGGTGGAGTCGGAGTATCCGACTCGGGGCGATAAACACATTTATCAGCCGGTCTTTGTCTTCGCCGAAAAGGACGAGACCACCGGCAAGAAGTTTCTGGGCGGCATTGTCTTCGACGCGGAGTACATGCGCGACAAATTCTTCCCTGAGACCTTAGAAAAAGTGATGAACCGCAATATGAGCGAGGCGCAGACCAGCACCGAGCATGCGGTGATGATGATTCATCCCAAGAACGATTCCACGCCCATCGCCACCTCTGTCGGCTGGGATGGCGGAACGCCCGAAGTAGAGCGGAACATGGAATCGGTGTTCCCCGGCCTGATGTTGGCGATCAAGATGCGCGGAACCACCCTGGCCGCGATCGGTCAGCATTTCGCAAACGCCAGCTTTTTGACGCTTGGCGCGCTGTCCCTGATGCTTGCCGCCGGCCTGTACTGGACATATCGCAACGTCAGCAAGGAAATGGCAGTGGCACGGCTCAAGTCTGATTTCGTTTCCAACGTCTCGCACGAGTTGCGGACGCCGCTGTCTTTGATTCGCTTGTACGCTGAAACCCTGGAGATGGGCCGGGTCTCAGGTCAAGAGAAATCGCAGGAGTATTACACCATCATTCGCAAGGAAAGCGAGCGATTGAGCGCTCTGATCAACAATATTCTCGACTTCTCGCGGATCGAGGCCGGCCGAAAAGAGTATGACTTCCGTGAAACCGACGTCGCGGAACTGGTGAAAAACACCCTTGAATCCTATCGCTATCAGATCGAGCAGAACGGGTTCACCTTCGAAGAAAACATTCGTGAAGTTCCGCCCTTGAAGGTTGATCGCGAAGCAATCGCCCGTTCGGTGCTCAACCTGGTCAACAATTCACTGAAGTATTCGCAGGACCGCAAGCACATTGCGGTGAACCTTTATCCGGATCACGGAAGCGTGAAGCTGGAAGTTGCAGACCACGGGATAGGCATCCCCTCGGAAGAGCAGAACAAGATCTTCGAAAAGTTCTATCGAGTGGGAGATCCACTGGTTCACAACACCAAGGGGAGCGGACTGGGCCTTTCGCTGGTGCGGCACATCGTGCAGGCACACGGAGGGCAGGTAAGCGTAGACAGCACCCCCGGGCGCGGCAGCGTATTCACCATCTCGCTTCCCATAAACCAGCAACTCGACCTGAGACCAGTTACGGCATGAGGATTCATGGAGGATGCAGTGGCGCGCACCCAAATGATGGAAGCACCGGCCAAGACGAAGCGAAACCGTGAGATGGCCAGAATTCTGGTTGTCGAAGACGAACCGAACATGGTGGCCGGTTTGCGCGACAACTTTGAGTTCGAGGGCTACGAGGTGATTACTGCGCCGGACGGCGTGGCCGGCTTGCAGCGCGCGCTCAGTGAGCAGCCCGATCTGGTGATTCTGGATGTCATGATGCCACGTATGAGCGGGCTTGAGGTTTGCCGGCGGTTGAAGGCGGAGCGGCCCGCCATGCCGATCATCATGCTGACAGCGCGCGGCCAGGAAGTGGACAAAGTTGTTGGCCTTGAGCTTGGCGCAGATGACTACGTGACCAAGCCGTTTTCCATCCGCGAACTGCTGGCGCGGGTGAAGGCAGTACTTCGGCGTGCAAGCATTTCTTCACCTCAGTTGGACCACTATGAATTCGGCGAGGTGAAAGTTGACATCCGCAGCTGCCAGGTTTCCCGCCAGGGCCGAACCCTGGAGTTTTCGGCCAAGGAATTTGAGCTCCTGAAGTATTTCCTGAACCACCGCGGAGAGACTCTCAGCCGAGACCGCCTGCTGGAAGACGTCTGGGGCTATGAGCATTTTCCAACCACACGGACCGTCGATACGCACATCGTGCGTCTGCGACAGAAGATTGAAGCCAAGCCTGATGAGCCGCGCTTCATTCTGACGGTCCACGGCACTGGGTACAAGTTCGTAGGGTGAATCGAATATGTTGTCGGACACTGGCAAATTTCGCTTGCAGACGGGGTTAAGCTATCCGGCCGCTCCTCTGACCGGGAGTCGCGCGCCACGCGGAGCAGATGATTTCGCGCTCATCCGCCAGGCGCAACAGGGTAATGCCGCGGCATTCGAGGAACTGGTGCGCAACTATGATCGGCCGGTGTTGCGGCTAGCCATACACCTGACCGGCTCGCATGAAGACGGTCAGGACATTTACCAGGAAGCGTTTCTGCGCGCTTACATCAACCTGGCTCGCTTCCGCTTTGAGTGCTCGTTCTACACCTGGATTTATCGCATCGTCACCAATTTGTGCCTGGACCACCTTCGCAAAAAGCACTCGCGTGGCCGCGATCTTGTAACCACCATCACGCCGGATGGCGAGGAAGAAGAAGTTCTGGACCGCATGCCCGACCATAGCCCTTCCGCGAGCCCTGAACGGAGCCTTGCCGGACGCGAGCTGCGCAGCACGATCCGGCGCGCATTACGCAAGCTCTCCCCCCGCGAACGCATGGTGTTTGAGCTGAAGCACTACCACGGCATGAGGCTGCGAACGGTTGCAGGCATTCTGAATACAACCGAGGGCACGATCAAAAACACGTTGTTCCGTGCCACCCACAAGTTGCGGGCCGATCTTTCCGCTGTATACGCGGACTGAATTGACATAAAGTCCGATTTCAACATGGGCGGGTCCAAGAACCCGCCCATACGCGTTGAGGAGCCACCCATTTAATATTCCCTTGGTGAATATCGATTCCCTTAACGTGGGCCCGCCCCCCCGATCCGGGCCAGCGGATCAGAGACCGGCACCTGCGCCCAGACTGGTACGAATTCCTGAAGGCTGGTTCAGCATGGGGTCCGACGCCGGACAGGACAACGAACGCCCCATTCACGGGGTGTGGGTTGACGGCTTTTATCTGGCTTCATACCAGGTCACAAACTCAGAGTACGGAATGTATCTGACAGCATCAGGAAGTACTCCGCCGCCGTTCTGGACTGATCCGAACTTCAATCATCCCGCTCAACCGGTAGTGGCGGTTTCGTGGTTTGAGGCGACGAATTACTGCCAATGGCTGAGCGCTGCTTCAGGATGGAAGTATCGATTGCCGACGGAAGCCGAGTGGGAGCGCGCGGCGCGAGGCGGCTTTGAAAACCAGCTCTTCCCGTGGGGTAATCACAAGCCAGAGGCGTTGCCGAATTACAACGATCGCTGGAAGAATGGCCCCGAACCAGTCGGCCAGGGCTCGCTGAATGGCTTCGGATTGTATGACATTTGTGAAAACGTTCACGAGTGGTGCAGCGACTGGTTTGATCCCGATTACTACGCAAAATCTCCAGAGCGCAATCCGCAAGGTCCGGAAACAGGGGCGCGGAGAGCCTCGCGAGGAGGATCATGGCGTCATCACGTCAAAGTGAGCCGCTGCTCGGCGCGCTCCAGCATCCCGCCGCAGTTCCAGTACGCTGATTACGGGTTCCGCATTGCCTGCGACTTGTAAGGGCTCAATCCCAAAGCACGGTTCGATCGATTTCGCTGATTCTCGTCCGTCCCGTAAGGGCCATCGACATGGCGAACTCGCGCTGCAGGATTTGAAGCACGCGCGTGACGCCGTCTTGCCCGTCGGCGCCCAATCCGTAAAGGTAAGGACGCCCGATCAACACCGCATTAGCGCCCAATGCCAACGCCTTCATGACATCGGTACCGCGGCGTATGCCCCCATCCACCAAAATGGGCACGCGCCCCGCAACTTTTTCATGGACCAGCGGCAAAGCATCGATGGTAGCGGGAACAGTATCCAGATTGCGCCCGCCATGGTTGGAAACGATGATTCCATCTGCCCCGCTCTGCACCGCGCGATCGGCGTCCGCGGGATTCAGGATGCCCTTCAGCAGAAGCGGGACCGTGGTGAATGAGCGCAGCCATTCCACATCCTTCCAGGTAAGCGTGGGGTCGAGAATCGCGCTGTAAATCTTATTTTCGGCCGCGCGGTATTGTTCACCTCCGGCCTGCCTGGCTCCCTCCAGGTTGGGCAGTGGAGGAAAAGACACTTTGGCCCTGGTTTCTCGATCGCGTGCGCCGGCAGTGGGAGTGTCGACGGTCAGGCACAATGCCGTGCAGCCTGCGGACTCGGCCCGCTGAACCAGATTCCGGGTGAAACCGCGATCGGGCTGAACATAAAGCTGAAACCAGAATGGAGTCTTTGCTGCCGCTGCCACATCTTCGACGCTGGTGGTTGAAAAAGAGCTCAGCACAAAGCCTGCGTGGGCGCTCCCCGCACCACGCGCGGTAGCGAGTTCGCCTTGGGGATGCATCAGTTTGTGGGCGGCCGTGGGAGCAAGCAGGATCGGATACTGGTGCTCGCGGCCATAGAGAGTGACGCGGGTGTCGAGTTTGCTGACATCGTTCAACACGCGGGGTTTCAGCCGAATCCGTGAGAATGCCTCGCGATTCCAGCGCACGGTGGTCTCGTCGGCAGCTGCGCCGTTCACGTATTCCCATGCCATGGCTGAAACGCGAGCCTTTGCCAAAGGCTCGAAGTCGGTAAGGCAAAGCGGCTCCCAATCAGGTTGTGCCGCAGTGCTGCTTTCACTACTCATGGCGGGTCCTGCGACCATGCCCGCTCCGGCCAATGTTCCGACTGACAACAATGCATCCCTTCGAGAGAGTGGCATCAATGATTCTCCGAGCGGTGAGATTACTATTCGTCGGCTCGGCCCGTGCCGGCCAGCCAGCGAAAAATCATGTTGACCAGGCTGAGCACAATAGCGCCGATGAAAGCCGATCCGAAGGTATCAACATGGAAGCCTTTCACGATTGCAGAGGCCAACTCAATCATGGCGGCGTTGATCACCAGCCAGAAAATTCCGAGAGTCAGAATGGTAAGAGGAAAGGTGATGATCTTAAGAAACAAGCCCAGGGTAGCGTTTACGAAACCGATGACCAAAGCGGCTATCAGGGCAGCAAACGGGCCGCTGACGTGAAAGCCAGGAACCAGTTGTGCCACGACCCAGAGCGCGAGCGCGCTCAAGGCCCAGTTTAGAACATGTCTCATTTAGCTCTGTCCCTCTTCCGACACGCGAATATAGCCCGACCGCTGTCGGAGGGCAACTGCCAGAGAAAAAGGCCGCGCAAGAACGCGGCCTTGATTGGAAGCGCGAGTCAGTAAATCAGAACAGGTTCCACAGGAACTGGTTGTAAACGTCGTGATGGTACTGCACTTCGGGCGCCTTCACGAACGTCCCAAGCAGGCGGGGGCAGCGATCGGCGGACGCTTGCTTAAGGTCGCCATAGCGCGCCTTAACATCCTCGCCGAACATTTGGGTAGTCCACTTTGCTTTGCGGAAGTTTTCAAGCGCGTCATAAATGTTATCCGGCAGGTATCTCTCAGCCTGGCGCAGGTTCTTGATTTTCGCCGTATCCCCGTCGAGCCCGGTTTTGAAGATCGAATACATCACCATATACGGGTTGGCATCCGGACTTACCGAGCGCACCTCGACACGCATGCTTTTTTCGTTGCCGATGGGAATCCGAATCATCGAGCCGCGATCGGTAGGAGAAGCCTTGATCTGGTTCGGCGCCTCGAAGTGGGGATCCAGGCGGCGATAGGCGTTAACGCTCGCATTCAGCAGCAGGCAAATGTCATTGCCGTGGGTAAGGATCCGGTCGATGAATTCATAGCCCAACTTGCTGAGCTTCTCCTCGCCTTTGGCATCCCAGAACAGGTTTTTGCCGCCCTTGCTGATCGATACATTCGTGTGCATTCCGCTACCGTTCACGCCAACCACGGGCTTGGGCAGGAAGGAGGCGGTAAACCCCATCTTGGTGGCTACCTGGCGGCAGATCAGCTTGTAAAGTTGAATCTGGTCTGCAGCGGCGACCACCTCACCATAGCTGTAATTGATTTCAAACTGCGACGGCGCGACCTCAGGGTGATCTTTTTCGTTCTGAAAGCCCATCGAGCGCTGCACTTCTGCAGTGGTATCGATGAAAGTGCGCAGCGGGTCACCGGGAAGCGAGTGATAGTAGCCGCCGGTATTTACATAGTCGAATTTCCCGGTTTCGTGATATCGTCGTTCGGCGTCCGGGCCCTGAAAGAGAAAGCCTTCAATTTCGTTGGCCGCGTTCAGCGTGTAGCCTTGTTTCTTGAAGAGGTCAGCGGCGAAGTTCTTAAGAATGCCCCGGATATCAGCTGAATAGGCGTCGCCCCCTTTATCGATAACATCCCCGAAAACCAGCACCTTGCCGGGCCCGAACACATCGGCGGGTCCCCAGTAAAAAGCTGTCCAGTCAATACCCAGGCGCAAGTCGCTTTCGCGCTGCGCGGTGAAGCCGCGAATGGAAGATCCGTCGAAAGTCAGGTTGTCAAAGCTCTTCAACAAGAATTTCTTGTCGTAGTCCAGCATGTGGAGACGGCCTTCCAGGTCGCTGAACATGACGGTAACCGCTTTAATCCGCTTCTCGTCAGTCAGGTATTTCAGCCGCTCTTCCTGTACCTTATCCAGCGAAACCCGGTTTTTACGCTGTTCCTTGGCCTTTAGATTGAGTGCTTCCAGTTCGTCATAGGAAAGGGCCAGGAAATTACGCAATTCGTTCGACATGCTTCTCCTTGTGGGTGTTCAGGTTCAAAGTTTGAATTTTCGGTTTGCGGCTGGACAACCAGCCTAACAGGTTAACGCGGGAAGAATTGTGGGGCCAAATAAAATCCGCTTATCCAGGCTATCGAAAATTTTGTTCGGGCAGGCCGCTCCAAACCCAGCGAAGATGAATTAATACCTCTGTAACAGCTGCTCTGGTACAAATTGTCGGTTTGTTCATCAGCCCACAAAAAGCTTTGCTTACGATCGTAGCCCTCACCGGGGCCATCGCGTCGGTTGAACGATCACGCGCGCAGCAGCCTTTTTTCAACGATGATGCCGACGTCGCGGAATACCATCGCTGGCACTTTGAAAGTAACGACGAACTGGACGTGCTGCCGCGCACGTCGCTACCGAGCCTTCGGCAAAACGCTGTAACCGTTAAATTCAGCTACGGCATGTTTCGTAATTGCGAAGTCGGAATGGACTTCCCTCTGATTACGATTTTCAACAACAGCACGGCCAGGCCGCAAACGCCTACAGGACTGGGAGACACCGACTACTCCATCAAATACAACTTCCACAGGGAGCATGCTGACTCGACATGGCCGGCTGTAACCGTCAGCCTGAACATCGAGCCGGCAACAGGAAATCCGCGGCTGAGGCTGGGCTCCGGGCTTATCGATTATTACCTCAATAGCGTCTTCCAGAAGACCCTTTCAACCAAGAACGTCCTGCGGATCAACGGCGGGGCGACATTTGCCGGTAACACGCTGACTGGCGTCGTTGGTATTAGAACGCGGGGAACCATTCTTACCGGCGGAGCCTCTTTCACCCGGCAGTTCACAAAAAAACTGGACCTCGGAACCGAAGTGTACGGCGGGTACACTGCCAGTCTGGCGCTGGCCCGCGGCGAATTGCAAGAGCAAATCGGCGGCAATTATGAATTTGCTCATCGAACAACTTTTGATTTCGGAGTGCTCGCGGGACAGGCAACCGGCAGCCCCCACTTTGGGTTTCAAGTCGGCTTTTCAAAGGATTTCTGGTAGTCGACTTCCTATCTCCCTGACAGCTCACCAGACCATTCCCAAGCCAGTTTTGAGCATCAAAGTGAGTTCTCGAGGAGATTCACGTGAACGCTCAACTCATTGAAGAGATACTGGACGAACTCGACCCGATCTTTCAAAGCACAGGCACTTCCGCAGGAATTGTCCGCTTATTGAAAGACAAAGGCATCGTCAACGATGACGACCTAGCGCCATATCTGGAGCAGGCTGCCACGGCAGGCAGCATCAAGTGGCGCGCAACACGTCTTAGGCTGGAGCGGATTCTGAAGTCTGCTGTGAAAAGCATCGAGGACGAGTTAAGCGAGAAGCAGAAGAAAGCGCTGGAGGAAGCCAAGGCCGCCGCCAACATATGCCCACCCCGAATACGCCGAAAACAGCAAACAACTGAGGTAAAGCAGGGCGTCAACCGTGACGAGCAAAAGCAAGGTGCTATGCATGCGAGTCAAACAAAAACTTCAGAAGCAAACGCATCAGGAACAAGCCAAAATGAGTCGGCCATCACATTTGATGCCAAGACCCCGGCGGCCCAACCTCCGGACAACGGGTCAGGGAAGCAGGCCGAGGGCCAACTCTCACGTGAAGCTAAGGCGGAGGAGACAAACACGAATTCTCGTCCATCGCGACCAAATGATTCAGACAAGAACCAAACTGAATCCAGCCATAATTCCGAACCTGAGCGCAGACGGGCCTGAGCAAGAGCAGACCTACTCGATTGGCCGATACTTGTTTCCATCAAACTTGTAAGTTGCCTTTCGGCTGGTCTCCGCGCTGGTATTCGACCAGACGGTCAGATCCGGAATGCCGTTTGTGATGGTCGGACCAAGGCGAAAACCTTCTACGATCGGAGGTTCGTAACCAGTGAACAATGATTTCCACTGATCTCCTTTCTTGCGAAAAATCCAGGTCTGGCAATTGCCGGTCGCGCCACATAGAAATTTGCTGCCCTGGACAACCAGGCCGGCTGCGTCACCCAGATGAACCCGTCGTACTCGCAACTCTTCGCGCCAGGACTCTGGCGTGTCGAACGCTGAGGCTTCTGTCTCTGATGTTATTTGCTTGATCTCAAAGTCAGAAAGGCGAGCCGCTGTAAAAGTGTCTTTCGGCCCGAGATGTAGCGCCACCCCGGGCTGCCAAAGAAGCAACGTCAAAATGAATGCGCCTGCCAATCAGGACTCCGTTTGATTCTCGGGTTTATAAACTTCATCGCTGCCAACATCGAACACCCGGTTTAAGCGCGCCCGAAAATTCTCGAATGCGATTTGGGAACCAAGTTCGAGCAATTGCTCCTCGGAGAAACGCTGACGCAATCGCGAATATAGCTCATCAGAGATGTTGGACGGCGTTTCAGACATTCTGTCAGCAAGTTCAATGACCAGGCGTTCCATTTCGTTGAAACCGGCAATGTCTTCTCCCAGTGCCGCATGCAATTTTTCGTCGCTCAATCCCGCTTTTCTGCCCACGGCAGAGTTGATGTCCACTCAAAACGGGCAGCCGACGCGCGATGCAGCGCGCACTTTACCCAGCTGGATGTAGCGCAGTGACACACTTCTCTTCTTAGCCATGCCGGCTTCCATGGCAATGGTGCCCCACACAATCCCGGGCCGGCGCATCTGCATCTTCGCCGGAGTCAAATCTTTTCCGAACATGCGGCGCATCATGCCGTAGTACCAGCGCAGGTGCCAAGGAGCCTGTCTTTTTTCGAGCCCGACGATGCGATTCATAAGTTAAGTAGAGTCTAATCACTGTTGCTGCACGGATTCAAAATGGCTCGACGAAATTCTTGCAGCTTGCGGCCCGCACAATTCCGCGACTATCATCCCTGCACCATGAAACGAACCCTCGGGAAAGTGGCAGCAGCTCTCCTGCTTCTTCCCGGAATCTGCAGCCCGGCGCAAGTGAAGCCGGAGGACGTCGAAGCAGTTTATCCGGACGCGTACACGCTCTATCTTGATCTGCATCAGTCGCCTGAGCTTTCCGGTCATGAAACGCAGACCGCCGCAAAGCTTGCCACGCGGCTTCGCAACCTTGGTTATGAGGTGACGGAGCACGTCGGAGGCCAGGGCGTGGTGGCAATCATCAAAAACGGCCCCGGGCCGACGGTGATGCTGCGGACGGAATTGGACGCGCTACCCGTGGAGGAAAAGACCGGGCTGCCCTACGCCAGCAAAATTCACACCAAAGACGATTCAGGCCAGGACGTACCGGTAATGCACGCTTGCGGGCACGATCTGCACATGTCGTCTCTCGTCGGCGCCGCCGCAATTATGGCGCAAAGCAAAGGCACCTGGCACGGCACGCTGATCCTGATCGGACAACCGGCGGAGGAGACGATTGCCGGTGCGAAGAAGATGATCGAGGACGGACTCTTTACCCGCTTTCCCAAGCCTGATGTTGCACTGGCGCTGCACACCAGCAACGAGTTTCCGGCGGGCAAGGTAGGAGTGCTGGCGGGGTACCGGTACGCCAATGCGGACTCGGTGCGCATTACAATCTACGGCAAGGGTGGGCACGGCTCTTCTCCGCACACTACCATCGATCCGGTGGTGATCGCCGCCAAGACAGTGATGGCGTTGCAGACTATTACCTCGCGGGAGATTAAGCCAGGCGAATCGGCGGTGGTGACGGTCGGATACTTTCTTGCCGGCACCAAAAACAACATCATCCCCGACCAGGCGGTGCTGGGATTATCGGTACGGACCTACAAGCCGGATATCCGCAAGCAGGTATTGGACGCGATCAACAGGATTGCCCGGGCGGAAGCGATCGCGGGCGGCGCAGTGAAAGAGCCTCTGATCGAACGCTACGAGACAACCGACGCAGTTTACAACGACCCCGCGCTCCATCAGCGTCTCGAGTCGGTACTTGCGGCGGCACTCGGCAAAGACAACGTCATGACAGCGGAGCCGATCATGGTATCGGAGGATTTTTCCTATTTCATCGAGCAAGGAGTTCCCGGTTTCTTCTATGGCCTGGGTGGCGCCGATCCGCAACGCTATTACCAGGCCAAAGCTGCCGGGCAGGCGATGGTTTCTAATCACTCTTCACTGTTCGCGCCGGATGCACAGCCTGCGCTGCACACCGGAATCACGTCAGAAGTAGCTCTGCTACGCAACCTGCTGAACGGTTCCTCTGACGACCTGCGCAAGAGCCTTGCAGCCAGACCGGCGGGGGCACAATAAGCAGCTGTGCGCTCTCGTGGCCAAACGATCCGCATCGCCGTTGATACGGGGGGCACGTTCACAGATTGCGTATGGATGGAGCGCGGCCGCATCCGCATGGTTAAAGTATTTTCCACGCCTGAAGATCGCGCCCAGGCAATTATTGAAGCAGTCAGGCAGTCCGGCACGCGCGGTCCGCTGGTGCTGCTGCACGGAACCACTGTCGGCACCAACGCCCTGCTGCAGCGCAAAGGTGCGCGGGTTGCATTGGTTACAACGTCGGGTTTCGAGGACGTCATCGAGATCGGGCGCCAGGCCCGGCCCAAACTCTACGACCTGTTTTTTGACCGGGTCCCACCGCTAGTGAGCTCTGATATGCGCTTCGGCGTGAACGAGCGCACTGCGACTGACGGCACCATTCTCCAATCCGCAAGCGGGCTGCAGGCGCTGGCAACCAAGGTCAAGGCCGCCAAGCCGGGAGCAATCGCAATCTCATTCCTGTTTTCCTTTGCGAATGCGACAAATGAACAAGCGGCGGCTGAGGCGCTGAAGGGACTGGGTGTGCCGCTGTCCATCTCGCATGAAATACTCCCAGAGTTTCGCGAGTACGAGCGCGCCAGCACGACAGTAATGAATGCTTATCTGCAACCGGTGATGCAGGATTATCTGGAACAGCTCGCGTGCCGCCTCCAGGACCGCGGGCGGCTGTTCGTCATGCAGTCGAATGGCGGCATTGCGTCCCTTTCATCTGCGAAAAACCATCCGGTAGCGACCGTGCTTTCGGGACCTGCCGGAGGCGTCGTGGGCGCAGCCGCCATGGCACGCCGCAGTGGATATCAGCGGATCATTACCTTTGATATGGGTGGGACTTCCACCGATGCGGCCCTCATCGATGGAGAAATCAAGCCGGGCAGTCAATCCGAAATCACAGGCCTGCCCATCGCTGTGCCGACACTTGATATTCATACGGTGGGAGCGGGCGGTGGTTCGATCGCGCGCTTCGATTCCGGAGGCGCTTTGCGCGTGGGGCCAGAATCAGCCGGAGCAGATCCGGGTCCAATTTGCTACGGCCGCGGAGTGCTGCCAACCGTCACGGATGCCAACCTGCTTTTGGGCAGGCTGCAGGCGGGAAATTTCCTGGGCGGAAGTTTCAGCCTGGATATGGAGCGCACTCGCAAGGTGGTATCGGAGTGGCTGGCAAAGCGGTCCATTGGGATGAGCCTGACTTCTTTCGCAAGCGGGGTGGTTCGAGTCGTAAATTCCAACATGGAGAAGGCTTTGCGTGTGGTTTCCATCGAGCGCGGCCACGATCCGCGGGAATTTACGCTGGTCGCTTTTGGCGGCGCCGGCGGCCTGCACGCATGCGAACTGGCCCAGTCACTATCGATCCCGAGGGTAATCGTGCCCGCAATGCCTGGGGCGCTGTCCGCTTACGGCATCCTGGTGAGCGACGTAATCAAAGATTTCTCTCGGACGGTCCTGCTGGGCCTCGAAGGTGGGTTTCCGCGCCAAAAAATAGAAAGAGAATTCCTGGCGCTGGAACAAAGGGCCAGGAAGGATTTCCAGGATGAAGGCTGGCAGGGCAATCCGCGATTTGTACGCTCTGCGGATTTGCGCTTTCGCGGTCAAGGATATGAACTAAATATTCCGTTCACCACCAATCTGAGTCAGGCATTCCGAGGCGAGCACCACAGACGATATGGATACACCTACGAAGACCGCGAACTCGAAGTTGTTACGCTGCGCGTACGGGCAATCCTGCCTTCTTCGAATTCAAACTTCACGCTTGAGCATTCCGGGAAGAGAGTCGATTTGACAGGTCCCAGCGTTAGAACCTGGTTCGGAAGGCAGGTTTTCGCAACTAAACTATATGAACGCGATCAGTTGCGTAAGGCCAAGCGGTATATGGGCCCGGCCATTGTGACTGAATACAGCGCAACTACGGTGGTCGCGCCGGGAGTACGCTTTCATGTGGATAGCGCGACCAACCTGGTCCTGGAGACCGCGCTGCAGCGCCCGCCTGGGCAGTAGGTACTCTGTCTGCTTGCCATTACAATATGTGGCATGAAGCCGAACATCTTCCTGGTTGAAGACGATCCAGACATATCGCGCTTGGTCTGTCATCATCTTGAGTCGGGTGGTTTCGGTGTCAGGGTGTTCCCTACCGGCAATATCGTTATCGCGGAATCGGAGCGAACCAACCCATCATTATTCATTCTGGACATCATGGTTCCGGGCAAAGATGGCCTCGAACTATGCCGCCAGATCAGGCACATACCAACACTGGCAATCATCCCCGTCATCTTCCTGACGGCGCGGAGCGGCGAAGCGGATAAAGTGCTCGGCTTGGAAATGGGCGCTGACGACTATATTTCCAAGCCCTTCAGCCCGCGCGAACTGGTGGCCCGGGTAAAAGCGGTACTACGCCGCTTTGAGCGCCCGCTGGCCAAAGAGGTTCTGAAAGCGGGCGAAATAGAGATTGATTCAAGTGCGATGACGCTGATGGTGAAGGGCGCTCCGGTAACTACGACGGCTACCGAATTTCGTTTATTAGAGTATTTCGCACGGCATGCAGGAAGGGTATTCACTCGAGATCAATTGCTCGACTCGGTATGGCGGGATACGGCGTTCGTGACGCCGCGATCGGTGGACGTCTATGTCAGGCGCATCCGCGAGAAAATTGAGCCTGATCCTGAGAATCCACGATATCTCAAGACGGTGCGGGGCGCCGGATACCGCTTTGAGGCCCCTAAGTGAGAAATCGCATTTTCTTTTACTCGTTCACCATGTTTGTGATTGTCATTGTGACGGTCGCGCTGGGGGTGAACTTCTCTGTCAGGCGGTCCTGGGAAAATTCGTTTCGCAGCGATATTGAGCGAAATCTCCGGCAAAAGGCCGCTATGCTGGCGCAGCGCATCGATACCGATCGCCAGAATGGATTGGCGGAAATCGTGTCGCAGGAAGCTCACGCGGCTGGTGCGCGAGCGACCGTGATCGATTCCAAGGGTACGGTGCTGGCGGATTCGGAAAAAACTCCGGATGCCACCGAGAACTATGCTCTGCTGCCCGAATTTTCCAGCGCTTTGCGGGGCGAAGTAGGAGCCAATATCCGTACGGGTTCGGTGATCCGGGTTCCGGTTCTGTATGTGGCGGTGCCCGTGACCGGCGGAGCCGCCCGACTGGCGTATCCGCTGTCTGACGCTGAAACCAGCCTGCCCGGCCTCACGCGCGGTTTGGTGTGGGGCGTGGTACTTGCGCTGCTTACCGCTCTTGCACTGTCGGCCTTCATAGCACAGGCGGCGCATGCGCGTTTGCAGCGCATCACGCGGTTTGCTGACCACATTGCGGGGGGCGAGCTTACTGCACGCATTCATGACACCCGCATGGATGAGATTGGGCAACTTGGGTCGCGCCTGGACCACACCGCTTCCCGCCTGGAGGAGTTATTCCGGGCATTACGAGAAAGCCAGCGCCAGCTGGAAACCTTGCTCAACAGCATGCAGGATGCAGTGATCGCGGTCAGTTCCGAAGAACGGGTGCAGTGGGCAAATTCATCGATGAACCGGCTGATCGGATCACGTGCCCGGCTGGGTGTGCTGGCGGTTGAGATCGTGCGAGATCCTGATTTTTTGCGTGCCATCCGCAGCGCCCGCGAGCTGCGCGAACCGGCAACCGCGAGAGCCTCCTCTATTCTGCACGGACACACTTTTGATGTGACCGCGACACCTCTCCCGGGTGGCGGAGCCGTTGCAGTACTGCGCGATCTGACCGAGACCGAGCGCGTTGAAAAAACCCGCCGCGATTTCATTGCCAATGTTTCTCACGAGCTTAGAACTCCACTGACCTCGATTCAGGGCTATGCCGAGACCCTGCTGGATGCGGTTCCCGATGCAGGCCACTCGCGCGAGTTTCTCGAGATCATTCGAAAAAATGCGACTCGCATGTCTCGACTTACCGAAGATCTGCTCACGCTCGCGCGCGTGGAATCGGGAGAGCACCGCTTCGACGTTCAGCCGGTGACGACCTCAGAACTGCTGAATGAAGCCGCTCGCAGCTTTCAGGAAATTGCCCGCAGCCAGCATGTGGAACTTCGGGTCGAAGACCACGCGGCCACGCAGGTATCGGCAGACTCTGAGGCCGTTCACCAGGTCTTCGCGAACCTCGTGGAGAATGCGCTTAAGTATGGGGCCTCGGGCGGACTCATCACGGTAGGGGCGCGAAAGGCAGCCGAGTTTGTCGAGTTTTACGTTCGGGATTGCGGCCCGGGCATTCCCTCCGAGCACCTTCCACGCCTGTTCGAGCGCTTCTACCGGGTGGATAAGGCCCGTTCCCGCGAATCTGGCGGAACTGGGCTGGGCTTGGCCATTGCCAAACACATTGTCCTGGCCCATGGCGGCGTTATCCGGGCTGAAAGCGAACTGAACCACGGCGCGACATTCTTCTTCACGCTTCCCTGCGAACTGCCTCAGCCCGAAGAATCAGAACTGGCTTCCAAGGTCGCCCGCCGCTAGGTCAAAGAATTTACAGGGCTTTAACCTAATTGCAAACTCAGAAGGCTATTCTGCGGCTGAGAAGTTTATGCCTGAAAAGAGGAGCAATGGACAGGCGGAGTTAGCCATTCCGGGCACCGATAAGCTCCCGGCAGTGGCAGAAGGTCAATCGTCTTACTCTGCCCTGATCCAGCAAACTATTGAAGCATGCCGCCTGGCCCAGGAGGCAGCGGGTGCGGCGGCTGAGGGCATTGCCACAGGTTCCATACCCCTGCTCAATTCCCTGCGCGAACGTGAGCGCCGCCTCGATACGCTTGATATGGATATCGATAACGGCGTGACTGAGGCCATTACCAGGGTTTCGGCCAGTGAAGCTCGCGAGTTGCTGGCGTGCATGAAAATCATGATCGGGCTGGAACGAATAGGGGACCTGCTGCTCAGTTTTTCCAGTAGCGCCCAGGCCGCCGGAGCGCGGCTCGATCCGCAAGATACGCGTGATCTTACCCGTATGGCCACGGTGCTTGAAAAGATGCTGGCAGATGTGGGGGCGGCTTTCTCGGCACGCGATATCAAGAAGGCGGTCGAAGTCCTGCGTGCCGATGCGGAGATGGACCGGCTACGAAATCTGATTTTTCTCCGTCATATCGAAAATCCTGAGAATGCTCCACGGCACGCCAGCCTGCAGGTGATTTTTATGACTCAATCCCTGGAGCGCGCCGGTGACCATGCCAAGAATCTGGCGGAGGAAGTCTGCCATGTAGTCAGCGGGCACACGGTGCGCCATGTGCTCATGACTTACGACAAGCCAATCGAGCAATTGTTCCTGGACTGGCTCCGCAATCGCGAAGAGCACCACTGATTGCTACAGCATTGTATGTAGCGCGGCCCTAAGGGGAAATTTCTCCTCAGGTGTATCCAGAAACTGCTCTTCATCGCTCTGATCAGAACTCCATTCTCTAGAGAAAACACTGACAACGTGATGGTACCTGGCATGCATCTTCTGTGGCCTACACGGACCCGCTCGTCCTAACTGCATCGGAGGAAACGATCAATGAAAAAGAATCTGAGCATTCTGGCAACCCTGGCTCTGGCGGCGGCAATGTCTCCTGCGGCGTACTCTCAAGACAACAGCGGGCAAAGCCCCACGTCACCCGCACCGACCCAGTCCAGTCCGGCACAGGACACCACGCAAACACCCCCGGACCAGGCTCCATCCACTTCGGCCCAGGACACGACGACACCGTCCCAAAGCCAGAGCGCATTAACTGGAACGGTCGTGAAGGCCGGCGGAAAATACGTTTTGAAAACCGACACCATGACCTATCAGCTTGATGATCAGGACATGGCTCAGAAATATGAAGGCCGCGAGGTGAAGGTGAATGGGACAGTGGATTCCACAACCAGCATCATTCATGTAACCGACCTGACACCTGTGACCCCGCAGTAACCGGCCGGATTTGCAGTTTCGGGCGGGTCGGCATGCCCGCCCGATCACTTCTAAACTCTTGTGACATTTGTCACAGACAAGTTCCTCGGCTTTGAGCAAGCTGTTCCCCTCTGCTTCGTGTCACCCAATTGGCGATAGGCGCGCTTGACTACCTGGCGCGAGTCATGGGATCCGTCCCGAAAGTTCCCCACCACCAAGAGATCGGACGACGCGGAGAGCAGGCCGCATATTTTTACCTCCGCCGCCGCGGGTACATCATGGTGGCGCGCAACTTTCGTACACCGCATCACCGGGGCGAAATTGATTTGATCGGATGGGACGGGGAAGTGCTCTGTTTTATTGAAGTCAAAACCAGGACCTCTCGCGATGTAAAGCCCGCAGAAGCCGCCGTTGACCGCGAAAAGATACGCGATCTGACCCCGGTCGTTCGCGAGTATTTGCGCCTGCTTTCGGAGCCGTGCTCGTGGCGTTTCGATGTTGTCGGTGTTTACTACGACCAGCCTTCGACTGAGCCAGCGTTCGAGCTGTTCCAGAACGTGAGTTCGATAGCGTAAAATCATTGAAACGTTTTATCGGGAAAGGATTTCGCGTTGCCCGAACTCAGAAAAGATCCCATCGTTGGGAGATGGGTGATTATTTCCACGGACCGCGCCAAACGACCTACTGATTTCTCCAGAGAGGTCATCAAGATAAAGGGAGGGTTCTGCCCCTTCTGTTATGGCAATGAAACCCGCACCCCTCCTGAGATTCAGGCCTATCGCCCCCATCCCAACGGCGGCCCGGCCTTGCAGCGCGATACGCCCGGCTGGACAGTACGCGTGGTGCCGAACAAATTCCCCGCTCTGGGTATCGAGGGCAGTCTGAGCCGACAGGCGGAGGGAATGTTCGACAAGATGAACGGAATCGGCGCTCATGAGGTCATTATTGAAACTCCTGACCATACCGCCAGCCTGGGCACTCTTCCGCCAAAAAGGATTGAAGATGTTTTGTGGACATTTCGCGACCGCATTCTCGACCTGAAAAAAGACCGGCGTTTCAAATATATTCTGATTTTTAAGAACCATGGCGAGGCAGCCGGGGCATCGTTAGAGCACGCCCACTCGCAGCTGATCGCACTCCCTATGCTGCCGATTTATCTGGCAGAGGAGATTGAAGGGGCCAAGCAGTACTTTATCTACAAAGAACGCTGTGTTTTTTGTGACATCATCCACCAGGAGATGGATGCGGGTGTCCGTGTAGTAGCGGAAAATGAGGATTTCATCACCCTAGCTCCCTATGCGCCGCGATTTCCGTTCGAAACCTGGATCTTGCCCAAGCAGCATGAGTCAGCCTTTGAGAACTCTTCCTCGCACATGTTCGAGAATCTGGCAAAGGCGCTGAAGTCTCTTCTGACCAAGGCTGATCGCGTGCTTGACAATCCGCCCTACAACCTCGTCATCCATACTTCGCCTGTGCAGGAGCCCAATAACGATCACTACCACTGGCATATTGAGTTCATGCCGAAGCTCACCAAGACTGCAGGGTTTGAATGGGGCACGGGTTTCTACATCAATCCTACGCCGCCTGAAGAGGCAGCCAAATTCCTGCGCGAAGCCAGCGTGGAAGAAGCAAACGCGGTTCCGGCCGGATAGCGCAGCGCTGTTTCCATCATCTCTTGCGCGTCAGGTGTTAAAGTTGACTTGCGCGGCCCCGTAGCTCAACTGGATAGAGCATCAGACTTCGGATCTGAGGGTTGGGGGTTCGACTCCCTCCGGGGTCGCCAGATCGTTGTATCACTTCGCTTCGACCACGCATCGAAATCCAATTGTCGCCGCCCGATCGCGGCCTGGAGACATCAGCAGATATTTCTGGTGTTCGTTCAGGCTCGAGGCTTGAGGGAAATACCACACGGAACCCTTTGGCTGATAACTCGATCGCCCGCGCAATATTGCTGCGCGGGTGTGCGGATCGCGATACTCATCTGTCCACTGCAGCACTCCATCAGCTTCGTCGCCATTCAGGCCGTTATTCCGGGCGGCATACTGCCACTCCCACTCGTGCGGCAGCCGCTTGCCGGCCCAGGCCGCATAAGCGCGCGCATCTTCAATGGATACCCAGGTCACCGGCTTATTCTCCGCACCGGCGGGCAATGAACCATTCTTCCAGTCGCGAAGGAAGTTGTGATCGTCTTTAGGATGGTAGCCGGCCTTGTCCATGAACTCTCTGAACTGGGCGTTAGTCACAGGCGCACGATCAATGTAAAACGCAGGAATGTGCACCCGGTGTTGATGGAAGCGGCGAGGCGTATCCTCCCACGGATATTGCACATCCACTCCCGGATCATTCCCGCCCTCGATCTCTATACCGTGGACTTCGAAGTCGTAATCCGCCCCGGGAATCCGCACCATCCCCGGCGGCATGCTTTCTGCCGCCTTGGTTTGAGGGATATCGACCATGGTTTGTGTTACCGGCTTCCATTTGCGTGAGTAGCTCGAGAGCGGACGTTTGGAACGTTCTGCCATGAACGCTACCAGGCCTTCCAAAGACTGATCGAGAAGTGCCGAACGAGCCAGCACCGCTCCGAAGCCGCGACCCTCAACCTCAAAGCTGAGAACATCGCTATCGCCGTCTGGCCGAGCGACGAGTTCAGTGCCATGCCACAGATCGAAATACCTCATTCCCGGCAGATGCTTGGTCCGTAACTGCTCGCCGCCGACGTCGTATTCGTTACGATTCACAATGGTCCAGAGCGTGCTTCCGCCCGGGAATTTGCCGGCAAAGACACCCTGCTGCAGCATCGGGGTGTGCGGCTCCCAATCCGGACTGTTCAGGCTGTCAGCGCATGCGCGCTCTATTTTCGTGAAACGCAGCAGGGCCTCGGCGTCATTGGCGTTCATTCCGTACCAGAAACCCCACAGGTTTTCCATCGTGGTATAACCCTGCCCGTTGAAGAACGCGTGCTGCAGGCTGTCGGTCTTATCGCGAGTAAACCGGTCGGTGACGTTCACCATATGCCGGGGCTCAAGCCACTTCGATCGGCTAACCATGGGGACAAACGGATAGTCTTTGCCTTCCCAGGTGACCCAGTCGTTCCAGCCAAGGTTGCTCCAGGCCAGGGACTCGTCGTGAATATCAAACTGAGGTTCCAGCGCCAGCGGAATTCCAGCCTGGCCGGAAACGGTGAAGAATTCTTTCGGAATACTTTCCAGGGTGTCGAAGTTTACGCCATCCGCGCCTACTTCTTTCATCAGCTCCGTTATCGCCTGTGCCGGGGTCACCCCTTCATCTCGCGTTCCCTTATCCCAGGCGAGAATCGGAAACAAAACCTTCACCCCATGCGCATGAAACTGCGCGACCATGGCGCGAACCCCCGGGATTCCTCCCGGCAGATCACGCAGCAGGTCGAACTGGTTGCGAGCGTCAACTCCAATGTTGGGGTAAACGTGCCAGATGAGGACAGCATCGATCGGGCCGATGCTCTCTTCGGTTTGGCGCAGAAATCGATCTACTGTGTAGCGCCCTTGCTCAGGATCGTAGAAGCTGCGGTCCCAGATCAGCAGCTGCACCTGTGAGAAGACGCGCTGCGTCCACGCAAGTTCCCGCCGCTCGTATTGCGAGCCGTCGTAGCGCAATTGCTTGCGACGCTGATCACCCCAGTCCTTAAGTCCCGCAAGCCAGCTCCTGAAGTCGGCTGGATTCTTGGGGCCGGGAAAGAAGACATCATCAGGTCCCGCAGGAAACGGCAGGTTGTTGGCTACATCAGGTGGATACAGCGGGTGGCGCGGGCGCCATTCATCCGTTATTGCGGGAATCGCGGAGAATATGACGGTTGCAACAAAAACAACTGCAGCGGCCCACCTGGATGTAGTCATTCTGCGCAACTCGCCTCTGGGCGAGTGCGCAGAATGTATTTCGTCACCTCAAAAAAATCAACTGACTAGTACAAGAATTTCAAAGCGAACTGGATGAGCCGGGGAGCCTGGGCCGACTGAATCTGGTTGAAAGTAGGAGAGCTGATATCCCCGTTCGGCAGGCGCAAATTCGTGTGGTTCAAAAGGTTGAATAACTCTGCCCGGAACTGGAACTGCTTCGATTCAGTAACCCTGATGTTTTTCATCATCGAGAAGTCCCAATTCGCGTACCTCGGCCCTAGCCCAATGTTGCGACCGGCCGTTCCGAACTGCTGTACCGGAGAGTCCGGATCAGGAACAACCCGCGCGAAAGCGTTCGCATTCAGCCACGAATTCACGTTGCGAGGGCCGGAATTAGGATCTTGTCCGGCAACCAGATTGGGCCGGTTGGCGGAAAATCCTGTAATCTCCGGCGCTCCGCCTTGAAGTGAGGCGTCACGTGAATCGAACACGGTGAATGGCGTTCCACTCATGGCGGTCACAATGCCATTGAGCTGCCATCCGCCCATCACATGCTGATACCAATTCTGCTGCCGCTGCCAGAAGGGCAGGGCCCACTGATAGCTGAACACCAGCCGGTGCCGCGCGTCGAAAAGTGATGGACCGCGTTCAGCGGCAAGATTCCGCGGATCCTGCGCCAGGTCATTTTCACCTGCAACCTGGATCGATCCCGAACCCGAAATGTTGAACGAAGAAACATCGTCGATAGCTTTCGAGTAGGTGTAAGAAGTCAGGAACGCAAGACCGTGACCGAAGCGTTTCTTCAGACTCGCCTCCAGCGCATTGTAGGAGGAGTTGGCAATTCCGGAGATCAGCCCTGTGGATGCGTACTTGCATGCGCTCTCGGGATCGCCGAGCGTGCAGCCGGAATGAATACGACGCTGATCAACGTTGTCCGTCGTGGACTGTCCCGGGATATAGACCGTCGGGTTACCTTCGATGAAGCGCGGCAGATGGGTTCCCTTGGTTCCCACATAACCAACTTCAAGCAAGAAATCATTGCCTAACGATCGCTCTACATTCAGATCCCAATCCTGCGCGTAGGGCAAAGTCAGGTCAGGCGAGAGCGTCAGGTTGGTCAACGGTGTAGCGAAGGTGCCCGCGGGCGGAGGTGGCCCGTTGTAGGGGTCCTGAAAACTTAGCGGCGGTGTCGGCGGAGGCGCCAGGCTGATCTGCTCCGTCTGCAGATATGGAGGCGCACTGATGGGCGACTGCAGCGGCCCTCCCTGTCCTGTGTAGTAAGGCTCGTAGTAGATTCCGTAAGCCGAAGTCACCAGCCACTTCGCGCTGCCGGTGGGATCCCAGGCAACGCCGACGCGCGGAGCGAAGGCCTTTTTGTAAGTCTGAATAAGTCCGGCGGGAACGCCGGCATCCCCAGGATAGAGCAAGCCCTCTGGTGCGTTTGGCACGACCGTTGACTGTCGCCCGGGAATCCACAGCGTCTGGCGATTGTGAATTTCCGTATACGGAAACGGCAGGTCATAGCGTAACCCGAGATTAAGGGTGAGTCGCGAGGTAGCCTTGAAGGTATCCTGCGCATATCCGTTGAGCGACTGCCCGTTGATCCCGCGATTGAAATCGCCACGACCCTGAAGGAAGAAAACTGGCTGTCCAATCATGAAATTGGCGAAAGAGTCGGTCAAGGGAAACGGCGCGATCACGAAGAACCCATTGGTGGCTATGCCTTGAAGCGCATTGACGTGAAGGTGTTGATAGCCTCCACCAAATTTCAGATCGTGCTTCCCGCGAACCCAGCTTAACGATCCGTTGTAGTCGTAAGCGTTCTCGTAACTATTACGCGGGCCGGTAATGGGATCGCCCACCGTCGTGTAGCCGTTCACCTGAATGAACGGCGGTCCGGTGGCCAGGTCGAGGCTGGAGTCATATTTGAAATCGAGATCGCCGGGGGACGTGTGATTCACGCGTTCGCCGAAAATGAACTTATTGCGCAGGAACGAAAAACGCGCCACCCCGATCACGGCGGGCGAAAACGTGTGCGTCTCCTGAGCCACGAAATCCTGCGCTCGATGGTTCTCGCCGACAGGAAAGCCCGGTACGCTCGCTCCCGCAGGTGATAGCGGATCGAGGCGGGTTCCATCGCTGATCATGTAACGGAAGTTAAGATTGTCATTAGCGGTCAGGTAATGATCGATCCGCAGCCCGCCCTGGTTGAAGTCATCCTGCTTGGTGACGGTGGAAACGAATGTGTTGAGCCCGCTGTTAGGTTCAGGGAACAGTTTTAAAAGGCTCTGGGCAAAGGGGCTGAGGTTGAATGGGCCAAATGGAGACAAGAAGGGCAACTGATTATTTGGAACGGGGAATGGCGGCTTTGTGAAGCCTATGCCGAGTTGGTGTTCCGGATTATTGCAGAGGCCGGCCGTAAAGCCTTCAGGGCACAGCTCGGAGAAGTCGCCCTGGCGTTCTTTCAGTGAAGGCACTGTGGAGCCCTGGGTTTCACCCTGCCGGTTGCGAAAGCCTTCATAAAATGCGAAGAAGAAGGTCTTGTTCCTGCGAATCGGCCCGCCAATCGTCGCCCCAAACTGGTTTTGTTTCAGCGGCTCAGTCCTGCCGTTGAAGTTAAAGTAGTTGGCGGCGTCAAATGCGTCGTTACGAAGGAACTCCCATACAGCACCATGAATTGCGTTGGATCCTGATCGGGTAACAATGTTGGTGGTCGATCCCAGGCTGCCGCCAAATTCGGCGTTGGCGTTATGGGTGAGAATTCTGAATTCTGTTATCGCATCCACCGGCGGCTTCAGCACGAATCCGCCGTCCACCCCGTTGAAATTATTGGCGCCATCAATCAGGAAATTGTTTGACTCCGGCCGTTGCCCATTCACCGCATAGGCTTGGCCTTCGCGAAGCGAACCGCCCGCCTGGGCCAGGCCTGGGGTAAGCGGAACTACTCCCGGCTGCAACAGGCCCAACTGGGTGAAGTTGCGGCCATTCAGCGGCAGATCGAGCACTTCACGCTCAAGGACGGTCTTGCCCAGCGAGGTCGATGAATTTTCAATCAGCTGTGCGTCTGCCGTCACCAGGACTTGCTCGGTGCCCGCTCCAACCGCCAGACGAATGGGAACCGATGCGGTCTCGTTGACATTCAGCGAAACCCCCTCCTGCACGTATTTCTGAAAGCCTTTGGCCTCAACTTCGATCCGGTAATGGCCCACGGGCAGTTCCAGCAGCAGATAGCTGCCGGCACGATCGGTAGTCGCAGTGCGGGTCAGGCCGGTTTCAACCTGATGCGCCGAAACTTGCGCCGACTGCACGACCGCTCCGCTGGGATCCTGTACGGTGCCCCGAATGTTACCCGTGATCTGCTGTCCGCCGGCATATCCTGCCAGAAACGTCAGCATTAGCCCACAGACACACGCTTTCAAGCTCTTCATGTTGTCCCCGGATTGAAATGTTTTATTTGGCTCGAGCGAAGCAGAGCGAGAGAGCGGAAGCTTCGCAGCAAAGTTGCCCGAAATTATTCGAGAACTCCGCGCGCCCGGCAATAATTCAAAAGTAGTAGGTAACCAAATTTTTTTTAGGGGACGAGCACGGCCGCGCCATCGATTGAATCGCCTTTTAGCGCCAGCAGCGCTTCGTTGGCCTTAGCTAGCGGAAAAACCGTGGTTTTCGGTTGCAAGCCTATTTCGGCGGCCAGCTTCAGGAAGTCTCGGGCGTCTTCGCGGTTCATGTTCGCCACGCTACGTATCTGCCGCTCTCCCCACAAAAGGCGATCGTAGTCGAACTGAGGGATACGATCCAGGTGTATCGCATTGATGGATACAACTCCACCCTTTCTCAGGCTGGCTAGTGCTGAAATCACCACGTCCCCGCTGGGGGCAAAAGTAACCGCGCGATCCAATTCGACCGGGGGCTTCTCATTCTCAGAACCGACCCAGGTCGCGCCCAGTTCGCACGCGAGCGTGCGGTGCGACTCGCCTCGGGTTGCGACATACACTTCGCACTTCCATGCATGCAGGACAGCTATTGCCAGATGTGCTGACGCCCCGAAACCGAACAGGCCAACCCGCTCACCCTCTTGAACTCCGGCGACGCGAAGGGCGCGAAATCCGATGATACCGGCACAAAGCAGGGGAGCGGCGTGGAGATCATCAAGACGCTCAGGCAGCGGGAAGACAAAATCTGAACGCGCCATCGCATACTCCGCGTATCCTCCATTAACGCTGTACCCCGTGTAAGTTAGGGCATCACACAGGTTTTCCATGCGCTGGCGGCAATACCAGCAGGTTCCGTCGGTCCCGCCGATCCACGAGACGCCCACGCGAGTTCCTTTTTTCAATTCCCGATTTGTGCTGTCGACGATGTCGCCAACAATTTGATGGCCAGGGATGATTGCGCTTTTCTTTTGTGGCAATTCGCCTTCTACGATGTGCAGATCGGTCCGGCAAACTCCACAGGCCCGCACCCGAAGCAGCACGTGACCGGGCGTAAGCTCCGGGCATGCAATATCTTCCAGCTTCAATGGACGGGTTGCGATGGGGGCAGGAGCATGAAGGCACGCGGCTTTCATTTCAAAATTAGATCACTAATCTCTCGAGCCCGTGCTGTTTGACAGCTTGCATGTGGCATAGAACAATCACCAGTCCGTGTACACCCCCAATCCAGAGGTCATGAATGCGCTTTCGCTCCTGCACAGCCACAATTGTCATTCTTCTTGCCGTGATTGCCTCAGCTCAGAATCCCGCCTCGGGAAAGCGTTCGATTACCGAAAAAGACTTGTTTGATTTTGTCTGGATCACCGACCCGCAAGTATCTCCGGACGGTTCGCGGGTAGCGTTCACCCGAGTGGTGGTGGATGAGAAGCGCAGCGGCTACGAGACTTCGATCTGGATGACTGCTACGGGCGGCGCCGAGTCGCCAATCCGGCTTACGAACGGGAAACACGACTCCAGCCCACGCTGGTCGGAAGACGGACGGGCCATCGCGTTCGTCCGCGCCGGCGAGAAGGATGATGAAGGCAAGCCTCGCCCGGCGCAGATTGCGCTGCTTTCACTGAATGGGGGGGAAGCGCGCACGATCACCAATCTTCCAAAGGGAGCCAGCAATCCGCTATGGTCGCCCGACGGCAAGCGCCTTGTCTTCATCAGCTCAACCACACCTCAGGACATTGAAAAGCAGGAGCGCAAGAGCAGCGCTTCGCAGCCAAAATCTGATAAAGACAAACTAAACAGCGCGGCCGAAGAACACGAGTCCGATGTACGCCTGATCACTCGGGCGGTCTACCGCGACAACGATGAAGGCTATCTCGATCCCAAACGCCACGATCATCTGTGGCTAGTTGATGTTCCAAAGCCTTCCGGCGAACTCACCAAGCCAGTGCAGCTCACAACCGGGGACTTCGATGAAGGTGAACCGGTCTGGGCTCCGGATGGATCAAGCATTTACTTCCTTACCCAACGCATCGACGAACCGTACTATGAATCGCCAAGCACGGATATCTACTCGATCTCACCCTCGGGCGGAGCTGCCCAAAAACTAACCACCATATCGATGGGCATCTATGACCTCGCGCTCAGCCCGGACGGTCACCGCTTCGCTTTTCACGGCGCGATCACGAAACCTGTGCGTTCCTATTCTCAACCTGACTTATGGGTGATGGACGTATCTTCCAACGCACAACCTCGCAATCTGACGGCTGATTACGACTTCGACGTGGGCGATTCTGTCTTTGGCGACAATGTTGCGCCACGCGGGGGTGGCGGCCGTACTCTCCACTGGTCTGCTGACGGAAATTCGCTTTTCGATACGGTGGCAAAACAAGGGCGAACCTACCTGGTACGAGTCAACTCTGAATCCGGCGCGGTTTCCGAGATGTCGAAGGGTGACCAGGCTGTGATCGGGTTTTCTCTGACGCCTGATGCTTCCCACGTCGTGCTGCTTATTTCTACACCGACGGTCATCGGAGATCTTTTTTCCCTCGCGCCTGAGGGGACCCAAACCCGGCTCACAAACCTGAACGCAAAATTATGGTCGCAGATCAATCTGACTGAGCCGGAAGAATTGAACTACACCAGTTTCGATGGCAGGCGCATACAAGCCTGGGTTCAGAAGCCGCCTGATTTCGATCCCAAGAAAAAGTATCCCTTGATCCTCGACATCCACGGCGGCCCGCATGCCGCTTACGGATGGGTGTTCGACCATGAGTTTCAGTGGATGGCTGCCAAGGGCTATGTGGTGTTCTATCCCAATCCCCGCGGCTCGACCAGCTATGGCCAGGAGTTTGGAAATATCATTCAGTACCGCTATCCGGGGGACGATTTTCGCGATCTGATGGTGGGCGTTGATGAACTTATGAAACAGGGCTACCTCGATCCTAAGAAACTCGCGGTCACAGGCGGGAGCGGCGGAGGAGTGCTCACGGATTGGACGGTGACGCATACCGATCGCTTTGCGGCTGCGGTCTCACAGCGCGATATATCCAACTGGGCTTCGTGGTGGTACACCGCGGACTTCACCCTGTTCCAGCCGAACTGGTTCAAGGCCCCGCCCTTTCAGGATCCGCAGGATTATGGCAACCGTTCGGCGATTACGTACGTTCAGAACATTCATACTCCAATCATGTTCGTGCTGGGAGAAGCGGACTACCGTACGCCGCCGGGTTCGGGGGGCGAGCAGCTTTTCCGGGCGCTGAAATTCCTTAAGCGTCCGACCGCCATGGTCGAGTTCCCGCGAGAAACTCACGAACTCTCGCGTTCTGGGGAGCCGTGGCACCGGATAGAACGGCTCGACTACATCGTAGGGTGGTTCGACAAGTGGCTCATGGGCGTTCCTCATCCCGAATACGACCTGCGCCCCGAAAAGCAGGTGGAGAAGCCGAAACAGGAGTCCACTTTGCCAACGCCGCCCAGCAAGCGTTCTGCCACTCAATCCGGTTCCTAAGCCACTTACGACAGTCGCCGATTACTTCGGTTTCTCAGCTCGTCGGAAGGTTGACCTTACACTGGTGGATTAAGAGCCATTGTTCCGCACAAGGCAAGGATTGACGAAGGCATGGAGCGGCAAAGCCAAAGCGTGTTAGGCAAAGTGAGTTTTCAGCTTTCCAGACTTGAACGCCGGGACTGGGAGTTATGGGCTGTTGTATCTTTCACTGGGATACTGCTGGGCGCAGGGTTGATCGCAATCTTGTTTCCGGCGTTTTATCTTGGGAAAGAGAGCATTCATGTCGAACTAACATTCCCCAGACCTCTGGTGCTCGGTCTCGCCGCCCTGATCGCCTTGCTGAATACGTATCTTCTGACCAAGCGCATGGAATTGCGCAAACTGCGGGAAGAACTTATCTCCACCACCATCCAGCACGAGCTTACGAAGCAACAATCTTTCACTGATCCGCTCACGGAAATCTACAATCGGCACTCTCTGGATGAGGTCGCCGGGCGTTACATCTCGTATGCGCGGCGCACGAAAAAGCCATTGACCATGCTCCTGGTGGATGTTGACCACTTTAGAGACGTTAATACCAAGTTCGGGCATCTCACCGGTGACTTCGTTCTGGCTGACGCCGCTTCGCTTCTGAAAGCCTCCGTACGCGGCTCAGATGCGGTATTCCGTTACGGAGGCGATGAATTCATGGTGATTCTGGCCGACACCGGGCTGGAGGGCGCCGCCCAGGTGGTCGGACGTATCCACGCCAGCACCAGTGAATGGAATAAGGCGGGTCACCTCGCTGGTTTCGAACTTACCCTCAGCATCGGTGCAGCCGACTGGCAAGACGGCATGAGCATCGACGAGCTCATGGACGCTGCCGATCGCCAGATGTATGAAATGAAAGGCTCACATCAGAAATCGATGGCAGCATCATCAGGAGCCTGATCCGGGCCCTTCGGTGGAGCAATCAAACAACACTGAAATTAATTGCACTCTGGCAGACCTTTATCATCACGGCCGAATTTCAGCCACTTCCACTTTCCGATCAGAAAACTAGAGCAACTTTATGCGGATCAGCACATCTGATCAGGGGTTGGAATCGGATCCAGGGAGGTTGTGCATGGTCACTGCGCAGAACCCGGTGAGTGTGCTCCATGACCACCGTCGCGTCGTCGATGAAGCGCGGCATCAGACAGACGCTTTGTTCGATATCGTCAGGCCGGAAGCGCTATATGAGCGTCCAATCCCAGAGCGGCATCGCATCATTTTTTACATTGGCCACCTCGAGGCTTTTGATTGGAATTTGTTCAACCATCGCTGGTTCAATCTGCATCCGTTCAATTCCCAGTTCGATCGCCTATTTGCGTTCGGCATCGATCCGGTGGGTGGCGGGCTTCCAGCCGATCAACCCTCGGACTGGCCCTCCATCGATCAGGTCCGCAACTATGTAAAACGGGTTCGAGAGAACATTGACAGGCAGCTTGAAACCGCCGAGTTCACTGCTTCGGCTTCGGAGATCGACCCCGGGTTACTTCTGAACGTGGCCGTCGAGCACCGCCTGATGCATGCCGAGACCCTGGCTTACATGCTGCATCAGCTGTCTTCCGACTCCAAGGTTGCGCCTTCTCATTCGGTTCCAGTGCAAAACCAGCCGTGCTCACCGTCAATGGTCGCCATTCCTGAAGGCACGGCCACTTTAGGCCTGTCGCGAGATAGCGGCGCATTCGGATGGGACAATGAATTCGAGGAGCAGCGCGTTCAGGTCCCGGCGTTCATGATCGACAAATATATGGTGAGCAATGGCGAGTTTCTCGATTTTCTGAACGATGGGGGATATACAAAGCGCGCCCTATGGGCCGACGCCGACTGGGATTGGAAAGTCACCAATGAGATTTTGAACCCTGTTTTCTGGAAGGGTGTGGGCGGCGGATGGCGTTATCAAACCATGTTTGAAGAGACAGAATTGCCGCTCGACTGGCCCGTGTACGTCAGTCACGCGGAAGCCAGCGCATTTGCGCGTTGGGCGGGCAAAGCCCTTCCCAGCGAAGCGCAATGGCACCGGGCCGCTTACGGCAGCCATGATGGCAGTGAAAACAGTTACCCCTGGGGAGACGCTCCTCCTGATCGCGCCCGCGGCAACCTTGATTTCGAGCGCTGGGATCCGGTTGCGGTAAATGCTTTCGCTTCCGGCGACAGTGCATTTGGCGTTTCGGGCATGCTGGGAAACGGATGGGAATGGACTTCAACCATCTTTGGTCCCCTGCCGGGATTTGAACGTTTTGATTTCTATCCCGGTTACTCTGCCGATTTCTTTGATGGCAAGCATTTCGTGATGAAAGGTGGATCGGCGCGCACTGCGGCCAGTATGCTGCGGCGCTCTTTCCGCAACTGGTTCCAGCCGCGATATCAGTATGTCTATGCGGGCTTCAGGTGTGTGAGCGCATGATGCGACAACGCGCGCAGTTCATGCTCACTCATGCGATCACGCCCGATCCGGCCTACGAGTTTGCTTCGGAGGTGAAACTTGGCCTCAGCAAGCCGGAACAAAAAGAGCTGCCGTCAAAATACTTGTACGATGACGTCGGCTCGGCCCTGTTCGAGGTCATCAGCGTCCTTCCCGAATACGGCCTTACGCGTGCGGATGAACGCCTGCTTCAGCGCCACGCCGATGAAATCGTGGAATTGATTCCTGGCCCGGTGGCCGTAGCGGAGCTGGGCAGCGGAAGTGGAAAGAAGACACGCTGGATACTTCAGGCGCTCTGCCGGCATCAGCACACGCCCTATTTTCCGATTGAAATTTCTCGCACCGCTCTGGTGATGTGCGAGCGCGAGCTCGGCGACATCGAATCCATGAGCATCGTCGGATTCGAGCGCGAATACCTCGACGGCCTGGTGGAAGTAGCCGCCCGCCGTCGTGCCGGCCAGCAACTGCTAGTGCTCTTTTTAGGAAGCACGATAGGAAACTTCGATCGGCCCGCCGCAGTAAAGTTCTTAAGCCAGCTGCGCCAGATTCTTCAACCCGGCGATTGGCTGCTGCTGGGCACCGATCTGGAGAAACCTATTCCGCAGCTCATTAATGCATATGACGATCCGCTCGGCGTGACTGCCGCGTTCAATCTGAACCTGCTGGCCCGCATCAATCGTGAGCTTGATGGTGACTTCGACCTGCAGCAGTTTGAGCATGTGGCCCGTTACAACCAGAAAGCGCGCAGCATCGAGATGCATCTCCGCTCGCGGCGATCGCAGATCGTGAACATCCCCCGTTCTGGAACTGCAATCGAGTTCGCCGAAGACGAGACTATCTGGACGGAAAGCAGTCACAAGTTCACCGTCGATGAAATTTTCTGGATTTCGCGCAAAGCCGGGTTTCGGTGTCGTCGGCAGTGGATCGACCACGAATGGGCCTTTGCGGAAAACCTCCTCATCGCTGAGTAACGGCAATCGGTCCTGAACCGGTGCGAAAGCGATTTGTAAAAAGAATGTCAACAAGCCGCAGGGCGGTCCTTGAAACCGTCTGTGGGTAGTAACCTTTACGAGATGGCCCGGTCTCGCTGGTTATCCGAATTGGAGGAGTGATGCTAGACGTAAATTCAGGTTCCTTTCCCGGGACGCGCCCTCGTCCCCTGCCCGTCGGCGTGACTCCGATGGAACGGATATTGGTAGTCGAAGATGATCGGGCCGTCCAGAAAGCTCTGAGACGCCTTTTTGAAGGAGAAGGCTTCAGGGTTGAAGTTTGCGGGGACGGGAAACTCGCGGTGGAAACTTTTCGGTCTTTCGCTCCCGATGCCATTGTGCTCGATTTGCGCTTGCCCAACCTGTCGGGCCGGGATATCTGCCAGGAAGTGAAACAGCATGCACCGGCTACGCCGGTGATTGTGCTCAGCGCGGCCAGCGACGTCTCCGACAAAGTGCTGCTGCTGGAACTGGGTGCGGACGATTATGTCACCAAGCCCTTCAGCCCGCGCGAGTTGCTGGCGCGTGTGCGCGCCGCTCTTCGGCGCAACGCACGTTCCGGAGTTGGCGATATCTTCGTCTTCGGCGGTGTTTCGGTGGACTTCATAAAAATGGAAATCACCCGCGAGGGCCAGCCCGTGACACTAACCGCGCAGGAATTCAAAACTCTCAAGTTTATGGCGCAGAATCCTGATCGGGTCATTTCCCGTGACGAACTGCTCAACGAGGTCTGGGGATATCAGAACTATCCTTCCACCCGTACTGTGGACAATCACATCCTGAAGTTGCGCCAGAAGCTGGAGAAGGATCCGGCCAATCCAGCGCACTTCCGCACAGTTCACGGCATGGGGTATAAGTTCGTGCGCTGAATCCCATATCGTCAGGGAGGCTTAAGCATGGCGAAGCTCAGGCTGCGTACGAAGTTCCTGCTGTCCATGCTTCTGATCAGCGCGGGCCTGACCTGCACCAGCCTGCTGGTCCTGCAACACAGCCTGCAGAAACAAGCCCGGAAGAACATTGAAGCTGACCTGCAGAACTCGGTAAGCACGTTCAAAAACTTTCAACAGGAGCGAGAGTCGACTCTCACCCGCTCCGCCGAGCTGCTGGCTGACCTGCCAATTCTGCGGGCACTTATGACCGCCCCCGACGCAGCCACTATTCAGGATGCCTCTGACCGCCTGTGGCGGACGGCCGGCAGTGACTTGTTCGTGCTTATCGACCGTGCCGGGCGGGTCGTCGCGCTGCATACTTCCTCTCCAGGCTTTACTGAAGAAATGGCGAAGGCGTCGTTCTCCACAACGTTCAAACAGGACGCTCCGGAGCATTGGTGGTTTGGAGGCCACCGCTTGTACGAGGTCTTTCTCAAGCCAATTTACTTTGGCCCCGCCGCAGAGGAGCGCCAGCTGGGTTTCCTGGTGGTCGGTTATGAGATCGATGAGCGCGTCGCATCTCAGGTGAGCCGTATCGCCAGCAGCCAGGTGGTTTTTTATTACGCGAATGACATAGTGCGTAGCACATTGCCGCCGCTCCAGGAAAGCGAACTGGCCAGGCAGACAAACCAGCCGGGTTCTCCAGCCGTGCTCGAAGATGTTCGGCTGGGAGACGAACAGTTTTTGAGCGCGTCAATTGAATTGGCCTCGGCCGGAGCTCCACCCGTGCGCCTTTGCGTGCTGAAATCCTACGATGAGGCAACCGCATTCCTCGACCGGCTCAATCGCCTCCTGCTTGCACTAGGGTTTGCCGCCGTGGCATGCGGAAGCGCTCTCGTGTTTCTGATCTCAGATACTTTCACCCGGCCATTGGGAAAACTTGTGGCAGGAGTGCGGGCGCTGGAGCACGGCGACTACACGTACCGCCTCGAGGAGCATGGCAGCGACGAAGTTGCTGAACTGACGCGCGCCTTTAACCGCATGCGGGGCAGCCTGCTGCAGACCCAGCGCCAACTCCTCGATTCAGAACGTTTAGCTACTATCGGGAGAATGGCAAGCTCCATTTCCCACGATCTGCGGCATTCCCTCGCCGCCATCGTGGCCAATGCCGAGTTCTTGTGCGAGAGCCGGCTATCAGGCGATCAGCGAGAGGAGCTCTACCAGGAGATTCGAGTGGCCGTGAATCAGATGACGGACCTGATCGACTCGCTGCTGGAGTTCTCGCGTACTCGCGAGTCTTTGCGGCGTACTCACGGCAATGTGCGCGACTCAGTCGAGCATGCTGTCCAGGCATTTCGCTCACATCCTGAGCGCCACAATGTGGCTATCGATCTGGCCCAGAACGGACCTGTGAGTGGATGGTTCGACGCGCGAAAGCTGGAACGGGTTTTTTACAATTTGCTTCTGAATGCATTTGAGTCTCTGCCGCCTGAGTCCGGTGTCATCCGGATCGAACTTGCCCAGCGCGGCGATCAGGTCGAAGTTCGAATGATGGACAACGGCAGGGGAATCGCGCAATCGGTGAGGGAAACACTGTTCGAACCATTTGTAAGTATGGGTAAAGAGAATGGCACCGGCCTGGGGCTAACCATTGTGCAAAAAATCATCCAGGATCACGGAGGGGAAGTGGTGGTAGAGAGTACGTCTTCGGCTGGCACTACCTTCAAGATCACCTTTCCGATGAACATCCAGTCTGTGCCCGAAGCCGCAGAACGAGGAAGACCTTCGGCCGCAAGTCTGTCCCAGAGCAACTGGCCTTCAAGCGACTAATACATTGGCTGGCGGTCATTCGCGTGCCGCCTCCATTTCAAGGTTTTGGAGGGATTTGTGAAGCAGCGCACAAACGCACGCACTTTCAGTGAGCATCTCGCCTTATTTCTCGCTACTCTGTTGATTTCCGTTTCGCCGGTTGCCGCGCAATCGAATGGCGAAACGACCGCCATGGCAGATGCGATCCGAGAACTTCGCGAACAAGTGAGCGAACTGCGCTCGGCTGTGACCGAGTTGCGTTCTGAGGCCTCGCATTATCGCGCCGAGACTGAATCTTTACGCCGCGAGTTGGATGCCCGAAGGAACCCGCAAACGGGCGCAGAAACTTCGCCACGACCCAGTGCTGCTCCCAACGACCGCATCGCCGAAATTGAGGACTCGCTGCAGCTTCTCAACAGCAAAATCGAGGATCAGTACCAGACAAAAATCGAAAGTGCTTCCAAGTACCACATGCGCCTCTCCGGAATCGTCCTGCTCAATCTATTTCACAATTCCGGAGCCGTGGACAGCGCTGACATCCCCACCTGGGTGCTTCCCGCAAATACTTTCTCCTCAAACTCCTTCGGCGCCACCTTGCGCCAATCACAGGTCGGGCTCGAATTGTTTGGTCCCACGGTCGCTGGGGCGAAAACATCAGCTGAAGTCAGCGCCGACTTCGGCGCCGGTTTCCAGGAATCCAACAATGGCGTGAACCATGGGCTTGTGCGGCTCCGGACGGCCAGCATGCACGTGGACTGGAGAGATACCTCCATTGTCGCTGGACAAGACAATCTGTTCTTTTCACCAGAGTCCCCCACTTCCTTCGCCAGTCTGGCGATTCCGGCACTTGCGTATGCCGGTAATCTCTGGGGTTGGACGCCCCAGGTGCGCGTCGAACATCGCATGAGCTTGTCCGAAGCGCAATCTCTCACGCTGCAGGCCGGCATTCTCGACAATCTGACGGGTGAACCGCCACTGGTCAGCTATCTTAGGTTTCCGCAGGCGGGTGAGCGTTCAGGCCAGCCGGCCTACGCAACTCGGGTTGCGTGGGGTACCACCCTTTTCGGGAAACCTCTCACTGTCGGCTCCGCCGGTTATTACAGCCGGCAGGATTGGGGATTCGGTAACCATGTGGACGGCTGGGCCGCTATGGGCGACTGGGACGTGCCCCTGCCCGGAAGGTTGAGTTGGTCGGGCGAGATCTACCGTGGACGTGCCATTGGCGGTCTGGGCGGCGGGATCGCCCGCAGCGTAATTTTCAATGGCAACCCGGCGCCAGGGGTTGCGCTTCAACCTCTGAACGCGGCCGGTGGCTGGTCCCAAATCAAGTTTCGCGCCAACTCACGTCTCGAATTTAACGGCGCTTTCGGACTCGACAATGCATTCGCGGCGGACGTCAGAACGTTTCTGGGCGGCCAAAGCTACTTCGATTCTCTGCTGACCCAGAATCGCGGAACCCTGCTTAACTTTATCTACCGCCCCCGCACTAGTCTGCTCTTTTCAGGTGAATACCGGCATCTGCGTACTTTTCAGATCGACGCCGGCAGCCCAACTGCTGACCAGATCAACGTTATGATGGGAGTGCTGTTCTGATGAACCTGCGACTCGCATTTCTGTGCTTGCTTCTGACAACGGCGCTCAACGCTCAGGACCTGACTGTCACTGCGCGTCTGGTATTCGACGGGGCAGGCAGGAAAAAACCGAACGCTGGTAATGCCGTGGTCTGGTTGTCGCCGGTGAGCATTGTTCCCGAAGTCGCCGCATGGAAATCGGTTGACCACCCCCGGCTGGTGCAGCACAACAAAACTTTCGAGCCTCATGTCCTGGTAGTCCCGGTGGGATCGGTCGTGGCCTTTCCTAATCGCGATCCCTTCTTTCACAATGTTTTCTCGCTGTTCAACGGCAAGCGCTTCGACCTGGGGCTTTATGAAGCCGGCAGTTCACGAGACGTTCACTTCAATAAAGCGGGTGTTTCCTACATATTCTGTAATATCCACCCGGAAATGAGTGCGGTAGTGATCTCACTCGACACTCCCTACTATGCCCTTTCTGACGCAGAAGGAGAGTTCATCCTGCCCCATGTTCCTCCAGGGAAATACACCATGCATGTGTGGTATGAAGGCGCGCTTCCAGAAACTTTGCGCGACGCACGGCGCGAGGTGACAGTGAGTGAAGCGAATACCACACTCGGCATTTTGCATCTGCCACAAGCTGCTCTTTCCCCTGAGCACAAAAATCTGTATGGCCGGGACTACGATCCTCCCGCCCCTGCCAGCCCTGCTTACGCCCGGCCTTGAATTCAGTTCACACAAAATTAACAACCTCATGAAAAGTTGGTGACAACTTTCAGCGGGGCGAGGCTTAGGTTCTTAATCAACGTGAACGGGTGGCCGCTGCTGGCCCGTTCCGAATGGTTGGTTCCGGGACCTCCCAAATTTTGTGCCCGTCCCATCACGGACAGGCAAGGTGGCGCCTCTGTGCCCAGTCGCACGTTCGCGCCGGGTCTATTTCTCTCAGGAAAGGTTCCTATGTACTCGGTCTCGCAATTCCGACGCAGTTTATTCGCTCCCCTGGCGGGCTGGGTTCTTGCAATTTGCTTCAGCGGATCAGCCGTCGCCCAAAAGTATGTTCAGGTAAACCTGGTATCCGATATACCGGGAATGGCTGTCCGCACCGACAAAAGAATGGTCAATCCGTGGGGTATCGCAAACGGTCCGACAAGTCCCTTCTGGATCAACCAGAACGGGGTCGGTCTCGCCAGTCTGTATGCAAACGACGGCACACCCATTTCGCAACTGCGTTCCGTCCGCATCCCGCCACCTCGAGGGAGCACAGGGAACTCTGCTCCCACTGGTATGGTGTTTAACGGAACCCCCGATTTCGTCATTTCCGGCAATGGCACGTCAGCGCCATCCGTCTTCCTGTTTGCCACTGAGGACGGCACCATCACCGGCTGGAATCCCCAGATCGCTCTACATCATTCAGTGTTGGGTGTGGATAACTCCGGCATCGGCGCCGTCTATAAGGGATTGGCGATCGCGCAGACCGCAAACGGCACCTTCATCTTTGCCGCCAACTTCTTTGATGGATCTGTCGAAATGTACGACACCAACTTTCAATTGGTGAAGACCTTCACAGACATCACGCTCCCGCCTGGTTATGCCCCGTTTGGGATTCAGCGAATCGGCGGCCTTCTTTACGTGACATTCGCCAAGCAGGATGACGGCAAAAAAGACGATGTCGCCGGCGCGGGTCATGGTTTTGTGGACGTTTTCAATTTCCAGGGCCACATGGTGAAGCGCTTAGCCTCGGGCGGCGTCCTCAATTCTCCCTGGGGTCTGGCGAAAGCGCCGTCGAACTTCGGAAAATTCAGCGGTGACATTCTGGTGGGAAATTTTGGCGACGGTCATATCAATGCGTTCGATCCGGTTACGGGAGATTTTGTTGGCGCCCTTCGTGATGCCAACAACAAGGTAATCTCGATCGATGGGCTTTGGGCGATTACCTTTGGTAACGGAGGCTCAACCGGACCTCGCAATGCTCTCTTCTTTACCGCGGGCCTCGATGATGAAGCTCACGGCCTGTTCGGAGTGCTCAAAACCACCCCTTAATCTCTCTCACTGATTAGTCCGGGCCAGCCGACTTCTAGGCTGGCCTCTTTTTATGATTTCGCAGCAACCGCGTCGTGCCCGTAATACTCATATGCAGACATCGGTTTGTCGCCGCCTTTCTTCCACATTCGAGTGTCGTCACCAACTTTGCCCAATGCGCGCGCCATTTCGCGGATGTGCACTGCAACCGATCCGCAGCATGCACCGATGTAGTTGATGCCGATGTCTTTCGCCTTACGCGCGTAGTCGCCCATCTCCGCACGCGTAAGCTGTAACGGATCCAACCCCAGCGGGAACTCAGGCAAGCTGGTGAAATCCGGTTTGGCTTTCGATGTCCGATATGCCACTGGCTGGCACGCCAGATATCCGGATACTGCTTTTCGCATCTCTTCCATCTGCCCGAGCAAGTGTTCCGGCGGACGCAGGCAGTTCATGCCGACAATGTCAGCTCCGGCGTCAAGCAGGGTTTTTGCGGCTTCCGCCGCTGACTTGCCCTCGGCAGTTTCGTTCTTGTTCTCGAAACAGATCGTGACCATCACCGGCAGGCCGGTTTTCTTGGCCCGCTCGACCGCAATCAGCGCTTCGCCAAGCCAGGAAAACGTCTCGCCGATAATGAAATCGACTCCCTCATCGGTTTGAACCGAGAGTTGCTCATCAAAAGTTTTGCGCACGCGATCGGCCGCCGCGGCACTATCCGGCTCATACATCCAGGTCAGGCTCAGATTGCCCGCGACCAGGCATTTATCGCCTGCCACCTCGCGAGCGATTCGCACCGCAGCACGATTCAGATCATCCAGCTGATTCTCCAGGCCCACCGTGGCTAACTTGTCGCGGCTGGCGTAAAACGTGAGCGCCTGCAGCACTTCCGCGCCCGCCTCGCGGAACTCGATGTGCAATTCGCGCAAGGCATTTGGATAAACCAGCGCCACTTCGGGCGTGAACGGACCCGCGCGCACCCAGCCCCGCTTCTCCAGTTCCAGCAGATAACCGCCGTCACCAAGCACTGGGCCTTCTTTCAGCCGTTCAAGTATTCCTTTTTTTGCCATCAGATTGCTCCTGTTCCGTCTAGGCTACGTTCTTGAATTTGCCCTTCTTCCAGTCTCGCAATACCTGGTGGGCCGCATTGTGGCCGGGGGCGCCCGTAACGCCTCCGCCGGGATGCGCTCCCGCACCGCAAAGATAGAGACCCTCAATGGGAGTTCGATACTGTGACCAGCCCGCAACCGGTCGCATGAAAAACAACTGCTCCAGCCGCAAATCGCCGTGGAAAATGTTCCCCTCGGTGAGCCCATATGTTCGTTCCAGATCCAGGGGGGTCAGGACCTGCCGTGCCAGAATTGCATTCGGAACATTGGGCGCGTATTCGCCAATCTTCTTGACCACCCGATCACCCAGCAACTCGCGATTCTCGTCCCAATTCCCGCGTTTCAGCCGGTACGGCACGTACTGCACAAAGCAAGTCAGAATGTGTTTCCCCTTGGGGGCAAGAGACTCGTCGGCATTGGAAGATACGACGCAATCCACCCAAAGTTCCTCAGGAATTTCGCCGAACTTGGCGACGTCATAACACCTCTCCGCAAACTCCAACGACGGCACCAGAGTGTAAAAAGTCCGCTCCAGCGGCGTGAAGTGTGAGGGAGTTCCAGTGAATCGCGGCTCTTCGCCCAGCACCATGTTCACCTTGGCGCACGGCCCCTCCATCTTGATGCCGCGGATGGCATGAACGAAGTCGTCAGGTAAATCGCTCGGACTGATCAGTTTCAGAAACGTTCGCTTGGGATCGGCGTTTGAGAGAACCAGCCGTCCGCGGATCTCGGTTCCGTCTTCCAGTACCACCCCGCATGCCCGTCCGTTGCGTAGATCTATCCGTGCAACCGGCGAGTCAGTGCGAATGTCCGCGCCCAGCTTCTTGCCGGAGTTCGCCAGCGCCTGGGTGATTGCCCCCATCCCACCCATCACGTGCCCATAAAACCCCTGCAGTTCGTGCTCGCCGCCGCTAAGCAGGTGAAACAGCAACCCAATTGCAGTTCCCGGCTGGTACGGCCCGCCATGTTTGCCATACACATTGTTGGCCAGGAACATGGTCTTGATCTTGTCGGATTCGTAGTTACGATCAAGGAATTCGCCCAGGCTGCCGGTAAGAAAACTGATCAGCTCGGCAATCTCCGCGCTCGAAATTTTTCGAAACCGTTTACCCACGCGAAACAGCTCGCTCACTCCCTTTGCGCCACGAGTGTCGAACTCGGGCGGGGGCTCCAGGAAAAACGGCTGCAAATAGCGCGCCAGCTTCTTCAGCCGGTCATCGATCTGGACAAATGTCTCGCCGTCTTTCGGGGATATCTTGCTGAACTCAGCTTTCGCCCGCTCCCGGTCCGCCCACCACGAAACCACTTGTCCATCAAGAAAAGGGACCTGGATCGCCGGATCGCACGGAACCATTCGCAGGCCGAACTCACGCAACTTCAGATCCGAGATCACCTCCGGGCGAAGCATGCTGGCGATGTACGACGTGGTCGACGCCCGGCAACCCGGCGCAATGCTCTCAGTTACGCAACACCCACCGATAATCTCCCGCCGTTCCAGCACCAAGGTGGACAGGCCTGCGCGCGCCAGATAAGCTGCCGCGGTAAGGCCGTTGTGTCCGCCTCCGACGACAATCGCGTCGTAAATCTTTCCCGATTTTGGCTGTGGAGATGCCATGACCCTAGGTTAGTTGTTGCGGATCAAAGAACGCCTACATTAACGCATACCACAGAAAATAGAAATTGAATTTAGCTCAGGTTTAAAGTAGAGTTTCATGACTTGAGGTCACGCAATGAGTGGAATTGCAAGCAGCCTGGTTCATCCCCCGCACTATCGCCGCATGCCTTCACGTCCCCGGTCGGAGGGTAAGCGCGCGCTTATCGTTGACGCCGCCATGCGTCACTTCGCTGAGCATGGCTATCACGCCGCGCGTGTAGGCGACATTGCCGCTGAACTCGGAATCGCCAAAGGTTCCGTCTTTCAACACTTCGGCAGCAAGGATGGGCTCTTTTTCGAGGTCTATAAGAAAGCCGTTCGCTCTTTTCCGCGCTATCTCGACGCTCCGGCAGAGGTCCGCCAGGTGGGCTTCTTTGAAATCCTCCGTTATTGGCTTACGTGCACTGAGCACCTGCTCCACGAAGACTGGATCCCGTACCGCATCTCCCTGCTGGGAAACTATGGGACCGATTTAGTTCTGAAACGTGAGATCAATCGCTTTTTGCTGGCGGAAGACCCCTACGGGACTGTGCCATTCGTTCGCTTTGGCCTGGAGCGCGGGGAACTACAGACCTCACTCGATCAGGAGATGATCGTGTCGATTCTCGATTGGACGATGGAACGGTTCCAGGACGCTCTGCTTACCGAAGAATTGGATCCCGGTCTGTTCCGGCGGCAGGGGGATCCGCGCGAGAAAAAAGACGCCAGAATCGCACAGTTCCTGACCATCCTTCGCGGAGCCATCGGGACGAAAAGATGACATTTCAAGATGAATTTCGCGCCATGTGGTTTGTGTTTCTGAGAACTCTACCTTCCAGGGTTTAAAGATGAAAACTAGCGACTCTCTCGAACAGATTCTCGCCAGCTACAACGACAAAGCTCCGCTATCGGAAGCCTCGACCATCCCGGCCCCCTGGTATGTCGATCCGCGCATCGCGGAGCTTGAGGCTCAAACAGTATTCAGTAAGACCTGGCAGATGATCGGTCGCATTGATCAGGTCGAAAAGCCAGGCCAGTTCGTCACGGCCAGCGTAGCCGGCGAACCGATCGTTGCCGTCCGCGGCAATGATGGTGTGCTGCGCGCGTTCTACAACGTCTGCCGGCACCATGCCGCAGCGGTGGTTACTCAGCCGTGTGGTCAGGCGCAGCTATTGCATTGCCCTTACCACGGCTGGAATTACGGCCTCGACGGATCGCTGAAAGGCATGCCCGAATTCGATGGTGTAAAAAACTTCGAGCGCCAGCAGAACGGGCTGGTTCCGGTAAAAGCCGAAACGTGGGAAAAGTTTGTTTTCGTTAATCTGGATCCGCACGCCGAGACGCTCGCGTCATTTCTCGGGGGATTGGTGAAGCGGGCTGCCCCGCTGGGCCTTGCCAAACTCAACTTCTTCGATACTCGCAGCTACGACATCGCCTGCAACTGGAAAGTTTTCGTCGATAACTATCTTGACGGCGGATATCACGTTCCGCACTTGCACAAGGGCCTGAGCTCTGTTCTTGATTACAAGGAATACACCATCGAGAACGAAGGTCGCTACTGCCTGCAATCGAGCCCGATGGTTAGTTCGGAGGAAGACGCTGCCACAGGAGCCACCCGCAAGGGCGATCGCGCCTGGTACTTCTGGCAATATCCCAATCTCATGATCAACTGCTACCAGGGCTACATGGATACTAACCTGGTGATCCCGGTCGATGTCGATCATTGCCGCGTGATTTTTGACTTTTACTTCGGTGATGTCAGCGAGGCACGCCGCGAATACAACCAGCAGAGTGTAGCCGTCGGCGCGCGCGTGCAGGATGAAGACCTTGGCATCTGTGAAGATGTCCAGCGCGGTCTCAAGTCGCGCGCTTACGGTGCCGGTCGTCTATCAGTTCGCCGTGAAGCCGGGGAGCAATTATTTCACCGGCTGCTGGCCGCCGATCTGAGGGCCGGACTGAGGCATACTGCAGTCGCCGCGGACTGAGAATCAGTTAAGAATGATGATGTCATCCTGGGCGAGCCACCGCGTGCAATCGCGTAGGCGATTGCAATTACCGCGAGGCGAGCGTCCTTACTGAACAAACAAGGTGAACATTGAAAACTAAACTGGCTTGCATCCTCTTTCTCACCAGCCTGACCGCCCCTGCCCAAATCACCGTCATCAAGGCCGGGCGCCTGATCGACTCCGACCATGGCACCGTTCTCACCGACCAGGTCATTATTGTTCGCGATAACAAGTTCGAATCCATTGGCAAAGACTTGCCTATTCCGCCTGACGCCACGGTGATCGATCTCTCCAACAGCACGGTGCTGCCGGGGCTCATTGACTGCCATACGCACTTGGCAGACGGCCCCACCGACGATGGCGATCCGACTTCGCAGATGAAAAAGACCTCCGCCCAGGTCGCCTTTGAATCCGTCCCCAATGCCCGGACCATGCTGCTCTCGGGCTTCACTTCGGTTCGCGACGTCGGGGTCTATCGTGCGCTCAATGACGTTGCTATGCGCGACGCGATTGCGAAGGGATTCATTATCGGACCACGCATGTATGTTGCCGGAGCCTACGTGACCATCACCGGCGGAGCAGGTGCCATGACCGGCTTTGCTCCCGACATCCAGCTTCCCTGGAACCTTCATTACGGCGAGGCCAACGGGCCATGGGAAGTGCGCGCAGTCATCCGCAAACTCGTCCATGACGGAGCCGACCATATCAAGGTTCTTTCCAGCGGCGCAGTGCTTACTCACGGCAGCAATCCGAACTCACAGGAGTTCACACTGGAGGAACTACAGGCTGCGGTGGACGAAGCAAGCCACTTCGGCCTAAGGGTTGAAGCGCATGCACATTCGCCGCAAGGAATAAAGAATGCCATCCGCGCCGGCGTCGCCTCGATCGAACACGCCACCATGATCGACGACGAGGGCCTCGCGCTGGCCAAGCAGAAGGGCACGTACCTCGATATGGATATCTACGACGAAGAATGCATCCAGGAAGCCGGACGGAAAGGGAACCTTCCGAAAGACTTCCTCGAGCATGACCGCCAATTGGGCGAACTGCACCGTCAAAACTTCCGCAAGGCTGTGAACGCCGGGCTGAAGATGTCATTCGGCACTGACGCCGGCGTCTGCCCGTATGACCGTAGCGTGAGGCAATTTGCGTTCATGGTTCGCTACGGCATGACACCCATGCAGGCGATTCAATCCGCAACTTCAAATGCGGCTGATCTGCTGGGACATGCTGACGTGATCGGCTCGATCAAACCCGGCAAGTTCGCAGACCTGGTGGCTGTGAACGGCGATCCTCTGCAGGACATTAGCCTGCTCGAGCACGTCCAGTTCGTAATGAAAGACGGAAAAGTCTATAAACAGCAGTAACGGGCGATCTTGATCAGGATTCGTACCACCGGAACCCGTGTTTCTGTTCCTCTTCCACTCTCTTGAGGAGTCGCATAGTTCGCGTTCTCCGATGGTTTGCACAGGCAAACACGATGGCGTTGAACAGGCCCATGGGTGCCACATAAGACGAACCGAACGAAGGGGTGTGGATCGGAGTAAGAAACGATTCATGCGCGAACTGTCCGATGGGCGAAACCAGCGTGTTAGTAATCCCTACGCAATAAGCACCATTCTCCCGGGCCTGCCTTAGGCCTTCGATCGTCTGCCGCAAGCCCCGGCCGAAGCTGATCGCGATGACCAGGTCTTTCTTCCCCAAAAGCCGCACTTTGTGCACCACTTCCGCCGGCGAGGTTGCGCAACTCACTGGCAGGTCAAGGATTGTCAACAGATGCTCCAGAAAGCGCGCCAGATTCGCGGCCAGGTCACCACCCACCACCACGACTCGCCGGGCCGAATACAACCGCTTCACCAGGTCCGACACCTGCTGCGCATCGATCCCCTGCACCAGCAGATCAAGGTTTTTGACATCCTGATTGAGAGACATCCGGAGCAGCGAAGAGAACGATGATCGCGCTCCGGGCGTGGTCTGAGTGTCGAGCGAAGTCGCATTGGCAATGGCCAGCTCCTGCAGATAATGCTGAAACTCGCGATACGACTCGAAATTCATTCCACGCACAATCCGCACCATGGTCGCCGGATCGGTACGCAGCTTCTTGGCCGCCGCCCGCACCGGCAGCAGCACAAATTCCCGCGGCCGGTCAAATGCCGGACGAATCGTTTCTTGTCGCTTTGCGCTTAACGCGCTCAATCGCACGGATGGACTCATCTGGTGTGCCCTGGTACGGCTGATAGGCATGGGCAAGAAGCATCGGGCAATTGCACACTTCTGTCAATCTGCAGTCTCAATGACCGGCGGTACCTTCCGAAGCCTCTACCCCATTTTTTGTGTCCTCTTCGTTCGCTGTCCGCAGCTGCTGCCTTAAGATTTGCCTATAATGTTCGCCAATCCAGCATCGGAACGGAGACTATGGCGCTTGATTCCAATCGCAGAAACTTCCTCGTGACATCTACCGGTATGCTGGCCGCCGCCATGTCTGGCGCCGGCTTTGCACAGAACGAGCCCCGCGGCTCAGGTGAGCGACCACTTGCCCCCGGCGCTGCGCGCAAAATTCCTATCGGGGTTTTCGATCCAGCCTTTCCAGACATGCCGCTGGACGAAATGCTCGAGAAGTTCTCCGGCTGGGGGGTGGAAGCGGTTGAGATAGGAACCGGCGGGTATCCCGGTAACAAGCATTGCCCTGCGCAGGAACTGCTCGACGATCCGGCAAAGCTCAACGCATGGCGCAAGAAATTTGACGATCGCAACATCCGGATCGCTACCCTGAGCTGCCACGGGAACCCTGTTCATCCAGACAAAACGATTGCCGAACGCGACGCACAGAATCTTCAGCGTACCGTGCTTCTGGCAGAGCGCCTGGGGGTAAAGGTAATTGTCGGGTTCTCAGGCTGCCCGGGCGGTAGCCCGCAAGACACGCAGCCCAACTGGATCACTTATCGCTGGCCTCCCGAATACGCGCAGATGATCGATTGGCAGTGGAAAGAGAAAGTTGTTCCTTATTGGAAGCAGGCTGCCAAATTTGCCCGAGAACATGGAATCCATCGCCTCGCGCTTGAGATGCACCCCAACTTCGTTGTCTACAACCCGATGACACTGCTTAAGCTACGCGAGGCTGTGGGTGAAGAAATCGGCGCCAACTGCGATCTCAGCCACCTTTTCTGGCAGCAGTGCGACCCTATCGAGGTCATCCATCTGCTCGGCAAACAGAACGCTATATTCCATGCCCACATGAAGGACACCACCCTGTACAAAGACAACGTCGCCCGCTATGGCGTGCTGAATTTTGCTTTTGACAAAAACAATCTTTCCCAGGCATCCGAAACGTTTCGGGCGGTTGGCTATGGCCACAGCGCCAATACCTGGAAAGAAATCGTGCGCGCCTACATGGAGGTTGGTTACGAAGGAATTCTGAGCGTCGAGAACGAAGATCCAATACTTTCAGGAGAAGTCGGGGTCGAACGGGCGCTGTACGTCCTGAAGAATGTACGGGCCGAATTGCTCGGCTCCAATGCCCCATAATGCCGGTTTTCATTGAAGAAAATCGTTTTGGCTGATTGACCTCGCGGCCACGAAGCGGTAAGCTGCAAAACTTCCGGCTTCCAGGAGTCCCCCATGGACCGACGCAACGCGCTCAAGCTTCTCGCCTCAGCCGCTTCCTTACCGCTGCTTTCTCACGATGCTTTTTCGCTTTTCCAGGCGGTTCACGAGCAGTTGCCGGCCACGCCTTCACCCAAAGCCCTCGATCCACACCAGGATGCCACTGTCACTGCCATCACCGAAATGATCATCCCGCAAACTGATACGCCCGGAGCTAAAGCAGCCCGCGTGAACGAATTCATAGATGTCATCGTGGCCGACTGGTACCAGGCTGACGAAAAACAAGCGTTTCTCTCCGGCCTGGCTGAGGTCGACACGCGCAGCCGGGCCATGTTTGCTAAAGACTTCATCGATTGCCCTCCCCCTCAGCAACAACTTCTACTGCAGGCCCTTGAAGACGAAGTTCCAGATGTCCGCACCGAACGCGGCGCTCCCTGGGCCCATACCTTTGTTAAGGACAAGCACTTCTTCTACATGATCAAGCAACTGACACTGGTGGGCTACTACACATCGCAAATCGGCTTCGAGCAGGAACTCCACTTACACATCATTCCACCGCGACACGCCGGTTGTGCCCCCATCGAGGAGGGCTCCAACTGATGGCGACAAAAACCTATGACGCAATTGTGGTCGGGTCAGGCATCACCGGAGGATGGGCAGCAAAAGAATTGACAGGAAAGGGGCTGGAAACGCTGGTGCTCGAGGCCGGCCGGCCCATCGATCCTGAGAAAGATTATTGCGAGCACGTTCCCGCTTGGGAAGAGCGCTTTCGCGGGCTGGGCGACCGAAAAGCTGTAGCGGAAGATAAATTTATCCAAAAAGAATGCAGCGGCATGGACGAATGGAACGCGAAGTTCTTCGTCAATGACCGCGAGAACCCTTACTCGACGCCATCCGATAAGCCATTTCTCTGGATTCGCGGGCGCCACGTCGGGGGCCGCTCCATCATGTGGGGAAGACAGTCGTATCGTTGGAGTGATCTCGATTTCGAAGCAAACCTCCGGGAAGGCCTTGGCACAGACTGGCCGATCCGTTATCAGGAGATTGCGCCCTGGTACGACTATGTCGAAGAGTTCGCCGGCATTTCAGGTCAGGCCGAAGGTTTGCCGCAACTTCCCGACGGCAAGTTTCTGCCGCCCATGGAAATGACTTGTGCCGAGGTCGTGGTCAAAGAAGCAGTCGAGAAGCGATTTCCGGGTGAGCGCAAAATTACCATCGGCCGCGCGGCAATTCTCACCCAGCCACACAACGGCCGGCTGCCTTGTCATTACTGCGGGCCGTGCGCTCGCGGCTGCATCACGCGTTCTTATTTCAGCAGCCTGAATGCAACCCTGCCTGTTGCACAAGCGACCGGCAAGCTGACCATTCGCCCCTACAGTGTGGTTCACAGCGTTATCTTCGATCCCAAAACTCGTAAAGCCACCGGCATCCGCGTGATCGATGGCCAGAATAAACAGGCCCTCGAATTCCGGGGGCGCATCATCTTCCTTTGTGCGTCCGCTTTGGAATCCGCGCGCATTCTGCTGAACTCTTCAACCACAGAATTTCCCGATGGGCTTGCGAACTCCAGCGGAGAACTCGGCCACAACCTGATGGACCACTGCATGGGTGGCGGTGCCACCGGCCGGATTCCGGGCAACGAAGACAAGATCTCACTGGGCAATCGGCCTAACGGAATCTATGTTCCGCGTTTCCGCAACGTGAATCAGAAACATCCCGAGTTCCTGCGCGGATACGGATTTCAGGGCGGAGCGTTTCGCCAGCGCTGGGACCGCGGACTCGAAACGCGTGGCTTCGGCGCGAATTTCAAGCACTCGCTGCGACGGCCCGGCCCCTGGAAAATGACCTTCTACGGCTTTGGCGAGTGCCTCCCGAATCACGAAAACTACATTGAACTCGATAAGGCCAACGTTGACGCCTGGGGCATACCGACTCTTCGCATCAACTGCATGTGGCGTGAGAATGAGCGCGCTTTGCTTCGTGACATGTCGGTGACTGCGGCTGAAATGCTGGCATCGGCCGGCGGCCGCGACATTGAAACTTTCGTGGAGAACAATGCACCTGGATTGACCATTCACGAGATGGGTACCGCCCGTATGGGTCGCGACTCGAAAACCTCTGTGCTCAATGCGCATAACCAGTCACATGATGTTAAGAATCTGTTCATTACAGACGGCGCGTGCATGGCATCTTCATCATGCGTGAACCCATCGCTTACCTATATGGCTTTAACCGCCCGAGCTTGCGACTACGCAGTAAATCAGATGAAGCGTAACGAACTCTAGGAGCCAACATGGACCGGCGACATTTCCTCGGAACCATCTCTGCAGCCACGCTTCTCAGTAGCCGCTTTAGCTTTGCGGAAGATAATCATCGGATCGAGAAAATTGGCGTCCAGCTCTACACCGTGCGTAATGAGATCAAGAATGATTTTGCAGGCACGATCGCCAAGGTCGCGCAAATCGGCTACAAGGAAGTTGAATTCGCGGGATATTTCGATCACTCGCCGAAAGACATTCGCGCTATTCTCGATCGCAACGGCCTGACCGGGCCTTCTGCACACGTGGAATACAAAGCACTCTCGCCCGATCAGTGGCCGCAGGCTCTCGAGGCAGGCAAGATCATCGGCCACGAGTACATTGTGAATCCCTGGGTTCCGGAAGAACTGCGCAAAACTCCCGATGACTGGAAGCGGGTGGCCGACAATTTCAATCGTGCCGGATCAGAAAGCAAAAAGGCAGGAATCCAGTTCGCCTACCACAATCACTGGTTCGAATTTCAGCCGCTTTCAGATGGCCAGTTGCCGTACGACATGCTGCTCAAAAATTGCGACTCCGACCTGGTGAAGATGGAACTCGACCTCTGCTGGATTACGGTGGCTGGCAAAGACCCGCTGCAATATTTCAGCCGCTATCCGGGACGGTTCCCGCTGGTTCACGTGAAAGATACTAAGGGAATTCCCAAGGCCGACGCTACCGGTAAACAGGATTTCGGCAGCTCAATGAAAGAGATGACTGAAGTCGGCAGCGGCATCATCGACTGGAAGCGTATCTTCGCGAAATCAGGCGAGGCTGGGATCAAGCACTATTTTGTGGAGCACGATAATCCCAGCTCGCCCTTTGAAAGCATTACCAAGAGTTATCAGTATCTGGCTGCACTTCGCTTCTAGATCGTCGCTGATCTATTGCTGAGCCGCTGAGCTGGACTCCAGCTTCTGGAGCCGCTGCTTCAGAGTGTCGATCTCGCGCTGCTGTGCTTTAAGCGCCTCTACCAGCAAGGCAGACAGGCGAGAGTAGTCGATGCCCTGAACTTCATTTGTCTCGGCATCGCGAGACACTACCTGAGGCAGCACGCGCTCAACATCTTCGGCGACCATTCCAATCTCGGGTTTGCCGCTAAGCTTTGAGTCATAGCTCACGCCCTGCAACTGCTCCACCTTGGCGAGCGCTCCCAGCAGAGGCTGGACGTTAGTCTTGAAACGCGCTGAGCTTCTAGTGGTCCAGCTATCGGCTAATGTGCTGCCGCCGATCACAATCTCTAATGTCGCTTGAGGGCTCGCAGTGCCGATGCCAACATGCCCGCCACCGGAAACCATCACCACATTACCTGGCCGACCACCGCTTCCGCCCGACGCGCCAGGCTGCAGCATGATCGATCCACCGTTTCCACCAAGTGGATGGCACCCGACCGTTCCGCCGCAACGTCCACCACCGCCTCCGGTGAGAAGCACGGAGGCGCCGACGCCGCCTAAACCACCCCCGGAACCGCCGGGGCCGGATGTTAATTGCACCGTCCCGCCGCTCCCCCCCGTTCCCCCTGCGTTTGTCAGCGGGCCGCCCTGGCCGCCATTTATCTTAAGCGCCGTAATGGCATTTGCGCTGCCGGTCGCGTTCGCCCCAACCACGTGCAGTGTTGCCGCGGGGCCATTAGTTCCAATCGCCACTTTTCCGCCGGCCTGAACAATTACGGAGTTGCCGATCGTACCTGAGTCGGTCCATACCGGAATTCGATTTGCGGTGCCGCTCCCTCCAACTTGCGCCGTCATTGCAGCGCAGAGAGCTACTATCGTTGTAAGTAATTTGGCAATTTGCACTTTCTCCTCCAATCAAAGCCATTTAGTGAGTGGAACCGGATAGCACAGTGTTGCAGTGGGCCTGTCTGACTGTAGATATCGATGGCTGGGAGGAAGCTGCGCCAGCGACGCCCCGATTCTACGGTTGCACGGCAGGCTGGTCAACGCGCAACATTTTGCTCACCCTTTGGCAGCCGCTATAATTGCACTCTTTCCAGAGAATTATGCCCCAGGTCATCCGTTCTCCTAAAACCTACGACGTCTGCATCATCGGTTCGGGGGCAGCAGGGGGAACCGCTGCAAAGGTCCTGACCGAAGGCGGGCTCAACGTGGTGATGCTCGAGGCCGGGCCTCCGCTCGATCCTGAAAAAGACTTCAAGGAACACGTCTGGCCCTATCAATTGCCGCATCGCGGCGCAGGGGTGGGCGGCAAGCTGAAGCACGAACTCAACGATGAATTTATGGCGCCCAACGGAGCCTGGGAGATTGAAGGCGAGCCGTACACGTCGGCCCCCGGTTCGCGCTTTCGCTGGTTTCGCTCCCGCATCGTCGGCGGACGGACAAACCATTGGGGACGCATCGCGCTTCGCTTCGCGCCGGTGGATTTCAAAGCGCGATCCAGCGATGGCATGGGCGACGACTGGCCCATCACTTACGAAGACGTCGCACCTTTCTACGACAAGGTGGAGTCTTACATCGGAGTGTTTGGCACGAAGGAAAACATCCCCAGCGCTCCCGACGGAATCTTTCTGCCGCCGCCCAGGCCGCGCTGCACTGAAACCATCGTCAAGAAAGCCTGCGACAAACTGAATGTGCTCTGCATCCCGTCCCGCCTGGCGGTGATAACGCAATCGGTGAACGGACGCCTGCCCTGCCATTACTGCGGTCAGTGCGATCGGGGTTGCCTGACCGCTTCCAATTTCAGCTCGAGCCAGGTCATGCTGCCGGTGGCGCAGAAGACCGGCCGCTTTACTCTCATCACCGGCGCCATGGCGCGCGAGATCGTGATGGGGAAAGACGGCAGAGCGGCAGCCGTCAGCTACATCGACAAGGCAACGCGAACTGAGAACCGCGTTTACGCCAGATCGTTCGTGGTAGCTGCCAGCGCCTGCGAGTCGGCACGCCTGCTGCTCAACTCACGCTCCTCTCAATTTCCCGATGGCGTTGGCAATTCTTCTGGCGCTGTTGGCCGTTATCTCACCGACACCGTCGGCAGCTCAGGGGCCGGATACTTCCCGCAACTCGAAAAGATGCCTCCACATAATCACGATGGCGTCGGTGGCATGCACATGTATGTGCCATGGTGGAAATTCGACCGCAAGAATGATTTTCTGCGCGGCTACCACATTGAACTGTATGGGGGTCGCGGCATGCCGGGAGTGGGGGAATTCGATGGGGTGTGCGAAGAGGCCGAAGGGTACGGTATCGATCTGAAACGCACCTGTCGGCGCCGCTACGGCACCTTCATCGGCTTCGAAGGCCGCGGCGAGATGATCCCCAACGAGCATTCCTACTGCGACCTTGATCCTGATGTCGTCGATCAGTTCGGGATTCCGGTTCTGCGCTTCCACTGGCGCTGGAGTGACAACGAAATAAAAATGGCACGCGATATGCAGCAGACATTTCGCTCGATCGTTGAAACGGCAGGCGGAACTTACATAACCAGGACCAGCCCGGAAGGTTTGCGCCCGTACGGTATAACCGACGGGGGCGTCATCATTCACGAGCTCGGCACGGCGCGAATGGGCGCGAATCCGAAAACATCCGTACTGAATAGCTACTGCCAGGCTCACGACGTCAAGAATCTGTTTGTGACTGACGCAGCCGCCTTCGTCACCAACCCGGACAAAAACCCTACCCTCACGATCATGGCGCTGTCGTGGAGAGCATCGGAATACCTGCTGAACGAAGCCAGGAAGGCGAGCCTATGACCGATTCGTTCTCATGCAGGGCCAACCGCCCCGAGCGAAGCTCGACAGCGAAGTTGCAAAGGTCTGAAAATGACTGATTCCGTCTCCCGCCGCGATATCCTGCGTACTCTGAGCATGGGCGCTTTCGGAGGCTACGCATTGCGTGCGCTCCCGCTGGCCGCGGCCGAGCACGCCCATCGCGCAGTGAAAGAAGAAAAGAAAGCTGCCGCCAACGTCTACACACCTAAGTTCTTTTCGCCACATCAGTACAAAACGCTGCAGGCGATATGTCAGGCAATCATGCCTGCAGATGAAGACTCAGGCGGCGCGCTGGAGGCAGGTGCACCCGAATTCATCGACTTGCTCACCAGCGAGAACCCTGAATTCCAGCTCAAACTTGGCGGCGGCATGATGTGGCTGGACGCTGATTGCACCGACCGGTATGAGCACGTTTATCTCGACTGCACGCCTGCCCAGCAAAAAGAAATGCTTGACCTGATCTCTTTCCGCGCCAACGCGGTTCGTGATCCAGGCCTGAGCCAGGGGGTTGAGTTCTTTTCGTTCCTGCGCACCATGACTGTCGATGGCTTCTTCACCAGCGACATCGGAATCAAATATCTCGGGTATGTGGGCAATACTTTTGTGAAGGGGGACTTCCCCGGCTGTCCCCCCGTTCCAGAGGCCTGAATTGTTGCGAAAGCGCTTCGGTGTCGATCTTCCTTCGTGTCACTTCGTGCCCTTTTGTGGTTCATTTCTCTTGGCGCGGAGTAGCTGCAGCGCCAGGTTTCAGCGCCCAAACGGTTTCTCAAGCGACGCGCTCTGGACCGTGAACAGCTCCGCTCCGGATTCGGTGATGTGCATGTCGTCTTCCAGGCGCACACCGAACTCACCGCGGATATAAATTCCCGGTTCATCGCTGAAGGTCATGTTCGGTTCGAGTTTCCTGGTGTTGCCGTGGACCAGGTAGGGCCATTCATGACCGTCCATCCCCATGCCATGCCCGAGGCGATGCGTGAAGTACTTATATTCCGGTCCGTAACCAGCGTCGACGATAATCTTTCTCGCCACCGCGTCCACGGCCTGGCAATCCAGCCCGGGCCGCGCCGTTCCCACCGCCGCGGTTTGCGCCTGATGAACGATGTCGAACACACTTTTCATCTTGTCAGTTGCTTTGCCGAGAACAAACGTTCTCGTGATATCTGAGGTGTAGCCTTCCACGCGACAACCGCCATCCATCAAGACGATTGCGCCCTCGCGGATCACCTGCGGCGTCACCGAGCCGTGCGGAAAAGCGGAGAATTCTCCAACCTGGACGTCGGCCCCGCCTTCGAACCCCAACCGCTCATGCGCTGTGGTTACGAGATCCTCAAACTCCGGCTTGGTCATGCCGGGCTTCAGCGCACGGTAGGCAGCTTCGTAGGCCATCAGCGTGACCTTCGAGGCAAGCCGCATCAGTGCAATCTCGTGTTCGCTCTTCACGCTGCGACAGCCGGCAGTCACGGGAGTGGCGCTGGCAATCTGAGTATGGGGCGAGCTGGTTGCGACGCCCTGGCTGAAAACGAAATGCACAGTCTCTTCGATTCCCAGATTTCCAGTCGCAATCCCGCGATCCTTCAGACCTTGCGCCACCAGCGCATAGGGGCTTTCATCTTCCTGCCAGACGCGCACATCAGCGTGCTCTCCGTCAGGGGCATTGGCCAGCTGCTCGCGCGCGCGGCCCTCCTCAAATGCAGGAGAAACATAGAATGCGTTGCCCTTGCCCGGAAATACCATGGCGAACATTCGCTCGCCCCCGTGCCAGCGCATGCCGGTGAAGTATTCGAGCGACGTGCCCTCCATCAAAAAAATGGCGTCGAGCGCGTTCGCCGCCATCAGCTGGCGAGCCTTCTCCTGGCGCTGTTCCCTCTCTGCGCGCGTAATCGGCCGCGCCTGATCTTTCATGGATTTCAAGTCGGAGATCGATCGGGGAAGCTTTTCTGCCCTAGCAGGCCCAGATGATGCCAGGGCGGCAGCGCTCACGGCGCCGGCCTGCACAAAACTGCGGCGAGAGATCATGAATTTATCAGTCCTTTGGTTCGTGAAGTTGAAAGCATCCAGAATTCGCGCTCTGGATGATATCAACGATCACCATAATCAGTGTTAGAGTTCCCACAGAGTTTAAATGTGCTGGCCGGCTTCCAATGCGCAGGTTGCGGCGAATGGAACCAGATCAGCGTGGATGAGTCTGCCGGGCGGATACAGAACTACGTGGAAGACTGCCAGGTTTGCTGCAAACCAAACCTGCTGCGGGTGCAATGGGGCCTCCAGGAGGAAGAATTTTTGGTCTTTGCCGAGCTTGAATAGGACTCAGGCGTTGGACCAAGGAGAACAGCATGGGCACAACATACTCTGCACCGGGGCGAATGGTCGCTCACAACATGGTTACGACGCAGTTTGAACTCGATGGTCACCGCGTGGTACGAACACTTGGGGTAGTGCGTGGGATCGTGGTCCGTTCACGCTCCATTTTCGGCACCATCGGCGCGGGATTACAGACGTTGGTGGGCGGTAACATCACGCTGCTCACAAATTTATGCGAGAAGACGCGAGCTGACGCATTCGATCTGATGCTGCAGCATGCCGGCGACCTGGGCGGAAACGCCGTGGTGGGAGCTCGTTACGACGCGACCGAGGTCATGCAAGGCGTCACCGAAGTGCTCGCCTACGGCACGGCGGTCGTGGTTGAGCCGATCAGCCGCTGATCGATGCGCGCAGAGTTGCTTGAAACGGCGGCCCTGATCTGGACCGCTTTCGGCACATACTGGTTATTGTCGGCAGTGCGCGACCCCAGGCTATCGTCTCCTTCAGCGCGCTCGGAGTCGCAAGTCTATCGCCCCCTGCGGATTTCGCTTCTGGTAGTCGCCTTTCTCCTGTTGTTCTGGAGGCGTGCAGCAATTGGATTTCTAGGCGGCCGGTTCGTGCCGAACAAACTTCCAGTCGCACTCACCGGCTTTGTGCTTTTCCTGGCTGGTCTGGCAGTTGCCGTATGGGCCCGGGTTCACCTCGGGCAGTACTGGAGCGATAAAGTCATGCTGCAGGCTGGTCACCGGCTGGTTCGAAGCGGCCCGTATGCTCACATGCGGCATCCCATCTATTCGGGAGTGTTGCTGGGAATTGCCGGGACGGCATTAATTCTGGGAGAGTGGCGCGGCGTGCTTTCGTTCCTGCTCATGCTGACTAACTACAGCATCAAAGCTGTGCGCGAGGAGAGCATCTTGAGTGCACAGTTCGGGCCTGAGTTCGAAGCGCACAAAAAGCAGACGGGATTTCTGCTGCCCAGGGTCTAACCTGACCCCAGCAATCGCTCTGCGGCATGGTGGCGATACGCGAAAGCCTTCTCCAGCATCCGCGAAATGAACAGACGCCCGGCGATCAGCCCAAGAACGCCGAATCCCGCCTCGTAGTCGACCACGTCGTGGATAATCGTTCCGTCGATTCCGTTTCGCTCAGAACGCAGAAAATGATGCCGGTGACGGAAGCGCTTGAACGGCCCGCGCGTTTGATCGTCAGCAAAGCAGCCATTCCACTTGAACTCGACGATGGCAGCCGTCCACGACATCCGGGCGGGCAGGAAAGGCAGAGCGCGAAAGGAAGTTACAATTTCCGATCCTTCGCCTGCAATCGGTTGATCTGGATTCACCCCGTCCGGAAACGATGACGGCCGCGCCAGGCTGACCCTCACGTTCCGGGCTGCGAGGGACGGCGGCATAATACGGGGCAGGTTGTCAGGGTTGGCAAAAAACAGAAACACGTGCTCCATCGGATACGGCACCCATTGCTCGAACTCAAGATGCGGCATAGAAAAATCGTACACCGTGGCTTTACACTGCATGCCGTGATTCCAACTCTCGAACGCGTCCAAAAAGCGCAACTTTTCCTGCAACGCTATTTGTCTGTGACCCGATTAGTGCCGGCTGCCTCAATGGGCACATCGGTCTATCTGAAGCTGGAAACCGATCTGCCGACCCGAACTTTCAAGCCTCGTGGGGCGCTGTTTGCTTTGTCTGAGAACTTGGCTCGGGGCCAGGTAAACGAAGTGATCGCATCGAGCACAGGCAATCACGGAGCAGCGGTAGCATATGCAGCCAATTTGCTGAATGTACCTTCCAGAATTTTCCTTCCGCACAATCCTAACCCGGTCAAGCGCAAGCGGATCGCAGACCTGGGCGCAACAATCGTGGAAGTCGGTGCGCCGGACCTGGTGGGGTCCACAAGGGAAGCGCTCGATTACACCGGGAGAGCCGGGGTCTGTTTTTTGAACGACGCAACCGATGAGGACGTGCCATGCGGAACGGGAACCATCGCGCTCGAAATTCTCGAGCAACTGCCGCACACGCAAGCCATCTATGTGCCGATGGGAGATACGGCGCTCATTCGCGGCATTGCGGCCACCGCGAAGCATCTCTCGCCGAAGATCAAGATTATCGGCGTACAAGCTGAACGGGCCCCTGCATACTACCTCTCATGGAAACAGGGGACTCCCGTACAGACGGACAGCTGCGACACCATCGCCGATGGGCTGGCGACGCGAACTCCGGAAACGGAGAATGTAATTGCGATTCGCGAGCTGCTGGATGACGTGAGGCTGGTAAGTGAAGAACAGATGTTGGCAGCGATCAGGCACCTGCTTTTTGAAGAGCATGTGGTCGCAGAGCCGTCAGGTGCAGCAACAACGGCTGCCTGGATGAATTCGCGGCAAGAGGGCGAAACCGTGCTGCTGGTTTCCGGTGCAAACATCGCTCCTGAGGTCCTGCGAAGGGCGGTATGCGGGGCTTGAACTGAAAAAATTGGCGCGGAGTCAGTCCGCGCCAGTGATTCACTCAACTTACCAGCTATTTAGGCTGCTTCACAATGCGCAGGTAAGGCTTGGGTGACTTCCAACCCTGGGGGTACTTCTGCTGCGCCTCTTCATTGGACACCGCCGGAAGGATAATAACGTCGTCGCCCTGCTTCCAGTTCGCCGGTGTTGCTACTTTGTGCTTGGCGGTGAGTTGCAGGGAATCGATCACCCGCAGAATCTCGTCAAAGTTGCGGCCCGTGCTCATCGGGTAGCTGAGCTGCAGCTTGATCTTCTTGTCAGGGCCGATCACGAAAACGGTACGCACTGTAGCATTGTCGGCTGCGGTGCGGCCGGCGCAGCTTTCGCCGGCTTCCGCAGGCAGCATGCCGTAGAGCTTGGCAACTTTCAACTGCGGATCGCCAATCATCGGATAGGTCACTTTGTTGCCCTGGGTTTCTTCGATATCGGCTTTCCACTTTTCATGATCGCTCACCGGATCGACACTGATCCCGATGATCTTGGTGTTGCGCTTCTTGAATTCGGGCTCGAGACCGGCCATATAACCCAGCTCGGTGGTGCAAACCGGGGTGAAATCTTTGGGGTGAGAGAACAGAATTGCCCAGCCATCGCCAATCCACTCGTGGAAGTTGATGCGGCCCTGGGTGGTGTCGGCGCTGAAGTCAGGAGCAGTATCGTTGATACGTGGAATTGCGGAAGAGACTGGAGTCGCAGTTGCTGAACTCATAATACCTCCTTGCACGATGAAATTTGGCTTGAAACCCAGGACGCGAATCCGCCACTGCTGCCGGAACGGGTGAGAAACTGAACGGGAAACTCACCCGAACAGATCCGCCGGGTGGGCTTCAGAACTCTTGCGCTAGCCACACTCCGGCGCCAGTAAACAACAACACAGGCGGGCAGAGCCAATGCGCATATGAATTAGAATACGCGGGGCACATGGCCCCGTCAAACCACGATTTTCCAGTGAGCATAACCGATGATGAGCAATTCGCAAGCCTATTCCTTTGTGCAGTACGACGTTTTTACCACCCGGAAGTTTGAAGGAAACTCCCTGGCAGTTTTTACTGACGCTCGCGGGTTGAGCGACGACTTGATGCAGAAGATCGCGCGCGAAATGAACCTTTCGGAAACGACTTTTGTTCTTCCGCGTGATAAGCCGGCCGAGCGCGAGCGCGGTATTCGAGTCAGGATTTTTACCGTGCAGGAAGAGCTGCCGTTTGCGGGACACCCGACCCTGGGAACGGCCTTCGCTCTGCGAGCAAACTCGGGCGCCAAAGAATTGGCGCTGGATTTGAACGTGGGCACGATTCCGGTCCGCTTTGAGGAAGAAGCAGGCAAACCCGTTTACGGAGAGATGTCGCAAAAAGATCCCGAGTTTGGACCGGTCCACGACCGTGAAGCCGTCGTTCGGGCCGCCGGGTTGCGCGATGGAGATATTGATCCATCGCTTCCCATTCAGACCATCTCGGTTGGCCTCTCATTCACCGTCGTTCCGCTGCGCGGACTGGAGGTCATGCGGCAACTGCGGGTCGATCTGCGTGGATCGGCGGAATACCTGGAAAAATTCGACGGCAAGTTTTTTTATTTTGTTACCCGCGAAACCGAAAGTCCATCGGCCCGCCTGCACGCGCGCATGATGTTCTACAACGGAGAAGATCCGGCAACGGGATCAGCTGCGGGATGTACCGCAGCCTGGATGGTGGCAAACGGTATTGCTCAGCCTGACGAGCGCGCCATGATCGAGCAGGGCCTCGAAATGCAGCGTCCCAGCCAGATTTTCGTGCGCGCGGCGCGCGCCGATAATCGAGTGGTTAACGTTCGCGTCGGCGGCAACGCTGTGGAGGTTTTGCGGGGAGAGATTTCAACATAGAGCGCTGTGAGTTTTCACTGCACAGAATGCGGCGAACACAGCCGCAAATTATTTTCAATGGAACTCATCGGCCATTAACGTTGACGGCACTTTACACCACGGCCCTTTGGTTTTAGCATTCCCTTCGCTCGCATTGCTTGGCACTTAGTTTTCGATCCCTCAGTTGGCGCATTGCAAGCCCACTTCGGAAACAATCAGATGAAGCCAAAAAGAACGATCCTTTGCGTTGACGATAATGAGCAGTCCCTCTCCATACGAAAAGTTCTGCTGGAAACGCGGGGCTATCGGGTGCTCGCGGCCAACGGGGGTGAAGAGGCGCTGGAAATTTTCAAAAAGGGCGGCGTGGACCTGGTGCTTACCGATCTGATCATGCCCGGTGTCGACGGCACCAGGCTGATTGAGGCGGTCAAGAGCATTTCGCCGCACACGCCCGCCATTTTGCTTTCCGGCAAGGTGCGCATCTACGATCGAGACACGCGGGCCGATGTCTTCCTTCCCAAAGGCATGTATGCCCCGGCGGAACTTCTGGAGCGCATCCGCCTGCTGCTGGTGCGCAAACGTGGTCCCAAGCGTGTTCAGGTACGCGCGCAGCGGGCCAGTAGCGTGGCTTAACGCAAACCCCATCCGCTGATCGTGTAAGATCAGTTGCGATGGCTCCGTTCATCGAGGCCCAGGATCTCTACAAGACCTATCACGTAGGCAAAATGGAGGTGCCTGCGCTGCGTGGCATCTCCTTTGCCGTTGAGCGGGGAGAGTTCGTAAGCGTGGTGGGTCCTTCGGGCAGCGGAAAATCTACCTTGTTTTATGTGCTGGGAGGGCTGACCCGCGCCGACTCAGGCCGGGTCATGCTGGATGGCGCCGACTTCACCAGACTCTCGGACGCCGAGCGCACGCGCATGCGCAAGAGCAAGATCGGCTTCGTATTCCAGAAATTCAATCTGCTTCCCACCCTCAGTGCGCGGGCGAACATAGATGTTGCCCTGGACATTGCCGGGAAAAACGGCAATCGCGACGAAGCATATCTGGAAAGGATTGTAGGCCTGCTGGGGCTTACCAAGCGGCTGCAGCATCGACCGTCTGAGCTTTCCGGAGGCGAGCAGCAGCGGGTTGCTCTGGCGCGCGCGCTCATCAACAAGCCCGCGATTGTGCTGGCCGATGAGCCCACGGGAAATCTGGATTCCAGGAATTCTGAAATCGTGCTTTCGATGCTGCGCGGCTCGAACCGCGAACTCGGACAGACGGTGCTGATGATTACCCACAATCCCGAGGCAGCGGAGTACGGAGACCGCGTGATACACATGCGCGACGGCGAGATCGTACCTCCCGATCGCGATCCGCAATGGACCGGCCATCACTGACCCGGGCGTAAAATCGAAGTATCACGATGAGTTCAGCTGACGATCTGCGAAAACCTATTCTTCCCGGCAATGGCGCTTCCGATTACGAGCGCTACCTGCGGACGGACGAACTGCTGCTGCTGCAAAAAAATGCTGAGGAACTTCTCCATAAAGATGAGATGACCTTTCAGGTAATTCATCAGGCGTCCGAGTTGCTGATGAAAGGCGCGGCCTTCGAGCTTGAACGGGTACGGATATTTATCGGCGATGGAGACTACGCCAATGCTGCGCGCCTACTGCGCCGCAGCAATCAGATGCTGGAATATCCTATTTCCATGCTGCACGTTCTGGAGACAATCACGCCCTACGATTATCATTTGATCCGCGCCGGCCTTGGACACGGCAGCGGCCTGGATTCCCCCGGATTTCTGGCATTGCTCCATATCGGCCCGCGGCTGGGAGAGGCATTTCACCGGCAGCTGGAAGAGAAGAAGTTGAGCGTAGACGACATTTACCGGCGTCATGAAGAATTTTTCGGCCTGCACGACGTGGCAGAGCGCCTGCTGGATTTCGATGAGCGCATGCACCTGTTCCGCTTTCACCACCTGAAGCTGGCGCAAAGAATTATTGGGGGTGGAGTGGTCGGAACCATGGGTACGCCGGTGGAGGTGCTGCATCAGAGGATGGAACATCTCTTTTACAAGGAACTCTGGGACGTTCGTAACCAGATCACGGCGCACGCCAATGCCGCAATGCAGAACCAGGGCGGACCGAACAATTAAATCACTTCGTTGTCGCTAATCTGCATCTAGCTGCTTTTGGCAATCATCTCTAGTCGCACATGCATCGCGAAAGATGCCAATATCTGCCGGCAGGCCCTGCGCTGATTCTCCTGGCCTTATTTCTCGCTCCAGTCTTGTTGGGGCAGGAACTCGATCCTTCTCTTGCGCCTGCGAACTACCCTTCGGCATTAAAAATCGGCAGCGTAAATGTAAGCGGGAGCCTGCGCTTGCGGGCCGAAGGATGGAACTGGTTCCTGGATGACACACGCAGAATCTATGCGTTTGCCGAGTCACGTCTGCGACTTTCGCTTTCCCAGAATCGGCGAAGATTCTCCTGGCAGGTCGATTTCGAGCAGCCTGCATTGTGGGGTTTGCCTGGCGACGCCTTCCTTCCCGCAACTGGGGAGCCGCTAGGTCTAGGCGGCATTTACTTCCAAGCCAGCGGAAGCCATCGCAATCCGGCCGGATTTTTCATCTCGCAAGGCTTCGTTCAGATTCACGGGTTGGCAGGAAACAGTGATTTCTTGCGAGTGGGACGCTTCCGTTTCAGTGACGGCATGGAAGGCCACTCTCAGGACGCTACGCTGAATTGGCTGAGACGTGAGCGAATCGCCAACCGCTTGATTGGCGATTCAGACTGGCCGGCAGCAGGACGAAGCCTCGATGGCCTCAGCTTCAGTATGGATATGGGGTCGCGAACTAACCTGACTCTGACTGCTGGCCGCCCCACCCGCGGCGTGTACCAGACTGACGGGTGGGGTGAAATGGACGTGGATATCGTTTATGGCGCACTCACACGCGAACTGACCACAAGCACGGCAGCATCAGAATTTCGCGCTTTCGGAATCGGATATCACGACGGCCGTCGCGTGCTGAAACTAGACAATCGTCCGCTGGCTGCGCGCGAAGCCGACACACATAACATTCGGATTGGCACCTTCGGTTTTGATTACCTGCTTTCCACGCCCTTTCCCAAGATCGGACGCATAAGCATCCTGACCTGGGCGGCAATTCAAGCCGGCAGCTGGGGCGTGCTCGATCATTTTGCCACCGCCATCAACGGAGAGATCGGCTGGCAACCGACAAAGAGATGGTGGCGCCCATGGTTTCGGGCCGGAGCACTGGGTACGAGCGCGGATGGCGATCCCAACGACGGCAGGCACCGAACCTTCTTCCAGATTCTTCCCACCGAGCGTCAGTATGCGCGCATCCCTTTCTACACAATGCAAAATGTTGAGGACTATACCGGGCAGTTGATCCTGCAGCCCTGCTCGAGACTGCAATTGCGCAGCGAGATTCACAAGGTGAAGCTGCACGGAAAAAACGATCTGTGGTATCAGGGCAGCGGCGCATTCCAGAACACGAGTTTTGGATACGAAGGGCGGCCGACTAGAGCGGCCGGCGGTTTGGCAAACTTCATCGATTTGAGCGGGAAGCTTGCCCTGAGTCCGCGCATGGATATCGGCTTATACTTTGGAGCTCTTTCCGGGAAATCGACCATGACTGCTCGGCTGAATGGCAGGAAGGGCGGATTTACGTTCGCGGAGTTCGCATATAAGTTTTAGTGAGTGAGCGGCTTAGAGGTGCAGTGACCAAGATTACTTTGGTTACCTGCACTTGCAGCCTGGGGATGGAATTCGGCCGAGTTGGGGCGTAAGGTCTGAGGCGTCTCATTTGTCTCAATCGTCTCAGATTGAGCATGCAAGGCGGATTGTGGAGCTACTCAGATCGTTCCGGTTCCGCGTGATTAACGACGATGCACAGGTCCACTCCGGAAGGTGTGGCATCTGCGGCGCTCCTGCGGTCTTCGACAGCTGGCTGGGCATCAATATCTGTCCGGCATGCGGCGCCCATGAGACAACCTTGGGCTGGCAAAAGCGCCGGCTTGGAGGAATGCAGCTGGCGGTGTGAAAAAGTGCTCGCGCAAGCCTGCGGATGGTGAAAGCATGGATGATCGAAGAGTAGATTATGTTCGACGCAAGCGAGTAGCTGAAATGTCACCGGACGAAATGCGTCAGGCGCTGCTGGTTTCTGAAAAGACGGGTTTGCCCAATCGTCGGGCCTTCGATGAAGGTGCGGCCAGCGAGTGGGTGGCGATGGTAGATGTTAACGGGCTCAAAAGGTTCAATGATGAGTACGGATACAAAGCCGGCGATCTCCTGATTACGCGCGTCGCAGAAGAACTGGTCGGAGCCGGGTTGGAAACTTACCACGACAAGGGCGACGAGTTCCTGTGCAGGGGAAGCTCATATCAGGAATTGCGTGACAAACTGGGGCAGGCCAGGACCTGGCTTAAGGAACAGCCCTTCGCCGTAATGTGCCTGAACGAGCGATTGACCACGGTGACAGGCGCAGACTTCTGCTATGGGATCGGAACGAACCTGCAGGAAGCAGAGCGTTCTTTAAAAAACCAGAAAGAAGCGCAGGGCGCCTCGCGTTAGGGCGCGCATCCGCTATTTGGCAACTTGTGCGCGGTCATTTAGAATTATTTTCGCCGAGCGGGAGTAACTCAGTGGTAGAGTGCGACCTTGCCAAGGTCGAAGTCGCGGGTTCAAATCCCGTCTCCCGCTCCAGATCTCAACGGCGCGGTACCCAAGTGGTAAGGGAGAGGTCTGCAAAACCTTTATGCGTCGGTTCGATTCCGACCCGCGCCTCCATCTCACCCCAGGTCCGCTGCTGCGCTCGGGTCATCGGCACGCGCCTGGAGCATCCCGCCGAACTGGCCGCCTGGCTATTGCGAGATAAATAGACGAAGCACTACTTCTCGCTGTTCAGCCGTGCTGCTTCGAACTCATCCCCCTTCTTCCATTGCACAAGTTTCGGCTGATTCGCCGCTTGCCACCCCAGCGCGAATCCGAAACGCGCCATGACGGCGTCCCCCGTAAAATCCATGTCGGAGTGGTATTCGTCGCTCGGCTGGTGATAGTGCTTGTCGGTGTATTCCTGGGCCTGCTGCAATCCCCAGGTCGCGTCGTGTCCCTTATATTTCGTGCCTTCGTTGATGGAAAACGCAGGCACTCCGACCCGCGCCAGGCTGAAGTGATCGGAACGATAATAGTGCCCGGCCTCGGGGCGGGCGTCAGGGCGAATGGCCAGACGGAACTCCTGCGACAGCGCCTGAACAGTAGGGTAAAAATCCGTACGCTCGGAGCCGGAGACTTCAACCTCTTCAGGTGACCCAAGCGGTGGGACGTCGTCGTAGTTCAGGTCGAGGGCGATCTTGCCGGCAGGAATTGGCGGATGTTTTCCCAGGTATTCGGAACCGAGCAGGCCCTGCTCTTCCGCGGTGACTGCGGCAAATATCAGCGAGCGTCTCGGCTTTTGCGTGGCAAGCGAGTAAACGCGCGCCTGCTCGAGTATGATCGCGCATCCGGTCGCATTGTCATCGGCGCCGTTGTAAATGTTGTCTCCCGGCATATCGGGCCGGATCCCCAGGTGGTCATAGTGCGCTGTGTACATCACGGCCTGGTCTTTCAGGCGGGGATCGGAACCGGTCAGCATTCCTATAACATTGTTCGATTCGAATGGACGAATTTTGCTGACCATGTGGGCTTTGAGTCGAGCTGAGAGTTCGACCGGCCGAAAGTCGCGGTTCTGCGCGGCCATAAACAGCTTGTCCCAGTCCTGCCCGGAGCTTGCCACCAGGCTTTTCGCGACCTCGAGTTGAACCCAGGAAGCGACCTTAAGCTTGGGAGTGTTCTCAATTTTCAGATATGACTTCTCGCCGGAATTTGAGTTGCGGACCACCTCCCAGGGATAGCTCGCCATATCGGTCTTGTGCACCAGGATGGCGCCCACAGCCCCCTTGCGTGCGGCCTCTTCGTACTTGTAAACCCAGCGACCGTAATAAGTGAGGGCGCGGCCTTTAAAAAAGTTCTGATCGTCTGAAGTAGGCTCGTTTACGAGCATCAACAGAACCTTGCCTTTAACATCAACGTCTTTGTAATCATCCCACTGATATTCCGGGGCCTCGATTCCATAACCGACAAAGACGATCGGTGCATCGACCTCGGTTTCCGGCTGCTGGGTTTCGTTGTAGGCCACGTAGTCGTCAAGCGGCTTCAGTTCTCTGGCATTTCCGCCACTGACCAGAGAGAACTTTGTCTGAGGAAGGGGCGTGACACCGACCAGGGGCACACGCTGCATGAATGTGCCATTGTCGCCGGCCGGCTTCAGGCCTTCGAGCGCGAATTGAGTGGCAATGTACAGCGCGGCCAGGTCACCCCCGCTTTCCAGCACAGTGGGATCCGAAGCTTGGAATTCACGTGACTTGAAGTCGCGGC
>JADMIO011711083.1_pt1 | contig 111608 bp, 86 predicted proteins | sample 8958161 | NCBI WGS metagenome assembly JADMIO01 (sample SAMN16585339, study PRJNA669376) | soil metagenome | isolation source: Crop rotation soil | place: USA: Cullars Rotation, Alabama | collected 2011
GCCGCGACTTCAAGTCACGTGAATTCCAAGCTTCGGATCCCACTGTGCTGGAAAGCCGGATCTGAATTTCATCATCAACAATGAGTATTTCAGGCTTGTTCATTTTTTAATTTTTCAACTTCGGCAGTTTCGGCCGGTATTTCGATCAGTAATTTTGCTCCGCCGGAAGTAATATTTTCAACTGTTACACTTCCATCGTGAGCTTCAACAAATCCTTTGACAATGGATAAGCCTAACCCGGTACCGCCGGGCTTTGCGCCTTTCAGCCTGTAAAACTTTTCAAAGACTTTGTCGATTTCATCTTCGGGAAATCCTTTGCCGTTATCCGTAACGCTCAGAATTAATTTTGAAACAACTTTTTCGATCACTTTATGATTCTCTGAAACAGACATCCTGCAATCCGCCTCAACAGTAATAATGGAATGTTCAGGCGTATGAAAAAGTGCATTGCTGATTAAGTTGTAGAGTGCATGCTCGATCAAAACAAAATCGATTTTGAACAACGGAAGTTTTTCGGGAATATGAATCAATACCTGGTGGCTTCCTATATTTTCATGCAGCCTTTGCAAGGTTGAATACACAAGCTCATTTATATCGCACCAGTCTTTCTTTGGCGAAATATTACCAGACTCCAGCCGCGACATATTAAGAAGATTCTCAACCTGCCCGTTCAACCGCAGAGCAGCACTTGAAATTTCAGCCATCAATTCCTTTTTGTTTTCCTCCGAAAGGTTTCCCGTGTTGTTGATCATGTTATCAGCTGCGCCAATGACTGTTGAAATAGGTGTCCGCAGCTCATGAGATAACGAATTAAGAAGCGCTGAATAAAATTTTACAGTCTTTTCTTTTTCTTCTTTCTTTCTTGCTTCTTTTTCATACTGCCTGATTTTGAATGTAAGCGCAGCATTCACCGACGCAATAATAAAATACATTAATAAAAGCCACCTGTCCTCTGTTGTTCCCACAGCAAAAGTAAACCGGGGAGGTATGAAGAAAAAATCCCAGATCAATGCACTTAGAAATGCTGCCAGCAGAACCGGTGCAATATCGAAGAACATTGCCAGGAAAGAAACTGAGACAAGAAGGAGAAACGCTGTAATCCGGTAATCAAAAGAATCAGTTAAGCTGAAGCCGACGAGGGATACTATACACACCGTTCCGACACTTGCAATATACTGCTTGTCTTTAATACTGTACAAACCGGTTTTTTCTGAAGCCATTTCTAAAACAAATGTACGCCAAGTAATATAAGCATGCTGTAAGTTTCAGGATGATCATATAAAGATTTTATAAAGATTTGGAATATCTATATGTGTCTCTGGAGGATGCAATAATTTTGACGGATTATTCCTTGAGCTACCAATGTCATCTTCTAATATTCATAAGCTTTCGGCAGCCGGGGCACTTGTAGCACTGGGTATCATATTCGGCGACATAGGAACTTCTCCGTTATATGTTATGAAAGCCATTATCGGAAATAAAATTATCACTGAAGATTTGGTGCTAGGCGGTGTTTCATGTGTTTTCTGGACGCTCACTTTGCAGACGTCCGTTAAATATGTAATGCTGACTTTAAAAGCTGATAACAAAGGAGAAGGAGGAATCTTTTCATTGTATGCGCTCATCCGAAAAACAAAAGTGATGTGGCTTGCAATTCCCGCCATCATCGGCGGAAGCGCTTTGCTTGCCGATGGCCTGATTACGCCGGCGATTTCCGTTGCATCAGCTATCGAAGGCCTGCGATATTTTAATCCGGCCATTCAAACCATTCCGATAGTCATCACGATAATTTTTGTACTTTTTTTTCTGCAGCAGTTCGGTTCATCATTCATCGGAAAAGCCTTCGGGCCGATAATGCTCCTGTGGTTTACAATGCTTGCCGTGCTTGGCATCGGCGGAATTTCAGAGAACGCTGCAATTCTGAAAGCATTCAATCCATATTATGCATACGATCTCCTCGTGAATTATCCCCGCGGCTTCTGGTTGTTAGGAGCGGTCTTCTTATGCACCACGGGTGCTGAAGCTTTGTATTCTGATCTTGGTCATTGCGGTAAACAAAATATCAGGGTGAGCTGGATGTTTGTGAAAACGTGCCTCGTGCTTAACTATTTCGGGCAAGGTGCCTGGCTGCTTAACAGGAACGGCAGTTACCTGAACGAAGACAATCCTTTCTTTTCTTTAATGCCTCCCTGGTTTTTATTCACAGGAATTATTATCGCCACTGCGGCGGCTATCATTGCAAGCCAGGCGCTGATAAGCGGATCATTTACACTTGTGAATGAAGCAGTCCGTCTTGACTTCGGTCCGAAACTGAAAATAAATTATCCGACAGAAACAAAAGGCCAGCTCTACATCCCAAAGGTAAACTGGGTGTTATGCGCAGGCTGCATAGGCGTTGTGCTTTTCTTTAAGGAATCAACAGGAATGGAAGCGGCATATGGATTATCAATCATCCTGGCAATGTTGTGCACAACCATCCTTCTCTCGTACTTTCTTTTCATTAAAAGATATCACCGGTTGTTTCTCGTTGTGTTCCTGGTTATCTTTTTAACCATTGAAATATCATTTCTCACTGCGAACCTCAATAAGTTCTCACACGGCGGCTGGGTGACATTGCTTGTAACATCTTTTATTGCGTGGAATATGTTCAGCTGGTATAAGGCCAGAAAAATCAGGAACAGGCTGGTGGAATTTATCAGCCTTGATAAATATCTCAGAGTTCTGAATGAATTGAGCGAGGACATTACAATTCCAAAATATGCAACACACCTTGTTTATATGACGAGTGCAAACATGCCATTGGAAGTTGAAGCTAAAATAATTTATTCCATTTTTCAGAAACAGCCTAAAAGAGCGGACATATACTGGTTTATTCACGTGGATGTAATGGACGAACCATATACAATGGAATACAAAGTGAAGCCGCTGGTAAATGATAAAACAATCCGGATCGATTTCAAATTAGGTTTCAGGGTTGAACAGAAGATAAATATTTTATTCCGCCAGGTAATTAAGGACCTGGTAGCGAACAAAGAAGTAGATATAGGAAGCCGGTACACTTCACTAAGGAAACATAATATGACAGGTGATTTCCGGTTTGTCGTAATTCAGAAATACATCAGCAATGAAAATGTCTTTAAAATTTTCGAACGGATTATCTTAATGAATTATTCATTCCTGCGGTGGTTTGGAATGCCGGAGGAAAAAGCTTTCGGGCTTGATACAAGCCTGGTTACTTTGGAAAAAGTTCCGCTTGTCTTAAATCCAATAGGGAGAATTGACCTGAAGAGATTGGGATAACTATACTGCTTAATGCAATTTAAGCCTGTAGCCAATTCCTTTCTGGCTTGAAATAAATTTTTTATCCAGTTTTTTTCTCAGCCTTGCAATATGAACATCTAATGTCCGGTTCTTCTCCACCAGGTTTTTATTCCAAACCAGCATAAATATTTCTTCTCTCCTGAAAAGTTTTTCAGGATTGCTTGCAAGCAGGTAAAGAAGCTCGAATTCTTTTTTCGAAAGATCAAGAAAATTATTTCCTAAAGAAACGGAGTATGATTCAAGGTCGATCTTCAACGCTGATGATCCGTCATTAAGCTGGATGCTGATCGTCTGATCAGGTTGTTTTAAACGAACTTTAATTCTTCTGAGCAGCACATTATACCTGATGGGATAGGTGAGGAAGTCATCAACCCCGGAATTAAATGCCGTCATCTCCATTAACTCATCCTTTTTATCCGACAGCATAATCACAACTGATTTTTTAAAATTGCTTATTGACCTCAAGGAAGAACAGAATTCGAATGCAGAAAGTTCATTTCCACTCGAGTTAAGAATAATAACCTGCGGGACTATGCCGGCAAGCATGTTTAACGCATTTGAAAAGCTCTGGATTTCCATTATCTGGAAGCCCTCCTCTGTTAACAGTTTAATAAGATTGGAGGATGCTTCGCTTTGAGCACCAATGAAGATAAGTTGTCCATTGGCGTATATATTCTGATGTATCATATCCTTTACATTATTTATTAATCGCACAAAGTTGTAAAGGACAAGTCAAAGTATGATTACGCATTTGTAAAGGTTTCGTTAATATTGATTGAAACGGTCGTCACTTTCTTCCATCGCTTCCTGATTTTTATTTGCCATCCTCCAAATATTCATTTGCAAAAAAGTTTCCGTGCGGTTCCGGGCAAATGATTTTGTTCTCACATACGAGTTTAAGCTTCCGTGAGTATTCTTCCGTTTATAATTTCTTAATTGTAAACGGAACATTACTGAATGCCTATAAACTGGAAACAACTATATAAATACAGGTATATAAATACCTACGCCCAAGGCATCTCCTCATCTTATAAACCCCGCTCTGGATGCGAACAAACTTAACTCAATCGTAATACTTGATTTAACATAACAACACTTTACACGGTGACATTTGGCGTTCCTCAAGGTGTATAACATTCCTGGGTAAGCTCATAGAAATATAAAAAATTAAAACGTGAAACACATCTAATATTAAACCATTATGAAAACAATTACTTTAAAAAAAATTATATGCAGTTTGGGATTTTCTCTTCTGTGCATTGCATCGATCGCACAGAGCGGATTGGAGAATATTATTGTCGAAAAGTATTATGTTTCAAACGCCAATGATACCACAGTAAATTCAACCGGCGGAATTCTTCCTGTCGGTTCGGTGACGTACAGAATTTATGCGGATATGTTGCCGGGTTATAAATTCCAGGCGGCTTATGGTGTTCCGGGCCATGAACTCCGTTTTGCAACCACAACTTCTTTCTTTAATAATGCTGACAGGGGTGCAACTACACCAACATATTCGAAAGCCCAGGCAGCCGGAAATACAGTTATGCTTGATTCATGGGTAACAGCCGGTGCAGCATGTACAGGAAATTTCGGCGTTCTGAAAACGGAAGACGATGGTGTGGCAAATGTTGTAAACGCCGACGGAGTTCTGCAAAACAATGATGCATCTGCCGGAATTCCTTTAACAACACAGGACGGACTGTTGGCGGGATCTCCCGTAAGTGTTACAACAATCGGTATTACAGCCCAGCTTCTTGCAGTGTTCAACAATGTGAGCGGTGCAGGAAATTTATTTTCAACTACAAACGGATCATGGGCTGCTTTGGGTGGCGCAACCGGCCCTACTGCAGCCAACAGGGTGCTGATAGCACAGGTAACAACCAATGGTTGTTTCACATTCGAATTAAACCTGCAGATAGGAACTCCAACCGGCGGCGTTCAGAATTTTGTAGCAAGGAATCCAGTAGGAAATGAAATCAAGGTGTCAAGCTTGCTTTTCAATACAGCAGATGTAAGCATTGCGCCGAATCCCACAGGAATATTTTGTTCCGGCACCAACGTAACTTTTACAGCTACACCGGTAAGCGGCGGAACGACTCCTTCCTATCAATGGAAAAAAAATGGTATTAATACAGGGACAAACAGTCCGACGTATTCCAGTTTTTCTTTGGTTGATGGTGATGAGATCAGTTGTGTAATGACTTCAAATGCAACATGTGTTGTCGGAAGCCCGGTAACATCCAACACAATTAAAGTATCAGTAACTTCTACTCCCGTTTTGTCATCTTTTTCTCCGGCTTCAGGTCCATGGGGTACAGAAGTTACAATTAACGGTTCCGGGTTTACCGGGGTAACGTCAGTAAAGTTCAATGGACTCTTTTCGGCTTTCACAATTATTAATGATCAACAGATAAGAGCAACAGCTCCATACCCGGCATCGACAGGCAATATCATTGTCGGCGGCATTTGCGGTTCAGCTTCAAGCGCCACACCATTCATTATCCCGTTTGTCCAGGGACTGGAGGGAATCATTGTAGAAAAATATTACATCTCTAATGCAAACGATACTGCAGTTAACAGCACAGGGGGAATATTACCGGTCGGCTCCGTTACATATAGAATATATGCAGATCTACTTCCGGGTTTTAATTTCCAGGCAGCCTATGGAGTTCCGAATCATGAATTACGAATGTCAACTTCAACAACTTTCTTTAATAACCAGGACAGAGGCGCTACAACACCAACCTATACAAAAGCACAGGCAGCAAATAATACTGTAATGCTTGATTCATGGGTATCAGCCGGTGCTGCATGTGTCGGAAATTATGGGATACTGAAGTCAGAAGATAACAGTGTTTCAAATGTTGTGAATACAGATAACGTGTTGCTCAACAATGATCCGCAGGCAGGAATTCCACTTACAACTCAAGACGGACTTTTTGCAGGAACACCAAAAGATGTCACACTTGTCGGAATCAACTCTGCACTTACTGCAGTTTTCGGTTCAACAGCCGGCGCAGGAAATTTATTCACTACATCAAGCGGGTCATGGGCTGCTTTCGGCGGTGCTACAGGTCCTGATACAAGGAACAGAGTTCTGATTGCACAGGTAACAACCGACGGATGTTTTTCTTTCCAGCTGAATCTCCAGGTTGGTGCTCCGGGTGGAGCAATTCAAAACTACGTTGCAAAAAATCCTACAGGTAATGAAATTTCAATTCCGGGCCTGAGCTATAATGTCGCAACCGTTACCATTGCTGCTTCTCCATCAGGGCCGGTTTGCACGGGTACAAGCGTTGTATTTACAGCTACTCCTGTAAACGGAGGAACAACCCCTGCTTATCAATGGAAAAAGAACGGGCTCAATGTCGGAACCAACAGTTCTGTTTATACTGACAGCGCGCTTTCCAACAATGACCTCATTACATGCATCATGACTTCCAACGCGACATGTGTAACAGGAAACCCTGCAACTTCAAATTCAATTTCAACACAGGTAATTAACTGCACAGCGAATCTCAACCTGAAACTTTATCTCCAGGGATATTATACAGGCTTCGGTTCGTCTACACCAATGGATAACAGCGGAAGCGGCGGTTGTCTTTACACGGATGCACAGATTGATGGGTTCTCTGCCAACCCTGAAGATGTTGATTCGGTATTCATCAGCCTTGTTGATCCGACAATCCTGGCAAATACCGGTGATGTTGTTGCATCTACGTTTGAAACCAGTTCAGGTATTCTTAAAACCGACGGAACTCTTGCGGTTACTTTTTCCGGTGCCTCATCGGGACACAATTATTATATAAAGGTGGAGCAACGCAATCACCTTGAAACATGGAGTGCATTACCGGTTCCTGTAACTTCTGTTACCTCGTATGATTTCACCACATCATTTACACAGGCTTATGAGTTTGACGGAAATTCATTTCATGGCATGTTTGAAGTTGAACCAGGCAAATGGGCTATGTATGTTGGTGATATTTTCAGAGACGGAACAGGCTTTGTTGACATTCTCGATATCCCTGAACTGGCTTCGCAGATTGAAGGTGTATTTCCATTCGGGTATCAAAGTGGTGACATGAATGGTGACGGCTTCATCGATATTCTTGACATACCTTTGCTGACTTCGAACGTAGAATATTCAGGAGGAGTCTATTCTCAACATCCATAATTCTTCTGTAAGTTCGCGAACTTATGTAAACCGTGAATCCGGATCCGGATAAAAACCTGTTATGAAATTACTGACGTTAGCATCATTATTCATTTCCTGCGGAGTTGTTGCAACAGCACAGCCGCACGGACTAGAAAATATTATTGTCGAAAAGTATTACGTGTCGGATGCGAACGATGCGGCAGCAAGCGGCGGAACCCTTCCTGCTGGTTCTGTTACTTACCGGATCTATGTTGATATGCTTCCAAAGTATAAGTTACAGGCAGTATATGGAGTTCCGTCTCATGAATTACGGATTGCAACTACAACATCATTTTATAACAACGAAGACAGGGGCGCTCCGATAGCAAATCAAATTCTTCAGAGAAGTTTGAAGAGCGGAACAGTGATGCTCGATTCATGGGTATCTGTTGGTGCGGCTTCTGACGGAGATTTGGGAATTCTTAAAGCTGACGACAATGGAACAGAATCAGTAGTGAATGCTTCTGTTCCAAAGATTCTGCAAAATGCAGATCCTGCCGGCGGAATTCCTCTCTCATCACGTGATGGTTTGGTCCCTGCGTCTCCTTTGCCCGCAGCTACTCTGTTCGGGCTTGATTCGACGATTAATTTATTTTTCGGTGTACAAAACGCAAAAGCGAATGGCCAGGTGTTTTCATCAGGAAACGGATCATGGGCTTCCTTTGGCGGTTCAATCGGCCGCGACTCCACAAATAAAGTATTGATTGCCCAGATAACTACAAACGGTTCTTTTTCATTCGAATTAAATATTCAGATAGGAACACCTGTTGGCGGCGTGGAAAATTACGTTGCAAAAAATCCTGCAGGAAAAGAAATTCAGTTCGCCGGTTTAATATATACAGCCACTCCACCAAAAGCTTCTTCCGGAAAATGAGATAAGTTCTTTTTCTTTCAGCTGATTCTTAATTTTTTAGTTCCTACAGTAACAGTTTCTCCGCCTCATTTTTTTTATATGAGAGCGTCCGGCGAAAATGCGGATGAAATATTTTTTTACAATTAGTTATCTCAAACTTAACCCAACAATAATAGTTTGGTTAACGTGACTAAATTTTCTATAAAGACATTTGGGGAATCAAATTCAGCTACTCAACACTAACAACATGAAAAAAATACTCCTCAGCATCGGCTTTATTTTAACCGGCGGTTTCTTATTCGCACAAGGTTTAGAAAATATTATAGTTGAAAAATATTATGTCTCAGACGCAAATGATACAATCGCAAATCCTGATGGCGGTGTTCTGCCGGTTGGCTCTGTTACATACAGAATTTATGCAGACATGCTTCCTGGTTATAGATTCCAGGCGGCATATGGCGTTCCGGGCCATGAGATGCGTATAGCTACAACTACTTTGTTTTTTAATAATGAAGACAGGGGAGCTACCTCACCTACTTATACTAAAACCCAGGCGTCTCACAATACTGTCATGCTTGATTCATGGCTTTCAGTCGGTGCTGCATGCGCAGGAAATTACGGTGTGATGAAGTCAATTGATGACGGATTTGGAACTGTTGTTAATACATACATTCCACAGGTACTGCAAAACGCAGATCCTGATGCGGGGATTCCACTGACGACACAGGATGGTTTTATTGCCGGCACTCCTGAACCCGTTGTTACGGTTGGTATTACAAACGAAATCAGCGTCTTTGATAACCAGAACGATGGAACGAATGGCCCTGTATTCTCAACCTCAAATGGTTCATGGGCTTCTCTGTACGGTTCTGTGGGACCGGATACAATCGAGAATAAAGTTTTGATTGCACAGATAACAACGGATGGAGATTTTTCTTTTAAGTTGAATGTACAGATCGGAACTCCATCTCACCAGGCTGAAAATTATGTGGCAGAAAATCCTGTAGCAAATGAAATACAGATGTCTTCCCTTATTTATTCTTCGCTTACAACTTCTTCCCATAACCTTGCTTCAAAATCTACAGCAGCAGTATTTTCAGTGTATCCAAACCCGTCGAGAAATTCAGTTACGATTGATATCAATTCACCGGATCAGTCTTCAAACAACAGCTTCACAATCTATAGCCCGCAAGGCAGTTCAATTTTCCACAAGGAACTTGGAACATTACAGGGGAAACACCTGGAACAGGTTGACATCTCAGGTCTTGCAAAAGGGTTTTATATCCTGGAGGTTCTTTTAAACGGTATGCGCTCTTCGAAGCAGCTGGTGATTAATTAATGGTATTTCATTTATCACCGGCAATTTTTCAAATGACCAAATACTTTGAGACAGTTTTATCAGCGAATCGTTGTGATGAGGAAATTATTTATAGCAGTCGTTTTATCGTTCTATGCATTTACTGCTTTAGGTCAGGGCACGGTGACCGGGAAAATTACAGATGAAAATGGTGAAGCCGTTATCGGTGCTGCCGTTGTTTTAAAATCGAATCATGCCATTGGAGTTACCACTGACCTGGACGGTAATTACTCATTGAAGCTGCCTGATAGTTCAGCTCAAACACTTATTATTTCTCTTATCAGCTACAAGACTATTGAGGAAACAGTCGTTGCTCTCAATGGAAAAACAGTTGTGAAGAATTTTCTCATGAAGTCTGCATCAAACCAGATGCATGAGGTTGAGGTTACGGCGAAGGCAATAAGAACGAATAATTATTACATGGAGGAGATAAAGAAAAAGTCAGCGACTACCATTGACTATATCTCATCCGAAACCATGAAAAAAACAGGCGATGTAAATGTGGTAGCTGCTGTAGCCCGTGTGCCCGGCGTTTCCACCAACGGCGGTTTTATTACAGTTCGCGGAATCGGCGACAGGTATGTGAAAACTTCAATCAACGGATCTGTTATTCCTACACTCGATCCTTTTACCAATAATATCAAGCTTGATCTTTTCCCGGCAAGCCTGGTGGATAATATCCTGATCAGTAAAACAGCAAGTCCTGATTTGCCCGGTGACTGGGCCGGTGCATACCTGTCTGTTGAAACAAAAGATTATCCTGATCAGCTTTCAGTGAACGCTGAAACTTCCGTGGGATATAACAACAAGTCGACATTTAAGGATATAATATCTTCTCAGCACAGTTCCTCTGACTGGCTTGGCTATGATAATAATTTCCGCGATCGCAATCATGATGTGTTTGTTGCACCAACCGGTAACAGCGAAACAGGCCCTGATCAATACCAGGTGCTTTCAGCGTTAGGGTTAAGCAGTTATTATCAGTCAATCGGCGTAACGGGCTGGATTGATAACAGTGCTACCGGTGATACATATTTTAAACTGGGCCTTGTGCAGCTTGGGCTATTGCCGCCTGCATTGTTCAACGATGCAGACGCTTTTGCGGCCGCGAAAGCTCAATATAACAACGGCCCTTACAAAGCTGAAGCGTTTAGTATTTTAAATTCCAATGTACCTGCAACAGGTAAATCATTTGCCAACAACTGGAATACTTCTGTAAGAAAAGCACCGCTGAATTTCAGTCAAAGCTTTAGCATCGGAAATCAAATCAAAGTATTTGGCCGGCCGCTTGGGTTTATAGCCGGCTTTCGTTATGGAAGTTCTGTTCTTTATGACGGTTCTTCAACGTCCAACAGGGCAAGTGTTATAGGTGATGGTAACGGAAACCTTGTAAACTCTGTTTCATCAACAGTTGTGCAGCAAATCAGCAAAGAAAATAACGGCTGGAATATGCTGATGAATGCAGCCTATAAGTTGAATTCAAATCACAGCGTCTCGGTTTTATTCATGCCTAATTTTGTTGGTGTGAATGAGGTTAAAAGTAAAGTCGATGACAGGGATTACAACAACCTTCTTATTACGAAAAGCCAGTTCTATGAGCAGCGAAAGCAACTGGTCTACCAGTTTAAATCGGAGCATTACATTCCCGCTATCAAACTCAAAGCCGAGCTGAACGCCTCATATACGAACGGCAAGAGCAGCATTCCTGATTTCAAAAATGTTCAATACCTGAAAGATCCTGTTTCGAACACGTACCAGCTCGGTCCTACAGTTGGCCAGGGAATTCACCGGTATTATAGTTATCTCTCTGATAATCTTTTTGACTCTCACGTCGCTTTTGAATTTCCACTTGGCAAACAACCCGGCCTGGCACGTAAAATAAAATTCGGCGGAGCCTATCAAAGAAATGACAAGAAGAGCGATCAATATGATTACGCTTTATATTCAGGACCGCATTCCAATGTAACACTGCAGAACGATGATCTAGATCAATACTTCAGCCTGAACAATTTTGATATCCATACTTACACTGATAACAACGGGCAGTCTTCTAATACGATCGATTTTTATTATGTCGAAAGCAATTCTCCCGCAAACCATACTTTCGGTCATAGCGAGGTTAAAGCATATTTTGCAATGCTTGATTATTCTCTGACCTCTTCTCTCCGGTTTTCAGGAGGTCTCCGTATTGAACAAGCGAATACGTTAACAGATGTTTTTAAATTCGATTCGCTCGGCTTAGCTCCTGATGATCCGCGCCGGGAATATAAAAGCGGATTACCCTTTGTCAATCCCGGAAAACTGGATGAGGTAAGCTGCCTGCCGAGTGCAAATATCATTTACAAATTAAAAAATGATGATGCAGCGCCGATTAATGTGAGGGTTAATTTCAGCCAGGCCGTTGCACGCCCGAGTATCAGAGAGCTTTCAGATGTCGGTAGTTATGATTTTGCACTGGAGTCATACATCTATGGAAATTCGACTCTCAAAATGGTACATATAAATAATTATGATCTTCGTATAGAGTCTTATTTTAAATCAGGCGATAATGCATCCATCAGCTTTTTTTACAAAGATTTCCGGAATCATATTGAGTTAGTAAAATCCGGCGAATTCAGCTGGCAGAATGTAGACAAATCCTATGTGGCCGGAATTGAACTCGAAGGAAAAAAAAGAATCAGCCGGCATTTTGAAATAGCTGCAAATGTTACGCTTGCCGAATCACATACAAAGTTTGTAAGGACAAGAGTAGAAATATCGAACGGGATAAGAAACAATATTCCGCTCGATACGGTATCGCGAACGATGTTCGGCCAGGCACCTTATGTAATAAACGGTATGCTTACTTACCGGGCTGATAGTCTCGGCCTCATTGTCACAGTAAGCTATAACATCCAGGGATCGAGGCTGGTGATTGCTTCTGATCAGCCTGATTATCCTGACGTATTTGAACGTCCGCGGCACTTACTTGATGTTAAAGTATCCAAAACTTTGAGTAAACATTTTACAGTAAGCTTAACAGCAAGGGATATACTGGATGCACCGGTAGTGAGATCTTATGGATATACAGACGGGACCAAATTAGATTACGACAGGTATAACTATGGAACTAATTATATTTTCAGCGTTGCATATAAGCTTTAAAATAAAAACTGGTGAAATATAAAAACGCCGTCAACTATTACACAATGAAAAACAGCTTATTGATTTTACCATTTTTCCTGTTGTATTTTTCAACATGTCTTTATGCGCAGGTTGAACATGTAACAGTTGAAACATACTATGTTGCTGATTCCAATGATGCCACTGACACTACAGCGGGAAGAGCTTTGATTGCGGGTTCAAAAACTTTCAGAGTTTATGTTGAGTTAAAACCGGGATCTAAAATCAAAAAGATATATGGTGATTCAAATCATCCTCTTAAAATATCAAGTACTGAGAATTTTTATAATAACATTGACAGGCCTGCTGCATATTTCGGTTACCTGATCAACAAAACATGGTTCGAAGACAATCCGACTCTTTCACTCGACAGCTGGTTGACATTGGGACAGGCAACAAAAACAAATACAGGAATATTAAAGCCTGAAGATACCGATGGTTCTTTTATCGGCGGAACAAATAATACCGGAGGCACTGCAGGTATTGCCGGAGGATTGTTAATCAATACCGATCCTTCCGCAGGAGTACCACTTACAACTTCTGATGGAATGATTCCATGGGTTCCCGATGCTCCGACATGGATCAACACGGGATTTATAATAAGCTCCACCGGAACTGACACAACTATTTTCGGTTCCGTTAATACCGGTTCCTGCTTTGAGAGCAACAATGCTTTTCTTCAGCGAACACCCGGAGTAACGGGTCCTGGTAACAAAGTTTTGATTGCACAGTTGACAACTGCCGGCGATATTTCTTTTCAGCTTAACCTCGAAATAGAAGAGCCTTACGGCGCCTCTGTTAACATTGTAAAGTATGTTGCAAACGGAGATACATTGGCAAACGATGAAAGAGTATGTCCGTTCCTTACCTATCCGCCCGCATGTGGTTGTACTGATCCTCATTATACAGAATACAATGCAGGCTATGCATGTAATATTGCTGATTCATGCCGGACATTGATCGTGTTCGGATGCATGGATTCAATGGCATGTAACTATGACCCTGATGCGAATTTTAATATTCCCGGATTATGTTGTTATCCGGGATATTGCAATGACCGCGACATCAGCATCGTTTGCCCTGGAGTAAATATCAATGATGAACGGCCTGCGGGGTTTGGCTTATATCCGAATCCATCACAGGAAGAAATAACAATCTCATTTTCGGTTGAAGCTCCCTTGCCTGCAAAATATGTTATATATAATTCTTATGGCAGAGCTGTGCTGGAAAAATATATAGGAAATGTTTCAGGTAAAATTAATCAGCCGGTTGAAATATCCGCATTGGAAACAGGACTGTATTTAATACGATTATATAAAGGGGAAGAGTCAGAAGCCAAAATGTTTATGAAGAACTAAAACCGGCTTCAATAAGTTTCAAAATAGAACTGATAAATATTTTTCAATTCAATCGTATGTATTACGCTGCCGGAAAAAGAATTCTGCCATTTACACTGGTGATCGTGGGATGCCTGTTGTTAGCAGGTTGCAAAAAATACAAGGATCTTATTACTCCTGTAACAGAAACAGGTACGCTCACTGATGTGGAAAACAATATTTATAAAACAATCAAAATAGGAAATCAATGGTGGATGGCTGAGAATCTGAAAGTAAAGAAATTCCGAAACGGGAATCCTGTCATTTCAGCTCAATCAGATATTACATGGAAGGATACCGTTTCCGGTTATTGTCTTTACGATAATAATACAAGCGCGCCGGGATTGCTGTATAACTGGTATGCTGTTACTGATACAAATATGCTTGCACCTTCGGGATGGCATATTGCGACAGACAATGACTGGAAAGAGCTTGAAAAATTCCTTGGCATGAGCCAGGTTGATGCTGATAACACAGGCTGGCGCGGAACACATGAAGCGGAGAAATTAAAAATAGAATCATCACTTTCAGGATGGATAAGATACGGTGATGTGTGGTCAACAAATGAATCCGGCTTCACTGCTCTCGCAGGAGGCAACAGGCGCTTTGACGGAGTTTATGCTGACCCCGGCCTGTTCGCAACCGGTTTCTGGTGGTCTCTTAAAGAAAATTCTGATCATGAATCCTGGTACCGGTACATGGATTATAAAAACTCCAAAGTATTCCGATCGCATTGCGAAAAAGCTTACGGATTCAGTGTGCGTTGTGTGAAAAACTAACACAGCAGCGATAAAATTTTTTTAAAGTTTAATCAACAGGTATAAAAACTTATTATGCCTGTGTTATACCGTTTTGATGAATGGTATAGCACCCATCAATTAATATTCGCATAGCTGAATGTATTTTAATCGTTGCCCATGACGCAAGCGTCTGATATAGCAACTTTCAATGCTATCCGTTTACATTTAGTTTACTTATACGCCTGCTGATACTGACCAGGATACTTAATTAGTATTTGCTTAACAATAAGTATAAGCATATATAACCATTTGGTAAATTTAAGTTTCTCATCCGGTTATGTAAGAGGTTTATGTTTGTGCCACTCATCAATGAAGGTGACTCTAATCATTAAAACATAAACAAAAATGAAAACAACAATTTCAAAACTTGCTGCGACAGTTGCGATAGCTGTCATTTCCGTTACATCATCCTTTGCACAGACAAACCTGGGTGCTGATTGCGGATGTCCAACTCCTGTTTCATCAAGAGCCACTGTCCTGTTATCGACATTGGTTGATGGAAATGATGAACTGATTACAAATGCAATCCTTACCTGTAACAAGACGTACATCCTTGACAAAAAGATTTATGTGCCAAGCGGGAAAACGCTTACGATCAATGCCGGCACTGTCATCAAGGGAAGATTCAGAAGCACTGCAGACTCTGCAACAGCACTTGTTGTGGAGCGTGGAGGAAGAATTATTGCAGATGGTTCATCTACATGCCAGATTGTTTTTACTGCTGAAGCAGATAACCTTGACGGAACATATCCTGTTGCAAATAAAGGTCAGTGGGGTGGTGTTTTGATTGCCGGAAGAGCGACCAATAACCTTACGCTTGCTGCAAATGGTCCTTTCAATGCAAGCGGCAACGGAAGACTGGCGATTGCAAACGGCCTTGGAGTTTTTGAAGGGTTTGCAAGTAACAACGGCAGAGACCAGTGGGGCCAGAATCTTTCATTGGGAGAAGTGTTTGATGACAACGACAATTCCGGAATTCTGCGCTACGTTTCGATCAGGCATGCCGGAGCAAACCTGCTTCTTGGAAGTGAAATCAACGGACTTACTTTAGGTTCGGTAGGAAGAGGAACTACAATTGAGCATATAGAAGTTACTTCTTGCGCTGACGATGGTATAGAATTCTTCGGAGGTACCGTGAATGTAAAATATTATACATGCCTGTTTGCGAATGATGATATGTTCGATTGGGATGACGGTTACAGCGGAAAAGTGCAGTTCGTATTCGGAATCAAGTCATCAACAAACGACACAGTTACTACAAGCAAGGATGCTGATAACGGTTTTGAAATGGATGCTGATGACCAGAGTTCAAATCTTCTTCCACGCTCTCATCCGATTATTTACAACACAACATTCATCGGAAATGCGAAGCAGGCGTTGACATCAGATAACAGCGGTCTCTCTGCAATCCAGGCAAAAGAACTCACAGAAGGTGAAATCTATAATTCTGTTTTTGCTGAATTCAGATATGGCCTCAACATGAGAAAAACCATTGCTGCTGCAAGAGCTCCCGGTACAAGCGAAGCGTATCATAACTGGTCGGCTGCGAATGGAAACGGAAGCAACAGCTTAAAAATTAAATGTAACACTTTCGTGGGGATGACGAAGGACATCGTGATCGATAACAACGGTACCGGCACACTGCTCACTGCAGATACAACGCAGTTTTATACAACTGATAAAAATGTTCATGCTTCTTCTATCCCGGGTTTCACTTATATCTGGAATATGAACGGAACCAGCAATGCAGTTACAACAAAGTTTGATGCAATTCCAAATCCTGAACTAACACTTCCTGGTGGTTGTCCTTCAGCACCTGCTGACGGATTTTTCACACCGGTAACATACAAGGGTGCATTTGCATCAACCGGTAAGAACTGGATGTCTGATTGGGCTTATGCGCAGGTGTTAAATATAACATCAGGGTTAGTGGCTTGTCCAACTGATATTAACGCTGACGGTGTTACAGACAATGTTGACTTCCTGTTGCTGTTGGCTCAGTTCAACCAGTCATGCAACTAACATATTTTCCGTTTAGAGTATTATTAATGTTTATCAAACAAAAAAACTAAATGAAAAAATATATGTTAGGTCTTGCTTGGCTTGCCGTGTTTGCCTGTTCACAGAATGCAGTTGCACAAAACGGGCTTGAAAATATAATTGTAGAAAAATACTACGTTTCCAATGCTGCTGATGCAACCGGCAGCATTGGTGTTCTTCCTGCGGGATCTGTCACCTATCGCATTTATGCTGACATGCTTCCCGGCTATAAATTCCAGGCAGCTTATGGTGTACCCACTCATGCACTCACGTTCTCAACAACAACTACGTTCTTTAATAATGAAGACCGTGGGGCAACAACGCCTACTTACTCAAAAACACAGGCAAGAAATAATTCAGTAATGCTTGATTCATGGTTATCCGTTGGAGCTGCCTGTGTCAACAATTTCGGAATTCTGAAAAGTGAGGATAGTGTAGCTACCGGGGGCGCAACTGTTGTTAACAACACTGTACCTGCGATTTTACAAAATGCAGATCCTTCAGCAGGCATTCCGCTAACTGTTCAGGATGGTTTGTATGCAGGAACTCCGGAGGCCGTAACTTTTGTAGGTCTTGCGAATGTGGCCAACGGCGATCTCTCTGTTCTGGATGCTACAAGCCAAGCCGGCAATTTGTTTACTACAAGTAACGGATCATGGGCTTCATTGCTTGGTTCACTCGGTCCTATCCCGGCTACCAACAGAGTGCTGATTGCCCAGATAACTACCAATGGCGTTTTCCATTATGAACTGAATCTTCAGATTGGAATACCCGGCGGCGGAGTTCAGAATTTTGTAGCTCAGAATCCTGTCGGCGCGGAGATCACAATTCCAAGCCTGATCGGAACTTTAGGTGCAGGCAACATTCTTCCAACAGTCAGCATAACAGCACCTGCAGGCGGTACAAATTATTCAACCGGTGCAGTAGTTTCAATCGCAGCAAATGCAGGAGACTCTGACGGGTCAATAGATTCAGTTGAATTTTTTGTTGACGGTGTAAAGATCGGGACAGATGTTTCTTCGTCTTATGGATTTAACTGGACAAGCACAGCCGGGACGCACCTGCTTACTGCAAGAGCTACCGACAATAGTCTTGGACAAACAACATCTGCTGCAGTATCGATAAATGTATCAAACAATATTCCGCCGACAATCAGCATTACATCGCCGGCAGGTGGAACACATTTTACATTTCCGGCACCTGTTCCCATAAATGTAAATGCAGGTGATGCTGATGGAACCATTGATTCAGTAGTGTTTTTTGTCAACGGTACACGAATCGGTGCGGATACTTCTTCAGCATATTCTTTTAGCTGGGCCAGTGTAATCGGTACCGCAAATCTTACTGCAAAAGCATATGATAACCAGGGTGCTTCAACTACATCAGCTGTTGTATCAATTACAATTGATGATCCGAATGCTCTTCCTTACAAAGTAAAAACAGCAAGCAACCCGTGTTATCAGAACAGTTTTTGTCTCACACTGGAAGCGGTGGATTCTGTAAATAATGTTATAGGGTACGACCTTACTATGCAATACAATAAACTGAAAGTGCAGCCAACAGGTGTTATCCAGGTTAACAGCGCATTGATCAACCCAAATTACACCTCTACCGCAAGCAGCGTAGATACAGCAACCGGTCTCATAAACATTTCAGTCTACTTCAATCCATCGGCTCCTGCCAATGCAAATTTCAAAGGCAAGGGAAATTTACTGTGTGTTGAATTTGTGAAGACAGCAAATTTTCTGTCGGATGATACATCTTCGTTTTCGGTTCCGTTTTTACAGGAGAGTTACTTTATCGGTGTTGCTTCCAAATCAGTTGATGCGGGTAGTTACATCAGCTATAGAGATCCATCGTTCAACGCTTCACTGAGATTCTGGTACGATAACAGTCCTGTAAAATACAATTCAGGAAACCCTTCTCAATACCTGGTTACAAATATCTACGGAACTGATGGTACCTGCGCGAATCAATCTACCGCTGCTGTTCAGCCGGATATGCTCGGGGACTTTAGTTATAGTTTATTGAACGGAGTAGATGTGAGCATTCAGAAAGATATCCCCGGAACAACAAGTGTTCAACCGGTTGTGAATGGATTTGATGCATTGCTGACAAGGAAAGTTGTTCTTGGTGACATAAGCTTTATCCCGAATGTTTTCCAGATGATTGCCATGGATGTAAATACGGATGGTGTAATCAGTGCGGGTGATATTTCCCAGATAAACCAGAGAGCAGTTTTATTGATTCCTGAGTTCAAGCAGGCGTGGAACTATAATAGTTCAGGTGTTTCCAATGGCCAGCTGTCAAAAGACTGGCTGTTCATTGATGCAACTACGTTAAGCACGGATCTGGGTTACAGGATTTCATCTACCTATCCTCTGAATGATGGAATTGGTTTTTCTAAATCGAGAGTTCCGGTGATACCTTTCTGTCTGCCGATTCCGATTCTGAGCGGCGGTATCTGCCAGCAGACTAGTGGTGAAACGTACAAAGGTGTTTTGATCGGTGATGTCAATGGAAATTATGCAACTATCGGCGCAAGTGGTTCCTTCCGCACATCCACCAGTGACAAAATAGTTTTTGATTTGTCAAAAGCTGTGACCACAGATGAATATGTTGACGTGCCGGTTTCTATCTCATCAAACCAGGCGGTTTACTCTCTTGATTTTGCACTGCAGTTCAATGAATCAAACATCACATTTAATTCTGTAATTGATCAAACAGGTTACTTAGAGGAATTGTCAAGCTTTAATATCACAGACAGAACATTGCGCTTTACATCAAACAGCATTCAGGACTATGATAAGAATAAGAGCATGATTGCACTGCGCTTTACTTCCAAATCAGGTAAAATAAGTGAGACAGATTTACTCTCGGTTGAAGGCTATCTGAATGGTGAGCTGACCCGCGTTGAAATGAGAAGCAGTAACCTGAACGTTCATGATATCAGTATTTACCCCAATCCTGCCAGCGGTTCCATTAATGTTGAAGCAGATGTTGATGCAAGACTGCAATTGTCAGACATGGATGGAAGACAGGTAATACCGGAACAGAATGTAAATGCAAATCAGAGGAATGAAATCAATATTCAAAATGTTTCTGATGGCATCTACATGATGAAAATTTACAACAATAACTTTGTGTCAGTTAAAAAAGTTGTAGTTACTTCATTGAATAAATAACTTAAGCGTTCGGGCCAGTAAGCCCTTTATACCTCCGGCTTCCATGAAGCCGGAGGTTTTTTTATTCCCAAAATTCAATCCTTAACATTACGATCATATAATCTTAAACTACCTCTACTTAAAAAGTTTGGCATTCATATAATTTTGCAATAAAATTAAAAGAGATGAAAAAAAATTTACTACTGACATTAATTTTGTTAGCCGGATGCATTACGGCTTGGGCAGCCGACGGAAAAAAGGAAAGCAATCCATTCGAGCCTGTGTTAAAGGATAATGGTTTACTCAGGCAAGCGCTCAATGTGAATCTTCTCGACACAGTTGTGTTTGATCTGTCACAGGCTGTATTCTCAGGGAATCACGTTGACATACCGGTTTCCATTCTGTCAGATGATACTGTTTACGCCCTTGATTTCTCCCTTCAGTTTAATCACACAAATCTTCAATACGATTCGGTGATTGATCATACAAATTATCTCCAGGCTTATTCGTTCTACAACACAGGCGATTCAACTTTGCGATTCACATCAAATAGTTTTCAGTCATATACCACCGATACGTCTTTGGTTTCAATCCGGTTCACAATGCTTACCGGTCAAATCCATATCACAGATTTTTTTGATGTGCATTCTTATTTGAATGGCGACTCCTGCAGCAATAAGCTTGTCAATATTCTCACAACACAGGTAACTGAAATCAACGACGATGTTATTTCGTTCAGTGTTTATCCATCTCCGTCGAATGGAACATTATACATTGAGTCGAATCAAAACGCTTCTGTTCAATTAATAGATGTTGAGGGGCGCCCTGTTACTACGTGTATACAGGTCCTGAGAAATCAAAAGAAAGAGATAAATACGCAGAATATCTCCAACGGAATTTATTTGCTGAAAATTATTTCTGAGAACTCTACGTCATCAAAACGCATTTTAATTTGCAACTAGATATTTCCGGCAGTCAAATTCCCTCGTCAGGTATTCCTTTATAAAGTGAGGATTTACTTCTTATAAAGGAAACCGGAGCCTTTGAAATGTACATGGTAGCAAGCAGCACCAGGATTTCACCAGCCAGGAAGATCAGCCAATTGAATTCAGACGCACCGTCAGCCATTGTAATGGCATTTCCATCAACCAGGTAAATAAATTTTTCATAGTGCCTGGTGAAAGACAGGATGATAATGAGACTGCCCGCCAGCATTAATAAATTTTCTTTAAGCTTCAGTATTCCCTGTTCATTCCGAAAATGAATCAGCATCGCTATTGTAATCATGTTCAGTGAAACAATACAAGGGGCAAGCACGGGCCCTACCCAGGGAACAGGAATCAGAAATAAAATGTCCGGGGTAAACAGGCTTTCGGGCCAGTTGAGAAATGCTTTCAGGAAAACGTAATAAAAAATATCCCAAATGCCAAAACAGAAAAGGAAGTTTGCAAATCGTTGTGAGGGGGACCGGCCGGCCAGGTAACTGATGCTCCACAGCATGATAACCGTCGCCAGCTCTCGCAACAATTCAACCGATGTTATATTCCGTTCCAGCGGCACAAGAGGAAACCTGAATCCTTCCGGGTAATATATTTTGCGCAGGTAAATAACCACGGCCGATTCGAAGAACCCCATTGCAATACTGAAAAGTGCGAGGATTAAAAGAGTTTTATTGATTTGTTTCATTGATGTTCGTTTTAAATTTATTTATCTCGGACTCGTTTCTCTGTAGCTCTCTCTCACCGCTAACCCGGAATGATCTAAAGACCTATGCACAAGTGCGTCATCAATGTTCCATGATTGCCATCCACCACTGGTATATCTGGTACTGAACTCCGAAATTTTTTCCTTGAGCTCTTCATTGAAATCCCTGGCTCCGATTACTTCCTGTTGAATGTGTATTCCCGGATTCTGGGATAAGTCAAGCAGCTGGGGAATATTTGAATCAGAAAGCTCGAGCAGGTAGTGAGCATCGAGCGGCTTTTGATATTCAATGGCCCGTGATATATTGAAGCTTGTTACGAGCTGAGACCAGTTTACAAAACAACTTATAACAAGCACTGAGTAAAACATCCAGCTGGTTTTACGAATGAGGAACCAATTGCTTTTTACTTTTCTTATTTTAATAAATGTTATGATCAGCCCGATGAGAGCCAGCAACAGCCACACATACACGCCGATGCGTTTAAACGTCAGGCTATACTCTTCGATGTATAAGTGGTTGCGGTATGCATTGGCAGCAATCATAAAAATATTCTGCGCAACCCAGATGCATGCAAGGATTTTTATTTTCTTGTTATCCCTGTAAAAATTTATTTGTCCGCGGAAGTAAAACAAAATAAGGGCGATCGCAGTTATAATTGAAACGATCAGTGTCTCGACTCCCTGGTGAAGAATTACGGAATAGCTCATGGATGCGTTTGGCACGTAACCCAGAAAAATGAAATTAAAATCCAGTGCATTAACTATTAAGAGTAATAAATTCAGCAATGTAAAAAGTACAACGCCTGAATAATTTTCGTTCCTGATATCATACGGCGTCCCCAAAATTTTATTTTCTTCATCGATACCTGGAGTTATTTCATTCCCCTCAGCTTTTTCAATGTTAATAACAAAGCCGATCGATTTAGGATAAAAATATCCATACATAAGAACAAAGCCAAATGTGGTGAACATGAGCAAGTCCAGGTAAATAAAATCAAAATTTATCTGTCGTACCATTTCGTTGAATAAAGGGCTGGATGTGCGGTAAAGAAAAAAGAAAATGAATGTGACCAAAACAGGAATTAACCACAGAATAAATTTTGAACCGGTTTTTTCCGCTTTTGCTGCACGGGCTTTTCGTTGCATAGCATCGAAGGCCATAAACAATATTGCTGTAAAGGAAGAATATGCACTGTGGAATAAAGCGACTACTACAGAACTCTCACGGTTTATGCTGAAAGACGATAGTAGTCCAAGTGAAATAACATTTGCCATTGTCGATAAAATGCTGCCATGCCAGGCAACACATATTCCTGTGAGAAGGCACCCTGCCGCTGCAAGGCGAAAAGTGCTGACGGATAAAAGCGCTCTATCCTTTACTATAACCATGGCAACCAATGCAAATGAAAAAATCAGGAAATTAATTCCGGGAAATTGATTGTAAAATAAATAGCTGTACAGGAACACAGCGCAAAGAAGAATCCAATCGTTTTTTTTCATGGGAGTTATTTTTTAGAGTTTGTAATTTTTTCAAGGCGAAGAATTTTTTTGTACACGGTGCCGAGCAGAATCAACCCGATAATTCCAAAGCTGCAGTCGACCAGTTGGTGAAAAAACGGAATGCCGCGAACAGGTCCTGCAATAAAAGCCAGCGGGAAAACCATGAGGCAGGAAATCATTCCGAACTGAATCACCCAGATGTTACGAACAGGATCCTTCAATGGCCCGATGAAAGCAACGGCAATCACGAGATGCGCAAAGGCCAGCCAGTCGGTTCCATAACTGAGAAACGGGTATTTTTCATTCGTGTCGATCACACCTGTATACACTTTTTCAATCCATCGCCGGGCAAATTCCGGAAAAGCATCGGAGAAGCTGTTCAGGATCTTCAGCTCAGTTACCAATGGAAATGCCGTGATGCCGCTCAGAACAAGGAGAATGATAAAAAGAATGATCCGCCATTTGATATCGGCTCTCAGGTTTAATTCCAGGTTAGATTCCATTTTCTTTTTATTTTAATATTCGAAAGTACTTTGAATTACAAAGTATAACGATAAAAAAAATTATTTGTTGTGCTTAACTATCTTTTCAAGTGTTTCAATATGGGTAATGAACGCTTTACGTCCCTGCTTTGTAAGAATATAAGCAGTGTTCGGTTTTTTACCGATGAACTGTTTTTTCACCTGGACATAATTTAATTTTTCAAGCGCCACAATGTGACTGGCCAGGTTTCCATCCGTGATATTAAGCAGCTCTTTCATTTCCTTAAATTCCACTTCATCATTTACCGCCAGGATTGACATAATACCAAGCCTGATACGGTTTTCAAATGCTTTATTCAGCTGTTCAATTATTTTTTTCATAATAAAAAATCAAACCCGGTCCCTTATATTAATTCTCACTTGCGGGTTCCTGTTCATATTTAAAATACATCATTGTACCGTAAGCAATATGCATCAGGCCAAATCCAAGCGCCCAAAATAATAATCCGTAGCCAACATTGAAACATGCGATCAATCCTATAATAATTTCCAGTATTCCAAGCTGCCGGATATCACTGAGGGTGTATTTACCTGCATTCACTAAAGCAAGTCCGTAAAATACCAAAGTGACCGGTGCTATGAAAGCAATTTGGTGGTGATGAAACATGGCAATGCAAAATATACCTCCGGAAGCAAGAGGGATGAAAAGATTGACCAGCATTCTTTTGGAAGTCATGTCCCAGAGCGCTCTCCCCTGCTTCTTTGCTTTTCTTCTGGTAAGCAGATACCCGGCAGCCAGGGAAGCAAGCAAGACAAGGAGAGCGTCAATAAAAAGAAAAGTAAAGAATTTTGCTTCCGTGTTCCCTCCCGGTTCGTATAAGCGCGAGTATATTTCAGAGGAAGATGAGGTAAAGCTCACCTCAAAATACATATAAGCCGCCGCTATTCCGATAAGGGCAAAAATACCGGCAAAGACACCCGACAAGCCACTTAAAGAAATGAAACGCGATGAACGTTCCATCAAAGATTTAATTTCCGACAGCGTTTCAGATTCAGCTGATGCTTTATTCATAGGAGCGAATTTTAAAATAAAAAAGAACTTTGCAGCACAAAGTAAATACATTTATCTTGATTTGTCAATACATTACCTGGATTACAAAGTAAAATCCCTGTAAATGTTGATTTACAGGGATCTTAAGAACTCTGGTATTCCAGGCATGTAGGTATTTACAGAAATATTTTCAGGTGACGGCTTTTAAAAATTTCCAAACGCTCCTATATAAATACCATCCGTAAAAGTTTTCGACTGGCCAAAATCATCGTAGACAATACAGTTAAACTGAGCCTTTATTTTGACATAATATTCACCGGTAAGATCTAAAAAATCTTTCCTGTCCGTAATCTCAAAGTTGCTGCCGGTTTGATCTCCCGTGCCTTTGTCAGTACTCCATATCATGCCCGTGCCATCATTCCATTCGATACTGATTCCATGAGTGGCATCGAAATCATAAGGATAGGTATGCGGTGTAAAAAAACTTTTAAAGACAGCACTTGATGGTTCAAAGCCCTGGAAAACGATGGTGCCCTTTTGAACCCAGAAATAAGTAGTGCTGAATCCCGCGTTTGTTATAGAACTATTGTAGCGGGCTGAGCTGCTGTCAGGGAGCGGCTGCATAGATCTCGAGGAACCGGAGCTCCCGCGATATGTTCCGTCGCCGGTGATCTTTGAATAGTTCACGCCATCAATTTTCGCAGTAATCCGGTATGAAGATTCAATAGTTACTGCGGTGCTTACAGGTGTTACCGGAGCAGGAGTAGTGGTTTCATCTTCGTTATCTTTTTTGCATGAGAAAAGGAAGGAAATAATGAGCAAGGACAAAAAAATGTTTTTCATGTTTTATTATTTGTTTTTTAGTGTGAGTAATCATGACAGATAGATATTTCAAATATATGTTTTTTTTTGAACTGTCCAAGCCTGGCTGGTTTATCACGAAAAAAGCACATAATGATATTTACATGTTTGAAAAACATTTGCTACTGATGGTCAGTTTCACCTTCATCTGATCCAAAAAAAAACAGCCCGGGCTTCCGGGCTGTGTAATACTGTCATTTACAAATTCACTCAATTAGAGCCGATGTTGCCTTTGGCAATTATATTCGTGGTATCTGCAGCATCGTATATTGTTATAAAACCATCATAAACCAACCAGTTATTATACGTGATGGGTGAATTATCGTCGAGTGTTCTCACATTCGTTTTGCTGAGCCTGGATGCTCCATCTACCGGGTTTAAAGTTTTTGTTTTGACCGGAGTTCCGACTGTAGCAACAGATCCGAGATTAATCTGCGCGGGGTATTGCCCTGCAGGCAAGGTACCGCCGGCGGCTATGAGCGAAATAGAAACCAACGTATTTCCGTTTTTACGTTTTTCAAACTTTGCACTTCCTGTGACTCCTGATGTAGAATCCTGAATCAATGAATAGGTATGATTGGTACCTGTAAGCCAGTTACCACCGATATCAGCCTGCGCTATAATGGTACCCAGGGTTAAGGCATCGAGGTGAACATTTACATATCCATCATAATTAATAAGTGTATTGTAGGAAACGGATAAGGTAGTAGAACTGTTACCATTGATATCTACATCACTGAGAGGATAAGCAATAGGACCGGTTTCTACCGCTGAGTTCATGTGGATGTGCGCAGGATGCGTACCGGCAGGAGCTCCATTCACTTTAATAGTAACAATCGATTCCGAGCTGCCACTTACCTTTTCAGCAATCGTTACTGTCCCGGTAACTCCGAGAATATCTTTTGTTTGTAAATTATAAACTGCTTTAAGAGGTTCGACAACAACAGGATCAGGCGTGGTATCATCCTTTTTGCTGCAGCCTCCAACCACCATACTTAAAAGAACTGAGAATAAAGCAACGCCTCTGATAATTTTTTTTCTTTTCATTTTTAATTTAGGTTTTAAAAAAGGGATTCCATTTCTAAAATTGTGTTACAATTCCGGAAACGTAATATAATTCACACATTCAAAATGTGCTTTCATCTTTCCATAGTAAAAGAATGTGCCACTAACAATAATGATGATGTCACCGTTGGTCCAGGTGACATAAATAGTCCGTTGAGATTCTTAATTCGGCTATTACGATGAAAGAAACTATTAATGGGGTCTATCCACGCGCAGAAAAACATAATTGAATGTGGGGAATATTCTGCCGGGTCATATCAGGCAACCCATTCGATCTTCCAGCAAATATATTCCGTTCCGCAACTTTGAGATTGCAAGCGGAACAACTAAAACCGTTTCCAGGAATAAAGTTTCTGATCCATCGGGTTAAGAATGCTTGAGAAATATTTTCGCCAACAGGCAACATCACATTCACACAATCCGGTGCCAGGTTTGGAAAACAAAAGATAACTGTATTAGTATGCGTATTTCCGTTGCTTATAATCACAAAGTTGACTAATGCGTTCATCAGTAGATGCTGGCATAATTTTTTACCCCTTTTTTCAGCCCGGATCTGCAAACAAGGAACCATACCTTCTTCAAGCCCTCTTTTCCTGCTTATCTTTTAAAATTTAAAAAAGTTAATAGCAAAAATATATTGAATCACTTTAAAAATATCCGGCAGATGAATAGCCTCATTAAGCCGGCACTTTTGTTCTTTATGATGGCTCCGGGGATGTTGTCTTCATTTCCAGCATCCCCAAAGAAGAGTGCGCAACCATTAAGAACCCCGGTAACCCCCGTAACCTTTATTGAAAACAAAGGACAATGGGAACCTGGTATTCTGTATAAAGCTACTTCAACCAATGTCTACGTTTGCTTTTTGAAAAACGGATTGAGCTTTACGCAATTCAATGATGAAAGGGAAGAAGAAGAAGAAAACTTAAATGCTGATTCAATAGTAGTCTGGAATATGAAATTTATTAGTCCCTCATCAGCACTTGAAGTTTCGGCTGGTAAGGGAAATGAAAGTAAATACTCCTATTTATCAGGCAATGATCCTGGCAAATGGGTGATTCATCCTAAAGAATTTTTACAAATTAATTATACTAACCTGTACCCTAATATTGACCTGCAATTTTACGGTATGGGTAACACCATTAAAAATGATTACATCGTTTATGCAGGCGGCAATATCAAAAGTATAAAAGCATATTACGAAGGAATAAAACATTTATCAATAAACGGAAACGGAGAACTTGAAATAAATACACTTTGGAACAAGCAATTACAAAAAGCGCCTGTTGCATGGCAGGAAATAAACGGAGAGAAAATCACGGTAAAAATTATTTATGAAATCTTAAACGATTCTACTTTCGGATTTAATGCCGTTAACGGATATGATTCCCGTTACGATTTAGTAATCGATCCTTTGTTCCAGATGGTATGGAGTTCTTACACCAATATAACAGGCGCAAACAACAACATGAATTACTGTTTCGGCAGTGCAATGGATAATGCCGGAAATGTTTACCTGACGGGAATGGTGGATGACACCTATCCCATTACACCAGGTGCTTACTCAGGACCGGGAAATATAGTACCGGAAGTATTTGTAGCAAAGTTTTCAGGTGATGGGTCGACTCTTTTGTACTGGACTTATTTGCCGGGGAGTTCAACTGAACACGGATCAGCGATTGTGGTTGACGATTCAGGAAGAGCTTATGTAACCGGCATCGTTGATTTAAATTTTACCGGCCTCACCAACTTTCCATCTACCGCAAATGCGTATCAGCCGGTTCATAGTACAAATGGCAGAGATGCGTTTTTAACTGTGCTCAATTCCAACGGAACAGGTTTAGTTTATTCGTCCTTCCTTGGAGGAACCGGGGGTGAAACAGGATACGGAATAGCTTTAGGGCCAACCGGGATTGCATACGTTACGGGAACTACTTCCAGCACGGATTTCCCGATTGTGGCATCGGCAGTATCTTCATCAGGAAGTACCTGTGCCTTTGTTTCGAAATTTGATATTACTCAAACCGGAACAAACAGCTTAATATATTCTACGAAAATAGGTGGTGGTGCATTTAATAATGTTGACGGTCGGAGTATTGCGGTGAATAGTGCAGGTAATGCCTTTATCACAGGAAAAATTTATAGTTCCGGTTCTCTTACTTTTCCTACCACTCCCGGAGCATACGCTTCAGTATATAATTCAGGCTCTGATAATGCGATGTCGTATGTAACAAAATTCAGCGCGACTACTCCTGTGTCACTAAGCTATTCAACATTACTGGCCCCGGGAATTGCCAGTGCAATTGCGGTTGATAATGCAACAGGTGACGCATTTATTGTAGGAGAAACCCGTACGCCCTCATTTCCGACTACCCCAGGTGCATTACAATCCACGCTTGCCGGTGCCAGTGATCTTTTTGCAACCAGGCTAAATGCAACAGGCACTTCACTTGTATATTCAACCTTCATTGGTGGTCCTCCATATGAATATGGAACTGGTGTTGCGGTTAATTCTGCGGGCGAAGCCTATGTGGTGGGAATCGTTCAGAATTCCTTTCCTGTTTCTCCCGGCGCTTACCAGGCTACATTTGGAGGCGCATATGACCTTTGTGTGGTAAACATAAATGCAAGCGGAACCGGTTATGGTTGTGGCGGCTCCACTTATGTTGGAGGAGACGAGGATGAATATCACGGTAGCTTTAATGAATATGCGTCTCCACATGTTTCTATCAGGGACCATGGAGGAAACAATGATACCATTTGCGTCAGTGCAACGTCGCACTCCCAGAATTTTCCAACTACACCAGGGGTTTACGGCCCGGTTAAAGTAAATGGCATTGCTGACCAGCCGGTATTTTTTAAAATGACCTGCCTCACTGCAGCGGTTCAACCGGTGGCTAACTTTTCGTCGAATGTTACTACAACATGCGACAGCATCAGCGTCAACTTTACTGACAGCTCATTAAACAATCCTGATACCTGGCTGTGGTCATTTCCCGGAGCTATTCCCAATTCTTCTTCTTCTCAAAATCCGCAAGGAATAATTTTCCCTGCCAGCGGATTATATATTGTAAGCTTACGGGCCTGCAACCAGGCGGGGTGTGATTCAACGTCGACAACTGTCATGGTAAATGCCCCGCAACCAATATCAATTAATCATGGAAACGATACATTACTTTGTAACGGGAATACCGTTACACTGGCGGCTGATCCGGGTTTTGCGAGCTATAGCTGGTACCACGACGGAAATCAAATCGGGAGTAATTCGGATACCGTGAACGTAAATCAAACGGGTGTTTATTCTGTGGCAGCAACTGATTTAACGGGCTGCACATCTTCTGATACAATAAATGTTACTATTGAAAATCCTGTAGCTGCATTCGAATACGTCATCAGTTTTGATTGCAACGGTGCGTTGGTAAGAACAGAGAACAAAAGTCAGAACGCAACAGGTTATCTTTGGAATTTTGGAGATGGCTTCGCCTCTACCGATACAAATCCAACGCATTATTATTCTGCTTTACAAAATCCTTCCATACAGCTGACTGCAACAAACGGAGCTTGCGCAGATGTTTTTAGTGTTGATAGCATTTCCTTTGAAGCTCTGAAAATTTCGGAGATCCCAAATGTGTTTACACCAAACGGCGATGGTAAAAATGATTGTTTTGAAATAGCCGGTGTTGAACTTTTTTCCGGTTGTTTTTCAATTGACATTTTTAACCGTTGGGGTAATTTGGTCTATACATCAGACAATTCGAAGAATTGCTGGGATGGAAAAAACAAGAACGCCCAGGCGCTACCTGATGGTGTTTACTTTTATTTAATCACTATAAAAGATGAAAAATTAAAAGGCATTGTTCAATTGCTTCGTTAATAATATTTGTACCCCCACCAGGAATCGAACCTGGATTTAAAGTTTAGGAAACTTCCGTTCTATCCATTGAACTACAGGGGCAGGGAAATTTTAAATTTTAAATTATGAATTATAAATGGTGATTCAATAATTGCTTTCACTGTCTGAATTTTTCATCACCAAAATATCAAATCATCAAATCAAAAATCAACTTATTTTACTTCCTTCTTTTGTATTCTCTTTTGCCTGAACAAAAATCAATTTTCCCGTCTCCGAATCTTCAGCCATTAAAATCATTCCCTGCGATTCGATGCCTTTAATTTTTCTCGGCTCAAGATTTATAAGAATGGCTACCTGCTGACCGATTATCTTTTCCGGTTCATAGTATGCTGCAATACCGCTAACAACTGTTCGCTTGTCAATTCCTGTATCCACGGTAAGCTTCAGCAGTTTTTCTGTTTTCGGAACACGTTCGGCAGCGATGATAGTGCCGGTGCGGATATCCATTTTGCTGAAGTCGTCGAATGATGTTGGAGGTTTGATGTTCGAAGCTGGATGTTGGATGTTGGATAATTCCACCTTGTTACTCACTTTTGTAGCTTTTAATTTCTGTACTTGGTTTTCAATAATATCGTCTTCTATTTTTTCAAACAGTAAACTTGATTCGCCCAACTGGTGACCGGAAGCAAGAATTTTCTTATCCAGCACCTCGCTCCATTTCTTTTTTTCCAATCGCAGCATCTTCAATAATTTTTCTGATGTATGAGGAAGAAACGGCTCCATCAATACTGCAAGATACGCTGTGATCTCAAGGGAAATATAAAGTATTGTACCTGTCCGCTGCGGATCGCTTTCAAATTTTTTCCAGGGTTCGTTATCTGCAAGGTATTTATTGCCAAGCCGCGCCAGGTTCATCAATTCACTTAAAGCCTCACGGAACCTGTATTTTTCTATCCGCTCGCTGATGCGTGCTGTAGAATCCTTCATCGCTTTGATGCATATTTTATCTTCATTCGTGGCATCACCATGCTGAGGAACTTTTCCTGCAAAATATTTCTGCGTAAGCACCATTGTGCGGTTCACAAAGTTGCCGAGAATAGCAACCAGCTCATTATTATTCCGTGCCTGGAAATCTTTCCAGGTAAAATCATTGTCTTTATTTTCAGGCGCGGCTGAACACAATACATATCGCAGAACATCCTGCTTACCCGGAAAATCAACAAGGTATTCATTCAGCCACACAGCCCAGTTCCGTGAGGTGGAAATTTTTTCTCCCTCGAGGTTTAAGAATTCATTGGCAGGAACATTTTCAGGAAGAATAAATTCTCCGTGCGCCTTCAGCATAGCTGGAAAAATAATGCAATGGAACACGATGTTGTCTTTGCCGATGAAGTGGATGAGTTTTGTATCCTTATCACACCAATATGGTTTCCAGTCAGGAGTCAGGAGTACAGAGTGCGGAGACTTGCCAACTGCTGTTTGCCGGTTGCCGACTTCTTCAAAAAGAGCTTTAGTGGCTGATATGTAACCAATCGGTGCATCGAACCACACATACAAAACTTTTCCTTTTGCATCAGGGAGCGGAACAGGAACGCCCCAGTCGAGATCGCGTGTAACGGCACGCGGCTGCAATCCCTGGTCGAGCCATGACTTGCACTGACCGAATACATTATTTTTCCAGTCCCCTTCATGGCTGTTAATCCATGCTTCCAGCCATTCTTTCTGCATTTTATCGAGCGGTAAAAACCAATGCTTCGTTTTCTTCAGCACAGGTGGCTTGCCGCTGAGCTGTGAATGAGGGTTGATCAGATCCCGTGGAGACAAACTCTTTCCGCAATTCTCGCACTGATCGCCGTAAGCATTTTCATTCCCGCAATTCGGACATGTTCCCGTAATATAGCGGTCGGCCAGGAACAATTCCGCCTCCTCATCATAATATTGCTCGCTTACCTCTTCAGTAAAAATATTTTTGTCGTAAAGTGTTTTAAAAAAATCGGAAGCGGTTTTATGATGAAGCGGATCACTGGTACGGTGATAGATGTCGAATGAAATCCCAAACTGGGCAAAGCTGTTTTTTATGATGTTGTGATATTTATCCACCAGCTGCTGAGGTGTGATTCCTTCTTTTCGCGCACGCAGCGTAATCGGAACACCATGTTCATCTGAGCCACAGATAAATGCAACGTCTTCTCCTTTACATCGCAGGTAACGGGCGAAAATGTCGGCCGGAATGTACACGCCGGCCATGTGGCCGATATGAACGGGGCCATTGGTATAAGGTAAAGCGGCTGTGACGGTGTATCTTTTCACTTAGTTGGGAGTCAGGAGTTCGGGGTTCGGAGATTCAAACCCTGAATTTCAAAACATTCTGTTTAAATTCGCGCAAAGATAATATTCTCCTTCAAGCGAATGATCAAACCACCATATCTTAAACAGGGCGACACTGTTACGATTGTTTCTACGGCAAGAAAGGTTTCAAAAGCTGAAATGAAGCCTGCTGCTGACATCCTGAAGTCGTGGGGGCTGAATGTGCAATTCGGGAAAAACCTGTTCAAAGACCAAAATCAGTTCGCCGGCAGCGATGAAGACCGGGCTGCAGATTTTCAACGGGCGCTGAACAGCAAGTCACAGGCAATTTTATTCGCGCGCGGAGGATATGGCAGTGTCCGCACAGTCGACAAAGTTGATTTTAAGCGTTTCATAAAAAACCCGAAGTGGCTTATCGGTTTCAGTGATATTACGGTCTTTCATTCCCATGTTCAGAGAAATTGCGACGTTGAAACAATGCATGCGCCGATGGCTTTCAACATTCCAAAGCTCAGCGCACAGTGCCTGAAAGTTTTTAAAGACACTTTATTCGGGGAACGCTTAAGCTATTCTTCCTCAAAACAACAGCCTTCGCTTGAAAAACTGAACAGGAAAGGAAAAGCCAAAGGTGTACTGACAGGCGGAAATCTTTCGCTTCTTTATTCTCTTGCCGGTTCTCTTTCAGACGTTGATACAGCAGGAAAAATTTTATTTCTTGAAGACCTCGATGAATACCTCTATCATATCGACAGGATGATGATCAGCCTGAAACGCAGCGGTAAACTTGCCGGCCTTGCTGGATTGATTATCGGCGGAATGTCAGACATGCGAGACAATGAAATCCCTTTCGGTAAAACCGCTGAAGAAATAATTTCGGAAGCTGTTGCTGAATACAGTTACCCTGTTGTATACGGATTTCCGGCGGGGCACATTCAGAATAATTTTCCACTTATCTTCGGGCGTGAGGCCACACTGAATGTAACCGACAAAATGGAATTAATTTTTTCACAATGACACCAATTCTTTTTTATTATGAGCGAACACAACGACCTGGGAAAGCTGGGCGAGAAAATGGCTGCTGAACATCTGCGGAAGAAAGGCTACAACATTCTCAAACAAAATTATTCTTACGGAAAAGCAGAAGTTGATATTGTTGCGGAGAAAGACAACAAACTTGTTTTCGTAGAAGTGAAAACGCGGCAGTCAGCTTACCTCACCGATCCTGAATTTATGGTTCCCGTTAAAAAGCAGAAGCAGGTTATCAAAGCAGCTGATGCTTATATAAAGGAATATGATCTCGACGTGGAATCGCGCTTTGACATAATCACTGTTATCGTGAACAAAGAATATTCAAGGGTGGATCATCTGGAGGATGCATTTTTCCCGATGATGTAGTTGGTTCAGTGGTTGATTAGTTCATTGGTGGGAGCCTTTACTCCTTCACCAGTTTTTTCATAACCATTCCATTCTCCGATTCAATTTTCAGAAAATAAATTCCTGCCGGGAATTGCGAAGTATGAAGTGTAAAATTTGAAGCCGTCATCTTCTCATTCAGCAATTCGTTGCCGAGTGCATCGTACAATTTCAACAACACCTTCTTCCCTGCCGGAAATTGTGAACAGTAAACCATAAACTCACTGCGCGAAGGGTTGGGATATACAGAAACCTGCAAATCATTGTTACTGCCCGAAGAGATATGCGTGATAAGCTGCAATGTATTCTCAGTTGTATTTGTTACAACCGGTGCATTGAAATCAAAATATATATAAGCTGTATTGTGAACCTGTGTACCAACTGCCAAGCCATTGTTCAGCTTTATACGGTACTGAACGTAGCCATGACTTGCAGGCTCATTTGCATTGCTATCCGGTAAATTAATGTTGAGAAAGTTGAACCGCGCAATTCCTCCTTCAAGAATCAGAACAGAGGGCTGCTGACTGTAGGCAAGCAACTGAAATGTTGAAAGATCCAGGTTACCATCAAGCGTGTCCAGAATATAAATATTTTCAGCCGGCGCCGTGCCGGTATTCTGAAAACGAATTGTATATGTTAACCAATGATTTCCGTTGATGTCAATATCTGAGGCAGGACTTGCTTCTTTATCGTTCGGATCAAAACTGTTCCTTATGATGATGCAATGTATGAGCGTATCGTTCGATGGATTGTTATCACCCTGTATGGAGGAGGAAGATGCAATAACTGAAATGCAAACGTCTGCGCCAAGGGCAGCATTGGTATCAGTCTGTAAAACAAAATCAAAATCTGAATAATTCAGTACTCCGAAATCTGAAATATTATAAATAAGTGCATTCCCTGAAGATGTCATTGGTGTCAACGCACCGGCTGCAGGTCCTATATAGTTTACCGGGCCTGTAAAATAAACAGTGACGGTTCCGCTCACTCCAAAAGCGCAATGCTGGCCGTACCACAGAGCAATATCACCTGCTGCTATATGAACTGTAGAATATGCAGCCGGACGAAATCTCGCTTCAATACTTTGAACACCAAGATCAAAACCGGGTTTGCATTGAAAAGAGAAATCGTTGTAAAATATAGAATCAGACTGAGTGATAGTATCATTATAGAGACCGGTTAAAGGACAAAGTACGTCAAAGGGACATATAGTGTCGTATTGAACTATATAACTACCTGTATCAAGCTGATCAAAAGCATAAAGCCCATCAACAGTTGTAAAAATCTGTTTTAATAGATTTCCGTTTTTAAATAGAAAGATGTGAGTATTTCGCTGAACGCCATCAGTTGAATCGAAGATGCAATTAGCATTAATATCTAAATAGCTTCGTCCACTTATGTTCCATTCAAAATTACAACCGTCCGGGTTAAACACACCGCATAATGGAAGACTACTCAAAAGAGGTTGACTGTTGAAGACGTTACCGTAATTCGGCAGGCATGTTACACCTGTTCCATTAAATGATAAATTGGTGATCTGCGTTAATTGCGGAAGGCAATTCAGGGTTGGGTTACTGTCACATTGAAGGATCGACATAAAACCTGGTAAAGCAGGAATATTGTTAAGTTGATTGTTTTCACAATAAAGATTATACAATGCATGAGGAAGAGGAGGGAGACTGGTAAGCTGATTATGTCCGCAATCCAGGCTAGTCAATCCAGAAGGTAGAACAGGAAGACTGGTAAGTTGATTATGATCGCATGTAAGATAATTCAATGAAACAGGTAAAGCGGGAAGGCTTGTAAGTTGGTTATGTTGGCAATAAATGTCAGTTAATGAAGACGTGAGTACGGGAAGACTAGTAAGTTGATTATTGAAACACCACAGTTCTTCCAACAAAGGCGGCAAAGCCGGCAGACTTGTGAGTTGATTGTTATAGCACGCAAAATTCAAACATGTGGCCGGCAAAGCAGGGAGGCTCGTAAGTTGATTATTATAGCAATGAAACTGAAACAACCCGGCTGGCAATGCAGGAAGACTTGCAAGATGATTATTATGACAGAGTAGTTGAGTTAGTGAAGCCGGCAAGGCGGGAAGAGTGGTAAGCAAGTTGTGATGACAGAACAGAAGAGTCAACGAATCTGGCAATGCGGCAATAGAATCTATCAAGTTATACTGGCATTCCAGATGTCTTAATGAAACAGGCAAAGAGGGTAAACTTGTAAGTTGATTTTCGTCGCAATAAAGTATAGTCAATGAGTCTGGCAAAGCGGGAAGACTATCGAGGTGACCTCGACCGCAATAAAGCGTCTTCAAAGTAGCCGGCAGAGGCGGAAGAGTGCTGACCATGAAAGAAAGAGATGTGCAATTAAGAAATGTCAAGGCAGGCGGCCAGGAAGGAAGACTGTCAAGTTCGTTATAAGAACAATCAAGGTAGGTCAGAGTATTGGGCCAGGGTGGAATAAATGATACCGATCCGGCGCAGTTAAGATAAGTTAATGATTGAAAAGCCTGTATTCCTTCAAGGGAGATAATGCCTGATGCAGAGAGGTCAAGTGAGTCATCTGAAGGCCCAAGGCAGGAAGCGTCTATCGAATCGGGGACGAGGCAGGAACCATAACCCAAATTAGTAAGGCGAAACCGTAAATTAAAATCCGGCATATAATACATCTGCGCTTTTGAACTAAAAGAAATGCAGCAAAACAAAAACGCAATCGCAATAAAAATCTTTGTGGTGTAGTTTTTTTTCATGCGTTGATGAATCAGTTTTAAAAAAATTTCACTTATATATACAAGGTACTGTTTTATCAGCTTCGTCGTACAAGTCTAAAGAACATTGTCTTAGCAGTCAATACTACTTTAGTGCTGTTTTTAAAAATAATGCTCTTCTCACCATGATTGCCCGCTGATTTACCCTTTGGCCCGATTTACTACCTTTGGCTCTATAATTCAATACTATGACACCAGGTAAAAGCTTTTCGTCACGAAAAGGCAGCAGCAGCGGACGAGGCAGAAGCGGCGGAGCAAAAAAATCTTTCGGCAAAGGAAAAACAGGAGACAGGAAATTTTCGCCTTCAAGAAGCGGATCAAAACCTTATGGAAAACGGGAGGATCGTGATGAAAAACCTTATGGCGATCGCTCCAAACCTTTTCAGCGTTCTGATAATAAAAAAAACTTTAAGAAGCCGTTCGATAAAAAGTTTTCATCAAGAGGTGGTTCCAAACCGTTTTCCAAAAGAGACGACCGCGATGAAAAACCATATGGCGACCGCTCAAGACCTTTCCAGCGTTCTGATGAGCGGAGAGATTTTAAAAAACCTTACGAGAAAAAGTTTTCTTCGCGTGCGGGATCAAAACCGTTTGGTAAAAGGGATGACAGGGATGAAAAACCATACGGCGATCGTGCAAAACCTTTCCAGCGTTCTGATGACAGGAAAGATTTTAAAAAACCATACGATAAGAAATTTTCTTCCGACAGAGGAGGATCAAAGCCGTTTTCTAAACGTGACGACAGGGATGAAAGGCCGGCCGGTCGTGAAAAACCTTTTGCGGCCTTCCGGCCAGAGAAGCGTTCCGACAAAAGAGACTTCAAAAAACCTTACGATAAGAAATTTTCTTCTGACCGGCCAAAACCATTTTCAAAACGTGATGACCGTGACGATAAGCCGTATTCTAAAAGACCCGATGATAAAAAAGGGTTTGTAAAATACGGCGACAAAAATAATTCAGAGAAAAGTTCAAAGCCATTTGGAAAAAAAGATGATGGCTATGAAAGGCCGTCACGTGACCGCGCTGAAGGACGCAAACGTCCCGGTGATAAAAAGAATTTTACTGAGCCGGAAGACCAGAAATTTTCACAAGCCAGGCTTAAACCTTTTACCAAAGATGAAGAAAGAGAAAAACAGTTTCATGATCCTTCCGAAACTTTTCGTCCAACCGATGAAGGAAATGATTTTATAAAAGATGACAGGAAGCCAAAGCGGAAAAGAAGCGATGACAAAGCTTCTGAAGACAAAAGTGATTATAGCGAAAGAAAGTCATCTGTAAAAAGAGATGATGAAGACCTTAGCGGAGACGATGACCGTAAATGGAACCGTAAATCGGGACATGAATTTTATGGTGACAAGAAAAAAGCATCACGCCCGAAGCGGAATGACAAGCCGCGGACAGAAGCGTACAAATCGAATGATGATGGTTCCATCCGCCTGAATAAATATATTTCCAACTCCGGCATCTGTTCAAGAAGGGAAGCTGATGAATTGATTTCGGCAGGTGTTGTTTCCGTGAACGGGCAAATTATGACTGAGCTTGGTTACAAGGTAAAGCCCGGCGATGAAGTGAAATACAACAATGAAACACTTCGTACTGAGAAGCTGGTTTATATTCTTGTCAACAAGCCAAAAGATTTTATCACAACTGTTGATGATCCGCAGGACCGTAAGACTGTCATGTGGCTGATCCGCGATGCATGCAGGGAACGTGTGTACCCGGTTGGGCGCCTCGACAGAAACACGACGGGAGTTTTGTTATTTACAAATGACGGCGAGCTCGCAAAAAAATTAACTCATCCCAGCTTTGAGATTCAGAAAATCTACCAGGTGGAACTTGATGAACCATTGAAATCTTCTGACATGGAAGAAATCCTCGGCGGTGTTACTCTTGAAGACGGATATATCAAGGTTGATGATATCGCATATTCATCTGTCGGTCAGGATAAATCGGTTGTTGGTGTTGAAATACATTCGGGCCGGAACAGGATCGTAAGGAGGTTGTTTGAACATTTTGGTTATGCAGTAAAAAAACTTGACCGTGTTTATTTTGCCGGCCTTTCGAAAAAAGATTTACCGCGCGGCCGCTGGAGATTCCTTACTCCGCTGGAAGTTTCAAACCTCAAGATGATGACAGGGAATAAAAAGATGCAGAAGTATTTTGAAGCATAGCATGGGGAAACTAAAAGTGGGAAAGTGAGAAAGTGAGAAGCAAGAGGTAAGACGCAGGAATCAAGATTCTGTGTGTCGCTTTGTGCTCTTAGTGTCTTAGTGGTTATTTTTTCTTCATTATTTATTTCAACACCACCGTTCCAAGGCTGGAGGAAATCATCGAGTGAATTTCCTTGTACTGCTTTATTTTATTCATCAACTCGCTGTGATCATTTCCTAAAAGATATTCTTCCTGGTTTTTTCGTTCGAGCTCAAGAATAATTTTATCAAGCCTTTTTTTCTTGTAACGGTTGATAAGGCGTTCAATGTTTTTCTGAATCCCTGTATCTTCCAAAGCCGAAGGAATCTTATGCATCTTCTCCCAGTTCTCGCTAAGAAAATGCCGGTGTGTTAACAGCTCCACTGCAAGCGCGCTGATCTCCGGATCATGATTATGATAGAAGCTCTCCGGTACAATAATCCGTGAAGCTTTAAACATCACAGAGATTTCGTCGAAAAAATGTAAAAATATTTTGTCGAGGATAACAAGCTGATCACGCTCGATTTCATTGATGATAAATTCTGAAAGCTTTATTACGTGCTCGGTTGTAACTTTCTTTTCAGGACTTCCCGGGACTTCCGTTTCATCATAAAATTTAAGCTCATAATTCCCGTAGTTTAAAAGTATGCGGATGATTTCACGCTCGAGGAGTTCCTCGCTGGCTTCGTTAAAGGCCTGGTCGGCTTTCAACACTTCAGGCAACAGCTCCTCAATATCGTCAGGCGGTAATTCTTTTTTCAGCTGCGACCGCCGCATCTTGTTCAGCTCAGTGAGCAATACCTGCTCGCTGATATCCATCAGTGAACTGCAATGCTTCACATATGTTGCACGGATAATCTGGTCGGGAATTTTTGCAATCGTTTCAACCACTTCACGGATCAATCCCGCTTTTCGTACAGGATCATTCTTCACATCATCCAGCAAAAGGCCTGTCTTAAAAACAACAAAGTCCTTTGCGTTTGACGTAATGAAGTCATACACTTCACTGCTGCTGTGCTTGCGTGAATATGAATCGGGATCGTCTCCGTCAGGAAAGAGAACCACTTTTACATTCAGCCCTTCTTCGAGAACAAGATCAATTCCACGCATCGACGCTTTGATTCCGGCAGGGTCGCCATCATAAAGAATCGTAATGTTTTTAGTGTACCGTCCGATCAGGCGGATCTGTTCAACAGTGAGCGCAGTGCCTGAAGAAGCAACTACATTTTCAATTCCAGCCTGGTGAAGAGAGATTACATCGGTATATCCTTCAACGAGGTAACAGCTGTCGTGCTTAACGATGGAACTTTTGGCGAAATAAATTCCGTAAAGCACATTGCTTTTATGATACACTTCCGATTCAGGCGAGTTGATGTACTTGGCTGTCTTGTCCCCTTTCTTCAGGATCCTGCCGCCGAAAGCAATTACGCGGCCGCTCAGGTTGTGAACGGGAAACATGATGCGGCCACGGAAGCGATCGAAGAGTTTTTCATTCCCTTCTGAAGAATCTTTTGCATCTGAAGATTCTTTTGCAACCGACAATCCTGTTTTTACCAGGTATTCTTTCCGGAAGCCGTTGTGAACAGCTGCATTTGTAAATGCATCCCAGTCACCGGATGAATAGCCAAGCTGAAATTTTTTAATGACCTCGGCTGTGAACCCACGCTCTTTAAAATACGCCATCCCGATTGCCTTCCCTTCCTCATTCTCAAAAAGGTTTTCGGAAAAATATTTCTGTGCGAATGCATTCAGCACAAGCATGCTTTCCTTTTCATCGCGGAGAATGGCCTGCTCCGGAGTAGCAATGTCCTCCTCTATTTCGATATTGTATTTTTTCGCCAGCTGCCTGAGGGCATCGGGGTAGCTGCAATGCTCATGTTCCATGAGGAAATTAACAGCCGTACCTCCTTTACCGCATCCGAAACATTTAAAAATGTTGCGTGCAGGATTTACATTAAAGGATGGTGTTTTCTCATTATGAAAAGGACATAAGCCGATCAGGTTTACACCGCGCTTTTTCAACGATACAAAATCACCAACCACTTCTTCTATGCGTGCGGTCTCAAAAATCTTATCAATGGTATCCTTCCTGATCATTTAATGCCAGCTTCTTAAAACGTGTTTCTTTTGTTTTCTTGGGGACTGCATTAACGATAAACTGTGCAATCGTATTGTAATATTCCTCACCGCCAAGCTCTTCAATATTATCGTGGCCGGCTTTCTTCACCAAAATTAAATTTTTTTCCTGTGCTGACGAAGAATCATACACAGCATATGTTTCTATCGGCGGAACAACTTCGTCATTGTCACCGCAAATAAAAAGGCTCGGAACCTTCACATATTTAATAATCTCCGACAGGTTAAGCTCTGTGAGTTCATACTGAAGCCGCTTTTCCAGTGCGCGTTCAAGAACCGGGTGGAAAACAAACTGCATACGTCCCCATTTCCGTTTTGAATATTTCTTTACGTAATCTTCAAAATCACTGAACGGGCTTTGTGCGAGCAGCGTAGCCCACCGGCTGTCGATGCTTGCCGACTGTATGGCAATAGCAGATCCGATGCCGGCACCGAACACAGAAATATAATTCGTTCCGTGCTTTTTCACCAATGCATCGAGTATCGTCTTCACATCTGAAACGGCTACCATTCCCGGGGAGAACTCATCTCCCCCGCTCTCTCCATGTGCCCGGAGATCGAATGCACAGACGTTCAGCCCGCGGTCGTGCATTTGCTTCATCATATTCAGATAAAGGATTTTACTTTGGTTGAGGTCATGCACAATCAGCAATGTATTAGCCTCCTCGTCTCCGCATGCAACATACCAGCCGCGCAATAAAATTCCGTCGTCGGCTCTCACAATCATATTTTCATACGTTAACCCCAGCGATGAAGGATTATAAAGAACGGGCAGCGGCCTGCCAAGGGAGTCATGGAACATGCTTCTGTCAGTCCGTTCCGCTTCATATTTAATATACAATGAATCGATACGGACAGGATAAATAATGTCGGGTGAAACAAAAAACGGGGACGCAAACATGAAAGCAGCAGCAAGCAACAGCAGGGAGGCAATGGAATAAAAAAATTTGTTCAGACTCATGGTTCTGCAAATTGATTTCCCCCCCGCGAATAAAAGTAGGAAAAAAAACTTAATCAGGTTAAATTGATCCTTGAAAAGATATCAGTGCTCCCGCTCGATGGTATATCTTACCAGCTCTTTCAGCTTCTCCTTATAAATGTTTTCGTCAAAACCGCTCAGCACCACGAATGCTTTTTCCCTGTATTCTTCCATCCGGCTCACTGCATATTCAAGCCCGCCATTCTCTTTTACAAATGCAATCACCTCTTTTACTTTTGCATTTTCAGTATTGTGATTTTTCATGATGTTCACAATATGGCGTTTGGTGCTGCGGTCGGCTTTTGAAAGCGTATGAATCAGCGGCAGCGTCATTTTACTTTCCTTAATATCAATACCTGTCGGTTTTCCGATGATGCCATCAGGGCCGTAGTCGAACAGGTCGTCTTTAATCTGGAAAGCAATGCCGATGTATTCCCCGAAGCGATGCATTTGTTTTACAACTTCCGGATCTGATCCTGCAGAAGCAGCACCGCATGCGCAACAGGAAGCAATGAGCGAAGCCGTTTTCTGGCGGATGATTTCAAAATAAACATCTTCTTTGATGTCGAGCCGGCGGGCCTTTTCAATCTGGAGCAATTCACCTTCACTCATTACTTTCACGGCTTCGCTGACAATCTTAAGCAGGTTATGATCATTGTTGTCGACAGAAAGCAGCAGCCCTTTACTGAGCAGGTAATCGCCGACGAGGACTGCAATTTTATTTTTCCATAGTGCATTCAGAGAGAAAAAACCTCTTCGTTCATTTGAATCGTCAACCACATCATCATGAACCAGTGTTGCAGTGTGAAGCAATTCGATCAAGGCTGCCGCACGGTAACTTGCTTCTGTTATTCCGCCGCACATTCCCGCGGAAAGGAAAACAAACATAGGCCGCATTTGTTTTCCTTTTCGCTTAACAATATAATGCGTGATGCGGTCGAGAAGAGGAACAGTGCTTTTCATGGAAGCCCTGAACTTCTTCTCAAAATCTTCCATTACCGAAGCAATGGGTGCTTTAATGTCATCCAGCGAAAGAGTTTTGCTCATCATCATCTGTTGCGGAAGCAACGAATTGCGAAAGTAGGAGAAAATATTTTAGCGGATCAGCAACTCAGAGTGAAATGAAAATTTCTGACCGGAAACTGCTAATATTGCAACACATAGAAAATGTATGCAAACGCGCGTTCAGCTATTCCTTGATAAAAACATTGTCAAACCCGTTATCGTTTGCCTTAATCTCTTTGTTCGTGTTGCGGGAAAAATTCTGCGCATCAATCATTCCCTTGACAGGAATTTCAAAGTGATTGCCGTTTGCAAGTATAAAGGAATGGGAAGCATCATCCAGGCAACTCCTCTGCTCCGGACGCTTCGGAAAAAATTTCCGCAGGCGAAAATCATTTTCATCACAACACAGGCGAACAAAGAGCTACTGGATAAATTTGAATTCATCGACGAAGTTATCTCAGTTGATGATTACCGCTTTATAAAATTCATCTTCCATTTTCCTTTTTTTATCCTGAAACTGATTTCTGCCCGCATTGAAATTTATTTTGATCTCGAGATTTATTCCAACTTCAGCAGCCTGGTTACAACCATGAGCATGGCCAAAAACAGGGTGGGATATTATCTTCGCTCCAGCAACTACCGGCTTGGCATTTATACACACATGATGTTTTTTAATACGAATGCACGGCTCTCCCAAACCTATTTGCAGCTGGCGCGACTTATTCATTGCAATGAAATCGTTGATCATTTATTTCCATTACAAAGCAGCGTTCAAAGCATTCAATTGGACGGCCAGCCGTATAATCTTCAAACGGGAAAATATATCGTTGTGAATCCGAATGCTTCCGATTTACGCATTGAACGGCGCTGGAGCCAGGATAACTTTGCAGCACTTATTAAGAAAATTCTCGAAGCTGATGATTCTCACCTGGTCATTCTTACAGGCAGCAAAAAAGAAAAACCTTTTGTAGAGGAACTGCTTCATTCATGTGGCAATCCTGGACGGGTTTATTCTCTTGCAGGAAAAACAAATCTTGAAGAACTGGTTGCATTAATACAACATGCGGCACTTACTGTCACGAACGATACGGGACCGATGCACATCGCATTTTCAGCAGGCACAAAAACAGTTTCTTTGTTTGGCCCATGTTCACCGGCACAGCAAAGGAATACACAAAATAATATTTCAATTTACAGAGCTGTTTATTGCAGCCCCTGTGTTCACGAATTTTCAATCCCTCCGTGTAAGGGAGATAATCAGTGCATGAAACTGATTGCAGTGAACGAGGTTTTTGATGCCGTTCAGGAAATGTTTTCACGTGGGAACAATTTTATTTCTACTGAAAAGAGTGATCAAACCATATATCTTTCTTCAGATGGAGTGCTGGGAAAAGTGAACCGATGAAATTATTCACGGTATTTCCTGCTATATGAACGGGTAAATAAATCCGTACCGGAAAATATCAATCAGCTGCTGCGATACAAGCATTACCATGATATACCCGATAAACAGCATATGAATCGCCCTGTACAAAAATTTTTTTTCTTTCCAGTGTTTCTGAAAAATCTTTACATACTCAATAAGCCCGTAACCGATTACAAAAGCATAAAAGAGGCCGATGTGCCTTCCGGTGAAGGCATGCACTGTAAAATGCTGGGTCATCAGCACACTCCATGATAGTGTTGCAATGAGCAGGATGATTCCAATTTGAAAATGTCTTACTGATTCTTTTCGCATTCTTTTGAATGCCAGCACAGCGAATACAATAAGCGCATATCCCGGGAAAAGGAAAAAACGTTCTACACGGTTCAGCCACACAAACGGAATCCGCAGGTAGTCAGTCACATTAACATGACGGTGCAGTTCATTGGCTTGCGTGTCAACACCCAGTGTCCGGTTGCTGAATGCTCCATGCATATCATTCATCACCCCTTCCCATGAGCCGAGATAACAGTAGTTTTGAAACAGGTGTAATGAAAATCCTGCTACAGGCGCCAGCAGCAGGATTGCGTTATCCGTTGATAAAAATGTTTTCCGGTAAATCCATGAAAAGCCAAGCGTCAGAACAGCAAGATAGGCGACCGGTTCGAAAGAAACGTTCGTCACTAAAAAATAAATGACAACCAGGAAAAATATCAGCCACTTATTTTTCCGCCCGGTTTCATAATACCGGTACAGCAGAAAAAGATAGGACCATTTCAGCAACTCTTCATATAAATGCTTATGCAGATTATCACTCCAGAAAATAAAATAGTTGGAGCACACAATTACCACTGCTGAAATAAAGGCAGCGTTTTCGTCAGGCAGCAGGTTTTTAAGAGAATAAAAAATGAAAAAGAAAAAGAAGACGCTAAGCAAAACGGGGAGCATGCGAATCCAGATGACCTTGTCTGTTTGAAATAATGTTGCTGTTATCCCCGCAAGTATATCAGGAACTGCGGGATAATGTGTGTACGGCTTTGCAATGTGTGATGTATCACCGTTTCCCGGGTAATCCCACACAGGGAGAAAGCATGACCGGGTGAATCCGTAATCTTTAAAAAAGAGAGCTGCAGAATGTGTGTGGATATCGCTGTAAGCATCGCCATGAATAGCATTGCGGCTTTTTCCTTCTTCAGAAAGAGGAACGAGGAAAGCACGCCAGAAAATAAATACGTAGCAAAATAAAAAAACAAGAATGGTAATTACTCTTTTATTCTTCATGACATTCATCCGGAAATGTCAAAGGAAGTTAAATTATTTTGAAATTTTTCCGGCTTATGAATCGGCGGGATCCTGTGAAAACCAATTTTGAATATTTAAATCATTTACATTTGAATTGTTAACACGAGCTGTTTTGAGAACCTGAACATTACTTTATGAATTCTCTTCCTTCTGAAATAAGAAAACATTTTTACATCGTTTTAATTTTTGCCTGCATAGTTCATTTCCTGACTTCCGTTTTCAGCATTGGTTTTCATCATGGTGATGAGCATTTCCAGGTTCTTGAGTTTGCCGGGTTAAAGCTGGGGCTTAATACAACACATGATCTTGCATGGGAATATGCTGCCAGGATGCGCCCCGCTCTGCAACCATTGATTTGTTACTTCGTTGTAAAAAGCCTTGCTTTCTTTTCGCTCACCGACCCGTTTTTTCACGCAATCATCTTAAGATTAATTTCAGCTTTACTTTCAATTACAGCCACCATCTTTTTAGTAAAGAGTTTTATTCCTGATATTAAATCAGGCACTCTGCAAAAATGGTTCATCACGCTTTCATTTCTTCTCTGGTTCCTTCCCTATCTGAATGTCAGGTTTTCCTCCGAAGCCTGGTCGGGTTCATTGTTTGTAATTGCCATTGCAATACTCCATAGCTGTGATAAAGAAAAAAACACTGAAAGAAAAAAAATATTTATTGCAGGCAGTCTTTTAGGATTAGCGATTGATGTCCGTTTTCAATCTGCGTTTTTTGCAATTGGTATTTTTCTCTGGATGTTTTTCAGGAAAACAGGGACAAATTCTCTTTTTTCTTTCGTGGCAGGTATTGCAGGTATGTTACTGACAGGTTTTTTAGCTGATGCATGGTTCTATGGAGCGCCCGTATTCACTCCGCAGAATTATTTTATGAATAACATTCTCTTAGACAAAGCATCTGATTATGGTGTAAGTCCATGGTGGATTTACATCCCTAAAATAATCAATGGCGCTTTGGTGCCTTTTGGTTTAATCATAGTCGCTTCAGTTATTTACTTATGGTTGAAATTTCCTAAAAGTATACTCACGTTACCCGTTTTATTGTTTGTTATTGTTCATTGCATTATTGGCCACAAAGAATTACGGTTCCTGTTTCCGCTTGCCAAATTATGTCCGCTTATTTTTATTTTATCATTTGATCATTTGCTGTTTGTAACCGGCAAACAACATTGGCTGAAAGAAAAACCTGTAACGTGGATAAAAGGAATCAGCGGAACAATAAATTTTTTTCCTTTGATTATTTTATGCTTCAAACCCGCTGATAACAATACGCCTGTCATCAGGTTTGTAAATAAAAATTATATAAACCGGGAGGTAGTCATAATGTATGATGATCAAAATCCATTCTATCATTTTGGTTTGCCTTTTAATTTTTACAACAGGTCAAAAACTGTTTTTCAGAAAACTGCCTTGCCGGGGAAAAATGAAATTGACAGTATAACATCTGAGAGTAAACTCCCCGTCCTGTTCATTACAAAAAGACATGATTTGGGAGATGATTTTCGCGCCGGCACTTTTCTGTTTTCGAAAGTATTCCAGACTGTTCCGCAGCAATTAAATTCAGTGAATTATAATCACTGGCTTGACCGCACCGAATTTTTTTGCATTTATAAACTGGCAGAATAAATAAATGGCCTGATTTTTTATTTCCTTTTTTCTGAAAATCTATTTCCTGTTAAAATTTTTTTATCTTTGTTATTAACAGCCCTGCTCACGCTCTTCAAAACCGTATGAAAACCACGCCTGTCATAGCAATTATAGGAGGAGGATTCTGCGGTGCTTTTACAGCTATTCAGCTTCTAAGGCGGGCAACCGGCCCTTTGCACATTGTACTTATCAATAAAGGCAACGCGCTTGTAAAAGGAGTTGCTTACGGTACAGCAGAAAAAAAACTTCTTCTGAATGTCGCTGTTGCCAAGATGAGCCCGTTTCCTGAAGAGCCCGATCATTTTTTACGCTGGATAAAAAGCCGGAAGTCATTAAAGCAATATGTCACCGACGATCTTGCTTTGGCTTATGTTCCCCGCTTTATTTATGGAAATTATATTCAAAGTATTTTTGAAGGGGCGATTAAAAGAAAACCTTCATATGTTGAATTCACCATTTTAAATGATGAAGCGAAAGACATATTGCCTTACATGAACCGTTACATGGTAGTGCTTCATGCTAACAAAACAATAACAGCAGATAAAGTAGTGCTTGCCACAGGAAATTACCAGCCGGCGCAGGTGCCCATCAAAGATGAGCGTTTTTATGTGAGCCGGAATTATTATGGTAATCCGTGGCATCCCACGGCAACGGAAAATATCAAAGACGATGAAACAGTTTTCATCCTCGGCACCGGCCTTACAATGCTTGACACGGCACTAAGCATTGCAGGAAAAAATTTCAGGGGAAAAATTATTGCTTTGTCGAGAAGCGGTCTTTTGCCTTTGTACCATAAGATAAGAAAGCCATATACGGAAATACTGGATGAGCTGAAGCCGCCGTACAGGCTGAGCGAATTGTATGAAGTTTATTTCAGCCACATCGAAAAAGTGCTGGCTCTTGGTAACAGCGCTGAAGCGCTGATGGACGCAATACGTCCTAAGATACAAGAGATCTGGATGAGCCTCTCCATTGCCGAGAAGGTTCAGTTTATGGAACACGTAAAGCCGTTCTGGAATGTTGCGCGCCACCGTGCGCCGCGACAGGTGCATGAAGCGATTACAAAGCTGATTGAAAAAAATATTTTACAGGTTGCTTCGGGGCGGTTGATTTCAATGACTGAAACCGGCAACTCGATAGAGATAATTTATCGGGAAAAGAAAACACTGAAGAATAAAATCGTCAAGGTAAACCGTGTGATCAACTGCACCGGCCCTGAAACTGACATCACTAAAATAAAAGATGAGCTTATAAAAAATCTTCTTGAACGGGGATTTATTGTTCCCGATGAGCTGAAACTCGGAGTGAATGCCTTGCCCGACGGAACAATTATTCAGCGCGACAGCAGCTTGTCTCCTTTTATGACAACAATCGGTACAAGCCTGAAAGGCATACTTTGGGAAAGCACTGCTGTTCCTGAGCTTCGTTCACAGGCGCAACAGCTGGCAACAGAGCTCCTCAGGCAGTTATCTGAGACGAAGTCAACAAAAAAAATTAAAATTTAATTGCGGGATAACCTTTTGCGAAAAGTAAAACGGTTACTCTTTTGTAATGATTAATTTCTTCGCAGATTTTTGATTGTCTTTTTCAAGAACAATAAAATAAAGTCCTGCTTCCAGGTTATCATCGAATGAATATTCTCCTGCATTCATTTCTGCGTTAACAAGAGTTTTAACTTCCCTGCCGACAGCATCCACGATTTTAAGATTCACGTTTGATGTTTTCTCAACGGTGAAATTCACAAAGAAATTTCCCGCAGCAGGGTTCGGAAAAATAAGAAGTTCTCCCGAAGAAGTTTCCTGCTGAATGCCTCCGCCCGTACCTGAGATAATACCAAGGATGTTGATGTCATCAACATATAAGTTATTTCCTGAATCGCTTATGTTTTGAAATTTGAATCTCACATTAGGCTGATTCAAAAAAGGAAGAAGACTGATGTGTTCCTGGCGCCATTCGGAAGAGTTAGGAGTAAATGATGACGGTAGCGGAGATACAGTAGCAAGCGATGATCCTGCCCTGTTGTATCTCAATGTCCACGACTGGCCGCAGTCGGAACTCACATATACTTTCAGCCTGTCGGCAAAGCCGGTGCCCCTTTCGGCATATGCAACTTTAAAATCAAGAACCGGTGATGTGATACCGCTCAGATCAACAGCGGGTGTAATATATTCATCCGTTTCACCCGGAGGATTTCCTGAGTAGTTATTTATCCTGATTGAAGCTGATCCGGTGCTGCCTGCATTCTGTACCCGCTGCCACGTATTTCCACCGTCAGGATTTACCACCGCGCCACCGGTTCCCGGAAAGCTCCCTGCTACTTCAAAACTTTCAAAGTAAGGAGCAATTTGTGAGGCCGTTCCATTCACCAGGATAAAAGAATTTTTTGTAACCGAAGAAGAGCCGCTTGCATTTGCCGCAGTAAGCGAAACACTGTAAGTCCCTGCAGTATTGTATTGTACTACGGGCATTGAATCAGGAGATGTTGATGGTGTTCCCCCCGGGAAGCTCCAGCTCCACGATGTAGGTTTTCCATTCCATGAAACATCAGTGAACTGAACAGTATTTCCGGCACAGGTAATATGCCTGTCTGATTTGAAATCCGCAACGGGCTTGCACAGCTGATCCGGTGAACCATCAGTTCCGGTTGCAACAAGGTTTGGATTTGACCACAAAGTATTCCGCAATCCTACAAAAGAATTAAGCGCTGACCGCATCCTTGCTCCCTGGCCTTCGGTGAACATTTTGCAGCAATAAGAATATTCCATGTAATTCTGAACATTGTCAATGACGTTTCCGCACGATGCTCCGAAAAGATTACAGTTAAGCCAGCCTTCTGTTTCGGGCGTATCTGAAACATTATCATCACCGCATGCAACGCCTGCGTTGTTATTGCTTCCCCACACATGGGCAAGATTCAGGTAGTGACCGATCTCATGTGTCAACACACGCGACCTGTATAATGCGCCTGTTCCTGTGCTTCCTACATATTGACTAAGCGTAATCACTCCGTCAGCACCGGGCGGGGCAGTTCCGGGATAATAAGCATATGCTGCGGCGCCCGCCCAGGCAAGTGTTGAAACTGTCCAGACATTCAGGTATTGATCCGATGGCCATGGATTCAGCTTTGAATCATCGTCGGCATTGTAGGTGAGCATTGAAGGAATATGTTCAATTCCGTTTGTGCAATTTCCGTCAGGATCTTTTGTCGCAAGACGAAATTCTATTTCACAATCAGAAGCAATAGACTTAAATGCCTGAACGATCGCTGATGTATCGTAACTTCTTTTCCGGAAATCGTCATTTAAAATTCTCACCTGGTCGCGTACCTGGTCATCTGAAATATTTTCTCCTCCGTAATTGTGTATGATATGGAAAACAACAGGAACAATATAAACCTGGCCGGCAGTATGATTTCCCCCGTGCACGCGGTTCTGACTTTGGGTTTCCTGCTCCAGCTGATTTTGAATGAGCAGGAGCTCAGGATGTCTTGCAATGCGTTCCTTATAAATTTCAGTGGTATAGCAATGCTTCTCGTCCTGTGCATTTAACACAGGCAGATAAAAAACAAGCAAAGCTGCAAATGCAGTAAATAATTTTTTCACGTGAGTTCTTCTTAATTGTTAAACGATAAAAACTTTTTCATCCGGAAGCTAATCGATCATCAGCTTTTGAACTGTTGAGATTGCCCCGGTCTTCAGGCGGACAAAATAAATTCCTTTGCCGAATTCAGAAGAGCTTATATTGTATTCATGGATGCCTGCACCCAGCCTGTCATTCACAACAGTTTTCACTTCTCTTCCGAGCATGTCAGTAATATTCACTTCTACATTTCCTGCTGAAGGCATTTCAAAAGAAACGCTGAAAACATCGCCTGCAGGATTCGGATATACTGACAGGTTTACCGGGGAAGATGACGTCTCCCTGATTCCCGTTGGATCGGCTGTGATGTTAATGTCATCGATGTAGAGATTATTATTTCCATCACTTGTAAACTCAAATTTAATTCGTGCACTTGCCTGACCGTTGATTTGCGGCATTGATGTTATTGAAATCAGGGCCCACTGGCTTTGCGATGTAGGAACAAAAGCACCCGCCGCATCAGGAGAAGTAGAAAGCTGCGAACCAACAAGGTTCTTACGAAGGAACCATGTTTTGCCGCAATCTGAAGACACATAAACTCTCAGCCTGTCGGACCAGAAAGTATTTTTCCGGGCATAAGCCATACGGAAAGTAAGCTGTGTATTGTTGTAATTGCTGAGATCGATCGGAGGAGTTATCCAGTTGTCAACCAAACCTGCCTGGCTTGTATTGTAGTTCGGCATTTTAATACATGCCGTGCCTGAGTAACCGGTAGTTGTAATCCGTTGCCATGTAGTTCCGCCGTCGTTGATAATATAGCCATCAGTTCCCGGGAATGTTCCGGCTGTTTCAAAATCATCGAAATAGTCTGGCGCAAGAGTAGCAGGCCCTGAAACATTAACAAGCCCGGTCCTGGTAGAAGAATCAGTCCCGGCTGCATTGGTTACCGTGAGCGAAGCGTCATATGTTCCCGGTGTAGAATATGTAACGAAAGGATTTTGTAAAGTGGAAGTGGAAGGATTGCCGGACGGAAATGACCATGAGTAAGTCATTGTATCTGTATTAAAGCCTGCAGAAAAAAACTGTACCGAGTCGCCGGCGCAGATATGTTCTTCTGAGACAAAAAAATCTGAAACCGGCGCACACAATTGTGCGGGTGATCCGTCAGTGCCGGTTGCAATCAGGTTTGCTGTTGTCCATAAATCATCACGTTGTGCAACAGAAGAAGTGAGAGCGGCTTCCATTCTTGTCTTTTGTCCCCATGTAAACATGCAGGTGCAATAAGAATAGTCCAGGTAATTCTGAAAGTTTTCATTGATGCCCGGTGTGCAGATATCGTAAGGGGGATTCGGACAAGGCGGACCGTAAAATCCTTTGGTCACCGGTGTATCACTTACCCCGTCATCTCCGCATGCAAGACCTGGTGTATTACCCATGCCCCATGTGTGCAGCAGATTTAAAACATGACCCATTTCATGCGTAAGAGTTCTTGATCTCTGCGGGTTGCTGGTTCCTATGCTTCCGACATAATTGGAGAGTGAAATTATTCCATCAACACTCGGGTTTAAAGAAACAGAAGGCCTGTAAGAATACGCTCCTGCTGATGCATGAGAGCTGTCGAAATGCGCAACTGTCCAGATGTTGAGATATTTGTTACGCGGCCATGGATTGAACTTTGCCGCATCACCGCCGATGTTTGTGCGGAAAGAAACAATGCGTTCAATTCCGTTGGTGCAATTCCCGTTCAGATCAATAGTTGCAAGCCTGAATTCAAATTCACAATCTGCAGCCACCGACTGGAAGTCAGGGATAATTGAAGATGTATCAGAATTTAATTTCCGGAAATCGCGGTTCAGGACATTCACAGCATCGATGATCTGGGCATCGCTGATATTCTCTGGCCCGTATTGATGGATAACATGGAATACGACAGGGATAATATATAACGTAGACGTGGTGCCGTTCGCATTGCGTGTACGCCTGGCCGCATTGTTTTGTGCATAGTTCCGCGTATATTCCTCGAGCTGACGGTCTGTGTCAAGAATTTCAGGATGGTCTTTTATCATCTGGCGCTCCACTGCATCTGTACCGCAATGTTTGAACTCCTGCGCCTTAACTGCAAAAATGTTTAAGAGGATAATAGAAATAACAGCAAAGTAAATTTTTCTCATTTTCTGGTGTTTGTTTAGGCTTTATCAGCCAGTAAATATATTAGATATTTTTTATTAATTAAACTAAATAAATTAAACGTTAAAATCCTGACAATCCTTTGACAAATTACCCGATTGCCTGCTTCAAATCAGCAATTAAATCGTCCACATCCTCTACTCCCACACTTAACCGGAGAAGGGAGTCCACTACGCCGGCCTTGTCCCGCAGGTCTTTTGGAATGGAGGCATGCGTCATTGTAACCGGGTGACCGATGAGTGATTCAACGCCTCCAAGTGATTCGGCGAGTGAAAATACTTTTGTGCGCGAAGCCATTGCAAATGCTTCTTCCATTGAATTTCCCTTCAGCGTAAATGAAATCATTCCACCGAAATCTTTCATCTGCTTTTTTGCAAGCGCATGATTCGGATGATCAGGGAATCCAGGCCAGTGCACCTTATCTACTTTGGGGTGCGAAACCAGGTATTGAGCCACTGCTTTGCCGTTGCTGCAGTGCCGTTCCATACGGAGATGCAGAGTCTTAATTCCTCTCAATACAAGAAAGCAATCCATCGGGCCGGGAATAGCTCCGCAGGAATTCACAATGAATGCAAGCTGCTCCTGGAGTGAATCATCGTTGGTGCACGTTGCGCCCATCATCAGGTCAGAATGTCCGCCAATGTATTTCGTAACGGAATGCATTACTATGTCAGCGCCGAGATCGAGCGGTGTTTGAAGATATGGTGAAGCGAATGTATTGTCGACGGCAAGAATGAGATGATGCTTTTTTGAAATCTCCGCACACATGCTGATATCAATGATCTTCATCATCGGGTTGGTGGGAGTTTCAACCCAGAGCATTTTTGTTTTTGCATTTACATGTTTGCGGATCTCATCAGCATTGCACATGTCAACAAAATGAAATACGATTCCGTAGTGTGCAAACACTTTCATGAACATACGGTAAGAGCCGCCGTACAGATCGTCAGGAGCAATCACTTCATCACCAGGCCGCAGCAATTTGATGATGGCATCCGTTGCTCCCATGCCGCTGCTGTAACACAAACCATGTTTTGCATTTTCAAGTGCGGCAATACATTTTTCAAGTGGAATGCGTGTGGGATTTTTCGCGCGTGCATATGCGTAGCCTTTATGCTTGCCCGGACTTTCCTGAACATAGGTTGAAGTCTGGTAAATAGGCGTCATGATAGCGCCTGTGCTGGGATCAGGTTCCTGTCCTGCATGAATGGCTTTGGTGCCGAATTTCATCTGAATGGTTTTTTAGGAGTGATCACAAATGTAAAAGAATTAAAAAAGGAAGGAACGCCTTTAGAAGACGTGAAGGGAGTTGAAAAGTTGCTTTGGTAAACTTAAGACCTGACATCACGTTCATCACCAAATCAATTCGGCTAATTCCTACATTTGCACAAATGCAATTCAAACACGTCATCGGTCAGCAGGCAGTGAAGCAGCGGTTAATAAATTCCGTAAAGGAAAACCGTGTAAGTCATGCCCAGCTCTTTACCGGCCCGGAAGGTTCCGGTAATCTTGCCATGGCAATTGCATATGCGCAATATCTTGTATGTGAAAAACCCGGTGATGCAGATTCATGCGGAACATGTTCTGCATGTATCAAGATGAACAAGCTCGTTCATCCCGATGTTACTTTTTCTTATCCTGTTGCCACGAAAGAAAAAATTTCAAAACCGAAGAGCATAGATTTCGTCGAAGAGTGGCGCAAAGCAGTAATCGACAATCCATATCTCAACTTCAACGACTGGGTTGAATTTCTCGAAATCGAAAACAAGCAGGGAATTATCTCTGTGGAAGAAAGCGCTGATATATTGCGGAGGCTAACGTTGAAGAGTGTTGAATCCGGGTACAAAATTGTAATCATCTGGCTTCCTGAGAAGCTGCATATCTCCGCCGCCAACAAGCTTCTGAAGATTATTGAAGAGCCGCCTGCACAAACAGTTTTCCTGCTCGTCGCCGTAAACCATGAACAGGTTCTCAGCACCATTGCATCACGCACACAGCTTACAAAAATCAACCGCATTCAAGACGATGAAATGCTGGAAGGCTTAATAACAGAACACCAGGTACAGAAGGAAGCTGCAAAAAAAATTGTGCAGCGTGCAGGAGGAGATTACAGGGAAGCATTGCTGTTGCTGAAAAATGATCCGGAAGAAGAAGATGATTCGAAACTTTTTCTTGAATGGATGCGTTTCTGCCTCAAACCGAATGTAACGGGCATTATGGAGTTTTCAGAATCGATGTCAAAGACTGGCCGTGAAAAGCAAAAGTTATTTTTGCAGACTGCTTTGCACATTGCACGCGAATGCATTATGATGAATTACGCCGATCATTCAATGGTAAGGATGGAAGGAAAGGAACTGGAAGACTTCAAACGCTTTGCGCCGTTTGTAAATAAAAATAATGGAGAAGAATTTGAAGAAGAGCTCAACAAGGCTCATTTTCATCTTGAACGAAATGCGAATACGAAGATTCTTTTTACCGATTTATCGTTTAAGATGAACCGGTTGCTGAGGATGAAATAGTGACTGAGTTACTAAGTGACTGGCACGTTTAGATTTCCCGCAGAGGAAGTCTGGCCATATATGTCGTTTGAAAAAAAATGCATTGTATAAAACAATACAATTACAACTAAAAAATTATTTTTCATATTGATGTTTTGTTTTAAATTAAAATTATTTTTTGGATAAAAGATTTTTTTGAAGTATAAAACCTAATAAAATAAATACCTTTTTTAAATGTGCTTACATTAACTTTAGTGAATGACGATGCTGAAATACCTTCAATATATATTTTTCCCAACGCATCAAAAATGCAAAATGATTTTACATCCTTATTCTCGAAAACAATCCAATCACTTGTGGGGTTAGGAAATACATTTATATTATTAAGGAGAGGATTAAAGGATTCAGTTATTTCAGCTAAGGTGGAATCCGTCGATACAAAAACATCATCTATATAGTAATATGCAAAGGCCGCAGAACTATCAGTTGTAGAGTGAGTTGTAAAAGTATCGGTAAAAAAATTTCCAATACTTAAATATTGATATGCAGAATCTGCAATGAAGGAGCCTGTTACCTTTATCCAATTTATTGTATCCGTAATTACAGAATCTGTAAAAAAATGTGCAAAATTATCTATTGGTATTGGATTAATGCCAGAATATTGAACTGTGGAAAAACGGACTCCTAATTTATTAGTTGAAATTCCCGTATGTTGTAACACACCCATAGCTAAACTTACATAGAATGTAATGAAATATTTTTGCCCGATAATTAATTGCTGTGTTAATTCTGCACCTACAGCTTCTCTTGCATTAATTCCAAATCGGGCATACGTTACTAGTCCAATATAGGCGTTTCCAGTCCTTGCATATTGTGACCCTTCATCATTTAATGGAATCCCAACATGGGTGCTGTTGCAAGAATTGAAATAATCAGGGGATATCTTAAAAGCGCTCCAGTTAACCGCTTTATCAATTTGAGTTAAGTTTGTAGGACAAGCTATTGTATCTTCAAAACTCCAGTTCGGTACCAGGTTCTGCGCAGAGCAAAAATTAATGATTGAATAAAAGCAAAACACGAAGCTGAGAATTGATAAGTTTTTTATTTTCATAACTCTAACAATTTGCAATGTTGGCTCTAACAATATTACAAATTACCTGAGAGATTTTTGTCATACGACATAATATGCATTACCGAAACAAAAAACTGTATTTCCTTTTAGAGTGTCAATCGTATTCGGTTTGTTGTTTCCCAGGTAACTAATGCATTTATGGGCCTCAAAAAGGGAAAGCGGTAACCGGAGTTGAAAAGTATTCACAAATGAATATGTACCTTTGCGTACTGAAATTTTAATTGGCTAATTAAAAAAAATGGGTTGCAGTTCATGTAGTACGGAAAAAGACGGGAAGCCAGGCGGATGCAGGGGCAACGGCACATGCGGTACTGGCGGATGCAACAAGCTGAATGTTTTTAACTGGCTTTCAGACATGACGCTGCCGATGGGACAGGCGCCTTACGATATCGTGGAAGTCCGCTTCAAAGGAAGCCGCAAGGAATTCTTTCGTAATAAAGAAAATATTTCTCTTAAAACAGGAGATACCGTTGCCGTTGAAGCAATGCCGGGGCACGATGTCGGCGTAGTTTCGCTGGCGGGAGAGCTGGTGCGTTTTCAGCTGAAGAAAAAAGGAGTCACTGAGAATTCAGACCAGATCAAAACACTTTACCGCAAGGCGAAACAAAATGAGGTCGAGAAATGGAATGAAGTAAAAGACCTTGAAGCCTCAACCCTGAGCCGTACGCGCACCATTATCCAGAACCTGAAGCTTAGCATGAAGCTTAGCGATGTGGAATTCCAGGGCGACGGAAAAAAAGCTACTTTTTATTATACTGCCGACGACAGGGTCGACTTCCGCGAGCTGATTAAAAAACTTGCTGACGAATTTCATGTGCGCGTTGAAATGCGGCAGATCGGAATGCGCCAGGAAGCAAGCCGCCTCGGCGGAATCGGGTCATGCGGCAGAGAGCTCTGCTGTTCGACGTGGCTCACAGATTTTAAAACCGTTTCAACGAGCGCTGCGCGGTACCAGAACCTTGCTCTCAATCCTGCCAAGCTTGCGGGACAATGCGGCAAATTAAAATGCTGCCTCAATTACGAGCTCGACAGCTACATGGATACGCTGAAAGATTTTCCGAATACCAATATTTCAATCGAAACGGAAAAAGGAAAAGCATCACACCGCAAAACCGACATCTTCAAACGCATCATGTGGTATGCATATGATCATGTAGAAGTAAGAGACAGGAAAGAAACTGATGGCGGTGACGGTGGCAACTGGGTTCCATTGTCGGTTGACCGCGTAAAAGAAATTATTTCTCTCAACAAGCAACAGGTAAAACCCGTTGACTTAAAAGATTTTGAAGAAGAAGAAATAGACACCACTCCTGATTTTGAAAATGTTGTCGGCCAGGATCGCATCGACAGGATGGATAAAAAAGGTAAGAAGAGAAAAAAGAAAAAAAAGAAAAGCGGTCAGCCCGGAGAACAGGCGCAGGCATCGGCGGGCCAGCCGCAGCAGGGAAAGCCGCAACAGCAAGGTCAGCAGCAGCAACGAAATCAAAACCAGGGAAACAAGCCGCAGCAGGGACAACAAAATAAAACACAGGGCGCTCAACAGAACAGGCCGCAGCAGCAGGGAAAACAACAACAGCAAAACAGGCCGCAACGAAATCAGCAGCAACAGCAGAACAAGCCCCAGCAGCAGCAACAAAACCGGCCTCCACAACAGGAACAGCAAAATAAACCGCAACAGCCGGCAGGAGATAATTCACAGCAGCAAAATAAAAACCGGCCTCAACGGCAGCAGCCGCCGAGAAATAATCCGCCTCCAACCGAGAACACTTCTTCTTAGTGAACCTTCGTGTCTTCGTGCCTTCATGGTGAAAAAAAATATTTACCACAAAGGCACAAAGACACAAAGAAAACTAAGTTAATATCATAATAGATTTGAAGACACTTCACCTTTTTTCATTTTTGATAATTCTTGTCTTACTAGCAGCATGCGACCGCAATGTTGTATTTGAAAAAAACGTGAAGCTTCCTGAAAACAGATGGGAGATGAACAACATCATTAAGCTGGATGCAGAAATCACCGATACGGTTTCACCGCATACCATATATATCAATGTCCGTAATGCCGGCGGTTACCAGTTCAGCAACCTTTACCTGTTTTTTTCCACAAGAACTCCGAAAGGAGATGAAGCGCGCGATACCGTTGAACTCACGCTTGCCGATGACCGCGGAAAATGGCTTGGCGACGGCTCAGGAGATATCTGGGACAACCGTATTTTATTCAAACGCAACTTTCGTTTTCCGGAAGCAGGAACTTATCATTTTGAACTGCAGCAGGCCATGCGTGTAAACCCGCTTCCACAGATCATGGATGCAGGGTTAAGAATTGAAAAAACAAAAAACTAAATCAGCTTTACGGGCTACCTTTTAATGTGGGTTTTAATTTACAACCCTGAATATCTACTTTAACTTTTCTCTAACACCGCACTTTATCACTCATAAGTTTTATTATTCTAATTTCGTCTTCTCAAATTGAATTCAACTTTAAAATAATAATCTCATGAAAAAATTAATCATGCTGACAGCAGCTTCATTTCTGCTGCTGAGCAACGTTTTTGCCGGAAGCGAAACGGATCAGAAAATTCTTCCTTACCCGATTTACCAGAAAAAGCTTTCCAACGGAGTTAATGTTGTGACAGTTCCTTATGACAGCCCGGGACTTGCTGCATTTTACATTGTTATCCGTGCCGGATCACGTGATGAAATTGAGGTTGGCCACACCGGCTTTGCACACTTCTTCGAGCACATGATGTTCCGCGGCACCGACAAATACCCGAAAGAAAAATACAGCGAAGTGCTGAAAAGCACTGGCGCTTCGGCAAATGCAAATACGAGCGATGACCGTACATTGTATCATATGACGGGCAGCGCCGACAAACTCGAAACAATGTTTGAAGTAGAAGCCGACCGTTTCCAGAACCTGAAATATTCCGTACAGGATTTTAAAACAGAAGCCGGCGCTGTAAAAGGCGAATACACAAAAAACTCTGCAAGCCCTTATAACCAGCTGGATGAAAAGATTTCCGAAACGGCATTCAAATCACACACGTATGCGCACACAACAATGGGTTATTTCAAAGACATCGTTGACATGCCAAACCAGTACGATTATTCGATTGAGTTTTTCAAGCGGTTTTACCGCCCTGAATATGCAACCATCATTGTTGTAGGCGACGTTGTTCCGGAAAAAGTTGAGGCATTGTCACAAAAATATTTCGGTAGCTGGCAGCGCGGCAATTATGTTTCCAGCATTCCGCCGGAGCCTGCGCAAAATGAAACCCGTTATACGCACATTCAAAAGTCGGGCTTCCCTCCTTACCTTTCTCTTAATTACAAAGGCCCTGCTTTCGACGACAAAGCAATGGATATGCCCGCTCTTGACGTGCTCTCTTCAATACTCTTCTCCGAGAAAAGTGATTTGTATAAAAAACTCGTGTTGGATGAACAGAAGGTGCGCGGCATTAATGGCGGAGCTATTGATTCACGCGATCCTAATTTATTCAGCATCGGTGCTTCGCTCGTTAAAGCTGAAGATATGCAATATGTAAAAGACGAAATTACAAAGGCGCTTGAAGCGGCAAAGGTAAAAAAACAGGATGCACAGGTGCTGGCGGATACAAAATCACACCTGAAGTATAGCTTTGCTATGGGTATCGATAACCCGACAGCCATTGCAGAATCTTTGTCGCATTACACGTGGATCACCGGCGACCCTGAGTCGCTGAACCGTTTGTACGCTTTGTATGATAAAGTTACAGCTGAAGACCTGATCCAGGTTGCAAATAAATATTTCGTAAACACGGCTCTTACAGTCGCAACCATTTCCCCCGGCGCTGAAGTGGGAGTGAAATAATTTAAATAAATTGTATCATTGACGATTGTAACATTGACGATTGATTCATTGATAATTTATAGTCCGTTACATCTCAAAGAAAAACTAAAAACATAAAATGAAAACAAAAATATTTTCTACGCTTATACTTCTTTTTATTACAGCATTTTCCTTTGCCCAGGAAGTGGTTGAACTAAAAATGCCCAAGTCGAACAAGATCGTCATCAAGCTGATGTTCAATAACGGCTCCATCTGTGACCCGGTTGGAAAGGAAGGCCTCACGGCGCTTACAACATCGGTGATCGCTGAAGGCGGAACAAAAGAGCTGACGAACTCACAGATTACAGATAAAATTTATCCATGGTCGGCTTTTTATTTTGGCTCCTGCGATAAAGAAGTTTCTGTTTTCACTTTCGAGGTCCCCACAGCTTTCATCGATCAGTTTTACCCGATCGTAAAAGGGCTTATGCTTACGCCTTCTTTTACACAGGATGATTTTGACCGCGTTAAATCAAACCAGCAGAATTATGTCGACCAGGTGATCCGTGCTTCTTCAGATGAAGAGTACAGCAAGAAGGCGCTGGAAGATTTTCTTTTTCGCGGAACGAACTACCAGCACCTTACTTCCGGCACAACGCAGGGATTAAAAGCCATTACCCTGGAGGATGTAAAGTCACAGTACAAAAATTTCTTCACACGCAGCAATATTACAATCGGCATTGCCGGAAATTATACTCCTGAATTCCTCGCAAGACTTAAAGCTGATATGGCCGGCCTTTCACCTGTTCAGCCATCGCTTCCGAAACCCGGGAAAGCAAAAATGCCTGATGGGATGAATGTTGAAATTATATCAAAGGATAATGCGCTTGGCTCAGCAATCTTCGCCGGCTTCCCGATGGACATCACCCGCTCGAAAGATGATTTTGCTGCTTTGATGGTGGCTAATTCATGGCTCGGCGAACACCGCAAATCATATTCAAGGTTGTATCAGAAAATCCGTGAAGCGCGTTCAATGAATTACGGAGACTATACCTACATAGAATGGTATGAAAACGGGGGAGGCAATATGCTTCCTGCGCCGGGTGTACCACGCTCATCAAATTATTTCAGCATCTGGATCCGTCCTGTTCAGACTGCAAAAGGATTGAAAGGTCAATATCCTGAACTCAGCGATATCAGCATCGGCCATGCGCACTATGCATTGCGGATGGTATTGCGCGAAATGGATAACCTGATTCAAAACGGCATGACGAAAGATAACTTTGAAAAGACAAGAGATTTTCTGAAGAGTTATATGAAATTATATATCCAGAGTCCTGAGCGCCAGCTGGGCTTCCTGATGGATTCTCATTTTTACGGACGCAAGGATTATATTGCTGAAATGGATAACCTGCTTGCAAAGCTTACGCTTGCTGATGTTAACAATGCCATTAAAAAATACTGGCAGACAAAAAATATGGACATCCTGATCATCACGGATAAAAGCGAAGCAGAACCGCTTGCAAAAAGCCTGAGAGACAATGCTCCATCGCCGATGTCTTATTCCAATACGCTTAAATCAGCTTTGTCAAAAGATATTCTTGAAGAAGACAAGACCGTAGAAAGCTACCCGATGCCGGTGAAAAGTGCGAAGGTGGTGAGTTCTGATGATACCTTCAGAACCACTGAAAGCGCGAAAAACAGCAAGGGAGTCCTGAGGATGGACAAATGATTGCAAGTAATAAGTAATAATGAAAAAGGAATAATGCTGTTTAAATGCATTATTCCTTTTTACTTTTTCCTTATTACTTTTTCAAAGAATCACCAGGCTGCCGTTGTATTTGACCTTATTGTCGATAAGCAGCTGAAAAGTATAGGTTCCGCTTTTCAATGTTCCTTTTGTGAGTTCCACGGCATTGCTTCGGATGTCCTTTATTTCTTTTACTTTTTTTCGCTTCTTATCGAACAGCACGAAATCAAATTCATCGTTGCAGTCATTCTGAAAATAGAGCATACTCTTGTCTTTCACTGTATCAGGAAAGAGCACGAATCCTTTGTCGCCGAAATCGGTGAAGCGGACTTTAATAACATCTGATTTTGTAAGGTTGACCAATTCCAGCCTGTAAAAATTATCTGCATTCTTTACCGGCCATACATCTGTGAAGGAATAGGTTTCGTCGCTTTTATCGTTGCCACAAACACCCGTAAGCTGACCGATTTCTAAAAAATCATATTCATTTGATGAGCGTAATATCTTAACTCCATCACATACGCTTCCCGAACGGATTACAAAAGTGATCTGGATGGCTTTTCCCGTTTGCATGCCATTGAAGTGCGCAAGCGGATAACGTGTCTGTGCCCTCGCGGAAATTACGACCAGGAGAAAGAAAGAAAGGAGAAGTGTTTTACACTGCATGAACGGTAAAGATAAAAAAACTGCAATTAGTTGCTGCTGGTTTCTTTTAGTGTAAGGTTTCCGGTCATTCTCCTGAAACCATGAGTAACTATATCCTACTTTCATGGTTGAAGTTGTATAATAGTAAGCTCACGAAAATGAAAACCGAACAAAAGAAGCTTGCTTTTTAATAAGATTAAATCAATTGAATTGAACAAGCTATTAAAACATCAGATCCAAGAGCACATCGGGGCGAATGATGAACTGACTCCTGAAAAATTCCATTCCCTGTTACAGGTCATCAGCGAGTCGTATGACCAGTATGAAAAAGACCGTGAAAAACAAAAAAGAGCGGAGCTGGCGATTGGAGAAAGCGAGAATAAATACCGTGGCTTATTTGAAAAAATGGTTGATGGTGTTTATAAAAGTTCACACGAAGGAAAATTTATTGAAGTAAATCCTGCACTTGTTACTATGCTAGGCTATGATTCGAAAGAAGAGCTTTTAGCAATCGATATTAAATCCAGTTTATATTTTGATACATCAGACCGTGAAGATGCGGTGCTGCAGGACAAGACAGATGGAACTGCTGTATTTCGCCTGAAGAAAAAAGATGGTTCAGGAATCTGGGTTGAGGATCGCGGACAATACGTTTCGGATGCTGAAGGTAATATTCTTTACCACGAGGGAACCCTGCGCGACGTCACCGAACGCGTAAAAGCAGATGAGCTTTTAAAAGCAAGAAATGCAGAACTGACAAAATCCAATTCCGAGCTCGATAAATTTGTCTACAGCGTTTCGCATGACCTGAGAGCGCCGTTAAGTTCCATTATGGGAATAGTCGAAATTACAGAAGAAGAAACGCAGGATAAATTAGTACTTGAACACCTTAGCCTGGTAAAAGGAAGCATCAAAAGACTTGATGGATTTATTATGGACATCCTTGAGTACTCACGTAACTCCCGCCTGGAATTGAAAAAAGAGAATATTAACTTCCGGGAAATACTGGATACTATCACCGAAAACCTTAAGTTCATGGGCGGAAGCAACAGCAAAATAAAAATCACGATAGACATAGCGAATGAAAAACAATTTGTCTCTGACAAAATCCGTATCAATTCTGTTTTAAACAACCTTATCTCGAATTCGATTCGTTACCATAACCCTGAAATCAAAGATCCGTTTGTCAATATTAAAATTGATATGTCGGATACGGAAACCAATATCATCGTGAAAGATAACGGTATAGGAATAAGTAAAGAAAACATAGATAAAGTTTTTGAAATGTTTTACCGGGTTGCTGAAAATTCGGTTGGTTCGGGTCTCGGATTATATATAGTGAGAGAAACAATCGGTAAATTAAACGGACAGATTAAAGTGGAATCAGAACCGGGAGTCGGAACAATGTTCCACCTGAATATTCCAAACCTTAATGAGAATTAGAGGATCAATAAAATAACAAAATGGAAACTCAAGTACCGCGTTACAAAAAAGTAATGATTATTGATGATACTTACGTAGACCGATACATTGGTCAGCGGAATATTAAAAAATACGGCTTTGCGGAAGAAGTAGTTACAAAAGAATCAGCTAAAAGTGCTTTGGAATACCTTGCATCATTGATTGATACGCCCGAAGAACTTCCTCAATTTATTTTTCTCGATATCAGGATGCCTGATGTGGATGGGTTTGGCTTTCTCGAAGCTTATGAGAAACTTCCCGATGCAGTCAAATCCAATTGTTTGATTATGATGCTCTCTACCTCTTTAAATCCAAATGATCATGATAAAGTAAAAGCCAACAAATATGTAAACAGGTTTTTGAACAAGCCTCTTGATAAAGAGAGAATCGAAACGCTGATGGCTGATATCACTGAACATAATTTAGACATTCCGTCCTGATTTTTTGAATAGCGGCGTTTAAAATTGTTACACGAAACAGGATGTACCTTAAGCATCCTGTATTTTTATATACAGGCGGAACTGAGAGCGTTAATTTTTCAATATTCAACCGGCGGTAGTGCCTTCCGGTAAATCAGAATTTATTTCTTTAGTTCCCGTTACATAATAAGAAGAAATGAAATTCCCCCTTTCAAAATTTTACTACTTTTACTGCCCGCTCTAAACAGTGATCCGGCTGAAGACCGTTTTATCATCTTATGAGTAATAAGACAACCCATTCGCATTTTAAAAAATACCTCTTTGTATTTTGGCTGGTTGTGGTGCTCCCATTTTTAGGAATTGCTTTTTTCCTTTTCCTTGTTTCAAACGGCTCATTCGGTGAGCTCCCGACCTTTGAAGAGCTTGAGAATCCGAAAAGCAATCTTGCTTCAGAAATTATTTCAAGCGACCAGGTAATCATCGGGAAATATTATGTGGAAAACAGAACGAACATTCATTTTTCCGATCTCTCACCGAATATTGTTAAAGCCCTTAAAGCCACAGAAGATATCCGCTTTGAAAGCCACAGCGGTGTTGACATGCGTGGACTGATGCGCGCCGTATTCCGCGCCGGCACTGCAGGCGGAGGAAGCACAATTACCCAGCAGCTTGCAAAGCTTCTCTTTCACGAAAAGCCCGATACAAAGGCGGAGCGTATCCTTCAGAAAATCCAGGAATGGATTATTGCCGTTCGCCTCGAGCGAAATTACACGAAAGAGGAAATTATGTCGATGTATCTTAACAAAGCCGAATTCAGCAGCAATGCTTATGGCATCAAATCGGCAAGCCGTACCTACTTCAAAAAAAATCCGGAGCAGCTGAGTGTTCAGGAAGCCGCAGTGCTTGTCGGCATGCTGCAGGCGCCTACGAGATATAACCCTGCAATCAATCCCAAAAATTCTCTCGAGCGCAGAAATATTGTGCTGTCGCAGATGAAAAAATATAATTTCCTCACAGCACAACAGTTTGATTCATTGAAGGCAACACCGATCAGGCTTCATTACCAGTCGGAAGATCATAACTACGGCCTTGCAACTCATTTCCGTGAAACGCTGCGGACGGAAATGCTTCAATGGTGCAAAGAGCATAAAAAAGCTGACGGACATTCCTATAACCTCTACACCGATGGTTTAAAAATTTACACGACTATCGATTCACGCATGCAACGCTACGCAGAAGAGGCGATGAAAGAACATCTTGCTGAATTACAGAAAGCTTTTTTCGTTCACTGGAAAGGGCGTGAGCCATGGGCCGAACATAAAGAGATCGTAACCGACGCAATGAAACGCAGCGAACGTTACATTGCATTGAAGGATTCCGGTGTGAGTGTAAAAGACATCGAAAAAATTTTCAATAAAAAAGTAAAGATGACTATCTTCTCCTGGAGAGGCGATATTGATACTATGTTGTCTCCGCTCGACAGCATCAAATATTACAAAATGATTCTGCAGGGCGGCTTCATGTCAATGGATCCGCAGACAGGCTATGTTCGCACATGGGTCGGGGGACTCGATTACAGGTATTTCAAATACGATCATGTTAAAGAAGGCACGCGGCAGGTAGGTTCCACATTCAAAGCCTTCCTCTATACACTTGCCATGCAGGAAGGTTATTCTCCGTGTTACAAAGTTCCGAACGTACCGGTAACCATTGATATGCCGCCTCCGCAGCCTCCATGGTCACCAAAAAACGCAGATGGAAAAAACGGTGGCATATTTACATTGAAGTACGGGCTTGCGGAGTCAGTCAATAATCTCTCTGCATACCTGATGAAACAATTCGGCCCGCAGGCAATGATTGATGTTGCCCGTAAAATGGGAATCACCACTCCGATTGAAGCTGTTCCTTCTATCTGTCTGGGTACCTGCGATGTTTCAGTTTATGAAATGGTAGGTGCTTATGCAACATTTGCAAACAAAGGCGTTTGGACTGAACCGATTTATAAAACACGCATCGAAGATAAAAACGGAAACGTGCTGCAGGAATTTGTTCCCAGGAAAGTGGAAGCCATCAGCGAAGAAACTGCTTATCTCATGTTGAATTTGCTCCAGGGTGTTGTGCAGTATGGAACCGGTGCCAGGTTGCGCGGGCCGCAATATAAATTCACAAACCCGATTGCAGGTAAAACCGGAACAACGCAAAACCAAAGTGACGGATGGTTCATGGGACTTGTCCCTAATCTTGTATCAGGCTGCTGGGTAGGATGCGAAGACCGCATTGTCCATTTCAGGTCACTTGAACAGGGCCAGGGTGCACGCACTGCACTGCCTATCTGGGGCTTGTTTATGAAAAAAGTATACGCCGATAAAACTTTGAATGTCTCCAAAGGCGATTTCGAACGGCCTTCCCAGCCGATTTCAGTTGAGCTCGACTGTGATAAATACAGGCAGCCGGGAGACGATGAAAAAAATCCGGAGCACAATTTCTGATTTGATGATTTGATAATGAGTTAATTTGATGATGGAATCTTGTTTCCATTAATCATCAAATTATCAAATCACCAAATCATCAAATTTTTTTGTTAATTCGTAATTCGATACAAAAAAAATGAACAAAGTTGTAAAAAACGCAGACGAAGCGATCCGTGACATACAAGATGGAATGACATTGATGGTTGGCGGATTTGGCTTGTGTGGCATTCCGGAAAACTGCATTGCGGCGCTCGTCAGGAAAAAAGTAAAAGATCTCACATGCATTTCCAATAATGCCGGTGTAGATGATTTCGGGCTTGGATTGTTACTGCGTCAACGGCAGATTAAAAAAATGATCTCATCTTATGTGGGTGAGAATGCAGAGTTCGAACGGCAGATGCTGAGCGGAGAGCTGGAAGTGGAATTGGTACCGCAGGGAACCCTTGCCACACGCTGCATGGCCGCAGGTTACGGGATGCCTGTGGTATATACTCCTGCGGGCGTGGGAACTGAAGTTGCAGAAGGAAAAGAAGTACGCAATTTCAAAGGTAAGGACTACCTCATGGAATATGCCTTTGATGCAGACTTTGCAATCGTGAAAGCATGGAAAGGCGACACGCATGGCAATCTTGTCTTTCATGAAACCGCACGCAATTTTAATCCGCTTATGGCAATGGCCGGAAAAATTACAGTTGCAGAAGTGGAACAGCTTCTGCCGGCAGGCACGCTACATCCTGATCATATTCATACTCCCGGTATTTATGTTCACCGTATTTTTGAAGGGGCGAACTATGAGAAAAAGATAGAGCAGCGGACGGTGAGGAAGAGAGCTTAATTCGCAAAAAAAATTTGATGATTTGGTGATTTGATAATTTGATAATTTGATGATGGACTTTGATTATTTTTCTAACCTTTAAAATTTTTCACTTATGCAAACAAATAAAGAGAACCTTATTGTTAAACTTACATTCGAATTTGCACTTGAAGCAATTCAATACGTAGAAGTATTGGAATCAAAAAGAAAGTACAACATGGCCAACCAGTTATTCCGCTCTGCAACCTCTATTGGCGCAAATGTCAGAGAAGCACAAAACGCTGAAAGTAAGAATGATTTCATTCACAAGTTAAAAATCGCTGCCAAAGAAGCTGACGAGACAGAATATTGGATTCACCTATCTAAACATTCCGAAAATTATCCGGATCCTCAACTATTGATTGTAAAAATAAATTCAATAAATAAAGTTCTGTCAAAAATTATCTCAACTACAAAAGCCAAAAACTAGATCCACAATTATCAAATCATCAAATCACCAAATCATCAAATCAAACAATGCTGGATAAGACAGGAATCGCAAAACGCATCGCAAAAGAAATCAAAGACGGCTATTACGTAAACCTGGGTATAGGCATTCCCACCCTTGTTGCGAACTATATACCTGACGGAATGGATGTTGTGCTGCAATCTGAAAATGGTTTGCTTGGCATGGGGCCCTTTCCTTTTGAAGGAGAAGAAGATCCTGACCTGATCAATGCAGGCAAGCAAACAATTACAACAGTTCCCGGCAGCGCATTTTTTGATTCCGCCATGAGCTTCGGTATGATCCGCGCAGGGAAAGTTGACCTTACCATTTTAGGAGCGATGGAAGTAAGTGAAAACGGTGACATTGCAAACTGGAAAATTCCCGGCAAGATGGTGAAAGGTATGGGCGGTGCGATGGACCTCGTTGCTTCTGCGAAAAATATTATCGTGGCTATGCAACATGTTAACAAAGCAGGGGAATCAAAGCTTCTTCCGAATTGTGAATTGCCTTTGACAGGAAAAAAGTGTGTGAAGAGAATTGTAACCGAGCTTGCAGTTGTTGACGTTCTGCCGCAAGGCGGCTTTAAGCTTGTTGAACGTGCTCCCGGTGTATCGGTTGAAGAAATTAAAAAAGCAACAGCCGGAAAGCTTATCATCGAAGGAGACATTCCTGAAATGCAGATTTCCTGATCGGCATATTACAAAATATCCCCATGAACAATTTTCAAAAACTTTCTATTATTATTCCATGTTATAATGAAGAGCGCACAGTTCATCTCATTCTTGATAAAGTGCTGAATGTTCAGCTTAAAAATAATATCAGGAAAGAGCTGATTATTGTTAACGATTGTTCAAAGGATAAGACAAAAGAAACTATTGAAAATTATTTCCGGAATCATCCCGGCAGCGACTACAAACTGTTTAACCATGAAGTGAACAAAGGCAAAGGCGCGGCTATTCATACCGGCATTAAGGAAGCAACAGGAGACTATCTTATTATACAGGACGCTGACCTGGAATATGATCCTGATGAATATAATTTATTGATCCAGCCTGTCCTCGATGGTTTTGCTGATATTGTTTTCGGCTCCAGATTCATGGGAGGAAATCCCCATCGCATTTTATTTTTCTGGCATTCGCTCGGCAATAAGTTCCTTACGACATTATCGAACATGCTTACCAATCTAAACCTCACCGATATGGAAACATGTTACAAGCTTTTCCGGACCGATATCATACAAAAAATTGAACTTAAGGAAAAACGGTTTGGATTTGAACCGGAAGTCACCGCCAAAATTGCACGTGTTAAGAATGCAAGAATTTATGAAGTCGGTATTTCCTATTATGGCCGGACATATGAAGAAGGAAAAAAAATCGGCTGGAAGGATGGCTTCAGGGCAATCTGGTGCATTCTCAAGTATAATTTGTTCTGAGGGAGGGAGTCAAGAAGTGTTGAAGTGCTTAAGTTCCTGAGTGTTTAAGTATTCCAATATAGCAGGCAGGTTCTTACTTAAACACTTCGGCACTTAAACACTCAGTACTTCAACACTTAGCACTTCAACACTTAGTTTTCTTTTACTAATTTTCAGCGGTTAAACAAGAGCATGACAGACTTATCCATCATTATTCCGATTTACAATGAAGAGGGAAATATCCGTGCTTTATTTGAACGCCTTAAAAAAGTTGTTTCAACTTTAAACATTGATGCAGAATACATTTTTATAAATGATGGCAGCCGTGATAAGTCAATAACACTTATCAGGGAAATGTGCAGGGAAGATGCAGGCATCCGTTACATAGATTTCTCACGCAACTTCGGTCACCAGATTGCAGTTACGGCAGGAATCGATTACGCGAAAGGAAAAGCTCTTGTTATCATTGATGCCGATCTCCAGGACCCGCCCGAGCTGATTGTTGATCTCTACAACAAATGGAAAGACGGTTACGAGGTTGTATATGCAAAAAGAAAAGCACGTGAAGGAGAAAATTTCCTGAAGAAATTTACTGCAAAATTGTTTTACCGCATTTTGAAAAAAATCACTTCGGTGAGCATTCCCCTCGACGCCGGCGATTTCCGGATCATCGACCGCAAGGTCGTTGATGTTCTGAAGCAGATGCCCGAGCAGCAAAAATTTCTTCGCGGCCAGATTCCATGGATCGGCTTCCGGCAGACCTATGTTGAATACGACAGGGATGCGCGGTACGCAGGCACAACAGGCTACACTTACAAAAAAATGATCCGCTTTGCTTTGGATGGAATTACTTCCTTGTCCAACCTTCCTCTGAAGTTCGCAACATTTGCCGGCTTTGCTGTTTCCGGAATTGCATTTCTTCTCATCTTATATGCACTCTATTCGCGCTTTATTTCCAAAGTATACGTTGCCGGTTGGACTTCCCTCATGCTTGCTGTTCTTTTCCTTGGCGGCGTGCAACTGATCTGCCTCGGCATTATCGGGGAATATATGAGCAGGCTGAGCGCCAATGTGAGGAAACGGCCTTTGTACATTGTGAATGATTCAAACATACATTGATGCTCCTTCTCAAATCCAAATCTTTCCTGGTAACCTGTTTTCTTTCACTGCTGATCGTGATTTGTTTTTACAAAAACCCGCGGCAGCAAAACGGAAAATTTTTCACCAACGATCTTGAGTGGGATGTATTTTCCTATTACATGTACCTGCCGTTTACTTTTATTTATGACGATGTTGAAATGAAACACCGCGACATCGTGGAAAATATTTTTAAGAAATACAACCTGCCCGGCACGTATTACCAGGCTTACCAGCTTGAAAACGGAAATTATACTCCCAACTATACGATGGGTTTTGCATTGCTGTGGTCTCCCTTCTTTTTCATCGGCCATACGTGGGCAAAGGCAGGAGGTTATCCTGTTGATGGCTGGTCGTTTCCATACCAGTTCAGCATTGCTTCCGGAGTTTTGATTTATATCCTTATTGGCTTGTTTTTTCTGAGGAAGGTGCTGCTTCGTTTTTTCTCAGATAATCTTACGGCAATTGTTTTACTCCTGATTGTGCTGGGCACAAATTATTTTCATGAAGCATTCAATGATTACATGCAGCCTCATGCCCAGGTTTTTACCGGTTATGCAATCCTTCTATATTATACGATCCGGTGGCATGAGGAACAGAAAAAGAAATACATCATCATTGCGGGGCTTGTCATAGGCTTTCTTATTCTTTCGCGTCCAAGTGAAATCCTCTGCCTGTTCATTCCATTGCTTTGGAATATTTACGACAAAGAATCATTCCGGAAAAAAATAGAGCTGGCAAGAACTCATTTCTCTCAAATCCTGCTGCTAATGTTATTTGCTTTTATTCCATTCATTCCGCAAATGATGTACTGGAAGCACGTAACCGGCGCCTGGATATTTTTCAGCTACCAGAATACAGAAGGTTTTGATTTCCTGAAGCCGCATTTCTTCAATGTACTTTTCAGCTTTAAAAAAAGCTGGCTTGTATATACGCCAATCATTGTGTTCCCCATTGTCGGTGTTTTCTTAATTAAAAAATATAACAAACAGATTTTTCTTCCGATCGTTGTTTTCTTCCTTGTTAACTTCTACCTGTTGTCGAGCTGGGCTGCATGGTGGAACGGGGGAAGCTACGGGATGCGGTATTTTGTTGATTCATATCCCGTGATGGCAATTGCATTCGGGTATGTTCTTGTTGATATCCGGAAAAGAAAATGGCCTGTAAAAACAATTGCTTTTTTCGCGATGGGTTTCTTTACTGCTCTTAATCTTTTCCAGACCTGGCAATATGTTCACTGGATTATCCCGGAAGACAGGATGACTTATGCATACTATAAAAGAATTTTTCTGAAGACAAAAGTCACCGATGAAGACCGCAAGCTTATGGAGGTGGGACGCTCTTACGACGGTTCTGACCGCTTTGACAATCCCGGAGAATATAATCACCACACCGTGTGGTCTTTGGATTTCGACCATAACGATGGTCCGGAATATAATGTATCGAAACGGGATACTTCCCGGTATTTTTCTTCACCTGCTTCTATTAAAATGAGCGGCGAGGATGAGTGGGGACCTGTTTTCAAAATACAATATGATGAACTTGTTCCTTCCGACAAGGACCATGCATGGCTGAAGGTCACGGCACTTTATTATTCAGAAGTGGATATCAGGGATAATGAAACGAATTTTGTAATTAATATGCCGCACAGAAAGTATAACCTGAAATACCGTGCATGTCATTTTTCAGAATTCCCATGGAAGAAAGGCGAATGGAATAAAGTGGAGTTTGATTACATGACACCTTTTCCTTATTCGGAACAGGATCATTTCGATATTTATATCTGGCATCGCGGAAAAGAAAATATCTGGCTGGATGATTTGAAAGTGGATGCTTACCTGAAAAAATAATGCGCTTAAGCCGGCAATGAAAAAATATATTCTATTCTTTCTTTTACTTTCAGCAACAGGAATTATCTACCTGTTAATTCCTGCAAAGGCAAATGATTATTTCGCCTCGATGGATAGAAACAGATTCAGCGATGCAGATTTTGTATCGATCGGTGACTCTACCTTTAAGCTCAACGGAAAAAATTTCTTTCCTCTTGCAGTAAACTACCTGGCAGCCCTGCAAACAGATGGAAAAGATTTGTGGGCGCGTGCTTCAGTAGATTACATTACCGATTCTTCAAATGTAAATTTAACGCGCGAATCCTGCCTGAAAGAAATAAGAGCAGATATGCAACTGATTAAGCAGATGGGATTTAATTCCATACGGCTTGTGGGAATCGGGGAAGTGGCACTTGTTGATGACAGCGCCAAATTCAGCGCAATTGCAATTCGTCCATATGCCGGTAATGATCACTACAATTATATAGCTCTTACCGATACGGCAAGCTATGTGAAATTTTTTGACGCACTTGCAGGTTTGCTTAAAGAAGCAAATGATGCCGGGCTGAAAGTAGTTCTGGCAATACGCACCAGACCCGATGTGCTTACAACAGAATTTTTCCTCGACAGAATTACAAAATATTTCCGGAATGACGCAACCATCATGGCTTATGATTTATACAACGAGCCCCTGTATTTCGACCGTCCCGAACGGCAAAAGAAAGAAGTGTATGATGCAACAAGAAGATGGAAAAAACTGTGTCATAAAAATTCACCGCGCCATTTAGTTACGCTGGGACTTGAAGGCATACGCGAAGTGCATGCATGGGATCCGATGACTGTACAGGCTGATTTTATTTCCTTTCACCCGTATGAACATGAACCCGAACAGGTGCGAAACGAAACTTTTTGGTATAGCAGGTATGTTAAAAAACCATGGATCATCGGTGAAACTTCAATTCCCGCCGACAATGATTCGGTAAGCTACGAAGAGCAAAGACAATTCGCGCATAAAACATTAATACAGGCGCACAACTGCGGAGCATGGGGATATTCATGGTGGCAATACAAAGATGTACACTGGCAGAAATTTCATTCAAGCTATATGGGAGTGATCAACAGGAAAGGAGAAACACTCACAGCCAAAGAAAATATTCCGGTGAAAGGAACGCCTAAACCTGTTATTGAAGAGTTTGTAAAATATAACCCGGCTGCTGAAAAAGGTGCCTGCATCTGCCTGCAAAATTATTTTAACTATTCTCAATATCATGACTGCAGGATAAAGGGCCGGCTCCTCGACGAAAAAAATAAACCCATCGATGGCGGAATAATACTCGCCTGGAATGAATGGTGGTCACATTCATATCATACCATTACCAAACCTGACGGGACCTTCGAACTTCTGGGTAACTTTCTTTTTTATCACTGGATTGCTTCAGCAAATGCATATTCCATGGTACGTGGCGATCTATCGCCCGATACGGCTAGAAAATATTCTGACGGGATTCCAACAATGGATATCGGTGATTTGAAAGTAAGCAAGCTGCCATTTGTAAATTAAAATTAATATTCCGGCTCATAGATCACCTCAAATTTTTCAGCTTTCCCTATCGAATCACTTTTAGCAAAAAGCAGGAGTGACTTTTCATCAAGAGACAGAAATTTACCATTCATGGATCTGAAAGCAGAATGACTGTTATCAAGAACAGTCATTATAAATGTTTCTTCATCACCGATTTCTGTACCTGTGGCAGTGATTTCATTTTGCCTGTTTGCATCAACCTTTAAATAACACTTGTTACAGGCACGGATTGCATATTGGTTTTCACCGAAAAGTTTAATTAATGTATATGTTTCCCAATCCCATGGATTCGCGCTATTGACAAGCACTGCATTGTCTTTTGTCTTGTCAGTACATACATATTTATCATTCATCATCTTTAAATGAATGATTCTTCTGCTTTGTTCCCTGGGATCTTTTTCATGGTGAACAGTAAGTGCAGGGTCGCATTCATATACGATCAGCTGAAAGTTCTCTTCCTTAAAATCTATAACACTCCTGATGTTTGGACAATGGTTTAATGCCGCTTTTGAAGTTTTACATGAGAATTCCGAAAACGAAGAATCCCAGAAATAATAAAAAGGCACATCTTTATCAACATCACATTCCTTATAATAAGAAAAGCACTCTCTGTTCAAATTTTTATCGAAGGGGTTGCGATCTGAATAAAACACCACACCCGGATGAGCATAATAAATGATCATATTTTTCTTGCCTGTTGCTTTCAGCCATTCAGCTGCGTCTCTTGCAGCTTTATCTTCTGAGTATGCTTTTAAAGGAAAATGATATAAGCTAAACGGAACAACTACAATAAAAAACAGCATCACTGAAACTACAGAATTTTTTAGCCAGGCCGGGAACTTAAGTGAGACAAAAGCATTCAATGCATACATGCATAAAACTGAAGTTAATGGAATGATACATGTCATCACCCGCTCCAATCCCGCAGAGCTGAATTTCCCGAATTTCCATGCATACACATGAAAGCCAAAGAACAAGATAGCAGGAACCAGTATCAATAAAAAAACTTTCGCGTCAGCCTGAAGGTTCCTGAATATATTCCACTCCTTTTTTTTGATAATGTAGATGATCAGTAATGCCATTCCGGTCATCAATAATATTAAATGTGGAATACCGAAGGTGCTTTTATAAAACCGAAAAAAATGAAGCGCGTCACCGTGGCCATACATACTGACAACTGAATACGGGTTCTCAGTAAAAAACCATAGAAATTTATGTCCCGAAAAAACTCCAACGCATGCATAAATAAGAAAACCGCTTGCAAGCAATGGAATGTATTTCCATTTTTTCAAAATAAGAAGATAGAAACCAAAGTAAGGAATTATAAATAGTCCTTCTGTCCGTGAAAACAAAAGGAAAGAAGCCAAAACAGTTCCCCAGAATAATTTTTCCCTGTAGATCAGGTAGGAAGAATAAATCAGGATAAGGCTAAACAATGTTTCTGTCAAAGCGCTTTGGGAAACCAGGAAGTAAAGCGGATTAAAAACCAATATCGGAATAACCATCCAGCTCATTTTTAATCCAAGCTCCCTGCAAAACCGAAAACAAATTATAGAAGATAAAATGCAACAAAGTATATTGAACGCTTTAATACCATTTAAACCCAATTGAGAAAACGGGCTGCTGAGTAAAATAAATACCGGTTTTCCCCAATGATGTAAAAAAAGCTGAGGATGGCTGAAAGCATATCTCGAAAAAAAATAATGCCAGTAATTATCCGCGCCTCCATAACAATATTCATTTTGAAAGGAGAAAAATAAAAGAACCGATAAGCAACAAAGAACAACAACAGCTACAGGTAAATTGTTTTTACTCATTGTTGTAAAAAAGTTTTTGGAATAAATGAACCCTTTCCATTAGGAACTGACTTTTTTAATCAGCCGGAATTTTTCCCGTATGCCTATTGAATCAGCGGAAGCAAATAACTGAAACGTTTTTTCATCAAAGGTCAGGTACTTATCGTTGGTAGCTTTAAATGCGACTGTATTGTCGTTAAGCTTCACCATAGTAAATGTTTCCCATTTATTTACTATTGCCCTCGATGCTGTGACCTCGCCATGCTGGTCTATCTCCGCACATAAAAAATGATTATCATATGACCTGATGGCATACATATCATCACCAAATCCTATTAAAGCAAACGTTTCCCAGGCATAAGCATTATCCCGGTTAGCAACAATTGCGTTTTTAATTTTTTGATCGGCACACAGGAATTTACCATTTGATGCTCTGAAATGTACAAACTCTCTGCTTATTTCTTTCTTTCCACCATAGCGGTTCACGATGTCTTTGGTATCTGAAAGGACAGGTAAACTATCCAGTGTGACTTTTCCTCTTTTTGCAGCTTCATAATCAGGAGACTTTACATACTGGTCATACCCGTCGATCTTATCCATTTTTCCAAACTGTTTGAAATAAAGTTCTTTTGTCATCCCGTCCCAGTGCAAAGAAAAATATTCGAACTGGAAGGTCTGAAAAATATTCAGCCAGATAAAGAATACGGCAATGGAAGCAAATGCAATTCTATAAAACAGCCTGCTTCGAGAAAGATGCTGTACGAATGATGCAAAAGAAATAGCCAGGATAGGATAACAATCTACCATGCCGCGCTGGCCGTAACAACCGCCGTACCACCAGCACCACCATGAAAAAATAACATAGATGTTGATGATTAAAAATAATACAGTCGGTAATATTAATTTCTTCAATGCGCCGCGCATATAGAAAATACCGATTAACGCAAAGGCCATCATCGGGGTGTACAAGAGCCATCCTTTCCGGAAGCTGAATAATCCCTCTATGATATGAGGGTTATTGAAAAAGAAACCTTCGTCTGTATATGCATAGAAGAGATAATTCCCTGTAACGTTTTTCCAGTATACAAACTGCGGTATCCAGACTACGAAAGCAAAAAAGAAAATAACATTGATCAAAAACCACTCTCTCCGGAGAAAGCTCAGTCTTTGTTTAAGATCAGCCAGGTTAGATATACCATAGAAGACAAAGAAGACAGAGATGAGGCCGTTCGTAGGCCGTATCAGGCAAATCAGTCCAAACACTAAACCAAGAATGATTGTGTTTTTTATCGATTGCCGTTCATACCATTTGATCGTATAAAAAATAAAAACAGCAAACAGGAAAAAATTATATACATGCGGCATGGGAGCCGATTGCGAGGCATAACAAAGCAGGTTAGTTCCCAATCCCACCAGAAGTAACGTAAGTGCAGTATGCGCATCAGAAAAATTATAATGCTTCAATATTTTTCTTAAGAAATCAAGGCCGATAAACAAGTAAAAAACCGAGCTGAGCAGAAGGAAAATTTTATAGGGCTCTGAAAAGCCATTGTCAGGATAATCTGTAAACGAAGTAAAAGCATGAGCAACAAAAAAAAACGGTGCATACAGTATTGACATGCCCATCGTTGTCTTGATGAACTTTTTTCCATCCGGTGTTGTGCCCGGCCAGAACATGTAATAGTTTTCATCCAGGCGATAGTCGCTTTTCTTAAGATGCATATCGCTGTAAATGAATTTTGCAGGCAGATAGGCATAGTGAGAATGTATGTCCCACTCAATTACCCTGTCGCGTTTTTCCCAATTCTTCAAACCTATGTCAATTACGAAACAAGCGATTACCACAATGGCAATCGCTATCGTTGACAACTGGATTTTCTTAGAATTCATCTTACGCGGTAATATTTTTTATACGTGGAAATTAATTTCTAGTTCATCCTGAACAGTCCGTATTTCAGAATTGTTTTCATAATTCTGAATCCATCAAAATTTTTCAGCTTCTTTCCTTCTCCAAGGTTACGTGGAGCATAATGCACCGGTACTTCCGCGATCCAGTTCTTCTGTAACCGTGCACATTTAATGATTAGTTCGGCTTCAAATCCGAATCGGTTTTCTTTGAGGTTCAGCTTCTGAAAAAGCTCTCGTGCGATTAACTTATATCCGCAGGCCATATCGGTTAAGTGAACATCTATCAGAAGAGAAGTAAACAGTGTAAAAAATTTATTCGCAAAATATCTTTTAAATGCCGATTGTGTTCGTAACACTCCTGGTAAATATCTTGACCCGTTTACAAAAGGAATTTTTAATTCATGCATAGCTGCCAGCATTGCCGGAATATCATGCGGAGACAATTCCATGTCTGCATCCTGTATCAAAATAACATCACCGGTTGCTTTGGAAGCACCTGTTCTCACAGCAGCACCTTTTCCTTTATTTATTTCATGTTGAAAAAGGCTGATGTATTTCTTTTCTTTTATGTATTCACCAACCTGCCGAAATGAATTGTCCTTTGAACAATCGTCTACGATAACAACTTCATGGCTTTCCATGAAAGATGGCCAGGAAACAGACTCCAGTTCCTTTAATAAAGGAACAATCAGCTCCTGTTCATTGTACAAAGGAATAATGATACTTAATTTCATTTTAAAATTCCTGTAAAGAATTATGAATCGGACGCGAATATACGAATACCCGAATCTTATAAAAGCCTTTAACAGTTTACACCGTCAAATCTTTTCAAAGACATACACTTCGAATTTCTTATCCTTTGGCGTTACAGACATATCCGAACTAAATGAATTCAGCAATCTGAAATTTCTATTCTCTGAAAATTCTGTTAACGGAATTTTCCCTTCATTCGGACTGAAATGCGAGTCCCATATTATCAAATCTCCATTTTCTACAGAAAGCTCCGGAGCCTGGCCATTCAAAATAAAAAATTCTGAAGCTGAATGAGAATCAAAAGGATCTTTACCGGCTCTGAAAACAACAAACGGATGCGAGTAAACAATTTTTTTTGACGACAAATTATTTTCAGCTATCCATTTGCATGCCTTATCTAATGTTGCCTCCTCATAATCGAACTGCCTTGGAAATTTATTTTGCTTAAAAGGCATTATGACAACTGCAATTAATATTGCCGCCTTAAGAATTTTGGAATCCCAAACGCTCAATATTGCATTGACACCCCGCAATGCCGGGAATGCAAATAACGGAGCGATTCCTGCCATCACGCGTATAAGGCCGGCAGATCCAAACCAACCCTTCCACCAGAATACAGAGTGTGCAATAAAGTAAGTTGCAATGGATCCGAAAAGGAGAATAGCTTCCTCAGGCGTTACCTTTGTAAAATATAACTTCTTCTTTTCTCTTTTAATAATGAAAGAGAGTATGCCGACGACAATAAGAACTATCAGCGCTGTTCCAAAAATAAATTCATTCTGGCTCAGAAAATAAAAAGGGCTTCCGCTTCCGTATATTGTTGATTGACCATACGGGTTCTGATGAATTATCCATTTAAAGTCGTGAAAATAAATACCGCCGGCTATGCTGTATATTAACGTACCTGCAGCAAGCAAGGGAAGTGCAGTGAACTTCTTTCTGTAAATTAATAAAAGAGCAAAGAGCATTAGCAGCAAATAACCTTCGCTTCTCACAAAAGGAAGAAAAGAAACTATGGCCGCGGAAATAAAATATTTTTTCCTTGTAACCAGGAAAACTGAAAGAACCAGGATGAAGCCAAAAAAAATTTCAGTGAGGCCGGAAAAGATCACCACGAAATAAACCGGTGAAAGCAGGCTGAAGAAAAAAGCCATCCACGAATTTTGAAAGCCTGAATCTTTAGCGATTAGATATATCATGTATGCCGACGACAAAGCGCATATGATATTAAAGATCTCCATTCCCAGGAATCCAAATTGTGCAAATGGTGAACTTGCCAGGATAAAAAAAGGTTTACCCCAGTGATGTAAAAACAATCCGGGATGTTTGAAGCTGAACTTCGGAATAAGCATGTGCATGCTGCTGTCTCCGCCTCCATAGCCGCCTCCTTCGGAGAATAAAGCAAGAAAAAACAATGCAAAAGAGAGCAGCGCTAAACTGATCTGAACAATTTTCTTTTCAGTCATGCAGTTGTTTTTCTTCCTGCCGCCAGCCTGATGTCTTCAATTTTTCCTTTCGGAATTGCAGCTATCAGCCTTTTTGCATAGTCGGTTTTCGGAGAATTATAAATTTCGTCAGCATCTCCCATCTCTTCAATTTTTCCGTGATTCATAACAATCATCCTGTCGCTCATAAATTTCACAACGGATAAATCATGGGAGATAAAAATGTAAGTGAAATTAAAATCTCTCTTCAGTTCGTTTAAAAGATTGAGCACCTGAGCCTGGATTGATACGTCGAGCGCTGAAACAGGCTCGTCGCAAATAATAAACTCCGGCTGCAATGCAAGCGCGCGGGCAATGCATACACGCTGACGCTGGCCGCCGCTGAATTCGTGCGGGTACCGGTTGAAATGTTCCTGCTTCAACCCTACCCTGCTCAAAAGTTCAATCGTTTTTTCTTTCCGGTCTGTTTCATTATGGTGAAGTTTGTGAACAGTCATAGGCTCCATGATTGCTACTCCAATGGTCATGCGCGGGTTGAGTGATGAATACGGGTCCTGGAAAATAACCTGGATATGTTTCCGCATTTCACGCAATTCATTTCCTTCAAGTGTTGCAAAATCTTTTCCTTTAAAGAACACATGTCCTGAAGTGGGTTCCGTAAGCCGGATAATTGTTCTGCCCAAAGTAGTTTTCCCACAACCGCTCTCGCCTACCAATCCCAATGTCTCTCCGGGAAATACATCAAAGCTTACGTCATCAACAGCTCTTACATAGTCCGTCACCTTTCCGAAAATACCTTTTTGAACAGGGAAATATGTTTTGAGATTACTGACTTGCAGAATAGGCTGCCGAGAATAAAGCTGCCTTTGATGCAATGCTCTCTCTTCTTTCGTGACAACATAGCTCCCGATCGTTTCCTCAACAGTTTTTTTTATTTCAGTAAAAGAACCGTCAGCTTCTTCTTTCATAAAATCAGAAATCGTCGGCAGCACGCGTAAACGTTTTTCAAGCGGCGGACGACAGGCGAGCAGGCCTTTTGTATAAGGATGTTTCGGGTTCGAAAAAATTTCGAGCGCAGTACCCTGCTCAACGATTTTCCCTTTGTACATCACAACAATTTTATCGGCGAGCTCAGCGATAACTCCAAGATCGTGGGTAATAAAAATTAATCCCATGCCCGTTTCCTGCTGCAGCTGTCGCATCAGGTCAAGGATCGTTGCCTGCACGGTAACATCGAGGGCCGTAGTTGGTTCATCAGCAATGAGCAGTGAAGGATTGCAGCTCATAGCCATGGCAATCATCACACGTTGCTTTTGTCCGCCGCTTACCTGGTGAGGATAGCTGTCAAAAATCTGCGCCGGCCGCGGAAGCTTCACGCGTTCAAAAAGAGAAATTGTTTTTTCTTTGGCTTCCCGCTTTGAAAGTTTTTTGTGAAGGATTAATGCCTCTGCCACCTGGTTCCCGCAGGTAAAAACGGGGTTGAGCGAAGTCATCGGCTCCTGGAAGATCATGGCTATTTCATTGCCCCGGTATGCACGTATTTCCTTTTCTGGCAACTGAAGCAGGTCAACGCTTCCTTTTTTTTCAGAATGGAAAATAATTTCGCCACCGGAAATTTTTCCGGGAGCAGAAACCAGGCGCATCACTGAAAGAGCGGTTACTGATTTTCCCGAACCCGATTCGCCGACAACACCAATTGTCTCGCCCTTATTTACTGAGAAGCTGATTCCATCCACAGCTTTCAGAAATGAATCTTCTGTTTGAAATTCTGTGATGAGGTTTTTTACTTCGAGAAGCATCGGACAAAGATGGAAAATTTATTGCGCAAACCCTCGACGAGGTTTGAAACTTCGATCAGAAGGAAGCTTAGTGTTCCTAAGTGATCTCAGTATCTTAGTGGTTATTTTTTACCACTAAGACACTAAGGGCACTAAGATGCACAAAGAGCTTTTGTGGTAGGAAATGTTTAATGGATTTACGCAAAACTTTTCTCGTTGATGATTTCAAAATCCGGTCTCCGCAACAGTGTTTCGCCTTTGAAGCTTAGTGTTCCTAAGTGATCTCAGTGTCTTAGTGGTTATTTTTTTACCACTAAGACACTAAGGATCACGAAGAACTTTCCCGTAGGGAATGTTTAACCGGTTTAGGCAAAACTTTTCTCGTCAATAATCTCTACATCAGTTTCTGATAAGAGAGATTCTCCTTTGAAACGTAAAAGGATTTGAGCTACTGTGAGCACATCTTTCTGGCAGTATGTAACAATCCGGGAAAGGTTTTTTTCATTCCAGTAAACATCCCAAACCATGCTGCCATCAATATCATCTTTAGGAGTTGGAATACCGAGAATCGTTGCGAGCAGTAAAAGAGAAGTGTAGGATTTATAATCGCCGAACTTCCAGAGCTCCATGGTATCCAGGTGGTTTACTTCCCACGGTTTTTTTCCTGAAGTATCAAGAACAAAAGGGAGCTTGATATTATTCACGATCATCCTTCGCGCCAGAAAAGGAAAGTCGAATTCTTTTCCGTTGTGGGCGCAAAGTTGTTTGTCATTCCTTGTAAAAAATTTGTTCAGCGTTTCTGCAAAACCGGCGAGCAGCTTCTTCTCATCATCTCCGGAAAAAGATTTTATGCGAAGCTTACGGTCTGCAGAAAAATATCCGCAGGAGATACAAATTACTTTTCCGAATTCAGCGTAGATTCCTGCCTGACGGTAAATGGAATCAGGCGTTTCGGCAATGTCCTTAATCAGGAATCTTGATTTCTTCTGCCACAGATCGCAGATTTCTTTCGGTGCATCGTCAAAGCGGGGAAACTGCGGAACAGTTTCAATGTCGAGGAACAGGATGTTGGTGAGGTTGATGTTTTCTAACATGGGGTTTAGGGTTTAAAGTGTGAAAATGATTTGGTAATTTGATGATTTGATAATTTGGTGATTAAGGATCCGAATATCTTAAATGCTTATGAAATTTTTTATGTATGCGGAAAATATATCTGAATATTAAAATCAATTCTAAAATCCGATCTGCAGATTGGCTCATCATCAAATTACCAAATCATCAAATCGTCAATCATCAAATCACCTTATCATCACTCCACGTTTATTCAGCACCGGTATCAGCGTAAAAAATTCTTCCTTGATGCTCTCGGGCAGAAAAATATATTTCTTGTCGTACATTTTTTTCTCAAGGTAAAAGCTGACCCAGTATTCATTGTTCAAACCAAAAACGTCAGTCATGATCGGTTCTATCTTCGCATAATCGCGCGGATCGATTTCGCCGATGAGATGACGAAGCACAGTTGTTTTTACATCACGCCCTTCAAAGCTGCCATAACCTTTTGAGCTTACAAGGACGCCTTCTATTTTTTCGTTGTAAAGATTAATTATGTATACGTTCCATACCATTTCACCTTCGTCATTCGGTTCTTTGACAACGGCAACAGCAATATTTTCTACGACTAACTGGGGAATGTCTTTCAGCATGGGCGTTTCCTCAGTACAAAAGTAAAGAGTTAAAAGGAAAATTTATTAAAAAAATTAAAGTTTTAATCGCCATACATTGAAAGAACCCCATCGATATATGTAGTCAGATCAGAAAGCTTGCGGCCGGGCACCGGGTCAGGCCGCTCTTTTCCAAGCCTTACAATAATAAGGCACTTATCGGGAATTACAATAATATATTGTCCGCGCAAGCCACGTGCATAAAAAATATTATGGCCCTTTTCTTCCATCAGCCACCATTGATAACCGTAACAGTTAGGCTCGTTGCCCGTGAAATCAAGCGCAGCCGGCGTGAGCGATTGCCGGACATATTCTTTTGAAACAAGCTGCCGGCCATTCCACAGGCCGCTGTCGAGATACAGCTTTCCGAAACGGGCAAAGTCGCGTGCGTTGGAATAGAAACAACAGTATGATTTTTCAAATCCGTTAACATGATCCAGCGACCACTGCGCTGAATGTTCTGCGCCTACAGGCTTCCAGATTTTTTCCGAAGCATATTCGCTCAACGTCATTCCCGTGGCTTTCGAAACAATCATAGCAAGCAGCTGCGTACTGCCGCTCATGTACTGGAATTTTTTTCCGGGTTCATGAACTACGTTTACAGTGTTTAATAATTTTTCAAGATCGCTTCCGTAATATGCTTTTGTTGTGATGCTGAAAAGGCTGGAGTAACTTTCATCCCAGTCTAATGCCGCACTCATATTTAATAAATGGCGAATTGTTAGCTGTGAGTTTTTTCCATCCTTAAAATGCGGAAGGTAATTACCCGCCGGCTCATCAAGGCTTTTTATCTTTCCTTCATCAAGAGCAACTCCGACAAGTATGCTGACAATACTTTTCGCCATTGAAAAAGAATTGCTGAACGAATTCTGATCATAATGATCCCAGTATTGTTCATGTTGAATTGAATCGTCTTTTATTATGACAAAGGCAACACTCTGATTTTTTTCCAGCTCAGAAAGAAGAGTTGTTGGTAATGGTTGTTTGTTATAGTTAGTTGAAACGGGCCATGGCTGCGGAACAGCATTGTCAACTACGCGGGTATGGAAAACTTCAAGGTCGTCAATGTCAGCGTAAGTATATATCAACGCCTTGTACATGTATGTGTTCCCTGTTATCACGATCGCCAGGTTCACGCTGACGATGATGACAAGCAACAACCAAAAGAATCTTGTCCAGAAACCGGTTTTCTTCATTCGCGAAAAATAGCTTTTCAACAGACAGCAGACAACCGTTTAAACAGACAACCCGGTTTAATTGTCTACTGCCAATTGTTGATTGTTTACCGCTTCAATGAATGTCATTTCAAAAAGGTCAGCGAGATGTTTTTTTACTTTTTCCTTTACCTCATCTATATTCACCTGTCTCCCCAGCTCTTTTTCAAGTGATGTAACTGCCTTGTCCTGGATACCGCAGGGAATGATGTTTCCGAAATAACTTAAATCAGTGTTCACATTAAAAGCAAAGCCATGCATCGTTACCCAGCGCGAACAGCGCACACCGAATGCACAAATTTTTCTGGTACGCAGTTTATCTTCGTGAGCAACCCAAACGCCTGTTAAGCCTTCAATCCTGCCTGCTTCTACTCCATACTCTTTAAGCGTCAGGATTATTGCCTCTTCCAGGTAGCGGAGATATTTATGAATGTCGGTAAAGAAATAATCGAGATCTAAAATCGGGTAACCTACAATCTGCCCCGGCCCGTGATAGGTAATATCTCCTCCCCTGTTGTTCTTGTAAAATGTTGCCTTCGCATTTTTCAATTCAACATCATTCGCCAAAAGATTTTTTTCATCACCACTCCGGCCAAGTGTATACACGTGAGGATGTTCGCAGAAAAGAAGGTAGTGCTTCCCGGAGTTGGGATTCGGGAGTTCGGAGTTCGGAGATGCATCACGCTTTGATAGCTTGAGTCCGACTAGTTCAGCATGCAACTTCTCCTGGTAATCCCAGGCGACTTTGTAGTCAATCAATCCTAAATCCTGAAAAATAACTTGTTGCATTATGTTGTAATTGAAAATTCACTCCCTCTCCTTTTGGAGAGGGCTGGGGTGAGGCCTACGCCTTCTCTAAAGGAGAGCGTGAGGCCTAAATCTTCGCCAGCGATCCTTTTAAATGATTAATAATATTTATCTCTATCGCATCCACTCCATTCTTATCTGCTAAATAACATGATGCCCAGTCTGTGAGATGAATCAGGTAAATGCTTTTCTCCAGCTGTGAATTTCCTTTCGACCAGAGTTCTCTTACATGCGATGTATGTTTTGCAAAAACTTCCTTGCTGATTTCAATACGTGCCTGCGTTCGTGAATAATCTGTTTTGTTTCTCAGGATAATCACGGCCAGGTCCTCCCATCCTCCTGCCCAGCCGACCAGTTCATTGTGATTCATCTCCGGAAGAATGTGGTGCCAGCAAAGCATCTTGCTGTTCTCGTTGATCTGTTGACGGAAACGTGTCGCAACTCCATTGTAACCATCCACAGCATAGATCACAGGAATTTTATTGAAGAGGAAATCTGCAATTGCAGTTGCTTCTTCCTTCAATGTTTTTTCTTCCCTCACGATTAAATCAATGGCATCCTTCAATTGTTTTTTGAATGAATCACCTATCAGCTTTAAACGGTTAAGGATAAAAAATAATTGTGTCATCGAATAACCGAGGCATGAGCGCGGCGGCATTCCGCCGGGAATGGTGATGAGATCACAGTTATTCTGTTTTGCCATCTCAGAAATTTTTCCGCCGGAAGAAATGCACACAATTTTCGCTTTCGCCTTCAGGGCAGATTCCATAGCCTGAACGGTTTCTTCTGTATTCCCTGAATAAGAGGATACAATAACAAGCGAATGTTCATTCACAAAAGCCGGCAGAAAGTAGTCCTTATTAATAGATATTGGAACTATACATTCATTAGCCACAATTTCAGAAACAATAGTTCCTCCAATTCCAGATCCACCCAATCCCGTTACGATAACATTTCGAATTTCCTGCTTCGAACTTAGAACCTCGCTTTTCTCTCCGATCTCAAATGCTTCCTTCAGTTGATTCGGAAAATTCTGCACTAATTTTTGCATTTCGCTCATATAAATATCATTTTTCTGCGGACAGCAAAGATAGAAAAATGAATTAAGGGACGGGAGGCGAGGGACGGGAGACGTACGCCCCTCGTCCTCCGTCTCTCGCCCCTTTATTTTTCAATTCCAAATCCGCAATCTCTGTATATCTTTACCCACTCAATTATTATTATGGAACTAAGCGAACAGGAAATTATACGCAGGCAGAAGCTGGACGAACTTTCGAAGCTCGGCATCGATCCTTACCCGGCCGAGTTATGGGAAATCACGCATTCATCAAAATATATCCTCGATAATTTTGACTCTAAACCTGATGAGCTGAAGGAAATTTCTTTTGCCGGCCGCATCATGGGCATGCGCGATATGGGAAAAGCTGCTTTTGCCGTACTCCAGGATGCTGCGGGAAAAATGCAGATCTATGTGAAGCGCGATGAAATCTGTCCGGGTGAAGACAAAACATTGTATGATGTCGTCTGGAAAAAACTGCTCGATATCGGTGATATCATCGGTGTGAAAGGATATGCATTCCGTACAAAGACAGGAGAAATTTCTATTCACGCAAATTCCGTAAAGCTGCTTACGAAATCACTTCGTCCGCTGCCAATGGTTAAGAAAGATGCTGAAGGAAATATTCACGATGCATTTACAGATCCTGAGCAGCGCTACCGCCAGCGTTATGTTGACCTGATCGTTAATCCTGAAGTGCGCGAAGCATTTATCAAACGAACGGAGCTCACCAATTCCATGCGGTCTTTTCTCAACAATAAAAAATACCTTGAAGTTGAAACGCCGATTCTTCAGCCGCTGTATGGCGGAGCAGCTGCGCGTCCTTTCAAAACTCATCATAACACGCTCGACATGACGTTGTACCTGCGCATTGCAAACGAGCTTTACCTGAAACGCCTGATCGTGGGCGGCTTTGATGGCGTATTCGAGTTTGCAAAGGATTTCCGGAATGAAGGCATGAGCCGTTTTCATAATCCTGAGTTTACGCAGATGGAGCTTTATGTTGCTTACAAAGATTACGAGTGGATGATGAACCTGGTGGAAGAGATGGTTGAGAAAATTGCAATCGACCTGCATGGTAAAACCGACATCACCGTTGGAGAACATGTCATCAACTTCAAACGTCCATGGAAACGGTTTACGATGTATGAAGCAATTACACACTATTCAGGCGTTGATGTTACCAACATGAATGAAGAAGAGATGGCGAAGGCAGCGCGTGGAATGGGAATTCACATCGATAAAACAATGGGTCGCGGAAAAATCATCGATGAAATTTTCGGGGAGAAGTGTGAACCAAATCTTATCCAGCCGACATTCATTACAGATTATCCCGTAGAGATGAGCCCGCTTGCGAAGAAACATCGCAGCAAACCCGGACTTGTAGAGCGTTTCGAAGCCATCTGCAACGGAAAGGAAATCTGTAATGCATTCTCTGAATTAAATGATCCGATCGATCAGCGCAAACGTTTTGAAGAACAGCTCGAGCTTGGAAAACGCGGCGATGAAGAAGCGATGCAGCTCGACGAAGATTTTCTCCGTGCAATCGAATACGGAATGCCGCCGACTTCAGGGCTTGGTATCGGCATCGACCGTCTTACGATGATCATGACGAACTCAGCTTCTATCCAGGATGTTCTCTTCTTCCCGCAGATGCGTCCGGAGAGAAAGGAAGAAACGGCTGCAATGGAGAAATAATTCCTGTCAACGAAGATTAGTATTATGCTGAAGACGATTCAAAATATACACCCGTTCTTTTTTGTCCTGCTTGCAACTGTACTGGAAGTTATTGGTGATGCAATCATCAGAACATCCATTTACAACCACACCGGGATTGCGAGAATCGGCCTGATGGTGATTGGTGGTATTTTGCTTTTCGGGTATGGCTCTTCACTCAATTTAGCACCGGTGGAATTCGGACAGGTAGTGGGCCTTTACATCGCAACCTTGTTTGTTGTCTGGCAAACCATCAACTACTTTGCATTTCACACCTTGCCTACATTTCCCGTTATAATCGGAGGTGCGTTTATAATTGTCGGAGGTGCAATTGTCACTTTCTGGAAACCATAAATTATTTTATGTGACAGAGAAAGGATAGTGGGTTATTTTAATTTTACTTTAAACTTCTTTCTATCGCCAAAACACGTTTCCTGTTTTGAAAATATGCTTCAAATAGTTTTTTAACAGCAGTATGCTTCTTTAAACCGGGAAGGACAAATTACGGGTGCGTGGGGCGTCCACGAACAGCGCGAACCGGCAATTTGACTGGCTGCTGGCGCCGCTTGTGCGAAAAAGTCAAATGCCGGTTGGTGTTCGTGGGCTGCTTTTTGCCCTGCTTTTTGCAGAAGCAAAAAGTAGAAAACAAAATTCAGGAGCGGCAGAATATTAAGCGGCCTGCTGAATAAAGTATATACTTTTCCGCAAACCCGATTCTGTGTATCTTGCAAGTCTTAAACAAATCTAAATGAGGATTGTCAATAAGTTTATCGTTGCACTTACTTTTTCATTTTTAATTCTTTCCTGCTCAACAACAAAACAACTTCCGCTTACGGATGATCAGCTGAAAGCCAGCCTGAAGGAACACATCTCAGCTCTTGCATCCGATGCTTTTGAAGGACGTGAAACAGGATCACATGGAGAACAGCTTGCTTCTGATTACATCGTTTCAAAGTTCAAAGAGATTGGCCTGAAACCAATGGGAACAAAAAAGTTTCTCCAGGAATTCACTTTCACCGAAGGTGCTGATTTGGGTAAAAGCACACAACTCTATGTGAACGCAAGATCGTATGAGCTCGGCAAAGATTTTTTTCCGCTCCAATATTCCGGGAATGGAATCGTAACAGGCTACATTGCAAGAATGGGTTACGGGATTTATGCACCGATGCTTAAATACGATGACTATAACGGAAAGGTAAACTTCGCAAAAAAAATATTCCTGCTGAATGCATCTTCGCCCGACGGAAACAATCCGCATGGCAAGTACGGCGACTACGATTTAAAACAACGTGTTGAATATGCAAAGTCGCGGGGCGCTATCGGCGTAATCTTCATCAACCCTGATACGGCTGTCGATGATCCGAAGGCAGACTTCATGCATAAGTTTACATCTTCAACAATCCCGGTAATTTTCGTAACGGGCAATGCAGCAAAAATTCTGAAGGATAGTGTCGTTACCAACTGCACTGTTGGCGTTGAAATTAAGAAGATCGAAAAAACAGGTCACAACGTTATCGGCTATCTCGATAACAAAGCAAGCAATACTATTGTTATCGGGGCGCATTACGATCACCTCGGATTCGGCGGGGAAGGCTCGCTATATCGCGGTGAACGCGCTATTCACAATGGCGCCGATGACAATGCAAGCGGAACTGCTGCGCTCATCGAAATTGCAAGGCGTTTGAAAAGCTCCAACGATAAAAAAAATAATTATCTCTTCATCGCCTTCTCGGGTGAAGAAAAAGGATTGCTTGGCTCCAACTATTTTGTGAAACATCCGACTGTTGATTTAAAGAAAGTCAATTACATGATCAACATGGACATGGTCGGCCGGTTAAAGCCGGATGAGAAAACACTTATTGTTTACGGTACAGGAACTTCCGTAAAATGGAATACCGTTTTGGATACGATCGAAGAAGGAATCAAAATAAAAAGAACGGAATCAGGAGTGGGGCCTTCTGATCACACTTCATTTTATCTCGACAGCATTCCTGTTTTGCATTTCTTCAGCGGCACACATTCCGATTATCACAAGCCAAGCGATGATGAAGCGTTGATCAACTACGAAGGAGAAATGTCTATCATAAAAATTATTCTCCGCACTGTCGACAAGCTGAATGATGCCGGCAAGCTTGCTTTCGTAAAAACAAAAGATGACAGCAATGAAGATGCGCCGCGGTTTAAAGTAACGCTTGGCGTAATTCCCGACTACGCTTTTGAAGGCGAAGGAATGCGCATCGACGGTGTGAGCGAAGGGCGGCCTGCATCGAAAGCCGGTTTATTAAAGGGTGATGTAGTAATTCAATTGGGTGAGCATGCAGTCACTGACATGACAAGCTACATGAAAGCGCTTGGCAAATTCAGCAAAGGAGAAACTACGAAAGTGAAAGTGAAGAGAGGGAATGAGACGGTGGAGAAGGATATTACTTTTTGAGTTGGCAACCGGCAGTTGGCAATAGGCAGTTGGCAATAAGCAAAAATGCAGTTGGCAATATCCGCGAACTATTTTGCCAACTGCATATTGCAAATTGCAAACTTTTTGAAATAGTATAGTTGGCAATAGGCAAAAATACAGTTGGCAATTTCCGCGAACTATTTTGCAAACTGCATATTGCAAACTGCCTATTTATTAAAATTGTAATTTAAAACCCATGAGTACACCAACCATAGCAGTCATCGGCGGCGGAAGCTGGGCAACGGCGATCGTAAAAATTCTGTCGAACAACGTTGACAGAATTTCATGGTGGCTGCGGAATGCCGAGACGGTAGAGTTTGTAAAAAAATATCACCACAACCCGAATTACCTCAGCGATGTTGAGATCAACCTTGAAAAAGTTTCGGTAAATAATGACCTCAAGGGTGCCATCAAAGAAGCCGATCTTATTATCCTGGCTGTTCCTTCGGCTTTTTTAAAATCGACGCTGGAGAAAATAAAGCCTGAAGATTTTTCAGGAAAAATAATTTTCTCTGCCATCAAAGGTATTGTCCCCGACGACCTGATGATCATCGGTGATTTCATGCAGCATCAATATAAAATTCCGATAGGTAAGTTCGGTGTCATCACCGGTCCGTGTCATGCTGAAGAAGTTGCAATGGAGCGTCTGTCGTATCTCACACTCTCTTCTACCGATACTGCCAATGCATCATTGCTCGCCGGCTTAATGAATTGCCGTTACATCAAAACAACGGTTACGGATGATATTTACGGAACAGAATATTCCGCTGTTCTCAAAAATGTAATTGCCATTGCAAGCGGCATTTGTCACGGCGTTGGCTTCGGTGATAACTTCCAGGCTGTGCTTGTGTCGAACGCAATACAGGAAATCAAACGGTTCGTGGATGCAATGCACCCGATCAGCCGCGACATCAACGATTCCGCTTATCTCGGTGATTTGCTTGTAACCGCTTATTCCCAGTTTTCACGGAACCGTATGTTCGGAACAATGATCGGCAAAGGGTATTCAGTAAAGTTTGCGCAGCTTGAGATGAACATGATTGCCGAAGGTTATTACGCCACAAAGTGCATTCATGAAATCAATAAAAAAGCGGGAGTGAAGATGCCGATCACATCTGCCGTGCATCGTGTGCTTTATGAAAAAATATCTCCGCGCATCGAAATGAAAATTCTCGCTGATCAACTCAGCTGACTATGACCTTTTCAAAGAAAAATTTCGTTGAAGCAATTTCATTTTTTCTTGTAACAGGTATCCTGTCTTACATTTTTTTTAAGAGCAACATAACTCTCTTTCCTTCTTTCATCCATGCCTGGACGCAAAGCGACCGGTATGCGCTGGCTTTAGGGTTCCTGAATAATGGCTTTGATTTTTTTCACCCGCAAACTTTCAATCTCATAACAACGAATGGGATTACGCAGGTTGATTTTCCAATTCATGAATACGTGACAGCGGTAATTATGAAGTTAACCGGAATCCACGAACCGGTAGTATTCAGATGCTACACACTTATTTATGGTTTGATTGGGTTGTATTTTCTTTTCATGCTGACAAGGCTTCTAGGAGGAACTTTCTTTCACGGGTTATTTGTCGCTGTCTTTATCATGACATGCCCTGTATTTCTTTATTACCTCGATGGATTCCTTCCTTCTGTTCCATCTTTCGCTAATGTCTTCATCGGGTATTATTTTTTCTTTCGATATAAAAAAACAAATTCGCAGAAAGATTTCATTCCTGCAATCATCTTCTTCACGCTTGCAGCTTTGGCGCGTTTACCTTTTCTCATTTTTCTCCTTGCAGCGGTTAGCCAGCAGATGCTTGGATATCTCCGTGAAAAAAAAATTCACAGGAAGGAAGTATTGTTGTTTGCATCGGGTATTCTCGTTGTAGTTGTCTACTTTCTATATAACCTGCATCTCGCACACAAATACGGAACACAGTTTCTTACCTACCTCCTTCCTGCGAAAAGTCTTACTGACCTGCAGGAAATATTCAGCGGCACCATAGCACAATGGAAATATGGTTATTTCACAAAAGCTCATTACTTCGCTTTACTGTTGCTGATAGTTCTTGCCATTTTCTTTTTTATCCGTAAAAAGATTACTTCTGAAAACAGGTTTGTACTTACACAGTTTGTGATTGCATTCCTCGGCGTGCTAGTTTATTTTTTCCTGATGACTGCACAATTTCCGGAACATGATTATTATTTCATCGACTCTTTTTATCCTGTAATCATGTTGCTGGTTGTTTATCTTATTACGAAAATTCAACCGGCTAACGTTATTTTTAAATCTGTTTTTATCGCTGCTTCATTCGTATTCATTTATTTTTTCTCAGTTGCTGCGCGAAGCTCTCTCGTTGAACGATATACCTTTCATGAATGGGACCGCACGGAAATCACAAGACAGAATTTTACCGGCGCTGAACATTTTCTTGACTCGATCGGAATTCCTAAAAACGCAAAGATGCTTGTGCTCGATGCTTATACCACAAACACACCGTTGATCCTGATGAACAGGAAAGGACGTACGTTGTTATGGACATCGAAAGAAAACATTGATACTGCTATGCAAAAAGATTTTGATTTTGTTGCCATGCAGAATTGCTTCCTGGTATCTGATGTTATACATTTTAACAAAGAAATTATTCCGCAGCTTGAAAAGATCGGTGACAACGGAGCCATAAGCATTTACAAAAAACAAAAAAATGAAAACCGTTCGCTGGAAGATTTTCTCGGTGTAAAGGAAAAAGACATTCTATATAATTGCCAGATCGGTTTTGAAAATGACAGCATTCCCGGCTTCTTTAATTCTTCAAAGAGATCCATGGAAAAACATTTTGAAGGGAATTATTCCTATGCCGTTGATACAGGTGAGGAATATAATCCGACCATTCATCTTTTGAAAAATGAAATTCATTTCGGGAAATCCACGAAAGTGTTTATCAGCATGATGGTTCAGAAAGATAACCCTTCAAAGGATGCTGACATCGTGCTCTCTTTGAATCACGGTGATGAAACATATTTTTATCGCAGCTTCAGTGTAAATCAGTATGTAGGTAACAAAGAAGGCTGGAAAGAAATTATGCTGCAGTTTGTATTGCCTGAAATAAAAGGCAATGATGACAAGCTAAGCCTGTATTTGTGGAACAAGGAAAAGAACAAATACTTTTTGGATAACTTCAGGCTGACGGTTTATAATTAAATATTTTCAGAACGAAATTTTAATTTGCGAAACAGACAACATTAATATGTCCGGAATTCAGAATTATAATCAGCTTATCGATTTAATCAAAACTTTTGATAACAGTGTAGGATTTGAGCTGACTTCTGATCCGCCAATTGAAAATGCTGCCATTGTCGCTGAACTATCTGATTTCTCAATAACTGAAAGTTTCATTTGTTTCAGGAATGACAAAACAATTAACCTGTGCGCTGTCGAGTATAATTCTTATTCCCGGCGCGCAGTTTCTCATGACTATTACTGGATCGGAATTATTCGATTACCCCGGGCATTTCCGCACACATACATAAAACCTGAAAGCTTGGCAGACAAAGTAGCAAAGTGGTTTATAAAAATTGACATTGCCGTTCCAAACCAGGATTCGTTTAACTCCAGGTATTTTCTTGCATCAGATAATTCTGAAGAACTGCTTTTAAATATGCCAATGTCCTTCTTCAATTATTTAGGACAATTTGATAAAATGCTGGTTGAGATCAATAAAGAATTATGCTTCTTCAGATTAGACGAAAAACCCATTTCACGCGAACAAACTTTAAGCTACCTGGAAATGGGTTCAGAATTATTAAATAAATTTTAATCTGCTTTGTTCATCGTAGTCCTTAATACGCCTGTGCGATAAATCATGTGCTGAAGAAAACTACCCTGCTCTGATTGTCATTTGATTTATTATTTTTGATTCACATTAAACTAAAGCTTACGTACTCGTCAAAGCATACGTCATGAAAAAGCAGCTGTTTGTTTTTTATGTTTTAATAAATTTATATTCTGCAATCTCACAGGCGCAATCGTTGTCTCCTGTTGCCCAGGCGCTGTATGATGAAACATACAACGCCGATACCTTAATGGCCCAGCTTGTACTAAGTAACGGTGCCCAGGTTTTTGCTACGCCTGACAGCAGTTCCTTTTACTTACAGTGGTTTCCCAATGGGGCAAATCCTTCGACAACTCCTCTCATCGTATCGTTACATGGTTCAGGGGGCCGGGCATTCGTTGAGATTAATAACTGGTATTCAGAAGCTCAATTGCATGGCTGCGGAATAATTGCTTTACAATGGTATCGCGGAGCGGCTTCATTGCCACCGAACGATTATCTTAACGATACCGCTATTTACACTGACATAGTTTCCGTCCTCACAGGTTTTAACTATCCATCCGGCAAAGCGTTTCTGCATGGCTTTAGTCGTGGTTCAGCACGCTCATATGCCATTGTGTTCCTGGATTCACATGGCGGTAATAATTATTTCTGCACAGCACTCTCTAATTCCGGGAGTGCAGGATTAAATTATCCTTTGTATGCACAAATTGATTCGGGTAATTATGGTAACAACGTATTTGCCGGAAAACAGTGGGCGTTGTTTTGCGGCGGACAAGACACCAATCTCACTCAATCTGGCTGCCCGGGAATGAGTAACACTGAAACCTGGTTGCAGTCCCAGGGAGCTTCTGTCGGAATATTTATCCAGGATTCAACCCTCGGGCATGACGGCTTTCACCTCGTGCCTGCTTATATAGATTCTGTTTTGAATTATTATCTCTCTTGCTACAATGGAACTACAATCGTTAATTCAATGAACAGCGGTGATGAATTCGAAATTTTTCCAAACCCGTTTTCATCAGGCATTTCACTCACAATTAAAAAAAGGAATTATAAAGATGCTTCTCTGACAATTCAAGACATACTGGGACATGTCATCTTCAGGGAAGAAGGAAATATATTTGATAGCAGCAATACCAGGAGAGTGGACTTGAGTAAAATTCAGAAGGGAATTTATTTCCTTACTTTGAAAATTGATAACAGCAGGGTAATGCGGAAAATAATTAAGCAGTGAAATGATCCGCGAAGAGTGTGGTAATACTTAGCCCGGCGGATGAGATATCACACATTCAAAAATCCGTCACTTTTAAAAAATATTTTTCCGGCCTTGTCCAATTCCGGCAACCTCATTTGTTATTGAGTATAATTCATAATTCAATAACAATTAAAAAAACAAAAAAATGAAAGAACTGGAATTCGTTTTACTATTCCGCAGGGACTTTATAACTAAAGAAACCCAGCCGTCACCTGAACAAATGCAGGCATCGCTGAAACCCTGGCAGGATTGGATGGGCGGACTTGCTGCCCAAAACAAATTATCAAGCCCGGGTAACAGGTTAAATTCTGAAGGCCGTGTTGTGAAGCAAAACAATGTCGTGACGAACGGGCCTTATGCTGAAATCAAAGAAACACTTGGCGGTTACATCATTGTAAAAGCGAAGGACTTTGATGAGGCTGTGCAAATTGCAAAAGGATGCCCGATTCTTCAGGCGCCATGGAACGGTAACGTGGAAGTACGTATGGCCGTCTCAATGGAAAACAACAGTTAACGAAAAAACAATACGCCTCTGTAAATTTACAGGCGCGTATTAATTTATGAGATGGAAAATGAAGAGCTGTTACCTCATTTATTCAGGACAGAATACAGGAAGATAGTTTCAGTCCTCAGCAAACATTTTGGGTTTGCACAATTTGAAATTGCCGAAGACATTGCCAGCGATACCTTTCTTACGGCTTCTGAAACCTGGGGATTAAAAGGCAATCCGCCGAACCCCGTTGCCTGGCTTTACAATGTTGCAAAAAACAAAGCGAAAAACTATTTACAGCATCACCGGGTTTTTGAAAACAAAATTTCTCCTGAAATAAAAAACTCTTCTCCCGGAAGTTTTGAAACAGAAATTGATTTATCCCCGAAAAATATCAACGACAGCCAGCTGCAGATGATGTTTGCAATCTGCCATCCTGCAATTTCTGCCGAAGCACAAATTGGCTTATCGCTCCGTATTCTCTGCGGTTTCGGGATTGATGAAATTGCAGAAGCATTTCTGACGAACAGGGAAACCATCAACAAAAGATTATTCAGGGCAAGAGAAAAATTAAGACGTGAAAAAATAAAAATAGAATTGCCGGTCGAGGATCAAATTGATAAGAGACTTTCAGTTGTGCTTACTACAATTTATTTATTGTTCAACGAAGGCTATTATTCAACAACGCAAAATAAAAAATTACAGAAAGAGCTTTGCATCGAAGCACAGCGGTTATGTATGATGCTGATTGAAAATGATCAGACCAATAAACCTGCTGCTAACGCTTTGCTTTCGCTGATGTGTTTTCATTCATCCAGGTTTGATGCACGGGTTAACGACCGGGGTGAACATGTTCTGTATGAAGATCAGGACACTTCGCTCTGGGATGCTGACCTCATTCGCAAAGGAGAATATTTTTTGAATTGTGCGTCAACAGGCAATTCTCTCACAAAATACCACCTCGAGGCAGCGATTGCTTTCTGGCATACACAAAAAGACAACACAAAGGAAAAATGGGAAAATATTCTGCAGCTCTATAATCACCTTTTACAGATTGAATATTCCCCGATAGCAGCACTCAACCGGACTTTCGCGCTTTCAAAAGCAAACGGAAAGCAGGAAGCAATCACGGAAGCAGAAAAATTAAAACTGACAAACAACATTTACTACTTCATGCTTCTTGGTGAACTTTATACAGGCACAGACAGCAAAAAGGCAAAAGAGAATTTTCAAATTGCATTTTCACTTGCGAGGACGCCTATGGACAAAGAGGCGATTAAAAAAAAAATCAAAGACCTATAACTTTCCAATATTTCGGGACACGTTCCGGATAGGAGCTAAAAATCAGGTAGCGACAGCTGTTACCTTGAATTAATAAAAATTTATATCCGTCATTAGTATGAATTATTCCGCAGAGCTTTATATAGAACGATAATTAATTATTATTGCTTTAAATAAAATATAAAAAAATGAGAAACCACCTTTACGCTATCGCTGCAATTTCATTCTTTTTGTTGTTATCATCCTGTAAGAAAGAGAATAACACTCCAACTCCCGCACCGGTAACAACACCTGCAACAACAAATGACTTATATATTAAATTTGATTTGGATGGCGTTCCAAAGAATATTACAAGTACGAACGTATCGATCACTACGGGTCTCGCAGGCAGTTCTTTTACGTCAGCCGGATTTTTTATATTTAATAATAGTATTGATATCAGTTTTAATTTGCTGCAGGATTCAATTCTCCAGGCTGATTTACAGGCCCTGGTAAACCAACAAATACCGATCGTAGATTGTTTGGGTTGCCCGCTAAATGCGGGTCTGAGATATGAAATCAATGGTGATGCATTCAATGCATCGGATCTTGATAATACCTTTCCGGCCAATTATTTTAAAATTACGTCTGTTACTTATTACCGAACTGTTGTTAAGTTTGGTAAAAGCCTGAAACAATTTTATGTGAAGGGAGAATTCAATGCAAATGTTACTTATGGTCCTGACACCAAACATTTGACGAATGGCACATTCAGGATGATATTCGAAGAGGCCAAAGGTTAAAGTTTTTTAGCTACTTTTTTCTTGGCTTAATTTCTTTGCTGCTTCGGGAAATTTAATTAATCCCTTTTTTGATATCGCAGGCGGTGTAAGTAATAGATATAAGCCTGTTCGAAATATTTCCAGTATTTATACGGGTTGTTTTCCAGTAGAAATACGCTTTTATAAATAAAGTTATCGACGAGATTTGCAAAATAATGATCTTGATTGAAGATGACTTCATATAGGGACCGTGGTTGCAATATCCACCAAGTATAAAGCTATAACTCCAAATATTTCACAAACACAACGCAGAAAAAAGAGAGAATGTTTTCTCCATCGCTCTGTTTTTCTTACGATAGAAATCTTATCTTTGAACCTTAATTAAATTCATAAAGTATCATGAGTAATCAAACAACAAAACAATATGCACACATCCTTGAAAACATGAGTGATGTCAAAGCAACATTGAACAATAATATTGTTGATAATTCTGCTATTCAGCGAGCACTTCGCAGATTAAAAGAAAGCCAGGTTAAAGACAACCATGTAAGCCATTACACAAAACACTCCAGCCATGCTGTTAAGCACAGCAGCAGTTGGTAAATCATTTAAAGAACTTATTTTGCCAAGGGATAGCGTTCGTTATCCCTTTTATTTTCTTTGATGTATGCAAACTTCGCTTCAATGGACACCAGACGATTATGACCTTGTATTATCTTCCAAATACAAGCGACCAATCTATATGTATATTCTCAAGGTTGCTTCCCGCTGCAACCTTGATTGCACTTACTGTTATGTCTATCAAAGTCCCGACAAATCATGGGAATGGAAACCAAAATTTCTTACAAACAACACGATTGAGAAAGTTGCATCAAGAATTCAGGAGCATGTTGGAGAGCATGACTTAGCTGATGTAAGCATCGTGTTTCACGGTGGAGAACCACTACTTGCGGGAATCAACCGGCTAAAAGAATACACTGAAATACTTAAATCAATAATCAAGTGTCCAATTAGTTTTGGTATGCAAACCAATGCTATTTTACTTGACCTTCCTTTGATTGAATTTTTTTACAAAAACGATTTTCGTCTTGGAATCAGCATAGACGGAACAAGAGAACACAATGATAGAAACAGAATTTATCCGAACAAAAAAAGTTCCTATGACGACACAGTAAATTCAATAAAACTTTTACAGTCGTTTCCCGACTACAAAAAAATTTTCGGTGGAGTTCTGATTGTAATTGATGTGAGACACAAACCTGCTGACATTTTAAAAACTTTGGATGAACTGGGAATTGCTGGAGCAAATTTGTTGCTACCTGATTCCAATTATGCATCTCAACCCTACCGACCCGAAGGCGACAGAGTTGCTTACGGCAAATGGCTGTTTGAATTTTTTGCTTTGTGGCTTGAGAAATATTCTCACATTGAAGTTCCATACTTTGAGGAAATAATAAATCTCATGCTTGGAGGAGTTTCTTCTTCCGAAGAAATCGGAGCAAAGTCAGTTGACTTTATTGTGATTGATACCAACGGAGACATAGAAGCGGTTGACACTTTAAAAATGGTTGGTAGAGAAGCAACTTCTCTCAACTTAAATGTTCAGAATAATTCTTTGAACGAAGCATTGGAACACCCTGCTGTTTATTCAAGAATGTCAGGTTATCATTCATTGTGTAAGCAGTGTAGAGAATGTGAATACTTGAATAATTGCGGAGGTGGATACATTCCACACAGATACAGTTTGGAGAATGGTTTTATCAATCCATCAATCTACTGTGAGGACTTGAAATACTTATTTGCAAACATGCGTTCGCTTATTTTCAAAAATTAGTAGGCAATGTTTAATCAAATTCAAAATGTAAATTCTAATTGGGTGAACGAACAAAAAAGTTTGTTGACAGATTCACAACTGTTATTTCAAAATATTCATCCTGACTTGGGAGTTAAACTTCAAAAATTTATTGACCGACTTTCAACACTCAATTCAAAAAATGAAGATTCATTTTACAAAGACCATGTTTTTCATAACTGGCTCAATGAAATTAAAACTGAAGTTTTAAATGCTTATGAAAACAGCGAACACAAAATAAATTTTGAACGAATATCAAACATTGTTGAGTTACTAAATCTTGCAGTCGCAGTTTTATCACAAGCAGAGTTTGAGTTCTCTTTTAATTCATTAGACATTTCAAAATTTCTGCTTCCTGTTTCGGGCTTTCATTTTGATTTCAGTTCAATTGGAAAATCCAATCTGAAAATATTTTGCAAATATTTTCCTGCGTTAGCAACAATTGAAATTGAAAATGTGAAATATCCATTGTCAAAGTTCAAAGGGTTTGAATCAATCAAAATTGCCGATGGCAATTTTGATTTTTTCTCTGACCCAACAGGAGACGAATACAACATTGACTTTGACAGTGAAATTGATTTGCCAACTTGGATTTCAACACTTGGTAAAGCATTTGAGATTATCAGAACCGATGAATCTTCGCACCAATTGGTTTCAAACTTTGCATCTTACCTTATTCCTTTAAAGCAAAAAGAAGTAATAAAGAATTTAAGTTTCAGTGTGAGAAATTTGCCGAGTGTAATATTTAAAAACAATGAACTCACTCCATATTTAATCGGTGAAACTTTAGTTCACGAATCAGACCACCAACTTTTTTATGCGATAGAAAAGTTTGACAACTTTTGGAAAGAAGATATTAAACTTCAACCACCAATTTATCTTTCTCCCTGGCGAGACGACCCACGACCACTTGAAGGAATCCTAAGAGGGTTAAGTTCATTTGCAAGAGTTTCACAATATTATTCAACTGCAATTAGAACTTATGATTTTACAGAACAACAACTTGAACAAGTTGGCTTGATGTTGCTGACAAGATTAAGAGAATCAGAAGTTGCATTGAACACTGTTTTTGAATCGCAACAACTTTCTGATTTCGGTTTTCAATATGCAAAGGAAATACAGGAGACACTTGCTTCTGTAAATTCAATTGCAAAAACATTTTATCAATATGACAGATGGAATCAACATGCAACCGAAACAATCAAAAGTCATAAGGAGAATTGGGAATTAATCAATCATGCAAATAACTAAGGAGAAAAATATTTTAGAAGAACTTTTGCTTGACGACAAAAGAGAATTATACGAGCAACTCTTTGCCATTGATAATTCAATCCCTCAAACCATTGAAAGTGTTTTAATAGAACTCAAAAATTTTAACCCAACATTATTTGCGTTTTGGCAAAGAGAAGGATTGAAACCAAAACTTACAACCTACTTACTGCATTATGTGATTCCTTTCAAAGAGTTATTGCAATCAGAAAAGAAAAGCGACACAAAACTTTTGACCGCCTTACTTCTTAGTTGTTTTGCATGGAGAACTTTTGACAACTGCATTGACGGACACGAATCAAACAAAACGGCTCATGCCGTTTCGTTGCAATCATGTTTGCAACTAATTGATTACTCACAAACAAATTTTTCAGTCAATGCAATCAATGCGATTCAATCTCATTATAGCATCATGACAACACAGAGTTTACGAGAAACAGAAATGCCAATTGAACTGAATGACATTTGGAAGCGATGTTCCATTTTTCTTTTCGCACCTGAAACACTTGCAGAGTTGAATGAAAAAAACATTTCTATCTATAAGAACTACATTAACTACACAGGTTTAGCTCACGATATAACTGATTTGATTAGTGATATTTCAGGAGGAATAATTTCGTTGCCTCTTTTTTGGTTGCGGGAAAACAATCCGTTTAACTTGCTAAATGAGCAATCAGTTAAGAACATGAATGAAAAAGCAAGAGTGTCTGTAAAACCGATTGAGAAGTTTTTCAACTCCATTGATGTTCAAAATAATTATCCATTGTTTTCACATTTAATAAACATCTCTCAAAACATAATCAACGATTCAAGCAAATGAAATTTCAGCACAAGCCAAATCAAGATGAGATAGAATTAATTAAAAAATCTCAACAGGTTCACAATATTTTATTTGAACTTTTATTTGATATTCTTACTGAGATACAAACTAATCATAAAGCTATTTTCAGAAGAATACCAGATGGTAGAATAAAATCATTTGGAAGCTTAATTAAGAAGTTTGCAGATAGAGAAGATAAGTCATTAACAATGGCAACCTTTCTCAAAGGGCTTGATGATATTGCGGGGTTAAGGTTGACAATTACTACTAAAGATGAATTTAAAGAAGCCAAGTCAATATTGGGAAAGTCAAGAGCAATAAAAGCTATTGGAAAACTTGATATTAAAAAGCGCTCAAAAGAAAATGGAATCATGAACAAAAGAGGTTACTCTGCTCATCACTACTATGTAATTTCAAGCAGCCAAATTCTTAAAAAATACTTAGGTAAACGAATTTCTGAAGATATTAGTAATGAAGCGAAAGAAAAGTATAATGCTTTAAAAGACAGATTGCAAACAATATGTGCATCTCACAATTGCAATCAGATTATTGCTGAAATTCAAATTAGAACCTTAGCTCAAGATTTGTGGGCTGTTTTTGAACACCCAGAAAGATATAAAGGAAGCGGTAAATCCTCTAAGGCGTTGAATGAAGAACTATTAAACTATGCCCGTCTTATGGATGTTGCAGATGATATTGCCCAACTCACGAAAAACCGAAAGATATATGAGGCAGAAGAGTATTTAATGAAACAAAACAAAGGACTTATTGGGGATAAAAAAATTCTTAAAATAGATGACATAAAAAGAATACTAAATGGTAGTATTTTTAAGAACTCTGTCAACGCATTATCAACCTTTGACCTTTGTGAAATAATGATTCACCTTGCAAATAATAATATTTTTACAAATCAAGATTTTGAACAACTCATTGGAAGCAATAAATATATTGATGCAATCAAAACCGCCTTTGACGAATTATCTTTAAAAATGAGTGAACTCCGAGTTTCTTTTTTAGACTGGCTTCCTTTGTTTTTCTGTTGCCTTAAGTATGAAAAAGACTGTGAGGATATTCACAGTAGAAACATTGGGAATGTGCCAAAGGAGATTCATAACCGAGAGAATGAAATTAAATCCGAATTAAGAAATAAAGTTCAAGAGATTTGGGAGGAAAGTCAGTTTACAGATTTAGTAGATAAATACACTGTGTCTTAAAATTATTAATGTATTATTTCCGTGATAGATTTTTACGATTTCCATGAATACTTATCAGTTCTCAATATAAGAGAATTAAATGATTGTTGTAATCAAGACAAATTAGTTCGGTTAGAACTCTACATAAGGGACATTCCTTCTTTTAAAAAACTGACATTAAAACTTAATCTAAATTTTTCTTTAAGCATCCAAAGTTTCCGAATCTCTATTGACAAAGGCATGGACTTTTGGGCAAGCTCACTTCAAGAATGCACAGACAGCGAACCTAACGCAATGCGTATGGTGTATGTGCATCCTAAGAAAGAGAATTGTGATAAAGCAAAATTACTTGACGAAAGAAATGATGATTTGAATTTAGGTATAGAATTAAATTACCCTCAATGCTGCATTGATGCTTATTGCAAATGGCAGACAGACAACGAGGATATTGACCCAATCACCACAATTACCAACTTGTATCCTTTCAATGGAGAAATTCAGTTTTATGATTTTCCAAATCCATTCAGCCGCTACTTTGGTTCAGGACTATACAGTCATTTTCCTTGTTCACTAACTTGCAAAGAAACCCGACGGATTGCAAAACAATCTTTAAACAGTTTACAAACTCATTTCCCTTTCATTGCGGACAAGTTGGTGCAACATGAAAACTCATTTGTCATATTTCAAAAGGAAGGAGGAGTTTGTATTTGGCGAAACTTTGAAGTAAGCGATAGCAGAATACAATTAGATAAAGAAAGTTTTCAGGGACAAGGTAGATTAAAACAAATCTTTGAAGCTGTTGACGAAATTGAATTACATGAAAACGAACTAAAGTTGTTTTCACAATTTCATAATCAAGAAATATTCAGAACAAATAATTGCTTCATAGAAGCATTTGACTACAAAGCAAACGCAAACCAACAATTGTAAAATGAAAGTTTATTGCGACAACAAAGTTTTATGGCGAAAAGGCATCCTGCTCGGGAATGTTATGCGAGAGCCATGTGCGGGTGATCATTCCACCACTTTGTTATTTTATGCTAACTGATGTAAATTTGTATGGATGGTGGAATTAGCCATCTCACGATCAACACTCAACATCCCGTGGAATGCTTAATTTGTTTTAGCAAGCCACTACAATTATTTATCAAAATGTTAACAGAAGAACAGAAAAGTAGAATATTGAATGAGGAAACTTATAGAATTGAAGTAAAGAGAGAACTTGAATCAAAAAACAGAGAAGCAAAAAGTAAAGTTGTAAGATTCTTAAATCCAAACCTTGGAATATTCATTCTATCCTCCTGCTTACTATCATTTATTACGTGGGGATATACAACATACTCAAATCATCTTCGAACTAAAGCAATCAATAATTCTCAGCTTAAAAAAATTGAATATGAAGTAGCTTCCAGAATCGAAACAATAAGTAAAATGAAAGACAGTTGCGATTATAATGATATAGATAATATCAGGTATGCTATTTAAGGTAAACAAACGGATGGGGGAACTTTTAAAATAGCTGTTTTTGAAGTTTTCGAGAATCGAAGTTTATTCTCGTTAGTTTATGAGTATTCTGTTTTATCGGATAAAGAGATGAATAAAAAAGTCCTGCTTGCCTTAAAAAAACTTCAACCACTTTTTAAGGAACTTAATGAAAATAAATATCTTAAAACACAAGAAGCAAGAGCTGCTCTTGACACAACTATTGTGCATTTAAATGACTGGAAAGAATAGTATAATTGAAAACTGCCTATAACATTCGGCGGACAGGCAAAACATGAGAATCTTTATTTCCTTCTTTTTTTCTTTAATGCCTTCTTCGCTATGAGTCATAAAATGAACCATCCCCTTATATTCTTCAGTTTCCTTTTAACCCTTCAGGTTGCAAACGCCCAATCAAAAATCCCCACCCCAGATTCATTAACTGCCGCTTCTCAATACGGATCAATTGTCAATTTAATATTTCTAACAGACTGTGAAAAAGCAGGCTCAATTGCTGAGAATGATATTAAAGAAAACAGGATCTTCCTTTTAATTGTCGGTGGTATAGCTTCAAGAGTTTATACGACTGATACACTATTTGAAGAAAAATACTCTGCCAAGTATCACGATTTCGGTTGTACGTCGCCGCAGGAATCCTGTTTACTTAAATACAATTGGGTTGTTTTTGATTACCTGACTAAAAAATTTGGAAAATCATGGACCCGGAAAGTCCGGAATGATGTTGTTGGAATTGGGACCTGGAAAAAACTGAAAACGTAACGGCACATAATAACCAAATTAAAAGCAATAATCTTTTAAAGAGCAGTTAGTATTCGTTAAGTTTGTGCAAGTGAAAAACAAAATCAACTTCATACTGGCGTTACTCTTTGCAGGTATCGCAACTCATGCCCAATCACCACATGCAGCGCAACTGTATGGCATGACGCAATATGGCGGACCTGACCATAAAGGTTCTGTTTTTCATTTTACTCCTGCCACACATGCTGTAACAACAGATTATGATTTCCAGGTAAAAGTAAAAGGTGAAATACCTAAGTGCGACATCGTAACAGGCAACAATGGAAAATATTACGGCACTACAACGGCTGGCGGCGCATACGGTGCCGGAGTAATCTTTGAATGGGATTCTGCAACAAGTACGTACACAGAATTGCATGACTTTACAGGCGCTGATGGCAGCGATGCAAGAGGAGGAATGGTTTTATACAACGGAAAATTTTATGGAATGACCAGCACCGGGGGCGTAAATAATTCCGGTGTGATTTACGAATGGGATTTTACAGCCAATATTTACACCGTCAAAATTGAGCTGGACAGCATAAACGGAAAAAACCCCGGCGGCTCATTAACTTTAGCTGGAAATAAATTTTATGGCTTCACGCAGAACGGAGGAGCAAATGATTGCGGAGTTTTGTTTGAATGGAACCCCGCAACAAATATTTACACAAAGGATTATGATTTTGACAGCATCAATGGAAGTTACCCTGTTGGCAAGCTCATCGAATACAATGGTAAATTGTATGCAATGACTAATACAGGCGGCGCAAATAATTTTGGAGTAATTTATGAATGGAATTATTCCGCCAATGTTTATACTAAGAAATATGATTTTAACGGAATCGACGGGCAATACCCTCTGGGATGCCTGGCTCTTTACAATAATAAATTTTACGGGTTGACTCACGAAGGCGGCATCTATGAAACCGCATCTCCTTACGACCATTTCGGGGTACTATTTGAATGGAATCCTGCAACCAATGTGTATATAAAAAAGAAAGACATGGGCAATGCTGTCAACACAATTACGCATGGTTCATTAGGTTCGTTAACATTAAAAGGAAATGTTTTTTATGGAACAACTTCTGACGGGCCATTTTCAGGTGCAATTTTTTCATGGGATCCGGCCACGAATATTTTTACTGATAACTATCTGAATCATCCCACACCGTTCACTAACAGGGGAGATTGTGATGAATTCAGAAATGCACCTGGCCTTAATTCGTATGGGAATTTATTCCTGAGCGGTGATAAATTACTTGGCTCCTATGCATCAGGTGGTGGCGATAAAGCCGGTTGCATCTTTGAATATTACCCTGACTCAAATCAAATAACACGCGCTGTACACATGCTTGCTGCCGATGGGAAATTTCCGCGGGGATCATTAAGCAGGTTTGGGAATAAATTATTCGGACTAACTGCTTATGGCGGTAACAATCACGGTGGAAATATTTTTGAATGGGATTTGAATACGCAACAATTTACCGAACGACTTCAGTTTGATGGTTACAACACGAGCATTGCGCCTGAAGGTTCACTGACATTGTTGGATGGAAAATTTTACGGTATAAACACTTTTGGTAAATCAGTCACAGGAGGTATATGGTCGAGTTATCAGACAAGAGCATACACTGAGTTTTTTTCCTGGAACCCTGTAACTGATAATTATCAGTCGCTTTATAATCTTCCGGATGGAACTTCATACCCGGCATCGTTTACAACATTCAATAATAAATTAATTGTGCCGCTGTCAAAAACCGTTTTAGTTACCCCTCCCAATACTTACAGCTATTTAGCTATTACAAAATTTGACCCCGCAACAAATACTATAAACGACAGCACCTTAATTATAGGAGGAGGTGCGTTCCAGGAGTGGCAAGACAATATAAGCGGAAATGGTCTTACTTATTATAACGGAAAATATTATGGCATGACTCCAGCTAACTGGGACTCTGCATTGGGGTTTGTTTTAAAAGGCAGTATTTATGAATGGGATACCACATTAACTACAGGGATTCACAGGCTGAATTTAGTTGACAGTATTGCCGGCACCTATCCAACCGGGGACCTTGTATTAGCTGACAGTGTTTTCTATGGCCTGACAACAGGGAGCAGCTCAGGTGGCATTTATCAAAACGGGGGGCTTTTCAGGTGGAACCCCGTTACCAATGTAAGTGAGTTGCTTTTGAATGTTGGCGGCTTTGGAACGCCTACATATAGCGGAGGTAAAATTTATTATCTGGTTGGCAATCTCGCTCCGGCAGTTGTAGAATATGATATTGCCTTAGATACGGCTTACTATTATTATTTGCCCACATACCCGGGCAGTGGCCAGCCATACAGCTGGTTCAACTGGTTGTGCAACGATAATTCGTATCAAAAATTATTAGAGGTAATTCCCAATCAAATCCCTTTGCTTTCAAATACTCCGGCTACACAAACTGTTTGCAGTAATCAAATCAGCTATATAACTTTTACTTTAAGTGATGCTGATAATGATACGATGAGTTTTCAAATTGCAAGCAGTGATACTAATTTAATTTCACTTCAGAATATTTCTATCAGTAATGTGGATAGTAATTACACCATCAGCTATTCAAACACAAATAATCAACCGGGCAGTGATACTATTTTCATTATTGCAAATGATGGTTATGGCGGTTCAGCAAGTTTCTATTTTGTTGTAATTGTAAACGCGCTGCCAAACACCGGTATTGCACAAACCTTAACAACGCTAACAGCGCAACAAAACGGAGCTGGCTACCAATGGATTGATTGCACCAGCAACACTGCAATTACAGGTGAAACCAACCAAAGCTATACAGCAGCAATAAATGGCAGCTATGCAGTTGCAGTTACAACTAACAATTGCACAGACACCTCGGCCTGCGTTGCAGTTACAACAGTTGATGTTGAAGAAACAGTTTTCAGCAACAACATTATCGTAAAACCCAATCCTGCACATTATGAAATTCAAATCAGCATTTTAGAAAATGCCGGCACAAAAATTAACTCTATAACAATAAAAAATATAATAGGAGAAATACTGATTGAGTATAAGCAAATCAATAAGCCAATAAATATTTCTGCTTTGAGTAACGGGGTTTATTTTATTAATGTTGAAACGGGTAGCGGTTTTTACAGAACAAAATTTATTAAACAATAAATTTTAACAACCAGCCAGGAAAAAGTATAAAATTAATAAACTGATTTCTAAATAACATTCAAATGAGTGAACTAAACAGGATCCTTGCTGCAGACTTCAACAAGGCAGCGCTTAATCTTTTAATCGAAAACAGAACCGACATCCTGATAAATAAAGAATTATTGGTTAGAGTACTCTCTCATTTGGAGAATAAAGAACCTGAGGAAATTTATTCTGAGCTGGATATCATAAGAGCCAATACCCGGCAAAGAATTGTTGACGACATTCCAAAAGTTATTGCGAAAAATCAATAACAAAATTAAATTTCACGTGATTACCAAAGCATGTTCACGCCCTTACCAACGACCAACAGGCAAAACCGGCTGTGAAACATATCAGAGATGACCAAAATAAAAAGAACCTCATCTGCAGACATTGATTTTCAAAATCTTGTTAGTCTCCTTGACCAGGATTTGGCAATAAGAAACGGAGAGGAAAATTCGTTTTATGCCCAATACAATAAAATAGATGCGCTAAAAAATGTTGTTGTTTATTATGAGGGCAAAATTGCAGTCGGCTGCGGAGCATTCAAATCCTTTGACAAATTATCAGTCGAGATCAAAAGAATGTTTGTGAAACCGGATTTTCGCGGTAAGGGGTTTGGTGCCGCTATATTATCAGAGTTAGAATCGTGGGCAGCGGAAATGAATTTTTCGGAAAGCGTTTTAGAAACAGGGCATACAAACCCTGAGGCTAAAAAACTTTATCAAAAAAATGGTTATACAATTATTCCAAACTTTGGACAATACATAGGTGTTGAAAACAGCGTATGTATGAAGAAGAGAATTAAAATAACGCCATAGAAATTACAAAATTTAATTGCCGTTTGCGTTTTCTGTTCTTTGATCCTCGCTAGGATGAAAAAAACCATACACCACCCCCGCCTTTGCCTTACCTACAATACTTTCCAGCTCTGCTTCATTAGCTTCTTTAATTTTTTTTACAGACTTAAAATGGCGCAATAATATATTTGCCGTCGCCTCCCCTATTCCCTTGATTTCTGAAAGCTCCGTTTTCACAACACCTTTGCTTCGACGATTGCGGTGATGCGTGATTCCGAAACGGTGAACTTCATCGCGTAATTGCTGGATGATATGAAGCGTCTGGCTCTTCTTGTCGATGTAAAGCGGAACTGAATCCCCGGGGTAATAAATTTCCTCCAGCCTTTTCGCAATACCGATGACGGCAATTTTCCCGGAAAGCCCGAGCTTTTCAAGGCTGGTCATCGCTGCACTCAGCTGGCCTTTTCCTCCGTCAATTACAATGAGCTGTGGAAGCTCCTGCGCTTCATCAATCATTCTTTTGTATCGGCGGAAAATAACTTCTTCCATCGATGCAAAATCATCCGGGCCTTCAACGGTTTTTATATTAAAGTGTCGGTAGTCTTTCTTGCTTGGCTTTGCATTTTTAAAAACACTCATGGCGGCGACAGGATACGCTCCCTGGAAATTTGAGTTGTCGAAACATTCAATGTGTCTTGGCAATTCCGTGATTTCCAGCACATTGGGATCCTAAGCTTAGAATTCCACGTGGACAAGTTGTCGCG